>ERZ1034969.273-NODE-273-length-35981-cov-19.612370_pt1 | contig 35981 bp, 27 predicted proteins | sample MGYA00520624_ERZ1034969 | MGnify/ENA primary metagenome ERZ1034969 (study PRJEB33766, sample SAMN09781776) | gut metagenome | biome: gut microbiome | host: Homo sapiens | place: Madagascar | study: EMG produced TPA metagenomics assembly of the PRJNA485056 data...
GTGCAAATCTACTCATTCCCAACTGTTTACGTTCCAACCTCTCTTATTCTCCTTTAGCTGCTTTAGAGCTTTATGTTAAAAATCCTAACTCATAGTTTTGTGGGTGCTAACTCATAGTTTTCCAAAGAGAAACAAATAGACTTCTTCTTGAATCACAGCCTTTATCATCGAAAAACAGCAGAAACAGGCATGTTTTAAACTAAAAAAAAACACGGACAAATTGAATTTGTCCGTGTTATTTTTTTAACAGCAATATAAACAAGTTCCCTCTGTCTCACAGACGGTTTACCAGAACAGTTTGCCCGATAATCTCAAAAAAAGCATAAGAAATTTGCTTATTTCGAGGAAAAGTTGTAATTTTGCAGCGTTATATAACATATAAAGGTTTAAACGATTTAAGATTAGAAATTTTGATAGAGAAACATATAGTACTCGAAGATGTAGATCCAGTGATGTTCTACGGAGTGAATAATGCTCATCTACAGATGATAAAATCACTGTATCCTAAGTTGCGTATCGTGGCACGTGACAACGTGCTTCGTGTGCTTGGCGACGAGGAAGAAATGGCGAAAGCAGAAGAAGACATTGAGCTGATGCGCAAGCACTTAGCTAAATATAACATGCTCAATGAAGAAGATATCCTTGATATTGTGAAAGGCAAACAGACCAAAGCTGACTCCGTAAAAGGCGTGCTGGTTTACAGCATCAGCGGAAGACCTATCAAGAGCCGCAGCGAGAATCAGCAGCAACTCATTGAAGCTTACGAAAAGAACGACATGGTATTTGCCGTGGGGCCTGCCGGAACCGGTAAGACCTACCTCAGCATCGCCCTTGCCGTAAAAGCACTCAAGGAGAAAGCCATTAAAAAGATCATCCTCTCACGACCTGCCGTAGAAGCGGGCGAAAAGCTCGGCTTCCTGCCAGGCGACATGAAAGATAAAATTGACCCTTACCTGCAGCCACTGTATGATGCACTGGAAGACATGATTCCTGCCGTCAAGCTGCAAGACATGATGGAAAAGCACATTATCCAGATTGCGCCACTTGCCTTCATGCGTGGACGCACACTCAGCGACGCCGTCGTCATCCTCGACGAGGCGCAGAACACAACCTCCCAGCAGATCAGAATGTTCCTTACCCGTATGGGCATGAACACCAAGATGATCATCACCGGTGACCTGACCCAGATCGACCTGCCTAGAGAGCAGCGAAGCGGACTGAAGGAAGCACTCAAGATTCTGGACGGAGTGGAAGGCATCGGAGTGGTGAAGCTGGGACAGAAGGATATCGTGCGCCACAAACTCGTAACCCGCATCGTCAACGCATACGACAAGTATGACAAGGAGAGAGCGGAAGCACGAGAAGCTCAGAAAGCAGAAAAAGATAATTCAAAATAATCAGAATTAAGAATGAACAGAATGATTCTTTAAAAATAGATTTCATCAAGAATACAGATCATAAATAAAGCATATCATAAAGTTCAAAGTTCAAAATTCAAAGTTCAAAGTAAAATGAAAGCATTAACAAAGACAGATTTCCATTTCGATGGACAGAAGAGTGTTTACCACGGTAAAGTACGTGATGTGTATGACATTAACGACGACATCCTCGTGATGGTCGCTACCGACAGAATCTCAGCGTTCGACGTTGTTCTGCCTAAGGGTATCCCATTCAAGGGACAGGTGCTCAACCAGATTGCAGCTAAGTTCTTGGACACAACTACAGACATCTGTCCAAACTGGAAGTTGGCTACTCCAGACCCTATGGTAACTATTGGTTTGAAGTGCGAGGGTTTCCGCGTAGAAATGATCATCCGCTCAATCCTCACCGGTAGCGCATGGCGCGACTATCAGAAGGGATGCCGTGAGATCTGCGGTGTGAAGTTGCCAGACGGAATGCGCGAGAACGAGCGTTTCCCAGAGCCTATCATCACTCCTACTACCAAGGCTGACGAGGGTCACGACATGAACATCTCTAAGGAAGAGATCATTGCCCAGGGTATTGTTAGTGCAGAGGATTACGCTGTAATGGAAGACTATACACGCAAGATCTTCGCTCGTGGTCAGGAAATCGCTGCTAAGCAGGGCTTGATTCTCGTTGATACCAAGTATGAGTTTGGCAAGCGCGACGGCAAGGTTTACCTCATCGACGAGATCCACACTCCAGACTCTAGCCGCTACTTCTATGCTGACGGCTACGAGGAGAAGTTTGAGAAGGGTGAGCCTCAGCGCCAGCTTTCCAAGGAGTTCGTTCGCCAGTGGCTCATCGAGCACAACTTCATGAACGAGCCAGGTCAGACCATGCCAGAAATCACCGACGAGTATGCAGAGAGCGTATCAGACCGCTACATCGAGCTTTACGAGCACATCACAGGCGAGAAGTTCGACAAGGCTGCTGAGGAAGGTGACATCGCTGCACGTATCGAGAAGAACGTAAGTGAATGGCTTGCTACACGTAAATAATTAATAATGTATAAGCAAGAACAGATTAAGCCCTACGAGGGCACAGGAGATAAGGGCAAGCTGGTAGAGGAGATGTTTGACAACATCGCCCCTACCTACGACACCCTGAACCACCGACTCTCGTGGGATATCGACAAGGGATGGCGCAAGAAGGCTATCAAGCGACTTGCGCCCTTCTCTCCAAAGAAAATGCTCGACATCGCCACCGGCACCGGCGACTTCGCCATCCTTGCCGCCCGGATGCTGCATCCCGACAAGCTCATCGGAGCAGACATCTCGCAGGGAATGATGGAGATAGGAAGACAGAAGGTAAAGCAGCTGGGACTTGACGGAGTGATCCGCTTCGACAAGGAAGATTGTCTCCACCTCTCATACGAAGACAATACATTTGATGCAGTAACTGCCGCCTTCGGCATCCGCAACTTCCAGAACCTGGACCAGGGCCTGCGCGAAATGTGCCGAGTACTGAAGAAGGGAGGACATCTCTGCATCGTAGAACTCACCACACCAGTCAGTTTCCCTATGAAGCAGCTGTTCCACATCTATTCGCATACAGTATTGCCTATCTACGGCAAGCTGATTTCGAAAGACCAGAGTGCCTACAGCTACCTCACCAAGACTATCGAGGCATTCCCTCAGGGAGAGACGATGATGGAGGTATTCAAGAAGGCAGGTTTCGAGAAAGCAGAGTTCACCCGACTCACCTTCGGCATCTGCACGCTCTATTTTGCAACCAAATAAATTATGAATTTTAAATAAGAATATCAGTATGGACAAGTATGGACTCATAGGTTTCCCTTTGGGCCACTCATTCTCAAAAAACTACTTCAACGAAAAATTTGAGAACGAGGGAATCAATGCCAAGTACATCAACTTCGAGCTGCCTAGCATCGAAGGTTTAGCTGAGGTACTCGACACCAATCCCGAGCTGAAGGGTTTCAACGTAACCATTCCTTACAAGGAGAAAGTAATCAGCTATCTCGACAGCGTAAGCCCTGAGGCCAACGCCATCGGAGCCGTCAATGTGGTGAAGGTTGACCACAAGGGCAATGAAACTGTGCTCACCGGCTATAATAGCGACGTCATTGGCTTTACAAAGAGCATCGAGCCATTTCTGGAGAAGTGTCATAAGAAAGCACTTATCCTGGGTACCGGAGGTGCGTCTAAAGCCATCAACTACGGTTTGAAATCGCTAGGTTTGGAAACCTTGTTTGTGAGTCGATACGAACGTCCTGGTACTATCCAATACGATAAGATTACTCCTGAGGTAATCAAGGAATACAATGTCATCGTCAACTGTACTCCAGTGGGCATGTATCCTCATGTAGATGAGTGTCCTCCGCTGCCTTACGAGGCGATGGACACCCACACGCTGCTCTACGACCTCATCTACAATCCCGACGAAACCCTCTTCATGAAGAAGGGTAAAGAACATGGAGCCACAGTAAAGAATGGCTTGGAAATGCTGCTCCTCCAGGCATTCGCCAGCTGGGATTTCTGGCATGAAGAAAAATAAATACTTCATAAACGTAGATGTTTACAAGTACAGATTCAGCATAGTAAACTTGAACATCTACATTTATAAAAACGATAAGGAAATTATAAGAATCATAATTGGAGATCAATTTAGATATGAGTAACAATAGATATATGATGCGCGGTGTAAGCGCAGCAAAGGAAGACGTTCACAACGCCATCAAGAACATCGACAAAGGTATCTTTCCACAGGCTTTCTGCAAGATTATACCTGATATCCTGGGCGGAGACCCAGAGTATTGCAACATTATGCACGCCGACGGTGCAGGTACCAAGTCTAGCTTGGCTTACATGTACTGGAAGGAGACGGGCGACCTCTCTGTATGGAAAGGTATCGCTCAGGATGCTATCGTGATGAATACCGACGACCTGCTCTGCGTGGGCGCCGTAGACAACATCCTCGTTAGCTCTACCATCGGCCGCAACAAGATGCTCATCCCTGGCGAGGTCATCTCGGCTATCATCAACGGTACCGACGACCTGCTCCACGAGATGCGCGAGATGGGTATCGGCATCTATCCTACAGGCGGTGAGACTGCCGATGTAGGCGACCTGGTTCGTACCATCATCGTTGACTCTACCGTAACCTGCCGCATGAAGCGCAGCGACGTCATCAACAACGCCAACATCCGTCCAGGCGATGTAATCGTAGGTCTTTCTTCTACAGGTCAGGCTACATACGAGAAGAAGTACAACGGCGGCATGGGTAGCAACGGTTTGACTTCTGCCCGCCACGATGTATTCGCCAAGTATCTCGCTGAGAACTATCCTGAGAGCTACGACCACGCCGTGCCAGAAGAGTTGGTTTACAGCGGCAAGTATAAGTTGACCGATGAGGTTGAGGGTTCTCCTATCAACGCAGGTGAGCTGGTTCTCTCTCCTACCCGCACCTATGCTCCGGTCATCAAGAAGATTCTCGACGAGCTCCGCCCAGAGGTTCACGGTATGGTTCACTGTACAGGTGGTGCCCAGACCAAGGTTCTGCACTTCGTAGGCGAGAACTGCAAGGTAGTGAAGGACAACATGTTCCCAGTACCTCCACTCTTCAAGGCAATCCACGACTGCTCAGAGACAGACTGGAAGGAGATGTACCAGGTATTCAACATGGGTCACCGCATGGAGATCTATGTTCGCCCAGAGGTAGCTGAGAAGGTCATCGCCATCAGCAAGAGCTTCAACATCGATGCCCAGATTGTGGGTCACATCGAGGAAGGCAAGCGCAGCCTGACCATCAAGAGCGAATTCGGAACATTCGAATACTAAATGTTTTAGGCACGGATTACACGGATTTTTATTCTTTTATTTCTTAATTTAGTATTGTTATGCTAGAAGAAGATTTAACTAAACAGATAATTGGTGCAGCTCAAGAAGTACACAAAGTCTTAGGATTTGGTTTTCTAGAGGCTGTATATGGAAATGCTCTGTATAAAGAATTGAAATCACGTGGTTTGAAGTGTGAGTGCCAAAAACACTTAGATGTTTTTTACAAAGGTGAATGCGTTGGTCACTACATTCCCGACATGGTCGTAGAAGATAAGGTGATCATTGAATTGAAAGCCGTTAAAGATTTGCATCCCGAACATGAATGGCAGTTAGTAAACTATCTCTCAGCCTGCCAGGCAGAAGTAGGATTGCTCATCAATTTCGGTCTATCCTTACAAGTAAAAAGAAAGATATTTACAAACGAGCGCAAGGGAACACAGCACAGGAAAAAATCCGTGTAATCCGTGTAATCCGTGCCAAAAAATAATTCGATGGATAATAACAACATATTACAGAAGCTAGAAGGCTTAGAGAGCCGATACGAGGAAGTAAGCACCCTCATTACCGACCCTGATGTCATCGCCGACCAGCCACGCTACGTGAAGCTGACCAAGGAGTGGAAAGACCTTGGCGACATCATGGATGCACGCAAGCGATACATCAACTGTCTGAACAGCATCAAGGAGGCTAAGGATATCCTCGCCAACGAAAGCGACCCTGAAATGAAGGAGATGGCTCGCGAGGAACTCAACGAGAACGAGGCTCTGCAGCCTAAGCTCGAAGAAGAAATCAAGATCGCCCTGGTTCCTAAGGATCCAGAGGATGCCAAGAATGTACAGATGGAGATTCGTGGCGGTGCCGGTGGCGACGAGGCTGCCCTATTCGCCGGTGACCTCTTCTCTATGTATAAGAAATATTGTGAGTCTAAGGGATGGACTGTCAGCGTGACTTCTGTCTCAGAAGGCGCTGTGGGTGGATACAAGGAAATCGACTTCGCCGTAAGCGGAACAGACGTTTATGGTACATTGAAGTATGAATCTGGTGTTCACCGTGTTCAGCGTGTGCCTGCTACTGAGACTCAGGGCCGTATGCACACCTCAGCGGCTACCGTGGCTGTATTGCCAGAAGCAGATAAGTTTGAGGTGAACATCAACGAAGGTGACATCAAGTGGGATACCTTCCGAAGCTCTGGTGCCGGTGGTCAGAACGTGAACAAGGTAGAGTCTGGAGTTCGCCTCCGCTATCCTTGGAAGAACCCTAACACTGGCGAGGTAGAGGAAATCCTCATCGAGTGTACCGAAACCCGTGACCAGCCAAAGAACAAGGAGCGTGCCTTGAGCCGCCTCTATACCTTCATCCACGACCGTGAGCATCAGAAGTATGTTGACGATATCGCCAGCCGCCGCAAGAGCCTCGTCTCTACCGGTGACCGCAGTGCGAAGATTCGTACCTACAACTTCCCACAGGGCCGTGTTACCGACCACCGTATCGGTTACACCACCCACGACCTCAATGGTTTCCTGGCTGGTAACATCCAGGATATGATTGATGCCCTGACCGTGGCTGAGAATGCAGAGAAACTGAAAGAAACAGAATTGTAGAACCCTTATCATCGTTCCGAGAACCGGAGCGATGAATCATCATAAATACCATATTATGAACAGAAAAGAACTTGTAGAGCAGATTTTCGCCAAGAAGAGCTTCTTGTGCGTAGGTCTTGATACAGATATCAATAAGTTGCCTAAGTGCATCACAGAGGATGAAGAAATCCAGGGCGCAGAAGCCGAGATGATGTTTAAGTTCAACCAGGCTATCATCGACGCTACCGCTCCTTACTGTGTGGCTTACAAGCCAAACCTGGCTTTCTATGAGAGCCGTGGCATTGACGGCATGATTGCCTTCGAGAACACCATCAAGTATCTCAAGAGCCACTATCCAAACCACTTCATCATCGCTGATGCAAAGCGTGGCGATATCGGCAACACATCCAAGATGTACGCCCAGACTTTCTTCGAGGAGTACAACCTCGATTCAGTAACCGTAGCTCCTTACATGGGCGAGGATTCTGTCAAGCCATTCCTCGAGTATGAGGGCAAGTGGGTCATCCTTCTGGCTTTGACCAGCAACAAGGGTAGCCACGACTTCCAGTTCACAGAGGACAAGGAAGGCGAGCGCCTCTTCGAGAAGGTTCTGAAGAAGAGCCAGGAATGGGGCAACGACGAGAACATGATGTACGTAGTAGGTGCTACCCAGGGTCAGATGTTCGAGGACATCCGCAAGGTAGCTCCTAACCACTTCCTTCTCGTACCAGGTGTTGGTGCTCAGGGTGGTAGCCTCCAGGAGGTTTGCAAGTATGGCATCATCAAGGATTGCGGTCTGCTAGTCAATTCATCTCGCGGCATTATCTATGCTAGCAACGGTGAGGACTTCGCAGAGGTAGCAGGCCAGAAGGCAAAGGAATTGCAGGAAGAAATGGCAGCAGAGCTTGCCAAGCTGGGCTAAGCCTCCCGCTAGGCGTCCCGGCGGATTTCGAAATCCGCCGTAAAAAGGTTCGACCTATTAAACCGGGGGATTTGCAATCCCCACCAAAAATAAGATTTTAGGCGCAAAGTATCTTGAAAAAGACGCTTTGCGCCTTAAAAATACCTATTTGTTGGCGAAAAAAGCAAAATATTACAAAAGAATGACGAGAATCTAAATTTATTTTGTTATTTTTGCAAACAAAATGTGTTTACCTATAAGGTATTTATACCTTGGGTGACCAATTAAAACAAACTAGAAGACAGATAAATTATGGAATTTACCGCTCAACAAATAGCCCAGTTCGTTCAGGGCCGTGTGGAAGGTGATGAGAATGCAACAGTCAACACCTTCGCTAAAATCGAAGAAGGTAAGGAAGGTGCTATCTCGTTCCTTTCTAACCCTAAATACACTCACTTCGTGTACGACACGAAGTCTAGCATCGTGCTCATTGATGAGACCGTAGAACTGGAACATCCAGTCAGCGCTACCCTCATCCGTGTGAAGAACGCCTACGAATGTGTGGCTAAGCTGCTTCAGATGTACGAGTCTATGAAACCAAAGAAGACTGGCATCGACCCATTGGCTTTTGTTTCTCCAAAGGCTAAGGTGGCAGAGAACGTCTATATTGGCGCTTTCGCTTATATCAGCGATGGTGCAGAGGTGGGTGAAGGTAGCCAGATTTATCCTCACGCCTACATCGGCGAGGGTGTGAAGATTGGCAAGAATGCCCTCATCTACCCTAACGTAACCGTTTATCACGGCTGTAAACTCGGCGATAACGTGACTCTCCATGCAGGTTGTGTAATCGGTGCTGATGGCTTCGGCTTCGCTCCAGGACCTGATGGATACGACAAGATTCCTCAGATTGGTATCGTAACCATCGAGGATGATGTGGAGATTGGTGCCAACACTTGCGTTGACCGCTCTACCATGGGCTCTACCTACGTTCGCAAGGGCGTGAAGCTCGACAACCTGGTTCAGATTGCCCACAACACCGACATCGGTGCCAACACCGTGATGTCTTCTCAGGTGGGTGTAGCCGGCAGTACCAAGGTTGGCGAATGGTGTATGTTTGGTGGTCAGGTGGGTATTGCCGGCCACATCACTATCGGCGATAAGGTGTTCCTCGGTGCCCAGAGCGGTGTTCCTGGCAGCCTCAAGAGCGGACAGCAGCTCATCGGTACTCCTCCTATGGAGCAGCGTGCTTACTTCAAGTCACAGGCCATCTTCCGTCGCCTGCCTGACATGTACAAGGAACTCAACGACCTGAAGAAGCAGATTGAAGAATTAAAGAAAAACAATTAAAAATAATAAGGCACGGATGACACGGATGACGCGGAGGCTAACGCCATTAAGGAATCCGAAGAAGACGCAGAGAAAAAAATCCGTGTAATCCGTGTAATCCGTGCCTAAAAAAAATAATATAATTATGTCAAAACAGAAGACACTGAAAGGTAGTTTCTCTCTTTGCGGCAAGGGATTGCACACAGGCTTGAGCCTCACCGTGACTTTCAATCCTGCACCAGAGAACACCGGTTATAAGATACAGCGCATCGACCTCGAAGGCGAGCCTATCATCCAGGCTGTAGCCGAGAACGTCGTTGAAACCCAGCGTGGCACCGTACTCGGCAAGGGCGATATCCGCATCTCTACCATCGAGCACGGTATGTCAGCACTCTATGCCCTCGGCATCGACAACTGTTTCATCCAGGTAAACGGTCCTGAGTTCCCTATCCTCGACGGCTCTGCATCCATGTATGTTGAGAAGATTCAGAGCGTAGGCATCCAGGAGCAGAATGCAGAGAAGGACTATTATATCATCCGTCATAAGATTGAGGTGAAGGACGACAACGGTTCTGTCATCACCATTCTTCCAGATGAGGAGTTCAGCATCACGGCGATGTGTTCTTTCGAGAGCAAGTTCATCAACAGCCAGTTTGCTACCCTCGACAAGATGGAGACCTATGTTGACGAGATTGCTTCAGCACGTACCTTCGTTTTCGTCCGCGATATCATGCCATTGCTCCAGGCTAACCTCATCAAGGGTGGCGACTTGGACAATGCCATCGTTATCTACGAGCGCCAGGTAGAGCAGGCGCAGCTCGATCAGCTCGCAGACCATCTCAAGGTGCCTCACATGGATGCCAGCAAGTTGGGTTACATCCAGCACCGCCCATTGCAGTGGGAGAACGAATGTACACGCCATAAACTGCTCGACATCATCGGCGATATGGCGCTCATCGGCAAGCCTATCAAGGGTCGCATCATCGCTACCCGTCCTGGTCATACCGTAAACAACAAGTTCGCCCGCCTCATGCGCAAGGAGATTCGCAAGCACGAAATCCAGGCTCCTATCTACGATCCAAACGAGGAGCCAATCATGGATAACATCCGCATCCGTCAGCTCCTGCCTCATCGCTACCCAATGCAGTTGGTAGATAAGGTCATCGCCATGGGTCCTACCAGCATCGTGGGCGTTAAGAACGTAACCAGCAACGAGCCATTCTTCACCGGTCACTTCCCAGAGGAGCCAGTAATGCCAGGCGTTCTCCAGGTAGAGGCGATGGCACAGTGTGGCGGTCTGCTCGTATTGAACCAGCTGGAAGAGCCTGAGCGCTGGAGCACTTACTTCATGAAGCTCGACGACGTGAAGTTCCGCAAGAAGGTGGTTCCAGGCGATACCCTCCTCTTCCGTGTGGAGTTACTCGCACCAGTGCGCCATGGTATCAGCTCAATGAAGGGCTATATGTTCGTAGGCGACCAGGTGGTGGCAGAGGCTACTTTCACTGCACAGATTGTTAAGAACAAGTAATAATAAGATAGAAATATGAATCAGATTAGTCCATTAGCGTTTGTTCATCCAGAGGCAAAACTCGGTGACAACAATATTATCGGTCCTTTCTGCTATATCGACAAGGACACCGTTTTGGGCGATAACAACGTATTGCAGAACAGCGTTACCATCCACGTGGGCGCTCGTATCGGCAACAATAATGAATTCTTCCCAGGCGCCAGCATCTCTACCAAGCCTCAGGACTTGAAGTTCAAGGGCGAGGTGACAACCTGCGAAGTGGGCGACAACAACAGCATCCGTGAGAACGTTACTATCTCTCGTGGTACTGCCTCTAAGGGCAAGACCGTGGTAGGCAGCAACAACCTCCTGATGGAGACTGTTCACGTGGCTCACGACTGCGAGCTGGGCAGCGGCTTGATTATCGGTAACTCTACCAAGTTTGCCGGCGAGGTGGTTGTAGATGACAACGCCATCGTCAGCGCCAACGTTCTCGTTCATCAGTTCTGCCACATCGCAGGCTACGTGATGATCCAGGGCGGTTGCCGTTTCTCTCAGGATATTCCTCCTTACATCATTGCCGGCAAGGAGCCTACCCGCTATTGCAGCATCAACCTCATCGGTTTGCGTCGCCGTGGTTTCAGCAACGAGACCATCCAGAACATCCACGAGGCTTATCGCCTGCTCTACAGCAAGGGTATCCTGAAGGAAGGTATCGAGGAAATCAAGAAGAACCTTGAAGTGACTAAGGAAATCCAGTACATCATCGACTTCGTAGAGAGTTCTCAGCGAGGCATCATTCGATAAAAGTAAAAGGATAAAAGAGTAAAAAGGTAAAAAAAAGCATTCTTGCATAGGTTTATGAAACGAGCAAGGATGCTTTTTTCTTGAATATAAAGAATGATATATGAAAACATTGATTGTGGTCTTAGGTCCTACGGGTGTTGGTAAAACGGAACTTTGCCTTTCGCTGGCAGAGCATCTCTCTATACCTATTATTAATGCCGACTCCCGCCAGATCTTCGCAGAACTTCCTATCGGAACCGCAGCGCCTACTGCCGAACAGCAGCAGCGGGTGAAGCATTATTTCGTAGGAAACCACCACATCGAAGATTATTACAGTGCAGCCCAATACGAGGCCGATGTGATGAATCTCCTGGAAGAAGAAATCTTCAAAAATCACGATGTGGCGCTGCTTACAGGCGGCAGCATGATGTATATCGATGCCGTATGCAAGGGTATCGACGATATTCCTACCGTGCGGGATGACATCCGTACCTGGATGAAACAGCGCCTGGAAGAGGAAGGGCTGGAGGCGCTGGTAGAAGAACTCCACAAGATGGACCCGGAGCATTGGGCGATAGTAGACAAGAAGAATCCACGCCGCGTGGTGCATGCCCTGGAAATCTGCCACCAGACTGGCAAGACCTACACTTCATTCCGTGTAGCCGAAAAGAAGCAGCGACCTTTCCGCATCATCAAGATAGGCCTGAACCGCGACCGTGCCGAACTGTACGACCGAATCAACCAGCGTGTGCTGATGATGATGGAGGAAGGCCTGGAGGCAGAAGCCCGCAGCGTATATCCTCACAAGGGGCTCACCGCCTTGAGAACCGTGGGCTACAAGGAAATGTTTGCCTATTTCGATGGCGAGATAGATAAGGATGAAGCCATCCGCCAGATACAGTCGCATAGCCGTGAATACATGCGCAAGCAGCTCACCTGGTTTAAGCGAGATGCCGAAATCCACTGGTATCATCCCGACCAGCAGGATGAAATCATCCGATTCATTGATGAAGAGATATAGACATAATCGCCCAATAGCATATTCTTTGATGCTATCGGGCGATTTTCATATCATAAAATCCTATGCTCGCTCTCCTTCAGCGTGCTTACATCCTTGCCGTCAAGCAGATAGCTGCCGCTTGTAGGATCATTCAGCAAGCCTATTATATTAAGTAATGTAGATTTGCCACATCCCTAAGGTCGGCGCTGGCCATTTTCTGCCGCAATTCTTAATACGAAGCAACTTTCAACCGCAATATTCCGATATTTTAAAGAAATAGCGAAGACATTTCCGAAAATATTTGGTGATTTCAAAAATTCGGTTTTCTTTGCACCCTAGTTATCAAAGAAATCTCGGGGTTGACTGGATTTGACGGCGAGACGAAATGGTACGTAAGCATGCGGAGGCTCGTTGGCTACCTCCTAAATCCTAGTGAACAAAAAATTAATTGGCGAAAATAACTACGCTCTCGCTGCTTAATCGAAGTACAGTAGATTAGCTTTATTCCGGCACAAGGTACTGGAACGGGACATCGCTCAACGGACGTGGTTCCGAATCTTGTTAATCAAGCGGTGCAGGTAAATCGGAAATAGTTCATGTACGCCTCGTTGCATGAATGAAATTTTAGAGGATAAGGGTATGATTGGTGGTTCAGGTCTTGTCATACCTCGAAAATTAAAGGCTGGAATAAGCAACCAGTTTAAGAAATTGGACGATATTCCTTATAAAATCAGCGTCTTGCTTGATGCAGAATTCTAAATAACTGGAAGTAAAAATGAAATAAGCTTCATGTGCTATCGAAAGTGTTATTTCTGTCAATACTTATGACCAAATTTTGTATATTGGTAAACTTGGAATCTAGCAACGAAAATAGGGAGTTCTGGGCATCTCGAATTCCCTATTTTCTGTTTCTAATTAAGCGAATACCCTATAGTTGTACAACTATAGAATTCCTATTTTAACGCTATTAACCAACAAATCCATAATTCCTTGATTATTAACATATTACCATTTTCTTCCATATTTTCAATATTCACAAAGAAATAAGAATCGTTTGAAAATACGAGAATCTCAGCAAGGGAAATGTATAAAAAAACGACCCGCACATTTGAGCATCGTTGAGAGGCTTGGCGGGTACTAGTGGTGCCAAGGTACGAAGATTCTCCGAAGTTACTCCGCCCCCATCCGGTAATTCTTAGGCGACAACCCGGTATGCTTCTTGAAGAAGGTGCCGAAGGATGAGGCATTAGGGAAACTGAGATCACTGGCAATCTGCTGAATCGTCTTGTTCGTATTCTTCATCAGATAAATGCTGCGACGGATAATCGCCTTGAATAGTAATTGCTGGACCGTCTTGCCACATACTGACTTCACGATGACAGAAAGATATTTGGGAGTGATGCAGAGCTGATCGGCATAGAAAGCCACACTGCGCTCACGCATGAAATTTTTTTCTATCAATTTGACCAGCGACTCAAAGACCTCTACCTTGCGCTCCATCTCCTTACCCGCCGTCTTGAACGTAGAAGAGAAGATGCTGCAAAGGCGATAGGTTACCGCCATGAGAAGCAGCTTCTGCTCATGCTGGCTGTAGGTATCCGGCTCCTCCTTCTGCTCCAACCTGAGAAGCATTTGGGCATAAGATGACAGCATCTCCTCATAACCCGTATGCGCCACAGTACAAGCCGAAGGATAGAGCGTAGAATAAAGACGCATGCTGACGACGGTATTGCCCAGCATGTGACGAATCTGCTCTACACGGTAGAAAAGCAAGGTAAACCGGAAATCAGAAGAGGTTTCCTGAACCTGCAACAGGATTCCTGGAGAGAGAAAAACCGACTCCCCCATAGACGCAACAAAGGATGCTCCGTCTACACAGAAACGGAACATCCCTTGATGACAAATGACTATTCCGACATAATCAGAATAGAAAGGCTGCATCAGAAAATGAGGAATTTCCTGAGCCTCATATATGATGATATTATCTGTTATCTCCATTTTTTCTAATTGCTTGAAATGCGAAGATAACAAAAATATCAATCCCCCCGAATGATAATCTTGATTATTTATGATATTTTAGCAGAATCCTGCCGCTACCGGCAGAACCTGCATCCTCATCCCTACCTTCTTCCCAGGGATTTCACATCTACATTCTTCAACAGATACTCGCGGGTCAATTCCTTGATGTTGCGCTTGCGCCAAGGTATTACGAGCATCAAGCCGGCACATACCAGACAGCCATAGAAGGTCCAGCCTGCCATCTCCTTGATGGATACCAGGGTGGCTTGCACCTGCACCTTGCCCTTCACACTCATGGCAGCCATATTCTGCGCCTCAGTTACACTCTTACCCTGATACTGCATGCCCATCACCGTCTGGTCATAGGTCTTTGCCGTCTCTATGCTGGTACGGTCATAATCCTGTGCAAAGCGGGTGACGTAATACTGCTGGCGATGCTGAAGCACATTGGTGTAGAGCGCCGAACCGATGCATGGGGCGATGACCATACGGACGGTGAGCATGATGCAAACCCAGGTGGACATGAAGCGGTAAGGCATGCGCTGATTGGCTATCGTAGAGATGAGCGAATAGAGCAGCATCATTCCCGTAGAACGGATGATGATAGGCCATTTCATGCGCTCATACATGCCGTCGTTCTGCACCTCGAAATACATAAAGAGGGCGTAGCCTCCGATAAAGAGGAAGCCCAGACAGTACATCCACTTCAGGTGAACATTCTTGGCTCTGGCGATGACCGCGAAGATCAAGCCCACGGTATATCCCACCATCACCCAGTTGCCCAGAGTGGCATTCTGCCAGTTGTCTATCTTCATACCTACATTGGTAAACACATTGACAAACATGGCACTGGAGTTGCAGACCATCAGGAGGAAGAACAGCATGATGCCGTAATTGATAACCCTGAGCTGGAACACCTCCATGATAAAATAAGGTGAACGGCGGGTCTTCTCCAGATAGATGAACAGGGCAGTGAAGATGAGACAGACCACCGTAGAGATACGGATGGTAGGATCATCAAACCAATCCAGCGTCTTGCCGAACACCATCACATAGGCAAACGAACAGAGCATGATGCTGAACACCGTGACATTGCCAAACTTCGACATCGTAATCGGGAACTTCGGCATCGGATACTTATGATAAGGCATGGTGAAGAACACGATGATGATGCCCGCCAGCATGAATGCCATCATGAAATGATACACATACTGCCACTCGTAAGCATAGGCAAGCCAAGCCGTAAGCCAGGTGCCCAACTGTCCGATGATCATAAAGAAAAGATAGATAACCGGCTGGGAAACCATTTTTTCTGAATCCACCGCATCCCAAGCCTCCTCGGTGGTAGGCTCGCAACCCGGCGTGATATTCTTCGTTGCCTCAATGCCGAAACCATATCGGATGAGTACAAAGAGATGCGCCATCAGAAGCGTCTGGCGAACAAAACCCATCAGCAGACTGCACAAGCCGAGGATGAACAGCGAATCGGTCTGAGCGCAGACAAAACTGAGCAAAAAGAGAATGGAGAATCCCACGATACACATCATCTTCTCTCTTCGGATGCACACCAGTTCGTAGAAGAACGGCGAGAAAGCCGCCATTCCTATCGACGTGCAGAAGCCCGCAAAGGCGATGTATTCCGACTGGATGCCCAGTCCGCTCATCATTTCTCCGCTGTTGGCGGAATAGACACCACTCATCGTAATCATCGGCACGAAGAGGATGATCATGAAGATGATGCCCAGCGGTTTCGGCACCCAGTCATAGAACGGATAATTCTTATATTCTTCTTCCATATTCCATTACTTTGATTTTCTCTCCGCCTTCACAATCACCATCATACCTGCTGCCAGGCGGGCATTGTCTTCCTTGCTGAGGTTGGTGAAGTCGATTCTTACAGGCACACGCTGCTGAATCTTCACGAAGTTGCCTGCCGAATTATCGGTAGGAACAAGAGAATACTTGGAACCGGTTGCTCCGGAGATAGCGGTAACGGTGCCCTCAAACTCCTTGTTGCTGATGGCATCTACCGTCATGCGTACTTTCTGACCAACATAGAGATTCTCTACCTGAGTTTCCTTATAGTTGGCGATAACCCACTTCTGGGCATTAGGAAGGATATAGGTGATGGTGGTTCCAGCGTTCACCATCTGTCCCTCTTCGATAGAGCGGCGACCCAACTTACCGTCGCATGGTGCTACAACCACGCAGTAAGAGAGGTTCAACTTCGCCATCTCCACCGCAGCCTCAGCACGCTCGATGGCAGCAGCCACATTCTGCTTGCGGGTAACCACCTCGTTCACACCCTTATAGGCAGCAGCCTGCTGTCGCTTTACCGACTCCAGTTTCTTCTTGGTAGCCGCATATTCCACTTCGAGCTGCTCCAGCTGGATTGGTGTAGCAGCCTTCTTCTCTACCAGGTTACGATAGCGCTCGCAGTCCTTGGCAAGTTTGGCAAGGCGCACCTCAATCTCATCGATGGATGCAGAATAGACGGTAGCCGAAGTCTGGGTGGTCTGCTGGGTAGCATCAATGACGTTGGCACCAGCCTTTGCATCCTTCAATGCAGCCTCTGCCTCCATTAATCGGATGCGATACTCACGGTCGTCGAGGATAAGAAGGGTATCACCTTTGTGAACCTCCTCGTGTTCCTTGAAGCAAACCTTGGCAATATAGCCCGATGCACGGAGGTTGACAGGAGAAATATACTGCTCTATCTGCGCATCATTGCTGGTCTCGTTGGCATTATAATCCAGGAAAAGGCAGACAATCTTCCAAAGTCCGAAGGCGAGGATGGCTACGCCGATGAGGCTGGCGATGATCTGGCGGATGCGCTGCTTCTTCAATTTCTTCTGCATTTCCTCGTGAGAAGTCTGAGTTGCGGCATTATCCTCGTGAGACATCTGAGTAGCTTCTGCATTTTCCTCACGAGCGGTTTCTATCTTGTTATTTTCGTTCTGTTCCATTGTTATATTCTGATTGATTATTACTTAATGATTCCTTTGCTATTTTACCTGATCCAACTGTCCGGTGAGTTTCAAGAGCGAGAGATTCGCCACCTTATATTTATAATAGGCGGTGAGATAATTGTTCATGGCTTCGCTCATACGCATCTCATCCTGGAGAACGGCGGTCATCGTTCCTACACCTTCTTTATACTGGTCGGCAGTTACGCTATATACATCCTGCGCCAGGGTATAGTTGTCAAACTGCTTCTTGTAGTTGCGCTGACTGTTGTTCACCTCGCTCACGGCGTTCATATAGTTTGCCTGCATGCCCTTGAGTGCATCCTCATATCCGATGCGGGCATTCTCCTCCTCCACTTTGGCACGTCTGATCTTGGAACGCTTCTCGAAACCATCAAAGACAGGCACTCTCAGCTGAATACCGATGCCGTTGGAACCATACCAGTGGTTTGATTCGCCCGAATGAATCCAATGCTCTATCTTATCGGTGAAGGCTGAGTACATCAGGCTACCGGTAAGACTCACCGATGGCAGATAGCCATCCTTGGCTAACTTGGTCTGCTTCTGTGCAAGTTCCTTCCTCTTCTCCAGGAGCTGGAGTTCATAGAGATTGGTATTCAAACCGTTGGCATTCACCGTCTCTATCTCTCCGGGATTCACTTCACTTACCTTGATTTGCTTATCCGCAGGATAATCTATCACATACTTGAGCATAGTATATTGCTGGTCGAGCATGGCGATGGCGTTATCACGCTGTACGGTGAGATTCTCGATGTTGAGTTTCACACGCTTCACGTCTACCTCAAGACTCATCTGATTATCATAAAAAGCCTTGGTAATGCCATAGAGTTCTTCCAGACGCTTGATGTTGTCGTTCACCAGACGAATCTGCTCAGCCGTATTCTGCGCCATGTAATACATCTTGGCGGTCTGCACGATGAGGTCTTCACGTGCCTTCTCGTAAGAGAGCTGGTTGAGATGATCAGCAATCTTGGCAATATCGATGGCGGTATTCACCATCTGGTTGTAGAGCGGCATCTGGAGCTGCAAGCCAGCCGAAGCATTATATTGCAGGGTCTTGGTAACATTGTAAGGTTTGCCGTAGGCAGAACCATCCGTCACGGAAACGGGAGGCGTAAAGTTGTCGTTCAATTGCGCAACAGCATTGATCTGTGGCAGCAACTTCGCCTGGTTCTCGCTGATGGAATACTTTCCCTTTGCAATCTCGTTCCTGCTTTTCTGCAGCGACAGGTTATTCTCCACCGCCATCTGCAGGCACTGGCTCAGCGACAGAGTTTCCTGCGCCATCATTGCAGAAAAAGCCCCGAGAGCCAGACAAAAACACAATATTTTTTTCTTGTTCATTTTTAATATGTTTCTTAGATATACAATACAATTGAATTCTGGTGCAAAGGTACTGATTTTCTGCAAATAATCACTATTCACAAAATATCACAATATGTTCAAAAATGCCGTTTCTTTTAGTGGCGGAGTTCTTAGAAACAAAAAGAGTGGCTCTTTGCAGTTTTAGGCACGGATTACACGGATTCTTTATAAGAAGATAAATCGCTTCAATTGCATTAGCGCCATAAATCCGTGTAATCCGTGCCTTATTTATACTCTCCTCGCTATATGGTATTTCAGAATTTCATTTTATAGACATTGGTTTCCCGTTTTTCAAAGCCCAGGCTCTGATAGAGCTGGTTGGCTACAATGCGAGAAGGGCGCGAAGTGAGCATCAGCGTCATATTTCCCTTGTTTCTGCATAGCGCTATCACCTTATCTATCATCACTTTTCCATATCCCTTGCCCCGATAGTTCTGATCAACCACCACATCCTCTATCCATGCCTTCCTTCCTGTAGGACATTGATAGATACAGAGGGTTACCATTCCGATGATTTTCTCATCATATTCCAAAGCATAGAGATGGCTTTGAGGTGAGGCGATAAGACTGTTCAATTCTGCCTCAGTAAGGGTATGCGAACTGGTACTCAGCTGCGAAATCAGTCTGTTAATAGCTTCCAGATAATCAGGCTTCAAATCTTCTATTTCTATTAATCTTGGTTCATTCATGGTGCAAACTTAGCACATATTTCGGAGATAACCAAGAATCAAGATGAAAATTCATATTTTTTAATAAACAAAAAGGCGATTGCTTTTCCCCACGCAAGGGATAAGCAATCGCCTTTATTCTATGAACTTAGTTCAGAATGAAGAGCAAATGAATTCTTCACTCTTCCCTCTTCACTTAATTCTTACTTCCAAGGATTCTCGGTTGGGTAAGGCAAGCTAGCTGGCTGGTTGTAAGCGATATCCTTGATGCCAAGATACTTGAATACCTCGAACAAGGTCTTGCCTACATGAGAGAATGCTACGGCACCGTGGTGTGGATAGCCCTTCTGAACCAAGACGTGGCGATAGAAGCGACCCATCTCGTTGATAGCGAAGATACCGATACCACCGAATGAACGTGTAGGAACATCGAGAACCTCACCCTCTGCGATGTAAGAACGGAGGTTGCCCTCTGAATCACACTGCAGACGATAGAATGTGATGTCAGAAGCAGCGATATCGCCCTCCAATGTACCACGGGTGAAGTCTGGTGTACCACCATTCTCCAACAAACGGTTCTGGATCAACTGATACTTGATCTTACGGCTAGAGCACATCTTGCACTGTGGAGTGTTACCGCAGTGGAAGCCCATGAAGGTATCAGTCAACTTGTAATCGTACTTACCCTTGATGTCCTCATCATAGATATACTGAGGAACAGAGTTGTTGATGTCGAGCAATGTTACTGTATCATCAGATGCACACATACCGATATACTCAGACAATGCACCATAGATATCAACCTCGCAAGCTACAGGAATACCGCGGCTAACGAGACGGCTGTTAACATAGCAAGGCTCGAAACCGAACTGGCTTGGGAATGCAGGCCAGCACTTGTCTGCAAATGCTACATACTGACGAGAACCCTTGTGAGCCTCAGCCCAATCGAGCAATGTCAACTCAAACTGTGCCATTCTGCGGCTGAGATCAGGATAGTAGCATCCCTCGCCCATCTCCTTAGCCATATCAGCGCAAACCTCGTCGATACGTGGGTCGTTCTCGTGCTCCTTGTAAGCTACGAGGAGGTCGAGCTCAGAATTCTCCTCAATCTCTACGCCAAGTTCGTACAAGCCCTTGATAGGAGCGTTACAAGCGAAGAAGTCCTGAGGACGTGGACCGAATGTGATAATCTTCAAGCCCTTCAAACCGAGGATGACGCGAGCTACAGGTACGAAGTCTGCAATCATCTTAGCAACTTCCTCTGCTGTACCAACAGGGTACTCAGGGATGTAACCCTTCAAGTGGCGCATACCAAGGTTGTAAGAGCAGTTGAGCATACCACAGTATGCGTCACCACGACCATTGATCATGTCGCCATCACCTTCAGCAGCAGCTACGAACATAACAGGACCGTCGAAGTTCTTTGCAATCAAAGTCTCAGGAGTCTCAGGACCGAAGTTACCGAGGAATACAACCAAGGCATTGCAGCCCTGCTCCTGAACTTCGCCCAAAGCCTTGAGCATATCTTTCTCGTTTTCAACTGTAGTCTGACAGTTGAAAATCTCACCCTTGTACTCTTTTACGATGTTCTCACGGCGCTGAGTAGAAAGCGCGATTGGAAAACAGTCACGGCTAACGGCAATAATACCGAGCTTTACTTGTGGAATGTTGTTGCTTACCATAATTATTATGTTTTTATTAAGTTTTTGTATATATGCTTGTTTTTGCTGAGGGCAAAGGTACAAATATTTTTGATTTCCGCAAGCAAATTCTGAGTTTTTTTTCCGTTCAAAATGTAAAAAAACGTTTATTTGTACCCGAATGTAACATTTGATAAACTTCCTGAAACATTTTATACCCCCTAATGGATATCCAAAACAAATAAAAAACTGAATGAATGATGATATTTCGAATAAAAGTTGTATCTTTGCACCGATAAAAACAGATAAGTTAATATGAATAAAATCAAAACAGTCTTTGCCGGAATATGGCATAAGCTATGTGCTTTCTGGGCTTGGTACAAGAGTTTGTATCAAGGTAGGTCTTGGTATACCAAGACCATTGTCGCATTCGTCAGTTGTATCATCGCCTTCATTATTTATCTGGGCGCAGTAGACATCAACTTCTTGTGGCTTTTCGGTAAGTCACCAGGCTATTTCTCCGGCATTCTGAATCCACAGACTTCAGAGGCATCAGAGATATATAGTGCCGATGGCAAGCTGATTGGTAAATACTTCAATGAGAACCGTACACCTGTAAAATACGAAGAGGTGAATCCTGCATTCTTCAAGGCTCTGATTGATACAGAAGATGAGCGCTTCTACAAACATATCGGTATCGACCCTATCGGTGTGTTCGGTGCTGCCAAAGATGCCCTCCTGCATCATGATGCCCGTGGTGCCTCTACCATCACACAGCAGTTGGCTAAGAACATGTTCCGCGTACGCTCGCAGTATTCTACCGGTTTGCTGGGCAAGGTGCCTTTGCTCCGACTGCTCATCATCAAGAGCAAGGAGTGGATTATTGCCGTAAAGCTGGAGACCGCTTTCTCAAAGAAAGAAATCATCACCATGTATGCCAACACGGTAGATTTCGGAAATAATTCATACGGTATCAAGACTGCAGCCAAGACCTACTTCAATACGAATCCAAAAGACCTGACTACTGATCAGGCTGCCATTCTGGTAGGTATGCTCAAGGCTACTACCTATTATAATCCGCGCACCAATCCTGAGAACAGTCTGGTTCGTAGAAACACCGTATTATATAATATGTTGACTCATGGCGACCTGTCTCGTGCTGAGTATGAAGAACTGAAAGAGCTTCCTATCAAACTCGACTTCAAGGTAGAGGAGAACTATGACGGACAAGCTAAGTACTTCCGCGAAGCCGTAGCCAATTACCTGAAAGACTGGTGTCAGGAAGAAGGTTACGATCTCTATTCCAGCGGTCTGAAAATCTATACTACCATTGATACCCGCATGCAGAAGTATGCCGAGGATGCTGCCCGCAAACAGATGAAGCAGGTACAGCAGAACTTCAACAATCACTGGAGCATCCGACGTACTCAGGCAGGTAAAGGAAAATGGCTGGGCGAAGAACCTTGGCAGGACGAGAACCACAAGGTGATACCAAACTTTATCCAAGACATTGCTGAAAAGCAGCCTTTCTATAAGAATCTGCTGGCCAAGTTCCCAAACAATCCTGATTCTGTCACCTATTATTATAAGGAGTGGGTTCACCCTGTCAAAGTGTTCGATTACGACAAGGGAAGCATCACTATCAACATGACTTCTGAAGATAGTATCAAGTATATGACTACCTTCATGCACAGCGCTTTCGTAGCCATGGAGCCACAGACAGGAGCCGTGAAGGCATGGGTGGGCGACATCGATTTCGACCACTGGAAGTATGACAAGGTAACAGCCGAGCGACAGCCTGGTTCTACCTTCAAACTCTTCGTATATACCGAAGCCATGAACCAGGGATTGACTCCTTGCGACAAGCGCCGCGATGAATATATCTCTATGCAGGTATACGATAAGAAGAAGCACGAGATGACAACCTGGACCCCAGGCAATGCCAACGGGTCATTCTCTGGCGACAGCATTCCTCTGAAGAATGCCTTTGCCAAGAGTATCAACTCCATTGCCGTCAGACTGGGTCAGGAAATGGGCATCAAGCGCATCATCGAAACCGCCAAGAAGATGGGTATCGACAGTCCGCTCGATGATACTCCATCACTCGCCTTGGGTTCCAGCGATGTCAACCTGCTGGAGATGGCTTGCGCATACAGCACCATCTCTAACAACGGTAAGCATCACGACCCTGTATTGGTGACCAAGATTGTTGACCATGACGGCAAGGTGGTTTATGAAGGACCAAGTACAGAGGAACAGGTTATTCCGTACAAGAGTGCCTTCCTGATGCAACAGCTACTGCAGGGCGGTATGAGAGAACCGGGTGGTACCTCACAGAGTCTCTGGGGCTATGTAGGTAATTACCGTGACACAGAATTTGGCGGTAAGACCGGTACTACCAATAATCACTCTGACGCATGGTTCATGTGTGTAAGTCCTAAACTGGTAGTTGGTGCCTGGGTTGGAGGAGAATACCGATGCCTCCACTTCCGAACAGGAGCCTTGGGACAGGGTGCCAGAACAGCATTGCCTATCTGCGGTTACTTCCTGCAGACGCTCTTCGCTGATCCTGCATTCAAGAAATATCATGCCAAGTTCGATAAGCCAAAGGACGATGACATCACAAGAGACATGTATATCTGTGCCAGCTATGCACCAAAGCCAAAGGTAGATACAACACAGGTGGACAGTACTGCCTTCACAGAAGAAATTCTCCTTGATGAAAACGGAACCCCTATTAAGAAGGAAATTCCGACAGTGAAGACGAATGGAGAGGCTACAACAACCGCCCCAACTACCACTCCTGCTGCTACAGAAGAAAAGAAAGAGAAGAAGAAGGCTAAGCCAACAGAACAGCCTATCAACTTCGATGACCTCTAATAGAATAATATGATTGATCTCGACAATGCGGAGTTGCAGAATGCACTCCAAATCATACAGTTTACCCGTCGTTCGCTTTTCCTTACCGGAAAGGCGGGGACGGGTAAATCTACTTTTCTACGTTATATCGCTGCCAATACCAAGAAAAAACATATCGTCCTGGCACCTACAGGCATCGCAGCTATCAATGCCGGTGGAAGCACCTTGCACAGTTTCTTCAAGTTACCTTTCCACCCATTGCTGCCCAACGACAGTATGTATTCGGTGCGCAATATCCGAAACACACTGAAATATAATTCTGAGAAAATCAAGATTATCCGTGAAGTAGAGCTCATCATCATAGACGAGATCAGTATGGTACGTGCCGACATCATCGATTTCATCGACAAGGTATTGCGAGTATATTGCCGGAACATGAGAGAACCGTTCGGTGGCAAACAGCTTCTGCTGGTGGGCGACATCTATCAGCTGGAACCCGTTGTCAGAGAAGACGACCGCAAACTGCTCAATCCTTTCTACCGCAGCAGTTTCTTCTTCGATGCCAAGATTTTCCAACAGTTCCAACTGGTCAGCATCGAACTCAAGAAAGTATACCGCCAAAGCGACCCTGTCTTTATCGGTATCCTCGACAACATCCGGACCAGTCAGGCAAGAATGCAGGACCTGCAGTTGCTAAACCAGCGTGTTGGCGCCCAATTGGATGAAGGCGACTCCAAGCTTGCCATCACCCTGTCCACTCGTCGCGATACAGTAGATTACATCAATGACAGTCAGCTCAAGCTTTTGCCTGGCGAACCTTGCCTCTTCCGGGGACGTATACAAGGAGAATTCCCAGAAAGCAGTCTGCCAACCCCTATCGAGCTTTACCTGAAAACGGGTGCTCAGATTATCTTTATCAAGAACGACATCGAGCACCAATGGGTAAACGGTACGCTGGGCACCATCATCGGCTTTGACGAAGACGAGAATGCCAAGATTTATGTACGCACAGAAGAGGGAAAAGATGTGATGGTTGAACCTGCAGCCTGGAGCAACATGCGATACCATTTCAATGATGTGGAAAAGAAGATTGAGGAAGAGGAGATTGGAAGATATGAGCAATACCCTATCCGACTTGCCTGGGCGATTACTGTTCATAAGAGTCAGGGATTGACCTTCAATCAGGTAAAGATAGATTTTACCGGCGGTGTTTTCGCTGGCGGTCAGACCTACGTAGCCTTATCACGTTGCACCAGTCTGGAAGGAATCAGCCTGCAGGAACCTATTCGCCAAAGCGAGATATTCGTCCGCAACGAAGTCAAGCAGTTTGCCCGTCATTACAACGACCAGAGCACCATCCATACGGCTCTTACACAAAGTAAGGCAGACAAACAATATCATGATGCTGTCAAGGCATACGACAAGGGAGACATGCAAGCAGCTCTGGATAACTTCTTCCTAGCCATCCATAGCCGTTACGACATCGAGCACCCTCTTGCCAAACGTTTCATCCGCAAGAAACTCAACAAGATGAATGAACTGCAAGCGGAGAACGAGCGTCTGAGGGAAGTAATCAGGCAGAAGGATGAAGAGAAAAAGAAACAGGAGAAATTCCTCAAGCGCCTTGCCACGGAATATGTCATCATGGGTAAGGAATGTGAGAGAGCCGAAATGAAAGAAGCGGCTATCACCAATTACCAGAAGGCTCTCACCCTCTATCCAGGACATCCAGAGGCTAAGAGAAGATTGAAGCATCTCAAGGAATAATCAATAAAAAAGTGGTTGAAAAAACGGATGTGCTTTCCGTTTTTTCAACCACTTTTTTATTGATTAAAACTTAACCTCATAGGTCTTGCCCTTCTGGGTCTTCATCTTCTTCACCTTATCTCCATATCTTACCTGGCAAGGTTCACCGGAACCGGAGAGGATAACAGCCTTGGTAAGGCGGCCGTTGTCCCAATAGATATCCACCGTGAAATTACCCTTGGCACGGAGTCCCTTGATGGAACCCTTCTGCCATGCATCAGGCAGGGCTGGCAGGAGATGGATAAAGCCCATGTGGCTCTGCATCAACATTTCGGTGATACCCGCTGTACCGCCAAAGTTACCGTCTATCTGGAATGGAGCATGCGTATCCCAGAGGTTATCCAATGTACCATTCTTCAACAGGTTGCCATAAAGCTTGTAAGCATGGTTGCCATCGTGCAGACGAGCCCACTGGTTCAACTTCCAACCCATAGACCATCCGGTAGCACCATCACCACGATGCTCCAATACCACCTTAGAAGCCTTCGCCAGCACAGGAGTAGTGATAGGTGAAATGGTACGGCCTGGATGCAGACCGAAGAGATGGTTCACATGGCGATGCTCATCCTTAGGATCATCAATATCCTTCGACCATTCCATCAACTGTCCATAGCGACCAATCTGGTAAGGAGCAATATGCTTCAGGGCATCTTCCCACAGCTTGCGATCCTTGGCATCCTTGCCCAGAATCTTACTGGCCTCTACAGCATCAAGCAGAATCTCACGAATCACGGCATGAGCGAAGGTTGCACCCTCGTCTATCGGTCCGTGCTCTGGAGAAGTAGAAGGAGCCGCTGTATAAATACCATCCTTGCGATGCCACAGATAATCTGTTGCGAAGTTGGCACTTCCCTTGATGATATCGTATGCTGTCTCGCTCAGGAACTTCTTATCGCGGGTATAGTCGTAATAATCCCAGAGATGGGTAGCCAACCATGGACCGGCGAATGGAGAGAAGTTCCACGACATATCCTCGCTTGACAGCGGAGAGGTGAAACCGAAGATGTTGCTGGATACAGATGTAGTCCAGCCACGGGTACCATAATATGACTTGGCAGTCTTCTCACCCGGCTTCACCTGTGTCTGGATGAAGTCGAAGAGCGGAAGCTCACACTCGCTCAGGTTGGTGGTGCAGGCTGGCCAGTAGTTCATCTGCAGATTGATGTTGTTATGATAGTCTACACGCCAAGGACCATCCACGTTGTTGTGCCATACACCCTGCAGGTTGGCAGGCATGTTGCCTGGACGCGAAGAGGCGATGAGCAGATAGCGGCCAAACTGATAGTAGAGCTGCTCCAGATAGAAATCCTTGGCCCCCTTGCGATAGTTAGCCAATCGCTCATCGATTGGCATATCGATGGCGTTATCCACATCATTCAGATTCAGGCTTACACGATTGAACAGGCGGCTGTAATCCTTGTAATGCTCCTCCAGCAACTGCGCATAGCCCTTGCCTTCAGCCTTGCTCACCCAGTCCTGAGTGGTAGCCAGCGGATTCACGCCCACATAGGTTTTAGGATCATTGTAATCCGGATTATTGTTTGCCTTGTAATCGGTATCGGCAGAAATGAGGAATACTACCTCGTCGGCCTCCTTTACGGTCAGCTTTCCACCTTCGTTCGACAGGTTACCACCCTTGTTGATGGCACGGATGCGGACAGCATACTGCATATCGTTGTTATCGAGACGTGCATCCCAGAGCAGCCCATTCTTGCCATCAGCCACCATCTTGCCTGTAGAAACCGGATTAGGTGCATAAGAGAATACGAGATTCTGCTTGCCTGGACGGGAAGCCTTGTAGCGGATAGCCATCACATTTGCCGGATAAGAGATGAAATACTCACGCTCATAACTCACCCCATCCTTAACGAAGGAAACTGTTGCCAATGCCGAATCGAGCGACAAGGCACGGCGATATTTGGACATACCCACAGTGCTCAATCCAGTCTCGATATACGCCTCACCCATCGTGGTAAAGCTACCGAAACGGAATGGATCCTCGGCATAAGACTCGTATGGCACCGGACTGTTGAAGTTCTTGCGGGTGAGCAGGGATGCCTTATCCCAATCGTTGGCAGCGAAGGCATTTCTGATTTCCTGCATCACATGGGCAGAATTCTTGTTCACATTCCAATAATAGGCAGCGCCCTTCTTGGTGTTCGGACCGCCACGCCAGAGCGTCTTCTCATTCAGCGTGATGCGCTCAGCCTCCACGGAACCCAGGATATTGGCTCCGATACTACCATTACCGATAGGCAATGACTTTGACTCCCAATCTGGATCAGGATTGCGGGCGGTATCACCAGCCGAGATAGGCTTCTTGTGAGTCCACTTCTCAGGATGGCCTCCATACCAGATTTGCTGTCCCTTCAAGGTGACAGGCGTGTCAAACCAGTAAGACAATGAAGTCTTCTGCTGTGCTGAAGCCTGAAGTGCTCCCAGCATAGCCAAGGTAAAGATAGTTACGGTTTTCTTGTTCATGATGTATATAAATTTAAATTTTCAATTATTATTTTCAATTGCTATTTTGGGAATTATCCAAAATATGATTTTCCATATCCGGTACAAATTTACGATTAATATCTGAAATAACAAAGATATATCATAAAAAAACGAGAATAACCGGCATTTTTTTCAAATACCTGTTATCCTCGTTTGATTTTTATTTGATTTCTATTTTCAGACTAATACCACTTTACTGCATTAGAATAGCCACTACGCTTATCATACTTCAGCGCATCCGTCAATGTAGCTGCATTGCATCGGAAGGTGAAGTTATAACTGGTATATGGCGCAAGCACTACTGAACAACTCATGTTGAAACAGTGGAGATCTCGAGCAAGACTGGCAGTAGTCATACTAATCTTGGAATTCTCGAAGTCGTAACCGGAAGAGAAACTGATGTTCCATCCATCGCTCAAGCGAACATTACCACTCATGTTAAGCGTCTGTGTAAACTTGTATGGATAGCGCATGGTCTTCTCGTTGAATTTCTCTCGTCGAGTATCCTCACGCATGGTAACACCATATCCGAAGGTCAAAGACCAAGGCATCTTGAATGCCATATAACCGTCACTGTCGGTCTTTGCTTTACCACCGCCACTCTTCTTGGCAGCCGTTTTACCCTTCTCGATATTATCATCCACGTTGCTTTCTATGTCGGTATCCATACCTTCATCGTCATCATCGCTCTTCCTGTTCTTGTCCTTATCGTCATCATCATCGCCACCACCGAAGAGTTTCTTCAACTTTTCCGGATTCAGCGTGAATGAGAAGTTCTGAGACATTCCCTGGAATCGTCCGAATCGACCCTTGCCCCACTCTGTGTGGTTGCCAACAAACACATTACCCTGATCATCCAGTTCGTATGCGTATGTAGCAAAGACGGCATTCATATTGAATGTGTAGTTCTTCCACCACTTGAGACGGAGGTTGATATTCATATCGCTCCAAGGGCGAACCTTGGCTGCGGTGTTGTAACTCATATTGATGTCGAACGCATCAATGAGACTCACCTTCTTGAGACTGTCGTTCTTATCTCTCCATTTCATCTCCAGGTTATTGCCCAGAGTGAAGGAAATGTTACCACTCTTGCCCTTACCCGGCACACCGTAAAGTGCATTCTGGTATGGTGAATAACTGACAAGCGATACGTTACCGTCAGCATCGGTCTTCTGATAAGTATCCCAGAATCCATATCGGCTAGCACCGAAATCAGGGGCATAACTGAAGTTGACCGTCGGAGTGAGCACGTGGCGAATTCTGTCAATCCTATTGCCGAAGAGCTTACGGTTAGGAATCCAGAATCCATACAGCTTGGTAGAGAGACCTACACTCATGTTCCAGTTATAAACATTGTTGAAACCATATATGGTATCACTCTTCTCAACCTGCTTTTCGCTATCCCATGATTTCTCCACCTTATTGGTATACATACGGTCGGTGAAGTTGAACGAAGGACTCACATTGAGATATTTGAAGAGAGTGAACGATGCACTCACTGGTATCTGATGCTGCCATCCGTTGCGCCAGTCCTTGATAAGCGAACTGTGCATCAGCTTATCCTCCTTGGTATTGATACTGTTGGAGATATGACCGGTATAGCTCATGGCGATTTTCTCGTACCACCTTTCATCACCCACCATCTTCTTTCTTCTGAACGGATAGAATCGGGAGATAGAGATATTGAGGTCTGGCAAGGTCATCGCTATCGAAGAGTCACGCATGTTCTGCGAAAGATTGGCAGTAGAACTGAGCGACATACCAATGCTGGAGAATGTTGTACTCCAGTTGACGGAAGAGGTTCGAGTACTCTGCGTCATCGTCTGAGGATTATAGAGTGAACTCAGATTATTCCGCTCATAGCTGGATGTGGCAAAGTTGACACTTGCCGACAACGAACTGAACGGATTAGCCTTTGAGTCTTGTCTATGACTCCACTGCAACTTGAAGCTCTCCTGCTCTGTGAAATCAGGCATTCCCTTGTCTCCATTCTTCGTATCCTGGTAACTGAAGAAGAAGGAACCGGAATACTTATATCGCTTGCGATAGTTGCTTGCCGCCGAAAGTCCCCAAGATCCCTTGGTATAGATTTCTCCGAGGAGCTTCAAGTCCCACTTGTCACTCATGGCAAAATAATAACCACCATCCCTGAGATAGAATCCGCGCGCACTCTCATCACCGTATGTCGGCATGATGAAACCGCTGCTGTAGCTCTTGGAGAACGGGAAGAAACCGTATGGTATGGCTATAGGAACCGGCACATCGCACACCACGAGATGAGCAGGTCCGAAGACCACATCCTTATTCGGTCGCATCTTGGCACGTGAGAGTGAAATATAGAAATCCGGATGCGGATCATCACAGGTGGTATAAGTGGCATGTTTCAGATAAACCGTACCCGTAGAATCTCGCTTCGATTTCATACCTCTCAAGAAACCATCTTCCTGCTCTGTATATACATTATTAATAAGAGCCTTCTTACTCTTGAAGTTAAACTTGATGGTATCAGTATCGTAGGTATCGCTTCCCATCTTGAAGATTGGCTTTCCCTTGACGCCTTCATCAGCAGAAGAATCGGGAGTACCCATTGCCTTCACATTACTCTTGTCGAGATCCATGGAGATACGATCTGAAGAAAGGTCCATGTTCTGGTACTTCACATTCGAATTACCAAAGAGATGCGCTACCTTGTTATGAGCATCATAGACCAGCGAATCGTCTGCCTGATAACTGACAGGAGCGTCAATACCACCCGATTTCTTACGGTTGATACTGTCCAGACGGATACTGTCATCCACCACCTTATTATGTTTCCATATAGCCTTCTGCAGCGAGTCCATCTGGGTGGTATCGGCCTCCGTACTGATGATTTCATTGCCGAGAGAATCGACAAAGACGGAGTCGCCCACAGCCACGGCAGTAGAATCCACCTGAGCCTTCTTGTCTTTCTTTTTAGAAGGCATACCCGGGTTTGCCACCATCATGCAAGAGATGGCAGCAAACATCAGTGCAGCTATAGTTGATTGTTTTCTCATTCAGAAATTATTGTTAAGAAGTTACCCAACTGAACTTCTATCCTATTTCAAACATCCGCTCCCATTCCTGGAAGCGCTTTACTCCTTCCTCGCCAAACTTAGCGAGACTTTTCTCTGCCTTTTCTATACTCTTTTCCTTGTCGAGATGAGTCTTGCTGAAGAATTTGTCAGCATAGCAGATTACCTTCTCCTCCATGGTTTCAGGCAGAAAATCCTGGTGAGGCAGAGGCAGTTGCTGCTTCTCGATCTGCTCTTTTGTGATGCCGGCACCTGTATGGCGCTCACATACCCGAGCATGCCGCTCATAACCTTCCTTGCGCAAGAGTTCGGCACCCAATCTACCATGACAGATATATGGCTGCGAGCCAAAACACATGATGCCGGGAGCATCGGTCATGAAGATTCCTATATCGTGAAGCATCGCTGCTTCCTCGATAAACTGGGCATCCAAACGCAATTCAGGATGAGACGAAACAATCTGTAGCGCTTTTTGCGCTACAGATTGACTATGTGTAATGAGGATATGACGAAGCTCATTATCCTCAGGATAATACTTATCAATTAATAATTTATAATTCATAATTAATAATTATTCGTAGCCGTCCACAACGGCGCAGCCTAATTGTTAATTCTTAATTATCAATTCTTAATTATTCTCGCGCTCAATGTAAGCGATGACATCACCCTTGCGGATCTTGCTGCCCTGCTTAGCATTGATTTCTACGAGCTTGCCACCCAATGCAGCAGGAACTGTCTCAAACTCACCCCATGGAGCGAGGATGTAGCAGAAGGCATCACCTTCCTTATACTCCTTACCGATGAATGGCTCTACAGCTGGCTGGCACTCGCCTTCGCCCTGGAACTCCCAGAAAATCTGACCTGCAACTGGTGCTACGATAGCATCAGCCTTGGCGTGCTTGAATTCAGCGAGCTGAGCTGGAGTCAAGGTGCTGCCGAGCTTGGCATCCTTTGCCTTCTGGAGGTCAGCCAGGAAGTTCTTCTTAGCCTGACCGCTCTTGTAATTGCGATACTGCTCTGGGTGCATGGCAAGTTCGAAGAGCTCCTCATCGTCCTGACCATACTCCCAACCGTTCTCGTCCATTTCCTTCTTGAAGTCGTCGAGTGCATTAGTAAGCAATGTATGAGCATCAACATCTGTAAACTCACGACCCTGCTTCTTGGCAAGCTCTACGAGTTCTGGGTCGATAGTTCCAGGAATCTTACCACTCTTACCGAGAATCATACCCCACATTGAGTCGTCCATCATTACGAAGCGGCCCTTGCCCTGCTCCATGGTGAGGAGGTTCATCAATGAGATGTTCTTCACGTACTGGCTGAATGGGGTTACCAATGGAGGATAACCTACGCGTGGCCATACATACTCTACCTCGTCGAAGAGTTTGATGAGCAGGTCGTCCATAGACAACTCTTCCTCACCCTTCTTCTTGCGGATATTGTTGATAGTCTGACGCATACCGCCGAGGTCTGCCATCATAGAACCCATCATACCGCCAGGGAGACCGCAACCGAGCAACAATGAAGACATAATCTTGTTACCTGGGTTGATGAAGTAACCCAACCACTCATCGATAAACTCCTGAGTCATGGCACGAGCCTTCATGTAAGCGCTCATATTGATCTCAGGAACCTCAAAGCCCTCGTTCTTCAGCATGCTGATGACAGAGATGACGTCTGGGTGAACCTTACCCCATGACAATGGCTCAATGGCTGTATCGATGATGTCGGCACCATTGTTGCAGACCTCGAGGATAGAAGCCATAGAGAGACCAGGACCTGAGTGACCATGGTACTGGATGATAATCTCAGGATACTTGTCCTTGATCATCTTGGTAAGCTTACCGAGGAATGCAGGCTGACCGATACCAGCCATATCCTTCAAGCAGATTTCCTCAGCACCGGCAGCGATGAGCTGGTCGGCGATGTTCATATAATATTCGAGAGTATGAACAGGAGAATTGGTGATACAGAGTGCACACTGTGGAGTCATACCACCCTCCTTAGCCCACTTGATAGAAGGAATGATGTTACGAACATCGTTCAAACCATCAAAGATACGGGTGATGTTGGTACCCTGCTTAGCCTTTACCTTGTACATCAAGGCACGTACATCGTCTGGCACAGGATACATGCGAAGAGCGTTCAATCCACGGTCGAGCATGTGAGTCTTGATGCCCACCTCGTTGAATGGCTTACAGAATGCACGAACTGCATCATTAGGATTCTCACCTGCGAGGAGGTTAACCTGCTCGAAAGCACCACCATTGGTCTCTACACGGCTAAAGCAACCCATTTCAATGATAACTGGGGCAATCTTAGCCAACTGATCCTTGCGTGGCTGGAACTTACCAGAACTCTGCCACATGTCTCGGTAAACGAGACTGAACTGAATTTTCTTCTTCATTTTTATTTTTGATATTTCTTTATTCAATTTATAAAAGGGCATACCACCCCACTACAATTCAAGTGCAAAGTTACTCAAAATTAATGAAACTCCACTCGTTTCAATGTACTTTTTATAATATATTATATTTATTGGAGTAATCATTCCCCTGTTTATATAGGAATATTCTTATGTATGTAGGGTCTTTCACCTGGTCATCAATCTTCATTAACTAACAGCATAGACTATTTCTGCAAACTTCTGAATATTAGCGAAAAAGCTTTTTCTGGAGCAACAAGTTTCAAATTATTCTTTTTTATCTCATAAACATCAGGCATAGGTAAAATATAATTTTCTTTTGTGTATCCACGAGTTCCTGCTATACCACCATTTATTAACCTTACAGCTGCTTTATCGTATTTACAGTTTGCAGGTATTGAAGTTAGTCCAGATATAACTACCAGATGCCCATTTCTATAAAAATAAGCATCCGATTTGTCCTTATCATAATAAAAATTTCCACTTATAGAAACGTACGCCTTTTCACCAACATAAAAAAAACGCAATTCATACAAAGGTGCCAATTGAGTATTTATAAAACTATTAATCTTGACATTTATATCTGTTCTAGAAAAAACATCCGTGTCCTTGGCCACATTTGAAGCAAAAGATTTAGATGTTAAGGGATATATAGAATCATTATTCACGACTAGCATGCTGTCCTTATGGATGCAATTAGCCAAAAAATCAACCATTGGATAATCCAGCTTGTCTCCAGAATGATACTTTGTCATTTCTTCCACATTAATAAGCTGCGAGTCAAATATACTGTCAATAGAATAATACGTAATTAAAATGCTATCTTTTTCAGTATAATAATCTGTAAATTTATATGAATATGAATTACTTGTCCCTAATGTAACTATCATATCATTCCCCATTTTCCACGATAAAATGTAATAAATCTTAGAAGGATTTTGGGAAGCAAATTGAGCAAAGCTTTCTGAGAGATTAGGATGCAGAAAATCTTGCGCTACCATTTTTTGGCAGCTTGTCAATGTTAAAAGTAACAGCCCTAATATTTTTCTCAAGTTCTTCATTTTCTAAAATATTTTATAAAGTCCACATAATTATTTATAGTCACTAGTAGATTCGTTGGTGCTTTCAGCCATGATGCCACCATAAGGGTAGTAATGGTTCACTTGCTCCACTTCGCCCTCTTCCTTTTTATCATCCATTCTGGTTCTGGCGCATATCGCTTATCATACAAGAGTTCAACTGTTCCATAATTTTTCACCTCAATTTTCGGAACTTTCAAATGATTTGGTACTTTATCTCTTGAATCATACTTATAACAGACAGTTATCATTTTTTCAAGATCCTCTATGTCTACATTCTTTGCGATATGCAAACTATCAAGTTGGTTTTGCCAAAGATTTATACCTATGCGAGTGTATTCTCCTGGACCTACAATATGCGTGTTATGCTGGTATCCCCAAAATTTGGCATCACAGCTAATCTCAAATCCTTTATACTTAATATAAAATGCAGATTTGGTATCCCCCCAACCATAAATTCCATAAAACGGGAAAAAAATAGAATCTTTGCTTCCATTTCTAAATTTTAATACATAGGTAATTTCTCTACTATAATCCAAATGTTTTCTCTTCAAGGACAGTATATTGCCCATATCGTCATAAGTATATGAGGCGTCATAGTATAAAGGATGCTCATATTGAAGAGATTGCAGGTATTGATCCTTTGCAGCCAAGAGCGTACATTATTCCTTTCGGGGGAACTTTAATGTTTTTACATGACTGTAGTCATCAAATTCAACAAACATAGTTGCCCCATAAATATAATCTATCTTTTCTCTCTTGGTAATATTGATTGGTGGAGTTTTTAAACGACTCTCCACAGCATCCGCCGGATCATATCGATAGTAAATTTTGATTTTTCTATCCAAATCTTTTATATCTATATATTTATCTAAATGCAACTTATATAAACTCTCAGAATATATGGTTATACCTATTCGCACACTATCGTGAGGTGGTACAACGCGCGTCCCCAAATGGGGATACCAAAATCTTGCAGGACATTCCATTTCGTACTTTCCATTTTTAACAATAAAACAGGACTTCAGATACATACCTCCACTTAATCCATTACAAGGTATATAAACAGAATCACTGCTACGATTGTAAAATTTTAAGATACAACAAATGTCTCTATTTTCAAATTCCATCTCCTTTACTCCTTTTGGAAAATTATCTATAATACTATAATAAACACAAGAATATTTTGGCAAATTGTCGGTGCAAGATGTGATGCAACC
>ERZ1034969.276-NODE-276-length-35793-cov-32.177934_pt1 | contig 35793 bp, 29 predicted proteins | sample MGYA00520624_ERZ1034969 | MGnify/ENA primary metagenome ERZ1034969 (study PRJEB33766, sample SAMN09781776) | gut metagenome | biome: gut microbiome | host: Homo sapiens | place: Madagascar | study: EMG produced TPA metagenomics assembly of the PRJNA485056 data...
GCAATGCGGATTATCTAAGGATTACCACCTGCACACCCTGCGGCATTTCTACGCAACCTATCTGCTGCAGGAGGGCACCAGTAAACAGGTGGCGGCATCCCTGCTGGGGCATGCGGATACAGCATTCTTGGAACGCACCTACTGCCACCCGCAGGACGTGGCGAAACAGCAGGCCGCAAAGCTGATGCAAGATCTGCTGAACAACCAAAATCCGTGCTATGTTGCATTTATGAAAAATAGGAATAGAAAACCTAAGAAAGCAGGTTAAATAACAGGCGGCACCGTCAGAGATGGCGGTGCCGTTTTGTCAGTAATAGGTAGAATTTTGGGCGAAAGATTGTTGGGTGTGGTGATAGCTTTCTGTCGCAGTTGTCGGTATGCTTTGTAGTACCGCAGGTCAATAAAATAACACTAAGGAGCGTGCAAAATATGGCGTCTATCAGAAAGCGCGGCAGCAACAGCTATTTGATTGTGGTATCTCGTGGGTATGACTACGAGGGAAACCGACTGAAATCTGTACAGAAAACCGTCAAGCCACCCAAGGAATATACACCGAAGCAAGCTGAAAAGTGGGTAAGGGAACAGGCAATCCTATTTGAACGCGAAGTTCAGCATACGCCGGAACCCATTAACCGAAGCATTACGCTGGCAAAGTACATTGAACACTGGGTAGCTGATGTGGGACCGAAGAAGCTGGCAGATTCTACATTCCGACGCGACGAACAGGATATTCGCAGAATCTTGCCAGCACTGGGCAACTACAAGTTGACCGATTTGCGTAAAGAGGTTATCCGAGATTTTTACGAGGGAATGCGGCACTCGCCGCGTCTGGACGGCAGAGGGAATCTATCCGAGAAGTCAGTCGAAGGTTTACACAACACGCTGTGCGGCATCCTATCGGCGGCTGTGGACGAGGGATACCTTACTCACAATCCCGCATGGAGATGTTACAAACCGAAAGGACAAAAGAAAGAGCGCCCGGTGGCTGACGAGGAAACCGTAAAGAAACTTATTACAGCCTTTGAAGGTCAGAGTATGAAGTACGAAACCTATTTCAAGCTGGTACTTGCAACCGGGCTGCGGCGTGGGGAAGCCTGTGGATTAAAATGGAGTGACATCAACTGGCGCAAGCGTACAATCCATGTACAGCGGGGTGTGGTCAAACTCAGTCACCAAGAATCAATCACTAAGGACCCCAAGACCAGCAGCGGTGATCGCATGGTGTATTTGAGTAAAGAAATGTGCCAGCTACTCAAGGCGTGGCGGAAAGAATGTGAGTGGGATAGGCAGCAAACCGCGAACGAAACCGTATCTGAAGATGACTACTTATTCCGCCAGCCTAACGGCAAGCCGATGAACCCTTGCACATTCACTTACAGATTCAAGCTGATTTTGAAAGCCAACAGCTTGCCGCTGGATTTGAATGTGCATAGCTTGCGCCACACGAACGCCAGCCTGCTGATTGCGCAGGGCGTGGATGTCCGCACGGTGGCTAGTCTGTTAGGACACGCACAGGCAAGTACAACGCTGGATATTTATGCCCACGCCTTTGACAAGAATAAGCGCAAGGCGCAGGAAAAGTTGGGAAAGGCGATTGGATTATGATGAAGAAAATCAAATTAACCAGAGCAAACAAAAGTATTACGCTGAAAGCACTCGCACCTTACTATTACCAGCAAAGGGCGCTTGGGCATAGCACACAAGAAGTTGGAAAGCTAATACTGAAAATCAATGCTCTCCCAGCCGATAAAAAAGCTACTTTTTCCACAGAAGAAATCCGCCTTATGGGTACCACTGTAAATCAACTGAGAAATGAACGGCTGGCAAAAGGACAGTACACCGATGCCGCAGATGATATGCTACTGAAGCTATTCTGACACAAAATCAAAACAAAAAACGCATTGCAAAAAATACATTGCAATGCGCTTTTTAAGTGCGCCCGAAGGGATTCGCCAAGACGCGCCCTAAAAATGCCCCGCGGGACGCAATGCGCGGGGCACGGGCTGTTCGAATCCTCTTCTTTTACTGCTCCATAAAATCCGTGCAAAACAAAAAGAGCAGCACCTTATGGGGGGCTGCTCCCAGACTGCCGATAAACACAATAGAATGATTGCGCACTTTCGGCAGGTTTGTAGGGAACGGTCTATCTCCGCGCCCTACATTTCTACTCGACTGGTTTCTTTTTCTTGGTATTGGCTGCCCGGATGGTCTCAATTCCTGCTGCTTCCATCCGAAGGATCGCCAGCCGGGAAACAAACCATTCGTCATTTTTGATCCAGTTGAGAGAACTGTTCACCTCATAGGAGCCGGAAAGCGTATAGCGGAAAAAAAGCTCTGCCTCAGCTTGAGAAATACAGCAGTACTCCATAAGCTCCGGGATGACGATGGGCTTCATTATAAGGAAAAGCTTATTTTTAATGTACTCCGAGAGGGTCCGATCCTGAAAGAGAATCCGATATTTGGGCGTGTCGGCGATCCGCTGACACGCCGGCAGGTCGCTGTTATGCTCCCGAAGGGTCGCTACGGTATCGAACTGAAGCAGATAGTGCATCCGTTGCGGCAAAGACATGGACAGGGTGGTTGAAGAATCCTCTGCCACCTCAAATGCCTCATTAATAAGTTCATCCAGCACCTGATCCAGCGTGTCATAGTGACTATAAAATGTAGTGCGGGTAATTTGGGCTGCTTCGCATACCTTGCTGATGCTCAACTTTTCAAAGCTCTTTTCTTTCATCAATTCCAGCAGGGCATCTTTGATTGCATTCTTTGTATAGGTGATTCGGCGATCTTCCCGTCCGGCACGCGTTTTCATCATCTGCTCACCCCCGTTTATTATCTCATAAAACTATACACGTTGTCAAGGAAAGTACAGTTCTGTCTTTTTTGTCCGACTACTGTACGGTTTTTACGGTTTCGTTTAGTATAGTACAGTTTTGGCTAATTTGTTCTTGTTGCTGAGCAAAAATTTTGTATAATTTTTTTTAGAGAAGAACCTCAAGCTACCCGATGGGACGGTCGTAAATCTGGTTAAGGAGGCATTTACATGATTACGTTTGAAGTGGAAGATGTTATCAGTGTGCTGCAAAACTGCGCTCCCTACCTCATCGCTCTGGGCGTTGCCCTGCTGGTGGGGATTGTCGTACTTGTTGCAGTGCGTGGGCGGCCGCGCCCCAAAAAGTTTTTGATCCGTGCACAAGCCGGTCTGGCCATGGTACTGGCTTTTGTCCTAGCTGTCAACGGCATCATGCTCGGCGGTGTATCTGCCCTGCTGGATCTGGCATTGACCGATCAGGCTAAGATCAGGGAAGAAACCATGGACACCGCAGAGCAAACCGCCCTTCAAATCGCAGAGGAAGGTTTTGTTTTGCTGCAAAACGATGACCACACCCTGCCGCTTACGGATGTGACCAAGCTGAACCTGTTTGGCTGGACAAGCGCTGTTCCCATCTACGGCGGCACCGGCTCCGGCGGCATCAATACATTGTATGACGTCGTCAGCATTCAGCAGGGGCTGGAACAGGCCGGTTTTTCTGTGAATCAGGAACTGTTGGATTTTTACACCGCCTACTCCGCCCGGCGTCCCGACATGACCATAACCACGCAATCCTGGACATTGTACGAACCTCCGGTGGATACGTATTCCCAGGAAATGCTGGACAACGCCAAAGAATTTTCCGATGTAGCCGTCCTTACTTTGGGTCGTCTGGCGGGCGAGGGGCACAACGATATGCCCATGGCTATGGCCGAGGCTGGATACGACAACAATTCCGATCAATATGACGATTTCCAGCCCGATGACCACTACCTTCAGCTCTCCCAGACCGAAAAGGATCTGGTTGAGATGGTATGTGACAACTTCGACACTGTGATCCTTCTGGTCAACAGCGGCAATCCCATGGAACTGGGCTTCGTGGATCACTATGAACAGATCAAGTCTGTGCTCTGGTGCCCCGGTCCCGGCAATGTAGGCTTTACTGCACTGGGCGAGATCCTGAGGGGCACCGTAAACCCCTCCGGCAAAAGTACGGACACCTTTGCCTATCATCTGAAAAACGCCCCCTGGTGGAACAACTACGAGGACTACCACTACTCCAATCTGGAGCATCTGGCGGTAGAGGGCATGAACAGCGGTGTGTCCCAGACCTATTACCCCTCCTTCACCAACTATGTAGAGGGCATCTATGTGGGCTACAAATTCTATGAAACCGCCGCTGCGGAGGGGCTTATCGACTACGACGCTGCGGTTCAGTATCCCTTTGGACACGGTCTGAGCTACACCACCTTCACCCAGAATATGAGCGATCTGTCTGTTACGGACACCACGTTCTCTTTCGATGTCACCGTTACCAACACCGGTTCTGTGGCCGGTAAGGATGTGGTAGAGGTTTTCTATAATCCGCCCTATGTAAACGGCGGCGTGGAGAAGTCCGTTGCCAATCTGCTGGACTTTGAAAAGACCGATCTTCTCCAACCCGGTCAGAGCCAGACCCTCTCCTTTACCTTTGACAAGGAGGACATGGCGTCCTACGACTACCGGAATGCGAAAGCCTATATCCTGGACGCAGGGGATTATGTGATCTCCCTCAACAGCGATTCCCACACCATTCTGGACCAGCGGATTCTTACCCTGGATGACAAAGTGGTCTATGACGCAGAGGAAGGGCGCGCAAGTGACGACCTCACGGCCACGAACCAGTTTGATGACTGCGCCGGGGATGTGGAGTATCTTTCGCGAGCCGACCACTTTGCAAACTATGCTCAGGCTACCGCCGCCCCTGCCTCCAGGGTGATGCCGCAGGAACTGGTGGAGCAGTACCATTTGAACAGCAACTTTGACTCCAATACCTATGTGGACCCGAACGCCGTAATGCCTGCCACAGGAGCAGATAACGGTCTGACCCTGGCAGATATGCGGGGGCTGGACTACGATGACCCCAAATGGGACCTGTTGCTGGATCAGCTTACCGTAGATGAGATGACCAATATGATTGCTCTGTGCGGCTACCAGACCCCTGCCATGGAGTCGGTGGGTAAGGTTCAAACGCTGGATATGGACGGTCCTGCCGCCATCAATAACAACTTCACGGGTTACGGTTCCCTGGGACTTCCTGTTGAAATTGTAATTGCGAACACATGGAACAAGGACCTTGCCACCCGCTGGGGTGAAACTATGGGACAGATGTGCGTGGAGATGGGCATTCAGGGCTGGTACGCGCCCGCCATGAACACCCACCGCAGTCCCTTCGGCGGACGAAACTACGAGTACTTCTCCGAGGACGGCGTACTGGCCGGACGCATTGCCGCCAGCGCAGTGACCGGTGCCATGAACAAGGGGGTCTACTCCTACATCAAGCACTTCGCCGCCTATGATTTCAATGGCAAGATGGTCTGTGTCTGGACCAACGAGCAGGCCCTGCGGGAAATCTATCTGAAACCCTTTGAAATCTGCGTCAAGGAAGGAAACGCCAACGCGGTCATGGTCTCCTGGAACTTCCTTGGCGTCAAGTGGACCGGAGAAAACAGCAGCCTGATGAACACGGTTCTTCGGGACGAGTGGGGCTTCCGCGGCATGGCCATCACCGACTTTTTCCGCAACAACGGTCACGGATTCATGAATGCCGATGCCGCGCTGGCCAACGGTGTGGATGGTATGCTGGCCACGGTGGAGGGCGGTCCCAACTTTGTCACCGACCGCACCAACCCATCCTCGGTCACTGATATGCGCCGTGCCTGCAAAAATGTGCTGTATACCGTAGTGCAAAGCTACCTCTACGATCAGGACCACCAAAACCGGCAGGATATCGGCTGGCGAGCCTATCTCTACATCGCTGACGCAGCAGCAGCGATCGTCCTCATTGGACTGGAGCTTATGGTGCTGCGGGGCTACCGAAAGCGCAAAGTAAGCGCTGCCACATAACACATCCGACCGCCGGAAAATGTCTGTTCCGGCGGTCGGATTTTTATTCGAGGTGATGCCGTTTGAAACTGACACAAATCCGCAATGCCACCGTCCTGTTGGAATATGCGGGCATCCGCTTCCTTAAAGCAATATGGGAAAAGAAGATGTATTGGCTCTGCATCGGGCGGCGCCTTCCGCCCTTATCGTTGCCACGCACATGGAAGACCTGAATCACCGGACCCTGTCCCGTCAGGAACTGCGGGACTTTGCCCGAAAAAAAGGGGTTCTTTCGAAACTTCGCACGCCCGCAAATGGGGAAACTCTTTCCCTCTCCGCAAAACCTTCGGGCAAATAGAAAAGTTTCTGAAAATCCATCCGTCACAATCGCTGCAAGGGCGTCCCTTCCGACTTTGTGTGATATTGTTCCAGCACATCTTTCAGCGTAATTTTTTGCATTTTTTGTTCCGCTGTTTTTTGAATGTCGAGGTAAAAATCCCGCAGCACCAGTTGAATGTTCACGCCCACACCGCAGTCCGGGTTGGTGTGGGTATCCTGATGCAAAATGGGCTTATTGCCTTCTACTGCCCGATAGACATCCAGCAGCGTGATCTTCTCCGGCTCACGAGCCAGAGCGGGGCGGGGGTGCCCCTTGACGCTGACCAGCAGCCCTCCCGTCCGCAGGGCGGACATGAGCTGGCGCACATAGGCAGGATTCGTCTGAATGCTCTCTGCCAGCTTGTGGCTGGTCAGGTCGCAGTCCGGGGACAGCGCGATAAACGCCAGAATATGAACAGCATCACTCAGGCGGGTGGGGTATTTCATAGCCGTATCTCCTTTTTTACATTGATGTTATTTTTATTATAACAACATATTGACAGCAACGCAAGGGGATGCTAAAATGATTTGCAGTAAGTATAAAAATAACACCCACGCAAAAGGAATGGTGACAATGAACTTCTACGATGATTTGGTCATGCAGACCCAGATGAATTATTCCAAGTACTATCCGATCTACGCCTCCGGCAGTACGCCCTATCCGCTGACCGACAAAAAGCCGTTGCCGTACAGTGAGCAGATTCAACGGTTGGTGCAGGAGATAAAGGAAGCCGACTGTGTGGTCGTGGGCGGCGCCTCCGGGCTGTCCGCTGCCGGCGGCGGAGATTTTTACTACGAGGACAACGACTCCTACCGCAAATACTTTGGAAAATTTGCCGAGAAGTACCACTTCAAAGGTGCTTTTGCAGGGATGGGGCACCCTTGGAATACAAGGGAAGAATATTGGGGGTATCTTGCCACCTTCCTTCACACCACCCAGACCGCAGCGGTGCGCCAGCCCTATCTGGATCTGGACGCTTTGCTGAAAGGCAAGGACTTCTTCATCCTCACCACCAACCAGGACACCCAGTTTGTCAAGCTCTACCCCGAGGAGAAGGTGGCAGAGATTCAGGGCGACCACCGGTTCTTCCAGTGTACCGCCTGCTGTACCGATGACACCTGGGATGCGGTAAAGCCGGTGGCGGATATGGTGGCAGCGATGGGGGACGGTACGAAGATTCCCACGGAGCTTATCCCCAAATGCCCCCACTGCGGCGGCGAGGCGTTTCCCTGGGTGCGGGGATACGGTAACTTCCTGCAAGGCAAGAAGTATGAGGAACAGTACGAAAAAATTTCTCGCTATGTGCTGGAACACAAAGACCGCAAGATTTTGTTTTTGGAGCTGGGCGTGGGTCGCATGACGCCCATGTTCATTCAGGAGCCTTTCTGGAACCTGACCTTTAGCTTTCCCCATGCCCGCTATATCGCTGTCAACAACAAATATGACTTCCTGCCCAAGCAGTTGGAGGACAAGGGCATGACCATTGTGGCGGACATTGCGCAGGTGCTGCGGGATGCACGGAACACCATGGAAAGCGGGGATAACGATTCATGAGGGTAGGAAACCACGCGGCGATTCAGGAACTTGCCGAGCGTATAAATCAAGCGGATGCCATTGTGATCGGAGGCGGCTCCGGTCTGTCAAGCGCGGCGGGATACGACCACTACCATTGGTCCCCGGCGCTTTCGGAGGCGTTGGCGCCCTTTCGCGAACGGTATGGTTTCACCTCCCCGCTGGCCGGATTCTACCATTGCTTTTCCAGCTATGGGGAACAGTGGGGGTATTACAGCCAATATATGCGCTTCCTGTGGGAAGCCCCTACCGGGCAGCCCTATCTGGACCTGCAAGCGCTTGTGGCAGATAAACCTGTCTTTGTGCTGACCACGAATGTGGATCAGCAGTTTTTTCGGGTATTTCCGCAGAAACAAATTTGCGCCTTTCAGGGAGATTTTAGCTACTGCCAATGCAGCCAGCCCTGCCGGGATGATATTTGGGAAAACGGCGAACTCTTGAAAAAACTGACGGCTTGTCTGGACGGCGTTCGCCTGCCGGAGGAGGCGGTTCCCCGTTGCCCGGATTGCGGGCGTGTGCTGGTGCCTTGGGTGCGGGATGATACCTTTCTGGAGGGACCCTTCTGGCAGGATAGCCTGCACCGCTACCATGCTTTTTTGCGACACTGGATCATGGATCAGCCCGACAAAAAAGTCCTGCTGTTGGAGCTGGGCGTGGGGGAAATGACGCCCAGTATCATCAAATTGCCCTTCTGGGAACTTACCGCCAAAAACGAAAACGTCTTTTATACCTGTCTGAATCGAGAGGCATCGCATAGTCCGGAGCATCTGCGGGGACGCAGCCTGTATCGGCAAGGAGATTTGGCGGAAACTCTGGCCGCCCTCCGACAGGCGCGATCTATCGCAGCAACCATAAAATAGAAAGGGGCGAACGAATATGATTGATTGGAATCCTATTGCGGAAAAATTCAGAGAAGCGGACGCTATCCTGATCGGGGCCAGTAACGGACTGTCCATCACCGAGGGACTGCATTTGTTTGCGGACAATGCGGCCTTTGATGAATTGTTTGGAGATTTCAAACAAAAATACGGCTTACGTTGTATTTTGCAGGGCATGATGGCTGGATGGCCCAGCGAGGAAGAAAAGTGGGCCTTCTGGGCTCGGCTCATCCATCATTACTGCGGGCAGTACCGGCCTACGCCGGTGATGAACGATTTGAAGGCCATTGTGGGAGAGAAAGATTACTTTGTCGTCACATCAAACGGAGAAGGTCACTTTGAACTGTGTGGCTTCGATCCGACGAAAATCTATGAGATCGAGGGCAACTGGTTTACGATGCAGTGTGCCCGCCCCTGCCACGACACCCTCTATTCAAGTTTAGAGGTGGCCGAAAAATTATCGGCTGCCGAACAGGGCTGCCATGTGCCTACAGAGTTGGTGCCGCGCTGTCCCAAGTGCGGCGGTCCCATGGACATCCACATGGGCGCGGGTCAGAGAATGATACAGGATACCGCAGCCCGGGCACGGTTCCAAAACTTCCTGAACACCTACCACGGGAAGAAACTGGTGGTTCTTGAGCTGGGCATTGGCTGGCGCAATCAGTTGATCAAGGCTCCGATGATGCGCCTTGTGGACGCCGAGCCAAACGCCGCGTATGTGACCATCAATCTGGGTGAGGTCTACATTGCGGACAATATCAAAGCGAAGTCCTTCGGGCTGGACGGGCGGCTGGATGAGTTGCTGCCTGCTCTCCGGGAGGCGTGCAAGGCATAACGATTTACGTATTTTCCGGACATAGCAAAACCTCCTCGTGTAGTTCTATTATCCTACACGGGGAGGCTTTTTGTCTATTGTCTACTTTTTATGGATCGGTTCAATTTTACACCTCTCCGGATGTTTACGCAACTATTGGGATGGTCTCCAAAAAAATGCTGGACAACAGCAGCTCAAAAACGGTGATGTCCGGCGTTTGTTTAGATTTCCAGCTCGTAGCTCCCGGATGCGTTTTTCAGGTATTCTTCCGGATTACCGTTCAGAATCAAATCGGCATAGCCAAGCGGGTCATTGTAGATGAGATAATCTAACTCCGACCTCTGCGCCATGGTCACACCCAACGCATCCTCGACCCCGGTGCAGTCGATGGAAATTTTTCGCCCATCCCAGAGTAGCAGTTCTACGCAACCGGTATCCATGTTGAATTTGCAGGCTCTTTCATCGTACTTCATGTTTGTCTCCTTTCCGCCTTACGGCACCTTTACAGTTGTGACTTTCGTGATACGGTCTTTCTTCTGATAAGGTTTTGGACACACAGCCGTCAGGGAAGAACCTGAATTTTCATTTCCGAAGAAAACAAAAAATCCGACCCCTTCTCCTATCGAGAAAAGGTTCGGATTTTCATGGTTTGGTGCGCCCGAAGGGATTCGCCGAGCCGTGCCCTAGAAACGCCCCACTGGGGCGTTTCTGCCCCGCGGGACGCAAAGCGCGGGGCACGGGCTGTTCGAATCCCTCTCTTTTACTGCCCCATAAAATCCGCGCATAACAAAAAGAGCAACACCCCATAAGGTGCTGCTCTTGGTGCGACCGGGAGGATTCGAACCTCTGGCCTTCCGGGTCGGAGCCGAACGCTCTATCCAGCTGAGCTACGATCGCTTATGTATGAAAAACGCCGTTGCAGCGTATTTCAATCTTGTAAAGTAGTCAATTTCCAATAGTGGTCAATTCGTGGTCTGACTACCGTTGACCACCGCGTTTTTGTGAGCGCAAATCGCGCTGTATCGAGCAAAAACAAGCCTAAAACCTGCCCTGTCGCAGTTGTCGGAGAACTACGACAGGGTGGTATAGACCGACGTTGAAACGTGAATTTTGTTGGCTTTGCACAGCTGTCGCCAAAACAAGAAAAAGCCTGTTGGTGGTTGTCACAGCAGGCTCTTCTGGTGCTTTGCGGTGCGGCTGCACAGTAGTGGTCAAATGGTGGTCAAAAATCCCCACCACTCAGCACGCAGTATCTCCAAAGAACGACTTTACAGAGGACAAAGGCGCACCATTCCGGCGGGCTTTGTCCTGCTCATAAGCAACACGGGTGGCTTCTTCCACAAATGCCTTTGCTTCCGGGAAGGCACTCGACCATGTCACGTTGAACCGCCGACAGGTCTGATAGAAAATACGATAAAAAGCATCTCGCTCCGGGTCACGCTTGAAATAGTCCTGCGCATTCATGGAAAACACCTCACTTCAAATAAGTAATAAACACATTCATAGCAGCTTCGCCGGAAAGTTCGTACCTTGGCGCACCGCCGAAGCTTGGCAGGGGAGCGGCACCAAAATCGCGCATATAATGCTCGGCCAGTTCTGGCACTTTTGCTTCAAAAGTGACCGTGCCGCCGCAGTCGTGATCAATAGACAACTTAATGCCGTAGGCAATCAGTACGCGCCCGATGCCGGAATATTTCTTGGAATGACCAACAACCGTGGGATTGCTTTCCGGCTGACTTTCAATATAAGTGATGTGAACCATCACATCATTTTCAAAAATCTCATAAGCGGCCGGTGCAACCAATTCACCCACAGCAGTTTTCAAGGTCGCCTTAAATCGCTTTAACCAGTCACCCTATGAGGATTATCCCGGTATTGTTGTGGTGTTGTTTCCTCATAACGTTTGAAAATCTGTGTAAAGTAACTCTGGGTCGGATAATTTAGAAATCCGGCAATGTCGGCGAGACTGTAATCGGTGCTTGTTAAAAGATATTTTGCCTCGCGCAGTTTTTCACGATGAATATACTCCGGAATGCCCATACCCATCTCTGCTTTGAACTTTATCGAGAGGCTTCGGCTGCACAGATTGCAATGTTGGGAAAGTTCTTCTACGCGCAAGTCTTCGTGCAGGTGCGCGGAGATATAGGCGATACAGTCCTTTACCACACTGCTCTGCACGCTGCCGTTTTTTGCGTCGGCCACACGGCGGCAAAAATCCATCGCCATCGTGAATGACAACTGTTCTACGGCGGGTATCTCGGTTTGGGCATCCATACGCTGGCAGTAGACATCGCTCAGGCTGAACGCCGTCTCGCCAGAAAGTCCGCCGCGGATGGCCGCGCGGGTCAGCAACGTGGCAAAGCTGATGAACGCATATTTTTGTTGCTGCAAGGCACTGGAACTCATGCGGCCGATTTTACCCTGCGATGGTGCCAGCATACGCCGCTGCAAAAGCTCGGCATCACCTGCTTCAATCGCACTGCAAACACCTGTTTCATAATCCATCGGCACATGAAATTCTGCATCTTCTCGCAATTCAAACAAAGCGTCGTTCAAATTTGCGGCATTGGATACAGTATTATCCACAAAGAGGATATCTTCAGCGGTAATCTCTGCTTCATGTGCCAGTCGCACTAACAAGCACAGCAATGATTTTAACTGGTACAGATTCACCATTGGCATCTGAATCATTAAATCACAAAATTCCTGAAGCTTTTGAGATTCAATCGCCTGTGATGTAATTTGCAGGATTTCACTGCGCGTATGTTGAAATGGACTGACAAGCCCGACGATGCAAAACTGTTCTTCTGACAGTTCAACCACGCCAAGGAAATAACCGGGTTCCAGATAGGTAATGAGCGGATGTAGGAAATCTCTCTTTTGCAAGAGAAAATCCGTCAAAACGTATTGGATGGCTTTATGCGGTACAAATTCGTCGCCATGATTTGGCAGAGACAGCAGAAGATTGCCTCCTCGATTGACAATCGTTATGGGAATGTGGCAGATTTCATACAGATCTGTGCAATTTTTGTAAAAGTCCATACCGGGCAGCCTCCTACACAACTATATTATTGAGAATATCATAATTACAATATATAAATCAAGTATTTGATATAAGACTGCGGAAATTCCCATTATAATGGTGTCAAGAAAGTGGAGGTGCTGCAAAATGAAAAACTGTATGCTGCCAATCGATTTTTGCATTCCTGATGCAGAAGCCCATGTGATGTCAGACGGAAAAGTGTATTTATACGGTAGCCTTGACTGTGCTGCTGACAGATGGTGCAGTGATTCTTACCGGGTTGTTTCCAGCAGCAATCTGAAGGAGTGGAAGGTCAGCAAACCGTGTTTTTCCGTAAAGGATGTGCCTTGGGCAGGTAAAACTGATATGCGCAGGCAACTTCATCTGGATGAGGTAAAGTCGATTGACGATCTGCCGGAGAATATCAGAATGTTCCTGCCCAAAGCGGCGCGGCTGGTACCCATCAAGCTTTTGGTAAATCAGATTGCAAAACAGTTGAACGCGGATGCACAGCAAAACTTGGCGTTGTTTGCCCCGGACTGTATCTGTAAAAATGGAAGGTATTATCTGTACTTCTGTATGTCAGACAATACCGAGGGCGTTGCGGTGGCCGACCAACCAGAGGGACCGTTTGTCAATGCTGCGCAACTCCCTGTAACCGGCATTGACCCGGCTGTTTTTGTAGATGACGATGGCACAGCATATTACTACTGGGGGCAGTTCAATTCTCATGGTGCAAGACTTACGCCCGACATGATGCACATCGAAGAAGGGAGCATTGTGGACAATCTGCTGACCGAGCAGGAGCATCATTTCCATGAGGGAAGTTCCATGCGCAAACGCAACGGTATTTACTATTATGTGTTTGCCGATATTTCACGCGGCAAACCGACTTGTCTTGGTTATGCTACTTCAAAATCGCCGCTGGGGCCGTTCACCTATCAAGGAATTATTGTGGACAACAGCAATCTCAACCCGGAAAGCTGGAACAACCACGGCAGTATTGAAGAAATCAATGGACAATGGTATGTGTTCTTCCACGTCAGCACTACAGGAAAATATAAGCGCAAAGCCTGTATGCTGCCCATCGAATTTGATGAAAATGGGCTGATTCGTGAGGTGAAATTTACCGAAAATTAAAAGTGTATCATATTTTGAACACGGAAATCCGAAATGCGATATATCGGTGCAGCTTATAGCGGTATAATAAATTTGCAATCAAGGAAAGCAGCACCTGCCTCTACCGGGTGCAAACAAGAGAAGGAGAATCATTATGGCAAAGAAACCACTTGGCGTGGACAAAATGGGTATCCAGAAAACCATGCGCACAACAGACTATCTGGCAGACTGCGGCGGTCAGTTTGCGCTGAATGCTATGACCGGCCTTGTGTCGGCTGTGCTGTACTTCTACACCGAGAAAGTCGGTGTAGCGGCGGCCACGGCGGCCAATGTATTGTTGGCGGCAAAAATCGTGGACGCCTTTACCGATCTGATCATGGGCAAGATCATGGACAACGGCAAAAGCCCCAAGGGCAAATGCCGCCCGTGGTTCCTGCGTATGGCGATTCCGGCATTTGTTGCCATTGTGGCGCTGTTCACCGTACCCAAGGGCCTGACCGGCTTTGCGCAGGTCGCCTACCTGTTCCTGTCTAACGTGTTCCTGACGGCCATTGTTTCCACGGCGGTCATGATCCCCTACAGCGCCATTCTTGTCATGCGCACCAAGAGCCTTGAAGAGCGCAACAAGATGGGCATCTTCCGCGCAGCAGCCGGTTATGTCATCGGTATGGTTATCGCCATTGCGCTGGTGCCGCTGACCAACGCCCTTGGCCCCAATGGCGTGGCAGACCAGGCTGCTTACATTAAATTTGCGGTTGTCATCGGTGCGCTGAGCATGATTTTCCTGCTGCTCCTCTACAAAACCAGCAAGGAGACTGCCGCACAGGAGGAAAAGCCCGATGACGGTCTTGCCTTCGGCGATGCCATCAACAAGCTGTTCCACAACAAATACTGGGTCATCGTTCTGCTGGCAAACCTGCTGGTCAATGTTATTTATGCGCTGTCCTCCTCCTCCGGCACCTACTACGCCAAGTACATTCTGGGCAACGACAACCTCATCGGCATTATGGGTGCCGTGGGCCTGATCCCGACCTTTGTCGGCTTTATCGTGGTCGGTCCTATGACCAAAAAGTTCGGTCTGACCAAGACCCTGAAAATCGCCTTTGCGCTGGGCATTATTGGCAACGTCATCCGCTGCTTCAAGCCGGACAGCTTTATCCTCTGCATCACCGTGGGTCTGCTGGGCAGCTTTGCCACCATCCCCATGATGTGCCTCGGCGGTACGCTGAACAGCATGGCAATGGACTACAACGACTACAAGTATCACAACAAGATCATCGGTATGTCCGCCTCCGCCTCCAGCTTCGGCGGTAAGGTGTCCAGCGGCATCGGTGCTTCTTTGGTCGGTTGGATTCTGGCTGTCGTGGGCTTTACCGGCAATATGGAGGTCATCACCCCCGCCGTCCGCTACGGCATCTATACCTTCAGCCTGTATATTCCGCTGGCAATGTTTATCGGTCTGTTTATTATGATTTCCAAATTTGACCTTGAAGCAAAATACGGCGATATGATGAAAGCTATTGCCGAGCGCAACGAAAAAGAAAAGGCTGCGCAGTAAAACAACTTTGCCCTGCCGCCTTTTTGACGGCGGGGCATTCTGTGTACGAGGAGCAGTATTATGCTGAAACTTTACGATTTAACGATTGAATACAAACATAATCCGCTGGGTCTGGACGAGGTGCAGCCGCGCTTCAGCTGGAAACTGGACAGTGACAAGCAGGACACGGCGCAGACGTCCTACCGCTTACAGGTCATGCAGAGCGGGGCGGTCGTGTGGGATTCCGGCGCGATGGAGAGTGAGCAGAGCATTCTGAACGAGTATCTCGGCCCCAACCTGACCCCGCGCACCGGGTACACATGGACTGTTACTGTGTGGGATAACCACGGCGAGCGCACCGAAGCCGAGAGCCGCTTTGAGACGGGTTTGCTGGACGGCGGCGCGTTTGAGGGAAAAGCCAAGTGGATTGCAAGTGCATTTGACAAGGATTCCACCGTCAGCCCTGTATTGTACAAAGAATTTACCGTAAGCGGCCCGGTGGAAAAAGCGCGGCTCTACGCCACGGCGCTGGGCATGTATGAAGCCGAAATCAACGGCGAACCCGCCGACGATACCTATTTCCACCCCGGCTGGACGAACTACCGCAAGCGCCTGCAATACCAAACCTACGCCGTGACCCTGCGCGAGGGTACGAACCGCCTTGCGCTGACACTGGCCAACGGCTGGTACAAGGGCAAGCTCGGCTTTATGCCGCAGCCCAACAACTACGGCGATACCACCGCCGCGCTGGCCGTGCTCTGCATTACCTACGCCGACGGGCACGAGGAATGGCTCGGCACCGACGAAAGCTGGCTCTGCACGACGGGTGCGGTGCAGTTCTCGGAAATTTACGACGGCGAAACGCAGGATTTCACCGCCGCCCCCGCCGAACTGCAGCCAGCCAGGCTGTTTGACTACGGCTTTGACACGATCATCGGGCAGGAAAACGAGCCTGTCCGCTGCCTGCAAAAGCTGCCTGTCGTCAAGGATTTTACGACGCCCAAGGGCGAAAAAGTTTACGACTTCGGACAAAACCTGACGGGCTGGGTCGAGGTGGAGATCTACGGTGAGCCGGGGCAGAAGCTTACCCTGCGCCACGCAGAATCTCTGGACGAAAACGGCAACTTCTACACCGAAAACCTAAGTTGGGCCAAGGCGACGGACACCTATATTCTAAGCGGCGGCAAGCAGATTCTGCACCCGCATTTTACATGGCATGGGTTCCGCTACCTCAGTGTCGAGGGGCTGCAATACGGGCAGAACGTGCAGTTTACGGCGTGCCATCTTTCCACGTATTTGCAGCAAACGGGCATTTTTACCTGCTCCGACAAGCGGGTGAACCGCCTGCAGCAGAACATCCAGTGGAGCCAGCGGGATAACTTTTTGGATATTCCCACCGACTGCCCGCAGCGCAGCGAGCGTCTGGGCTGGACGGGCGACGTGACCGCCTTCTGCCCCACGGCGGCATTCAACGAGAACATTATGCCCTTTATGACCAAGTGGCTGCGCGATCTGGCAAGCGAGCTGGGCCCCGATGTCAGTATGCCGCAGGTCGTGCCGAACATCTTGGGCAATCAGCAGGACGGCGCGGCGTTCTGGGGCGATGTGGTGACGGTGCTGCCGTGGACGCTCTACCGTGCTTACGGCGATAAGCGCATTTTGCAGCACAGCTACGACAGTATGAAACATTGGGTCGAGTTTGTCGAGAGTCAGTGCGGCGAAAACGGACTGTGGCAGACCGGCTTCCAGTACGGCGACTGGCTGGGGCTGGACGCCGAGGCAAACGCCTTGGGCGACGAGCGCAAGGGCGCAACGGACGACTACTTTACCGCCAATGTCTGCTTTGCGTGGAGCCTGCAAATTCTTGCGGATATCGCCGCCGTTTTGCAGTACACTGAGGACGCGCGCCGCTGGAGCCGCCGCCGTGAGGAGCTTGTGCGGGCGTTCCGCGCCGAGTATGTGACCCCCACCGGGCGCCTTGTCAGCGAAACGCAGACCGCCCTGATTCTGGCGCTGCACTTTGACATGGTGCCTGACGAGTACCGCCCACGCTTGCTGGCGGCGCTGGAAAAGAACATCGGTGCGCACAAAACGCATCTGCTGACCGGGTTCATCGGCACGCCGTTTGCCTGCCTGACCCTGTCCGAAAACGGCAAGCACGACCTTGCCGGCAGGCTGCTTTTGCAGGAGGACGACCCCAGCTGGCTGTATGAGGTTAAGATGGGTGCGACCACCATCTGGGAGCGCTGGAATTCCATCCGCCCGGACGGCAGCTTCAATCCCGCCAATATGAACAGCCTGAACCACTACGCCTATGGCTCCATCGGCAACTGGCTGTACACCAAGCTGTGCGGGCTGGAAATTCTGGAACCCGGCTACAAAAAAATTGCCCTGCGCCCGCAGTTTGTCACGGGCATCACCCACGCGGAACTGGAATATGAGAGCGTCTACGGCAAAATTGCGATTGCGTGGCGGTGCGAGGGCGGCAAAATCACCGTGGATGTGACCGTGCCCGCCAATACGACGGCGGTGCTGACCCTGCCCGAATCGGACGAAACGCTGACCCTTGGCAGCGGTAGCTATCACTATGAGTACGCGACCGAAACGAGCTTAGAAATCGACCGCTACACGATGGAAACACCGCTGCACGTTATCATGGAACACCCCGTGGCGCGAGCAATTTTCGCGCAGTACGCGCCGGAATTTCTTGAAAATCCGATGTTGGAGTATGTGAAGAATGAACCGGTCACAGCGCTGCTGGCCTACGGTGACAGCATTAAGCCGCTGTTTGAGCAGGTGCTGGCTGCGATGAACCAAGCCGATAAGGAGCAATCATAATGGATAAAAAAGTACAAGACATTTTGTCTAAGATGACACTGGAAGAAAAAATCAGCCTTTGCAACGGGGCGGATTTCTGGCACAGCAAGGCGATGGAGCAGTACGGCATCCCCGCCGTTACGATGAGCGACGGTCCCCACGGCGTGCGCTGCCAGAAAAACGGCTCCGACATGCTGGGCGTGAACGAGTCCGAGCCTGCCACCTGCTTTCCCACCGCCGTGACGAGCGGTGCAGCGTGGGATGCCGAGCTGCTGAAGGCCGAGGGCAAAGCCATCGGCGAGGAGGGACTTTCCTACGGTGTTGACGTCGTGCTTGGCCCCGGCGTCAACATCAAGCGCAACCCTCTGTGCGGGCGCAATTTTGAGTATTTCTCCGAGGACCCCTACATTGCGGGCGCCATGGGCGCGGCATGGGTGCAGGGTGCGCAGGAGAGCGGCGCGGGCACCAGTCTCAAGCACTTTGCCGCCAACAATCAGGAGTACAAGCGGTTCAACGGCAACAGCCAGGTGGACGAACGCACCCTGCGCGAGCTGTACCTGCCCGCGTTTGAAACCGTCGTAAAAAATGCGCAGCCGGAAACCGTCATGTGCAGCTATCCGCGCATCAACAATGTACATGCCAGCGATAATACCTGGCTGCTGACCGAGGTGCTGCGCCGGGACTGGGGCTTTGACGGCATGGTCGTAACCGACTGGGGCGCACTGTGCAGCCGCGTGGCCGCCATGCATGCCGGGTGCGATTTGAGTATGCCGGGCGGCAGCACCTACATGGAGGACCGCGTGGCCGAGGCCGTGCGGAGCGGTGCGCTGGCCGAAACCGATGTGGATGCCTGCGCTGCGCGGGTGATCGCCCTGGCGCTGAAAGGGGAGAACCGCCCCAAAGGTCGTGCCTTTGACAGGGACGCCCACAACGCACTGGCGCAGAAAATCGCCGAAAACGGCGCGGTACTGCTGAAAAATGAAGATGGCATCCTACCGCTGAACAAGAACGATATTGTGCTGATTGGCGAGATGGCGCACACGATGCGCTATCAGGGCGCAGGGTCGAGCCACATCAACCCGACAAAGCTGACAAGTCTTTGCGATGCGCTGCCCGATGTGCCGTTTACTGCAGGCTGCGACGCCAAGGGAGAAGTGACTGAGGAAACGCTGCGCGAGGCCGCCGACGCCGCAAAACAGGCGAAAATTGCCGTTGTCTGCGCGGGTCTGCCTGATATTTACGAGTCCGAGGGCTTTGACCGCGAGAATATGACGATGCCCGAGGGACATATCCGTTTGATCGAGGCGGTTGCCGCCGCCAACCCCAACACCGTGGTGGTGCTGTTCTGCGGCAGCGCTGTGGAAACGCCGTGGCTGGATAAAGTTAAAGCGGTTCTCTACATGGGTCTGCCCGGTCAGGCTGGCGGCGCGGCGGCCGCCAACCTGCTCACAGGCAAAGTTAATCCCAGCGGCAAGCTGACCGAAACCTGGCCGATGACCTATGCAGATGTGCCCAGCCGCGATACATTCGGCAAGAAAACGACCCACTACAAAGAGGGTCTGTACGTCGGCTACCGCTACTACGACAAAGTGGGCGTGGATGTGCGTTTCCCGTTCGGCTACGGGTTAAGCTACACGCAGTTTGCCTACTCCGACCTGAAAATCGAGGGACACACTGTGACCGCCACGGTGACCAACACCGGCAGCACCGCCGGTGCCGAGGTCGTGCAGCTTTATGTTGCCCCGCCGCAGAACGGCTTGTACCGCCCCGCCAAGGAATTAAAGGGCTTTGCCAAGGTCAGTCTGCAGCCCGGCGAGAGCAAATCGGTCAAGTTTGAATTGAATGACCGCAGCTTCGCCGTCTGGTGTGATGGCGGCTGGAAAGTGCCGATGGGTAGTTATGAGATCTGCGCGGGCGCATCCGTGGCGGACATCCGCCTACGTACTGCAGTGGCCGTGGACGGTGTGAGCCTGTCCGCACCGGAATGGCAGCAGGGAAGCTGGTATGAGACTTTGCAGGGCCTGCCCACCGACGCAGAGTTTGAAGCACTCTACGGCGCCCCGCTGCAGAGCGACCCCGAGCCGAAAAAGGGTGCGTTCACGATGGAGCACTCCACGATGGAGCTGAAAGATCTTTCCCCTGTCATGATGCAGATGTTCAAGGGCACCGAGGCAACGATTGCCAAGAGCTTTGGCGGAAAGGCTGATTACAGCGACCCGACGTTCAAAATGATGGTCATGTCCGGCGCGGATGCGCCGCTGCGCGCGGCTGTGCTGTCCAGCGGCGGCGCATTCCCTGCTAATCTGGCTGAGGGGATGCTGGCGATGGCCAACGGCCACCCTGTGCAGGGCGTGATGAAGATGGCAAAAAAGTAAGGGAGGATACGCCATGAATACCACCGGTTTTGAGGCGCTGCGGGATATTTTTGGCCCGAACCGCTATGAATTAAAATTTTACCCCGCACCAAGCGGACAACGCTCTCGTTTTGCACTGATTTGTCCGGGCGGCGGCTACGAATGTGTTATGAGCAGCATTGAGGGAAAGCCCATTGCCCAAGCATTGAATGAACGCGGGTATTCTGCATTTGTGTTGCGGTATCGGTGCCGTGCGCGGGCAAAATATCCTACGCCGCTTGTGGATATTGCGCGCGCTGTGCGGGAAATTCTTGCAAACGCGGATGCTTACAATGTGGAAACACAGGATTATGCAGTGTTCGGTTTTTCGGCAGGCGGTCATCTGGCAGCTATGTTCGGCGTACAGGCGTTGGGCTGGGGGAAATTTAATCTACCTCGTCCGGGTGTGCTAGTGCTGAGTTATCCTGTCGTTACGATGGGGGCAAAGACGCACGAGGGAAGCCGCAAGAATCTTTTGGATAATGCCCCGATAAAGGCAGAAATCAACCGCTGCAGTGTGGAAAAACAGGCAAATTCGCATTATCCGCCCACCTTTGTCTGGTGTGGTGACAGCGACAAGACCGTTGACCCGGACAACAGCAAAATGTTGGCGGATGCTTTGGAGAGCCATCATGTGCAACATATGTTGAGGATATATCCCGGTGTGGATCACGGTGTAGGACTCGGAAAAGGGCTATCTTGTGAAAATTGGCTGGATGAAGCTATTGCGTTCTGGAAAAGTCAAGAAAGTGTGACAAAATGAAAAAACTCATTGTAGGAACAGTCGCCGCCCTGCTGGCGGTCAATCTGGCAGGTTTAGCCGTCACCGGATGGAAACTCGGCTGGGGACCTTTTGCAAAATTACATGATTATCGGCAGGGAAATTTGCCGGGAAACTCTGTGCCGTATGATGTGGAAAATGCAGGTACAGTCGAAAATAGCCCCCTACAGGGCAAAACGGTTCTGTTTCTCGGCTCGTCTGTAACCTACGGTGCGGCGTCGCAGGGGATATCCTTTGCGGATTTTATTGCGGCACGCAATGACTGCACCATGATAAAGGAGGCCGTCAGCGGCACAACGCTGGTTGACGATAAGAGCAACTCCTACGTCAGCCGCTTGAAAAGCGTACAGGCAGACAAGGTCGATTTGTTCGTCTGCCAGCTTTCCACAAACGATGCTTCGCAGAAAAAGCCGCTGGGGAAAATCAGCGCAGCGCGTGATCTGAATATGTTTGACACTTCAACCGTGGCGGGCTCACTGGAATATATCGTCTGTTATGCGCAGCAAAAATGGAAATGCCCGGTTGTCATCTATACAAACCCACAATATGATAGCGAAGCCTACGCTTCTATGGTGGCGCTGCTGCCACTGCTGGAAGAAAAGTGGGGCGTTTCCGTCATTGACCTGTGGAACGATACGGAGTTTAATGCCATTACGGCAGAGCAGCGGGAACTTTATATGGACGATGCCATTCACCCCACGAAGGCAGGCTATCTGGAGTGGTGGACGCCGGTTATGGAACCTGTGCTGTATGATGCAGCAAAGAAGGGGACGGAGCAATGAAAGCGATACGCCTGAAAACCGAGTATCTAAAAAATCCACTAGGGATTGACTTTACCGCGCCGCGACTGTTCTGGAACTGCGCGGACGGTGTGCGGCAGACGGCGTATCAAGTTATCTGCCACGACGAGAATGAAAACCTGTTGTGGGATTCCGGCAAAATCGAAAGCGGCTCGATGCACACGATCTACGCGGGCACGCCGCTGCACAGCCGCGTTCATGTGGTGTGGCAGGTGCGCCTGTGGGATGAAAACGATGTGCCCGGCGACTGGTCGAAACCCGCCGTATTTGAACTGGGATTGCTGCACGCCGACGATTGGCGCACGCAGTGGATCACGGGGGACTACATCCCCGATCCGAAGCGCCGTTACCCGGTAGACTGCTTTAAAACGACGTTCGTGGCGGGTGAAATCAAAAAAGCGCGGCTCTACGCCACAGCGTGCGGCGTGTATCAGGCGGCCCTCAATGGGCAGCCCGTCGAGGGCTTCACGCTGGCTCCCGGCATCACTGACTACCGCAAACGGGTGCAGTACCAGACCTACGATGTAACCGCGCTGGTGCAAAGCGGCGAAAACGCGCTGACCGTGCAGCTGGCCGATGGCTGGTATCGCGGCTGCTGCGGCGCGTGGGGCCTGCGCAACCAGTACGGTACTGAGACAAAGCTCTTGGCGCAGCTGGAACTGATGCTGACCGACGGCACGGTGCAGACCGTTTGCACCGATGGAAGCTGGCAGTGGTCGAACGACGGCCCGGTGCGCTTTGCCGATAACAAGGACGGCGAGCGCATCGACGCGCGGCGCACACCGACCTACAGTGGCCACGCCAAGATAACAACCCACCCTGTGCAGCCGACCGCATCCAACAACGAGCCGCTGACCGAACACGAGCGTCTGGCGGCGAAAATCCTGCACACCCCCAGCGGCAGAACAGTGCTGGATTTTGGGCAGAATATTGCGGGCATTTTGCAGTTTACCGTGCAGGCAAAGGCCGGGCAGCGCATCTGCCTGCGCTTTGGCGAAATGCTGGATGAAAACGGCGAGTTTACCCAGAAAAACATCCAGACATCCAATGAAAAAATCACATCGCCCCTGCAGCAGGTGGACTATGTCTGCAAGGCGGGTCGAAACGATTATAAGACCGCGTTTACGATTTTCGGATTTCAGTATGTGTTGGTCGAGAGTGAAATCCCGGTTGACCCGGCAGACTTTACGGCTATTGCCGTCTACACCGATATGGAGCGCACGGGGTGGTTCTCGTCCTCCAACGAACTGCTGAACAAATTCTTTGACAGCACCGTGTGGAGCGCCAAAAACAACCACGCCGACCTGCCCACCGACTGCCCCACGCGGGAGCGCCACGGCTGGGCGGGCGATGCGCAGATTTTCTGCCCCACAGCCTGCACGCTGTTCGACTACGCGGCCTTTGCCCGCAAGTATGAGCGTGACCTCTGCGATGCCCAGCATAAGAACGGCTGCTTCACCCAGATTGCCCCGGTGGGTGGTGTGGACAGCTACATGAACGCGATGGACGGCTCGGCGGGTTGGTCCGATGCGGGTGTACTGATTCCGTGGGATGTGTACGCAGCCTACGGCGACCGCAAAATCCTCGAAGAAAATTACGATGCCATGTGCCGCTATGCGCGATACAAAATCGGAACGCTGGGCAAGTGGTATCCGACTGCCACGCCGACAGGCATTGGCTTGAAACACGGAAAAGACATCTCCAACTACGGCCAGTCCTACGGCGAGTGGGCCGAGCCGGAGGACGTGAAAGCGTTTGCAATTTCGGAGTTCGTCAGCCCCCATCCGGAGGAAACGACGGCTTACATTGTCTATCTGATGGAACAGATGGAGAAAATTGCCCGATTACTGGGCCATGATGCCGACGCCGCGGAATTTGCCGCCGCAGCCAAGCGGGTGCGCGGCGGCTACCAGCACCTTGTGGCGACGAAAAAACACAGCCTTGACACCAATCGTCAGGCCAAACTTGTGCGCCCGCTCTACATGAAACTGCTGAACAAGCCCCAAACCGCCTACGCCCGTAAGCGGCTCATCAAGGCGCTGGACGACTACGGCTGGCGGCTCGGCACAGGCTTTTTGTCAACGCCGTTCGTTCTGGATGTGCTGGCGGATATTGACCTGAAGTATGCTTACCGCCTGTTGGAAAACGAGGAACTGCCCGGCTGGCTGTGTATGCCCAAGCAGGGCGCTACGACGATTTGGGAAAACTGGGAAGGCCCCAACGCCGCCGCCCCGGCGTCGCTGGACCACTACTCCAAGGGCGCAGTCTGCGACTGGCTGTTCCGCGTCATGTGCGGCATCAAGGTGGATGGGGAGAATCATTTTACCATCGCCCCGCGGCCCGGTGGACATTTCACCCACGCCGAGGCTGCTTATGTCAGCGCCTATGGCCGTGTGGAAAGCGCGTGGAGCAAAACGGAGGACGGCTTTGTTTTCACCATAACCGTCCCCGCCAACTGCACCGCTGCCGTGACCCTGCCCGGTCAAGCGCCGCAGGAACTGGCAGCGGGAGAATATACACTGGAAAGCGCGTATAAATGAAAACGATTTTTAATCCCTATCTGCCCAGCTATGAGTATATCCCGGACGGAGAACCCCGTGTCTTTGATGACAGATTGTATATTTATGGCAGCCATGACCGCTTTGGCGGGGATGGCTACTGCCTGAACGATTATGTCTGCTGGTCTGCCCCGCTGGCAGATTTGTCCGCGTGGCGGTTCGAGGGTACGATCTATAAGAAAAGCCAGCACCCCGGTGGCGCGGCGGCCTTGTATGCGCCGGACGCTGTGCGGGGCGCGGACGGGCGGTATTATCTGTATTACAGCGCCAAGGATAGCTATAAAATTTCCGTGGCAATATGCGATACTCCAGTAGGGAAATATGAGTATCTGGCAGACGTCCATGCCGAGGATGGCCATGCCTGCGGCACACTCCCCGGTGAGTGGATGGAATTTGACCCTGCTGTACTGGTGGATACGGATGGCCGTGTGTGGCTTTACTCCGGCACAGGCGGCAAAGCCGAGGGCCCGGAAAAGAATCAGCACCCCGCCGTGGGAGCTTTCGTGCGGGAACTTGCGCCCGATATGCTGACAGCCAAGGGTGAGGGCAAAATTATTATGCCGCGCGAAAAGCATGGCTTGCGTAAGCCAGCCTTTTTTGAAGGTTCATCCATACGAAAAATCGGGGAACTGTACTACTTTGTTTACGCGGCTACTGATTTATCGGGACTGCATTATTGCACCAGCAGCCGCCCCGACCGGGATTTCGTCTATCGTGGACGCATTCATTCAACCTCTGATTTCGGTTTGCAGGGGTATGGCTTGTCGAACCCATTATATCCAGTAGGTAATAGTCACGGTGGTTTAGCTTGCTTAAATGGGCAATGGTTTATTTTCGATCACCGCATGACGAACCGAACACTGTTCAGTCGGCAGGGGGTCGCCGAGCCGGTGACAATTTGCGCGGATGGTTCGATTCAACAGGCAGAGTCCACAAGCTGCGGTCTGTCTGGCGGAACAATGCCTGCAAAAGGTGTGATACCAGCCTATGCAGCCTGTATCCTGATGAGCCAAAAACTGCTAGGCATCATGCAAAATCCTGCGGCTATTCCCTACATCACGCAGGATGGCGGCGATCGGGAAAGTGGACCTACACAGTATGTCAGCAATATTCGCAACGGCTCTATTGTGGGTTTTCGCTATTTTGCAGATGGCAACGGTGTAGGGAAAATCACAGTAAAAGTGCGCGGGAAAGGCGAAGGAGTTATCCGTATATACACGGATTTAAATAAGCTGCCGCTGGCAGCTATGCCGGTACATTCCATACAGGACACAGCATGGTTCGATGTTTCGGCTAAAATCGCGCTTGCCGAAAAGCATTTTCCCTTATATTTTGTATATGGCGGAAAAGGCACGTTGCGGATGCAGGAATTCCTCTTAAAGTAAAAAATGAATTTATGGCTTAACATTACAAATAGAAAGAAGCAGTTGAAATACTATGAGCATCATACATTCTGTTGTGAATCGCACTTTAAAGAAGAATAAGCGTGTCTATGACCCCAAAAATCCAATGGACTATCCGGCAGCAAGAGCCACAGAGGTAGAACAAAATAAAGGCGTCAAAATTCCGAAAGCTGTGAAAATAGAGGAAAACACACTGGGCGGAGTTCCTGTGGAATGGCTGACGGCATCGAACAATCCGACGGATCGGATTGTTATGTATATCCACGGGGGTGCCTTTGTGGTGGGCAGCGTTAAAACCCGCCGCGCTTTTACTACGTATATAGCAGAAACACTTGGCTATAATGTAGCAGCCGTAGAATACCGTCTTGCGCCGGAATCACCCTTCCCGGCAGCACCGGAAGATTGCTTTGCTGTATATAAAGCACTGTTGGGATCTTATAATGCAGAACGTATTGTCATTGTAGGTGAAAGTGCGGGTGCAAATCTGGTATTAGCTACACTTTTGCAAATCAAGGCAGCCGAATTGCCGCAGCCCGCTGCTGCCATGTGCCTTACGCCCTGCGTACAATACGATGCAGTATTGCCGAGCTATCGTGAAAATGCAGAAAAAGATGCAATCGTTGCAAACCATGTTGAAGAAATGCTGGATATGTATTTCCGGTCACATGATGAACAAAAAATCAAAAATCCTCTTTTTGCTCCCTATTATGGTGACTTTGCGGGATGCGCACCCATCTATTTGTGGGCATCCAATGCGGAAATTCTGCGCGACGACAGCGTGAAAATGTACGAAAAATTAAGAAAAGAAAACCATCCCTGCAATCTTTATTTGCGAAACGGAATGATGCATACATGGATGATCATTCCGTATTTCCCGGAAGCAAAGAAGGATTTAACGCGCATGAAAAAGCATATAGAGGATGCCTTTGCAGGTCGGTTTGAACAAGAAGAACATGTTGTCTATTTGAAGTGATATCTTATAGATAAGAAACAGCGGAGGAATACGTATAATGGGTGCATCGGTGCAGGTGTTTCGCCAGTTGTGCATTATGTTGCTGTATATGCTGGTGGGATATACCCTGTATAAGAAAAAAATCCTCACCGAAGCAGGCAGTAAAGAACTGGCCGCTATGCTGGTAAAGCTTATCATTCCTGCAGTGATTGTAAACAGCTTTTGCAGTGAATATACGCCGGAAAAAGCACAAAAGATTGCAGTAAGTGCATTGGGTGCAGCACTGCTGTTAGGTGTTTCAATCCTGATGGCGCGGCTTGTATTTCCGCATAAACCAATCGAGCAATTTTCGGCGGCATTTTCCAATCCCGGCTTCATCGGCTTGCCGCTGATACAATCCATGCTGGGGGAAGATGCGGCAGTGCTTGTTGTAGCATTTATTGCAATGCTGAATATTTTGCAGGCAAGCTACGGTGTTTGCATTTTGCGGGAAAAGCAAGACAAAATCAAGTGGAAACCACTGCTGCTGAATCCCATTGTTTTGGGAAGCGTGGGAGGCGCTGCGCTGTTCGCTTCCGGTCTTGGTGCGCATATCCATGATGTGGTGCAGACAACCTTACGCGGAATCAGCGCATTAAACAGCCCGCTGGCTATGATTGTACTGGGAACATACCTTGCCAAGGAAAATGTATGCAGCCTTGTGAAAACGCCGATGGTTTATGTTGTGTGTATCATTCGGCAGATATTGATTCCAATCGGTAGTATTCTGCTGCTGTATTTGTTCCCGGCTGATTTTAACTTAAAACAAGTGTTGCTGATTGCGGCAGCCTGCCCGGTAGGCGCAAATGTGGCAGTATACGCCCAGCTATACGACAAGGACTATGCCTACGCCGGGAAAATTGTAGTGCTTTCTACATTGCTTGCAGTGTTGACAATGCCGATCATGATTGCAGCAGGGAGTGCGTTGCGCTAAAAAGGGTAGACGAAAAAGAAAACAATAACGTTACTATGAATGAAAAGATTTCGCTTTATGAACGACGCAGGAGGCTGATAACAACTCTCTATGAGAGACAAAACGACATTGTGGGCAATCTGCTTTTGAGTTTTCTGTAAGCTCACATACGATTCGCAACGGTATTCGGGTATTAGAATTGGAATATCCGATTTATACAAAGATGGGTGCAGGCGGTGGTGTATTCGTTCTTGATTCGAGTCGCTTGCAGCAGCGATGGCTGACTGTGCGTCAGCGAGAACTTTTAATGAATGTGTGCGATGCTTTGGACGACGAGCAAGTCTTGCTGATGAAATCCATCATAAGTGGATTGTCACCTTGAAATGTGAACACCTCGTAAACGACTAGCACTTGCTATTGACTGACTGCTAACGGCTGGAGTATACTAAATATACAGATTTATTCTGTACCAGCACCTTTACAACTGAATACACAGCATAACAGGTACTTTACTTTCCCGGTGGGGTGCACAGCAAGGTCTTGGCAGACCCCAACCCACGGCAGGGAGAGAACATAATGATACTCCAGATGCCCCACAGCTTCAGATGGGGTGACCGCGCAGGGGTTGGAATCAGTAAGATCCTTGCAGAGTCAGTGTACGGTCGTCGTCAGCGGCTTGCCTGTTATGTTCCTATGTCTGGGGGCGAGCGGCAAATTAGACTTTTTTCTCAGCATTTATTTTGATGTACACGGTTTCTTTTGTTTACTTTTTATTATTTACATGACCGTGTGATTGACGCTATTATGCGTATTATTTGACTTTTGTTGAATTCACATCAAGATTTGCGGGAGAAGTGTACCCTCACGCCCGGATAGAACAGAGAATATATAAAAAGAGCCCGGAGGGCCTTACCGATTTTGGTAAGGTCCTCCGGGCTCTTTTTTTCTCCCCGGAAAGTGTGTTCAAGAGGGTTGCACAGAACAACGAAACGAATTGAGAAAGGAAGTGGGCGTATGACAGGATTACAGCTACGAGATTACATGAGAAATGCCCGTGGGCCTCCGGAGTGAATCAGAACTGATTCACTATTTGAGAGAAAAAACGAAAAAGTGAATCACATCTGATTCACTCCCACACCTCGCCCAAACACGCCCCGTGTGGGGCAGATACCCCGCGCCGCACACGGACGCGATGTCACCTGCAAACCCGCCGTTTGGCGCGTTTGTGGGGCTGTGGGGCGGCGTGAGCCGTACAACTTACTACTGGAGAGTAAAACTTACTACACACAAAATTACGATACTATGAGATAATAGATGTATACCAAACAAGAAGGGATGATGCAAATGACTTTTACAAAACTTTCGAAAGCAATCTCTGCAGAAGAACTCCTCTCCACGCCACTGCCGCCCGTAAAGTGGATCATTCCCGGTCTGCTCCCAGCAGGGCTTGCGTTGTTTGCAGGCCCCAGTAAGGCGGGCAAAAGCTGGTTGACCTTGTGGCTGTGTTTGCAGATCGTGCAGGGCAATCCTGTCTGGAATCGAGAAATAGAGCCACGCACCGTGATTTATTTTTCGTTGGAAGATACATTCAATCGTCTGCAAAACCGTATTTTCCAGCTTATCGACGGTGGAGATGCCCCGGAGCGATTGATTCTTCAAACCGAATGTCCGAGCATCGGGCAGGGATTGGAGGAACAAGTTGAGGCACTTGTCCACACATATCACGATGTTGGTCTAATCGTTATCGACACGCTTCAAAAAGTGCGTCTAAGCGACGGAAATGGTGGGATGTATGCAAACGACTACAAGGAGGCCGGTGCATTGAAAAAGCTTGCGGATAAGTATGGCATCTGCATTTTGCTGATCCATCACCTGCGCAAACAGAGCGCATCCGACCCATTTGATCAGATTTCCGGCTCCACAGGTCTTATGGGTGTGGCAGATACCAGCTGGGTCATGCAGCGCAAGCGAATGAGCCAGACTGCTGACATTTTGCTCACCGGGCGCGACATGGACGACAGGACGCTGCATTTGCGTGAGGAACACTGCGTCTGGACGTTGGAAGATGAAGAAACCGCAGAGGAACGAGAAATCAAGGCTGTGCCGGATTACTTGTGGAAAGCGGTGGAGTACATCGAAAGTGTGGGAAACTGGCAGGGAACGGCATCTGAGTTGCTTGAGGCGGCACACATTGAGGGAGTACAGCCAAATCAATTTACCTATAACATGGCGAAGTATTTCGATAAAGTATTTGAACCGAAAAACATCCGATATAAAACCCATCGAAAAAACAAGGTTCGCCTTTTGAGCTTCTATGGTGACGATGGTGACGGTGGTGACGATGATATTGACATAACTCAATTATCGGGGTGGGGTATCCCAGAAAGACCGTCACCATCGTCACCATCGTCACTCGGAGCGCTTGAGGGAAGCAAGCATGGGCGAAGTGTTGCCACAGGGCAACCCGCCGAAAAGCCTACGGGGACAGCCCCGAACCCCTGTGAGGCTGCGAGCGCATGAGAAAGCGCAGCGTTGGAATCAATGTCCGCGTCACCGTCACTGAGAAGAAAAAGGTGACGATGTTGGCTCGGAAGTGTGGTTTGTCACTTTCGGAATATTTGCGCCAGCGGGCGCTGGGATATGAGCCGGGCGGGCATCCGCCCAAGGAGGTATTTGATGTATTGGAGAGACTCGATGAAATTGCAGAAAGCTGTCAACCGAGTGCAGGCGCTAAAATTACAGCCTGTGCAGATGAGATAAGGGACCTGCTCATTGGCGGTAACTAAGATCTGGGCAATCAAGGACAGCTTACAGCGCGTCCTTGATTATGCGGCCAACCCGGACAAGACCGAGTACGATGCCCTTGCCCAAACGCTGCACTATGCGGAGAATGATGCCAAGACCAAGCTGAACGAGAGCGCCCAGCTTGTCACCGGCATCCATTGCAGGGCAGACCATGCGTGGGAGGATATGCGGGCTGTACAGGAACGCTTTGGTAAAACAGACGGCGTGGTGGCGCTCCACGCCTACCAGAGTTTCCGCGAAGGAGAGGTTACCCCGGAGCAATGCCATGAGATCGGCGTGGCACTGGCCCGCAAGGTCTGGGGCAGGCGTTTCCAGGTGCTGGTCGCCACCCACATGAACACGGATAACTTACATAATCATTTTGTGATAAATTCCGTGTCCTATGTAGACGGCAAGAAGTACGAGCAACGCCGCAGTCAGTATGCCGAGTTCCGGGCGGCATCCGACAAGCTGTGCCGGGAGTACGGCTTGTCGGTGGTGGAGCAGCCCAAGGCCAAGGAACCGGCGCGGTACGCCCGGATGCGCGACGCCATCGACCACGCCTGTGAGGATGCCAGTACCCCGGAAGATTTCCACAGGGCGCTGTATCGGCAAGGGTATATTTTCGGCAGTGACCCCAACCGCAGGTACGCGACCATCCGGGCGCGGGATGGCGGACGCGCCGTGCGGCTTTATAGGCTGGGAGAAGAATACGATTTACCTGCCATAGATGACAGGCTTCGCGGAAATTACCTGCTGTATGGATCAAGGTTGTATGAGCTGAAACATCCACCTCGGCAAAACACGCCGAAACGGTATCGCCCCAAGGATACCTATGCAGGAAAAGGCATCCTCCAAATTTTCTTCGAGGTATTCTTTGGGGAATCCCAGATGCACCGCTTATATCTGTACTACTGTTATCAGCTGGGTATCCTGCCCAAGAAACAGCAACCGCGTATCAACCGCCCGGAACTGGAGCGCATCTGGAAAGACACCGAGAGAATCCTTGCAGAACACGCTTTTGTTCACGACCACAAGTTCCCATCTTTACAGGCCATCGTGGACTACCGCAAGAGTTTGTCCCAGCAGATGGAAACCCTTGCCGCGCAGCGGGCGGAAATCGTCAAGCAGATGCGCCGAAAGGATGCTCCGCCGGAGTTGGCTGACCAACGCATGATACTGACTTGCCAAATCGCCAAACTGCGCAAAGAGGACAAGATTGCAGAGGGTGCCATCAAACGAGTCCAGCGAACGAGAGAATCCAACCGCGTAGATCAAGAAAATCAATATACGAACAACAAGAACCGACGCCGAAATCGTTCTCGGCAGCGCTGACAAGGAGGTACAATGGCTTACATCAAGAAAAAGTCCGAACGAAAATTCAAAATCACTGTCTGCAACGGCTACAAGGTCAATGGGCAGAAACGCATGAAGGCGCAGACCATCACCGTGCCGTCAAGCGTACCTAAGCGTGGCGTCCAGCAGTATGTCATGGCGGAGGCCGAGCGCATCGAGAAGAAGTTCAAGTATGGCGTAGAAGAAAGCGACCAGACCCACTTTGAACAGTACGCCGAAAACTGGCTGAAGCGGCAGCAGCCGTTCTTTAAGGCTACCACCTACGCAGGGTACAAACGCAATCTGGATATTGTTTACCCGCTGATTGGCGGTATTCCGCTTGCAAAACTGTTGCCCATGACGCTTGAAGAAATGTGCGAGGAACTGCGCAAGCGCCCGGGGCGTGGTGGAAATTGCATCAAGGAAACCACGGTGCAGAAGTACCTTGAGACGGTTTCCTCGGTACTGGAGGATGCTAAGAAAAATGACATTATTCCGTTTAATCCGGCGCACCGCGTTCGGAAAAAGCATTTTGAAAAGGAGGTGCAGCATATTCCGCAGAAGTATGAAATGAGTAAACTAATGCGGACGATTCAGAACGAACCGATTCTGTATCGCGCCTATTATACCTTGGCAATTACGACCGGATTGCGGCGTGGGGAACTGTGCGCCCTGCAATGGCGGGACATAACCGGTGCTTGTGAACTGACCGTCCGCCGTTCCCGCAGCTGCGCATCCGGGCAGATTGTTGAGAGCGACACCAAGAGCCATCGGGAACGGATTGTAACCATTCCGCTGGGGATATGGGAGCTTCTGATGGCGCTGCGACAGCAGCAGGTGCTGCATAGCGGCGTCCCGGATAGAGAGCAGCCGATTTTTACAGACCCCGATGGTCATGTGCCGCACCCGGATTCTTTTACCCGGCATCTGCGCAAGCTATATAAAAAATGTGGGCTATCGGAAGATTATCACCTGCATACCCTGCGGCATTTCTACGCAACCTATCTGCTGCAGGAAGGCACCAGCAAACAGGTGGCGGCATCCCTGCTGGGTCATGCGGATACGGCGTTTTTGGAGCGCACCTACTGCCACCCGCAGGACGTGGCGAAACAGCAGGCCGCAAAGCTGATGCAAGATCTGCTGAACAACCAAAATCCGTGCTATGTTGCATTTATGAAAAATAGGAATAGAAAACCTAAGAAAGCAGGTTAAATAACAGGCGGCACCGTCAGAGATGGCGGTGCCGTTTTGTCAGTAATAGGTAGAATTTTGGGCGAAAGATTGTTGGGTGTGGTGATAGCTTTCTGTCGCAGTTGTCGGTATGCTTTGTAGTACCGCAGGTCAAAAATAATACTAAGGAGCGTGCAAAACATGGCATCTATCAGAAAGCGCGGCAGCAATAGCTACTTGATTGTGGTATCTCGTGGGTATGACTACGAGGGAAATCGGCTAAAATCTGTGCAGAAAACGGTCAAGCCACCCAAGGAGTATACACCCAAACAGGCAGAGAAATGGGTAAAGGAACAGGCAATTCTATTTGAACGCGAGGTTCAGCATACGCCGGAACCCATCAACCGAAGCATTACACTGGCAAAGTACATTGAGCATTGGGCGGCTGACATAGGACCGAAGAAACTGGCGGACTCAACATACCAACGAGATTTGCAGGATATTCGGCGCATTCTGGCGGTGTTGGGCAACTATAAACTGACCGATTTGCGAAAAGAAGTACTCCGTGAGTTTTACGAGGAAATGCGGCACACGCCGCGTCTGGACGGCAGAGGAAATCTATCCGAGAAGTCGGTCGAAGGCTTACACAACACGCTGTGCGGTATCCTGTCGGCGGCTGTGGACGAGGGCTATTTGACCCACAATCCTGCATGGAGATGCTACAAGCCTAAGGGGCAGAAGAAGGAACGTCCCGTAGCAGATGAGAAAACGGTTAAAAAGTTGATTACAGCGTTTGAAGGGCAGAGTATGAAATACGAAACATATTTCAAGCTGGTGCTGGCAACCGGGCTGCGGCGTGGGGAAGCCTGTGGATTAAAGTGGAGTGACATCAACTGGCACAAACGGACAATCCATGTACAGCGGGGTGTGGTCAAACTTAGCCACCAAGAATCAATCACTAAGGACCCCAAGACCAGCAGCGGTGATCGCATGGTGTATTTGAGTAAAGAAATGTGCCAACTACTCAAGGCGTGGCGGAAAGAGTGTGAGTGGGATAGGCAACAGACCGCGAACGAAACCGTGGACGAGGATGACTACCTGTTCCGCCAGCCTAACGGCAAACCGATGAATCCATGCACATTTACCTATCGCTTTAAGCTGATTTTGAAAGCAAACAACTTGCCACTGGATTTGAATGTGCATAGCTTGCGCCACACCAATGCCAGCCTGTTGATTGCGCAGGGCGTGGATGTACGAACGGTGGCTAGTCTATTGGGTCATGCACAGGCAAGTACAACGCTGGATATTTACGCCCATGCATTCGACAAGAACAAGCGAAAGGCACAAGAGAAACTCGGAAAGGCGATTGGATTATGATGAGAAAAATCAAGCTGACACGAGCGAACAAAAGTATCCTGCTGAAAGCTCTTGCTCCGTATTACTATCAAGAAAGGGAACTTGGGCATAGCACACAGGAGTCGGGAAGATTGATACTGAAAATCAATGCTCTCCCAGCCGATAAGAAAACAAACTTCTCGCCAGACGAAATTCGTCTTATGCGTACTACTGTGAATCGGCTGAGAAATGAAAGGCTGGCAAAAGGACAGTACACCGATGCCGCAGATGATATGCTTTTGAAATTGTTCTGAAAATCAAACACTAACAAAAGCAAGAACCTCATTGCAAAAGTACATTGCAATGAGGTTTTTAAGTGCGCCTGAAGGGATTCGAACCCCCGGCACCTGGCGTCGGAGGCCAGTGCTCTATCCAGCTGAGCTACAGACGCTTATATATGAAAAACGTCGTAAAGACGTAATTCAACCTTTTGAAGTAGTCAATTTCCAATAGTGGTCAATTCGTGGTCTGACTACCGTTGACCACCGCGTTTTTGCGAGTGTAAACTGCGCTGTATCGAACAAAAACAAACCTAAAAGCCGCCCTGTCGCAGTTGTCGGAGCCGAACGCTCTATCCAGCTGAGCTACGATCGCTTATGTATGAAAAACGCCGTTGCAGCGTATTTCAATCTTGTAAAGTAGTCAATTTCCAATAGTGGTCAATTCGTGGTCTGGCTACCGTTGACCACCGCGTTTTTACAGGTGCAAATCACGCTGTATCGAACAAAAACAAGCCTAAAACCTGCCCTGTCGCAGTTGTCGGAGGCCAGTGCTCTATCCAGCTGAGCTATGATCGCATATATTGAGAAAACGCCATGCTGACATGTTCCGGAGGGAGAAAAAACCAGCTTTTTGTACAGAAAACAAACCGTTGTTGACCGGGTACACTTTGTGTGTTAGACTGGCAGTAGAACGTACAAAAGCAGGTGCAAAGCCGCTGTAAAAAGCATTGCAGATGGAACGAAAGATTGCGCTTTAATCATATTACCACATTGCGGCGGCGGATGCAAGTATCAAAATCGTTTTGCGGCAATGCGAAACGGATAAAAATTAACTCTGTACTTAAGGTGTGTCTGGAAAGTCGAGCATTCAGTCTATTTCAGATATCCCTTAGGGGGGATCTGAAACAGTCGAAAATATCGTCTATTTCTACAAACGCAGCGGGATTATGCGTTAAAAAGCCTTGGGCAACACCGCACAATTCCCGCCTTGCGGCTTAAGCACCGCTCCGGCAGC
>ERZ1034969.278-NODE-278-length-35619-cov-19.203295_pt1 | contig 35619 bp, 27 predicted proteins | sample MGYA00520624_ERZ1034969 | MGnify/ENA primary metagenome ERZ1034969 (study PRJEB33766, sample SAMN09781776) | gut metagenome | biome: gut microbiome | host: Homo sapiens | place: Madagascar | study: EMG produced TPA metagenomics assembly of the PRJNA485056 data...
GCACGACGAATCTTGTAACCATTGCTCAACTCGCTGCTGGTCAAGTTCTTCGGAATATTCACTACCATATCAATCTCGTGGTTGTGGAGCATCTCCAAAGCCTTTGGTGCACCGCCTTCTGCCTCCTCTGATGGCCAGAGTACACGGGTGTTCTCAATGCCGTTCTCGGTGAGGAACTTGCTACTACCACCAGTTGCATACAGCTTGTAACCATGCTTAACCAGCATCTGGGCAGCATCGAGCAAATCTACCTTCTGCTTGGCAGAACCTGTAGAAAGCAAGATGTTCTTGGCTGGAATGCGATGACCCACAGAAAGCATACTCTTCAGAAGTGCGGTAGATGTATCGTCGCCCAAGCAACCTACCTCACCGGTAGAACTCATATCCACACCCAATACTGGGTCTGCCTTCTGCAGACGGTTGAAGCTGAACTGGGATGCCTTGATACCTACATAGTCGAGATCGAAGAGGTTCTTGTGTGGCTTCTCTACCGGCAAACCGAGCATCACGCGGGTAGCCAACTCGATGAGGTTGATCTTCAATACCTTGCTCACGAATGGGAACGAACGGCTGGCACGCAAGTTACACTCGATAACGAGAATATCATTGTCACGAGCCATGAACTGAATGTTGAACGGACCGTTGATGTGCAACTCCTTGGCAATCTGACGACCTACTCGCTTCACACGACGAACTGTCTCAACATACAACTTCTGAGGAGGGAACTGGATGGTAGCATCGCCTGAGTGAACACCGGCAAACTCGATGTGCTCGGAAATCGCATAGGCTATCACCTCACCATTCTTTGCCACTGCATCCATCTCAATCTCCTTGGCATGTTCGATAAACTTACTTACTACCACTGGGTGATCCTCACTTACGTTGGCTGCCAACTGCAGGAATCGCTTCAGCTCTTCCTCGTTAGAACATACGTTCATCGCAGCACCAGAAAGCACGTAGCTAGGACGAACCAATACAGGGAAACCTACACGCTCGATGAAGTTGTCGATGTCCTCCATAGAGGTCAGGGCGCTCCACTCTGGCTGGTTGATACCATTGTTGGTCAACATCTGAGAGAACTTGGCACGGTCCTCAGCGTTATCGATGTCCTTGGCAGCAGTACCCAGGATTGGCACATTCTGTGCATCCAGATGCATAGCCAGGTTGTTTGGAATCTGACCACCGGTAGATACGATGACGCCATGAGGCTGCTCCATCTCGATGATATCCATCACACGCTCGAAGGTCAACTCGTCGAAGTAGAGACGGTCGCACATATCGTAGTCAGTAGAGACGGTCTCTGGGTTGTAGTTGATCATCACTGAGCGCCAGCCTTCCTTGCGGATGGTGTTCAATGCCTGAACGCCACACCAGTCGAACTCTACGGAAGAACCGATGCGGTAAGCACCCGAACCGAGTACGATGATAGAACGATGGTCGTTCTCGAAGGTGATGTCGCTCTTCACGCCAGTGTAGGTTACATAGAGGTAGTTGGTCTGAGCAGGATACTCTGCTGCCAGGGTATCAATCTGCTTCACTACAAGAAGACATGTCGATTTTACTTATAAAATGGTATAAATCATCACCCAAAGTTGTTCTTTGATATAAATGAGCCTTTCTAAACGTACTGCTAGATAGACATTCTTTGTATTTTTGCAAAAAAGCTTCAACTTCTTCTTGGTCTGACATCTCTATTAAACCAAGCGAAGTCAGATAGTAGAAGTGGTTCATAACCTCTTTCTTCGAAACATCGCTATTATATTCATCGTTGTACTTACTATAAATCCTTTCAATGGCATTTTTACCATCAAAAGTGTTTTTTAAAGACTTTAAAATATAGAAATCTAATCCGTCAATTTTTTCCATTAATTCTAAGAACATACGCTTGCATCTATTCTCAGCATTATCAATGTGGCAACATGCTGTTAAATATTTAGCATACATAATTCTTTTATTTTCATCGATTTCATCTTTTGAATAATCTACAGTTCGTAACAAGTCACAGATAAATTCTTGACTATTTATATATTCCATGTTGCGAACTCTATTATCAAGTTCATCTATCATTGCAAATGCTTTTTTTAGCACATCTTCTATCAATAGATTCTGCTTGTGATTTTGAAAATCAGATAACAGACTTACTATTGGGGCTGTAAATGGACAACAGCTGCCAATAGCCTTTAATATATTACAAACCTTGTCAGGCAGACTCATCTTGCCAATTTCATTTATTCTATTTTCTTCCATATTGAATTATAATTTTACAATAACTCTTGCTACTTCAACATTACAAATTAATCAATAACTGTCACCAAGTATAATAAACAACATAGAGACAGCCCAAGACAAGCATTGCTACAAGAGTTACACACCCACTTTTGGGCTTTTGGGGCTTCCCTTTGTCATCAAGATAGGTTGTAGCATCATCTCCAAAGGTATATCGGCGAGTATCAAATGACCAACTTAACATTACCTTAATATCACAAAGTTCTAACTCTTCTTTCTTTTCCACGAATTTCTTGTAATCAGAAATAGCATCTTGGGCAAGTCGAGTTCTAGTATCTTCAAATAATTTACGGGCATAGTCCTTTTCCCCTTCAAAGAACTTAATCAAAACAGCCTTCCCTTTAATATCAATACAAGAAGTCTTGCTGTCAATATGCGGAACAAGCAAAAATATACAATATACACGCTGTCCTTCTGCGAATTCCTTGATTTCATCATCAAAGTCAAAACTATTAGGACAACCAACAAGGGTATTGTCTTCTCGATAAATGCCATATTGATTAAGGCTTTCCAAATGCACTACATCCACATATCCACTGAATACTCCTGCTTGCCACTTCTTTCTATCAAAGTACCAATCAGCATCCTCTATTCTTACAGTGAGTGTATCGTAAGTTTTCTTTCCTGTTTTATCGCTTTGTGGAAATTTGTAAAATTCATCATATCTGAATATGACATTACTATCTTTATCTTCATTATTATAATCTTTATCATCAACTTTTGGCTGTGACACATTGAGTGTTGGCAACTCTTTTTCAAAATGAGTAATTTCAATAAAAGCGTCATTACTAACATCTTCAGTGATGCTATTAATCATTTCTGTTGCATATTCTACATCATCCTCAAAAAATTTAAGGATTGTTGCATAAGCCTGATTACGAACCTTACCATCCTTAGAAATGAATGGTGTAATTGCAATTACACAGTCCAACTCTTTTCCTTTGCTAAACTTATTAACGTAATCTTGCAACTCTTTTTGAACAAATCCCAAAAGTTGCCCATCAGTCTTATAGAAACCAATAGCATTAATATCATATGGATTGTTTGGTTCAGTTTTGATACATCCTGTAAAAACTCCCCAAAAGTTTGCTTCAGGTTTTGTGTGAAAATTTATGCCAGACACCTTTATTCTTAAGGTGTCTTTCTCTATACTTCCCTGTTTTTCACCAACAGGAAGCCAATGTTTTGTTATATCAAAATTTATATCATTCATATCTATCTTATTTTTTGTTCTTTATATTCAACCATATCATTTCTACCATCCAGCCATTTACGTTTGCCACTCGGTATGCAGATGGACATCCTTTTTTAAAGGCACCACGAGAGTCATATTTATGGGATTCTATGAATACATTCTCACGAGTCCACTTGAGGTTATAATTTTGCGGACGCTTCAGCCATTTCATTTCATCTATCCAGCCATTATCTATAGCTGACCTATAAGCACTCGGAGTACCCCATCTAAATTCACTTCGTGAAGAATATTTATGTGATTCAGCTATTACATTCTGCTTGTTTTGCCAAAATCCCTGTGGCTTGGCATCAGAAGCAGCCCACTCCATTTCGTTTATCCAATTGTTTTTTGTCGCTAAAGAATAAGCAGTTGGTGCACCTCTTTTAAACTCCATTTTGGTTGAGTATTTGCCACCTTCTTCGAATACACGTTCTTTTGTCCAATAACCATGTTCTTTCACCTTAGTTTTTATCCAAGGCATTTTCTCCCATAGATTATTTTTGGCTGCATAGTCATAAGCAGCATGGCAACCTTTGAAAAAGTCTGTTCTCGTTGAATACTTTTTAGACTCTTCTATTACATGTTCTTCATTTTGCCAATAACCTTGTGGAACTTGGTCACGGAGCAACCATGTCATTTCATCTTCCCATTTATGCTTTCTTGCAGAAAAATGAGCTGCTGGTGACTTCAAAAAGAATTCATTCCATGATTTATAGTTCTTTGACTCTTCAAACACATGTTCTTTTACACTCCACCATCGTGGAGGCATACGTTTACTGTAAAACCATGGAAATGTTTCATTGTTCATCATCTTATATTTTAGAGCTGCATCATACGCTCCAGCAGATTTTGTAAAAAATTCCGTTGGAGTTTTATATTTTTCAGCTTCACGCAATACTGCTTTCTTTGTCCATTTCTTTATTAAACTTCCAACAGAGCCAACATTTTCACCTGTCAGATTGATATTATTAATCAATGTGTAATGCAAAACATCACGATAATATAAAGATTGAACACGTTCTTCTCTTTGTCTCTCGACTATTGTTAGCCCGTCTAATAAGATTTTATATGCTGGAATTTTCAAACTCTTACCATAAAAATACTTATAGACAGGATCATTTTTCTGATTTTTATGTTCCCAATCTCGCCTCTTCATATCATTCGTTGCACCAACATAAGCATATTTATTTACTTCGTCTATATATACATAAATAATATGAATCGGACCTCGTGGATCCCCTTTTGAGACTTTTGTTTCAAATTCCATTTCTCCGAGCCAATGATGTAATAGTGCAGATTTATATGCAGACGGAGCCTTATGACGAAACTCACTTTTATATTTGTATTTTCGGGCTTCCTTTAAAACTTTCTCTTTATCCTCCCAATACCCTTTTGGAGAATTTCTCGTTTTTTTCAACCATGTCATTTCATTAAGCCATCCATTATTTTTAGCTGTAATATAAGCAAGATAACATCCTTCACAAAAATCACTCCTATTGTTGTATTTCTTAGATTCCTCAAATACGTTATTTTTCTCTTTCCAATAGCCAACAGGTTTTCTGTTTGTTTTTGCCAACCAGTCCATTTCATCAAGCCATTCGTTGAGTTTTGCCGAATCAAAAGCTCGACTATTCTTTCTTTGAAATTCTGTAACCGACTTATAATTTTTAGATTCATTTATTACATTCTCTTTTATCTTCCAATATCCAGAAGGCTTACGCTTGCTAGGAGCTAACCAATCCATTTCAGTTAGCCAATTATTATTTTTTGCAATAGTGTATGCAGTCACGGCATTATTCATAAATTCCGTAACTATAAAATACTTTCTTGACTCTTCGAAAACCGCCTCTTTAGTCCATTTGATAGGTTTGGCTGTCGGACGCACCAACCATATCATTTCGTCCAACCATCCGTTCATATACGCAATACGGAATGCACCAGATTTCTTTTTTTTGAACTCAGATCTTGAAGAATATTTCTTGCTTTCTTCAAAAACGGTTTCTTTTGTCCACTTTTTATGCATAACCTTTATTTTTGTGTTATTTAAAAATTCTGTGCAAAGATACAGAAAAATCTATTATACAACAAATAATTTCCCTATTATCATTATATATTTAACCTTTTTTGTATGCGTTGCATAATTTATATGGATTTCATTGGCAGGTTGTTATTATTACACTCACAATTCGACATAATTTCTTTGCAGTTTTATCAAATGGCAAATAGCTAAGCATCAATATTATAAACTTCTAAGTTTATAAACTAACAAATCGAAAAACTTCAAGGGGGATTATGCACGCTATTATAAAAAGATGAACATAAAAGTAAAGTTTAACATAATATTCTTGCAAAAATCAACTTTTATGTTTATCTTTGCAGCAAAAATATAAGTTATATGGAAAAGAACTTATTAATAGAGCTATTGGAAACTGGAGAAAAAGTCAGCCTTTATTCTCCAAGATTCGAGGGTGAGGAATATACCGAATTTGAGAAATTCCTTCTCACCTATAAGGACCAATATGCCCAAGATGTACAAATCCTCATTAGAAGGATTGACATTATCAAAGAAAATGGTGCAGAAGATAGATTCTTCAGATATGAAGGAAGCAAACGTGACAGGGTGATGGCACTACCCTCTCATCTTGATACATCTAATTTAAGATTGTATTGCCTTAATATCAGTCATAAGATTTTAATCTTAGGAAATGGTGGTATAAAGAAAACGCAAACATATCAAGAAGATGTAAATCTGCATAGAGCCGTACGAAACTTACAAAAGATAGACATCATTATAAAGAAACTTGAGAATAAAAGAATTATAACAATCAATGGTACAAATTTACATGGACCACTTGAATTGACTATAGATATCGACTATAACAAGGAGGATTTAATATGAAAACAAATAAACTGATGGATGAAATCCGCAAGTCAACTCCTGCGGACACAAACAAACAAGTCGACTTATGCGTTGCTATTGCCAACAGAGTCTTTGAACTATTACAGGAACGAAATATGAAACAGCGTGATTTCGCAAAGGCACTTGGCAAGACAGAAACAGAAGTGAGTCGTTGGTTGAGTGGAACACATAATCTCACATTAGCTACAATCGCAAAGATGGCAACGGTTCTTGGTGATGACATCATTACCACAACACAGAGCCATCGTCCATACAAACTTCCCAATACGCAAAATGTAGCTATGATGGTAGCTGAGGATATGTGCAAAAAATAGTCATACAAATAATAAAAAATCCCTGCCATAGGAAGCCTTTCCTACAGCAGGGATTTTTCTATTGGAAATCATCAAGAATGACTTAACTGTCAATTCTTAACTACTAACTATCAATTCTTAACTACTAACTATCAATTCTTAACTATTAACTATCAACTATTTATACTCTCCCCAAGCCTTGATGTCGATATCCTCCAGCTTGGTGGTGCAGAATGCATAGATGAATGCACTCGCCAGACGGCTGTTGGTAATCAATGGCACGTTCAGGTCGATGGCAGCACGACGAATCTTGTAACCATTGCTCAACTCGCTGCTGGTCAAGTTCTTCGGAATATTCACTACCATATCAATCTCGTGGTTGTGGAGCATCTCCAAAGCCTTTGGTGCACCGCCTTCTGCCTCCTCTGATGGCCAGAGTACACGGGTGTTCTCAATGCCGTTCTCGGTGAGGAACTTGCTACTACCACCAGTTGCATACAGCTTGTAACCATGCTTAACCAGCATCTGGGCAGCATCGAGCAAATCTACCTTCTGCTTGGCAGAACCTGTAGAAAGCAAGATGTTCTTGGCTGGAATGCGATGACCCACAGAAAGCATACTCTTCAGAAGTGCGGTAGATGTATCGTCGCCCAAGCAACCTACCTCACCGGTAGAACTCATATCCACACCCAATACTGGGTCTGCCTTCTGCAGACGGTTGAAGCTGAACTGGGATGCCTTGATACCTACATAGTCGAGATCGAAGAGGTTCTTGTGTGGCTTCTCTACCGGCAAACCGAGCATCACGCGGGTAGCCAACTCGATGAGGTTGATCTTCAATACCTTGCTCACGAATGGGAACGAACGGCTGGCACGCAAGTTACACTCGATAACGAGAATATCATTGTCACGAGCCATGAACTGAATGTTGAACGGACCGTTGATGTGCAACTCCTTGGCAATCTGACGACCTACTCGCTTCACACGACGAACTGTCTCAACATACAACTTCTGAGGAGGGAACTGGATGGTAGCATCGCCTGAGTGAACACCGGCAAACTCGATGTGCTCGGAAATCGCATAGGCTATCACCTCACCATTCTTTGCCACTGCATCCATCTCAATCTCCTTGGCATGTTCGATAAACTTACTTACTACCACTGGGTGATCCTCACTTACGTTGGCTGCCAACTGCAGGAATCGCTTCAGCTCTTCCTCGTTAGAACATACGTTCATCGCAGCACCAGAAAGCACGTAGCTAGGACGAACCAATACAGGGAAACCTACACGCTCGATGAAGTTGTCGATGTCCTCCATAGAGGTCAGGGCGCTCCACTCTGGCTGGTTGATACCATTGTTGGTCAACATCTGAGAGAACTTGGCACGGTCCTCAGCGTTATCGATGTCCTTGGCAGCAGTACCCAGGATTGGCACATTCTGTGCATCCAGATGCATAGCCAGGTTGTTTGGAATCTGACCACCGGTAGATACGATGACGCCATGAGGCTGCTCCATCTCGATGATATCCATCACACGCTCGAAGGTCAACTCGTCGAAGTAGAGACGGTCGCACATATCGTAGTCAGTAGAGACGGTCTCTGGGTTGTAGTTGATCATCACTGAGCGCCAGCCTTCCTTGCGGATGGTGTTCAATGCCTGAACGCCACACCAGTCGAACTCTACGGAAGAACCGATGCGGTAAGCACCCGAACCGAGTACGATGATAGAACGGTGATCATTCTCGAAGGTGATGTCGCTCTTCACGCCTGCGTAGGTTACATAGAGGTAGTTGGTCTGCGCAGGATACTCTGCTGCCAGGGTATCAATCTGCTTCACTACAGGCAGGATGCCATAGCTCTTGCGCTTGTTGCGAACCAGGAGGGCAGCCTTGTGCATGTTGCCCAACTCCTGCTCCAAGCCCACGGCACGGGCTACCTGGAAGTCGGTAAAACCGTAAACCTTAGCGGTGCGGAGCAAATCCTGGTCAAGAGTATTGATGTTGCACTTCTTCATCGCCTCGTCGATGTCGATGATGTGCTTCAACTTCTCAAGGAACCACTTGTCAATCTTGGTCAAGTCGTGAATCTGATCTACGGTATAGCCCTTGTGCATAGCCTTTGAAATCACGAACACACGCTTATCTGTTGGCTCGCGCAAAGCTGCATCGATATCATCGATTTCAAGCTCCTTGTTCTCTACGAAACCGTGCATGCCCTGACCAATCATACGAAGACCCTTCTGGATAGCCTCCTCGAAGTTGCGGCCGATGGCCATTACCTCACCTACAGACTTCATAGATGAACCCAACTCCTTATCTACGCCACGGAACTTAGACAAGTCCCAACGAGGAATCTTACAAACCACGTAGTCCAATGCTGGCTCGAAGAAAGCTGATGTGGTCTTGGTAACAGAGTTCTTCAACTCGAACAGACCGTAACCCATACCGAGCTTGGCTGCAACGAAGGCAAGAGGATAACCAGTAGCCTTAGAAGCCAAGGCAGATGAACGGCTCAAGCGGGCATTCACCTCGATAACGCGATAGTCCTCGCTCTTAGGGTCGAAGGCATACTGTACGTTACACTCACCCACGATTCCGATGTGACGGATAATCTTGATGGCGAGGGCACGGAGCTTATGATACTCTGCATTGCTCAGGGTCTGAGATGGAGCGATAACGATACTCTCACCGGTATGGATGCCCAGTGGGTCGAAGTTTTCCATGTTACAAACTGTGATACAGTTGTCGTAACGGTCGCGAACCACCTCATACTCAATCTCCTTCCAGCCCTTCAAGCTCTTCTCTACCAATACCTGTGGAGAGAATGAGAAGGCCTTCTCTGCGAGCTTGTTCAGCTCCTCCTCGTTGTCTGCGAAACCAGAACCGAGTCCACCCAAAGCGTAAGCAGCACGGATGATGACAGGATAGCCGAGTTCGGCAGCAGCCTTGCGGGCCTGCTCGATGTTCTCGCAAGCCTCGCTCTTGATGGTCTTCACGTTGATTTCATCCAGCTTCTCTACGAAGAGCTCACGGTCCTCAGTATCCATGATAGCCTGTACTGGAGTACCCAATACCTTGACATTATATTTCTCCAGGATGCCCTGGCGATAGAGTTCCACACCACAGTTGAGGGCAGTCTGACCACCGAAGCTGAGGAGGATTCCGTCTGGCTTCTCCTTCTGGATGACACGCTCTACGAAGTATGGCTGCACTGGCAGGAAGTAAATCTGGTCGGCAACACCTTCTGATGTCTGTACGGTTGCGATATTCGGGTTGATGAGCACAGTCTCGATACCTTCCTCGCGCAATGCCTTCAGGGCCTGCGAACCTGAGTAGTCGAACTCACCTGCTTCACCGATCTTCAAGGCTCCAGAACCTAAGAGGAGCACCTTCTTTATATTTTCGTCTTTCATCTTTATTTACTTTGAATTTTGAACTTTGAACTTTGAACTGTTTGATTACTTTTCCTTTGAACTTTGAACTTTGAACTGTTTGATTACTTTTTACTTGCAAGCACAGTAAGCTAATCATAAAGTTCAATATTCAAATCTCAAAGTTCAATGTTTGAGTGTTTCTACAAACTTATCAAACATGAACTCTGTATCCACAGGGCCTGAGCAAGCCTCTGGGTGGAACTGGCTTGAGAACCAAGGGTTCACCTTGTGGCGGATACCCTCGTTAGAGCCATCATTCATATTTACAAAGAGTTCCTCCCAGTCGTTGCCCAATGTCTTGGCATCAACGGCATAACCGTGGTTCTGAGAGGTGATGTAGCAATTGTTGGTTCCTACCATGCGCACTGGCTGGTTGTGTGAACGGTGACCATACTTCAACTTGTAGATAGTAGCACCGGCAGCCTTGGAAAGCAACTGGTTACCCATACAAATACCGCAGATAGGCTTGCGGCTCTGGCTGATCTGCTTGCGAATAATGTTTACTGCATCCTCACACATGTCTGGGTCGCCAGGACCATTGGCAAGGAACAGTCCGTCGAAATCCATATCTGTGTAATCGTAATTCCAAGGCACACGGATCACCTCAACGCCTCTGTTGATGAGGCAACGGATGATGTTTGCCTTCACACCGCAGTCAACGAGAACCACCTTCTTGCCGGCACCCTCGTTGTAACGGATAATCTCCTTGCAGCTCACCTGGTCAACGAAGTTTACACCCTCGTAGTTAGCCTCAGGTATGTTGTCTGGTTCATCATCAAAGAGAATCTTACCCATCATCACACCATGTTCACGAAGCACCTTAGTCAACTCACGGGTATCGATGCCTGTGATTCCTGGCACCTTTTCGCGCTTCAACCAGTCGGCAAGACTCTCCACTGCATTCCAGTGGCTATACTGCTCGCTGTAATCATTCACGATGATGGCAGAAGCATAAATCTTGTCACTCTCCATGAAGGTTGGCAAACCATTCTCCTCGAAAGTAAATGGTGGCACACCATAGTTGCCCACGAGAGGGAATGTAAGTGTCATCAACTGACCGGCGTAAGAAGGGTCGGTCAAACTCTCTGGATATCCCATCATGGCTGTGTTGAACACAACCTCGCCCGCTACAGGAGCGTCATATCCAAAAGATTTGCCATGGAACTTGGTTCCATCGCTCAAAACTAAGGTTACTTTTTTCATATCTGACATTTGATTCTTTTATTTCATACTTATAAGAGCAAATGAATTCTTCACTCTTCGTTCTTCTCTCTTCACTTATTTATGATAAACGTTTTCGATATAGTTCACAAACGACTGGTTGCAGAGTTTCGTGCCGCCTGGGGTTGGATAATGACCGGTGAAATACCAGTCGCCCTTGTGGTTTGGAATTGCCTCGCGCAAACCCTCGATGCTCTGGAATACGAGCTGGATAGGAGTGGTCATGCCTTCCGGACGGAGCATCTCTACTATCTTCTCGTTGATTTCCTCGGTGGTGAATGGCTTGTAGATGGCGCGCACTGGGTTCACCTGCTCCTCCTTCGGCTTGGCAAGTTCAGCCTTGCATGCCTCGTAGGTCTGCTCGATGAGGTCCTCCATCTTTCTGTCTTTCAGCAGCTGGATGGCCGCACGGAACACGCAGAACTCTTCCAGTCTTGCCATATCGATGCCGTAATAATCCGGATAACGGATCTGAGGGGCACTGGATACGACTACAATCTTCTTAGGATGCAGACGGTCGAGGATGCGGAGGATGCTCTCCTTCAGGGTTGTACCGCGCACGATACTGTCGTCGATGATGACGAGATTATCCACATTCGGCTCGATGCTTCCGTAGGTTACATCATACACGTGGCTCGCCAGATCGTTGCGGCTGTTGCCCTCGGTGATGAAGGTACGGAGCTTGATATCCTTCCATGCTATCTTCTCCGAACGGACGAAATCGCCGAGAATATCGTATAATTCTTCCTTAGATGGAATATGGTCGAGGTTGGCAATCTGTTCTATCTTGCTTTCGTTGAGATACTTCTTGAAACCGCTCAACATGCCATAGTAAGCCACCTCGGCTGTGTTCGGGATGTAGCTGAACACGGTGTGATCTACATCGTAATCCACTGCCTTCAGGATAGGCTGGGTCAACTGCTCGCCCAACTGCTTACGCTCCTGGTAGATATCCTTGTCGGAACCACGGCTGAAGTAGATGCGCTCGAATGAGCAGGCAGAATCACCCTTCTGCTCCATGATGCGCTCGATGGTGCACTCGCCGTTCTTCTTCACGAGAAGTGCCGTACCCGGCATCAGCTCCTGCACATCCTCTGCCTCCAAGTCAAAGGTGGTCTGAAGCACAGGGCGCTCGCTGGCTACTACTACGATTTCATCGTTCTTGTAGTAGAAAGCAGGACGAATGCCCCAAGGGTCGCGCATGGAGAACATCTCTCCCGAACCGGTGATACCGCAGACCACATAACCGCCGTCGAAGTCCTTCATCGTGGTCTTGAGCACGTTGCTCATCTTCACGTGGTCTTCGATGTAGTTGGTGATGTCGGTGTTTTCCATCTCCATCGCCTTTGCTGCCACGAAATTTCGCTCCACCTCTCTGTCAAGTCGGTGGCCCATCAGTTCGAGCATGATGTAGGTGTCGCTGTAGATGCGTGGGCTCTGGCCCTGCTTGGTCAGCTCCTGGAAGATTTCATCTACATTGGTCATGTTGAAGTTACCGCAAAGGCAGAGGTTCTTCGCCTTCCAGTTGTTACGGCGCAGGAATGGGTGCACATACTGGATGCCACTCTTTCCGGTGGTACTGTAGCGCAGGTGTCCCATGTAAAGCTCACCTGCGAAAGGCAGTTCCTCTTTGGCAAACTTTGCATCAGCAAGCTGCTCGGGAGTCAGGTTCTTGAAGTTGGCATTCGCCTTGCCGAAGATCTCCGTCACGGCATTCTTGCCCTCTGCACGCTCACGGAACATGTACTCATGACCAGGCTTACCACCCAGTTTGACACAAGCCATACCAGCACCCTCCTGTCCACGGTTGTGCTGTTTCTCCATCATCAGATAGAGTTTGTTGAGTGCGTACATCCAGGTGCCGTACTTCTGCTGGTAATACTCCAATGGCTTGAGCAATCTGATCATTGCTACGCCACATTCATGTTTCAATGGTTCCATCTCTCAATTATCCTTTATCTTATTTAGTTAAATTTGAATATACCTACTGCGAAGGGATACCCCTCCAAAAAAAGGGAAACGTCAAGAAACGACGATTCCCTTTATTTTTTATTCGACAGTAACTGACTTGGCCAAATTTCTAGGTTGGTCAACATCCTTGCCCTTACATACAGCTACATGATAAGCCAGAAGCTGCAAAGGAATGGTAGCCAATAATGGTTCCAGGCACTCCAAGGTCTCAGGGAGTTCTATCACTTCGTCGGCAATCTTGGAAATAGTTTCATCACCCTTGCTCACAATGGCAATGACACGACCCTGACGGGCCTTGATTTCCTGGATATTAGACAAGACCTTCTCGTACATGAAGTTGTGGGTGGCAATGACTACCACTGGCATATCGCTGTCTATCAATGCGATAGGACCATGTTTCATCTCCGCTGCAGGATAACCTTCAGCGTGGATGTAACTAATCTCCTTCAACTTCAATGCACCTTCAAGGGCTACAGGATACTGGAATCCGCGCCCCAAATAGATGAAATTGCGCGCATACGTAAAGGTACGGCTCAAGTCAGCTATCTTATTGTTCAGCTTCAACACTTCCTTCATTTTGGCAGGAATGTTCCAAAGCTGCTCTGTAATCTTCTGATATTCGTTTTCACTGATGGTTCCCCTCTCCTTACCGATGGCAAGTGCCAGGAGGATAAGGACGGTAACCTGACCGGTGAACGCCTTGGTAGAGGCAACACCAATCTCCGGACCTACGTGAATATAGGTACCCGTATCTGTCTCTCGTGCGATGGAAGAACCGATAGAGTTACAGATACCATAGATAAACGCACCGCTCTCCTTGGCAAGCTTGATGGCAGCCAGGGTATCAGCGGTTTCACCACTCTGGGAAATGGCGATGACGACATCATCCTTCGTTACCACAGGATTGCGGTAACGGAACTCTGATGCATATTCCACTTCCACTGGGATGCGACAGTAATTCTCTATCATCTGCTTGCCGATGAGTCCGGCGTGCCATGATGTTCCACAAGCCACGATGATGATTCGCTTGGCATTGAGGAGCTGCTGGCGATGGTCGGTGATGGAGCTGAGCACTACGCCCATCTCTGTCTCCGTCTTGCAGGTTGTATCGTCGCCGTCGGTCATCACACGGGTTTCCACGGTGCGGCTCACCACACGGCCACGCATACAGTTGCGCAGGCACTCAGGCTGTTCGAAGATTTCCTTCAGCATGAAATGAGGGAAACCGCCCTTCTCTATCTGACCAAGATCAATGTCCACGGTCTGCACCTCAGGGTTAAGCTTTACGTTCTGGATGTTTACTACCTGCAATTCCTGACCGAGACGCATCACAGCGATGTTGCCATCCTCCAGATAAACCACCTTATCAGTATATTCGATGATAGGACTGGCATCAGAACCGAGATAAAACTCTCCGTCCTCACCGATACCTACAACCAATGGACTCTGCTTGCGGGCAGCAATAATCTGGTCAGGGTGACGCTTGTCAAGAATAGCGATGGCATAAGCGCCAATCACCTGACGGAGCGCTACCTGAACGGCAGTCAACAGATCAAGATCCTTCTTCACCTGAATGTATTCGATGAGCTGTACGAGGACCTCTGTATCGGTCTCGCTCTTGAACTCCACACCCTTGGCAATCAGGTTCTTCTTGATGTCGGCATAGTTCTCGATAATACCATTATGAATCATGGCAAGATTCTTGCTGGAAGAATAATGAGGATGAGCATTCACAGCTGAAGGCTCTCCGTGTGTAGCCCAACGAGTATGAGCGATACCCACATGTCCAGAAATATCCTTGTCTGAGCAGAACGCTTCAAGATCTGCCACCTTGCCCTTTGCCTTATATACGTTCAAAGAGCCATCATTGCTAATAAGGGCTACACCCGCAGAGTCATACCCGCGGTATTCCAAACGCTTCAACCCCTTGATGAGAGCTGGATAAGCGTCTCCCTTACCTAAATATCCTACTATGCCACACATACTTATATATCTTTATATGTTGTAAATCTGTTTGTTATTCCTGACCTTTTCTCTCTTTCACTTATCGCAAGATATTGACCACCAAAGAGGCTATAGATGTCAAAATGCTCAATCCCGACATAACCAATGTAGTGGAAGAACCGATAGCAGAATTCTGTGCCTTTACCTTGTTAGGCTCAACATAGATAATATCATTCTGCTGAAGATAATAGAATGGCGAACTGATGACATTAGCATCATTAAGATTCAAACGATGGTAATGTTTCTCACCCTGTGCATCCTGACGAATCAGAATCACATTATCACGTCTACCGTAGATTGTCAAATCACCAGCCTGCGCCAAAGCCTCAAGGATACTCATCTTCTCCTGTGGTACAGAAATTATACCAGGCTTGGTAACCTCACCCAATATCGAGACATGATAGCTGGCCATACGAACAGTGACGATAGGATTTTCCGTTTCTGCCAAATAAGGTTTTACCTTGCTCTTTACAAGATCCTCGGCCTCTTTCTTGGTCATGCCTCCTACGTGCAGTGTCCCAACAACAGGAAACTCGATATTACCATGATTATCTACCAGGTAGCCCTGCAATGTTCCGCCAGAAGTACTCAACTGTCCACCAGTACCAATTGTATTAGAAACAGACAAGTTGAAAGGCATCGCAGCCTTTGGATCTGTGGTAATCACGGTAATGGTCAGTTCATCCTTAGGCATAATCTTTGCCTCATAAAGAATTCTAGAACCCGCTAAACTGATAGAATCAATGTTTTGAAAATAAGCCACGCTCTTGGTGCTACCGCAACTGCCGAGCATCAAGACCATAGTTAAAGCGACAAGCGCTGAAAAAATGATTTTTTTCATCACAAACAAATTTCGTTATACATTATTGGTGCAAAAATACAGCATTTTTTTGAATGCTGCAAATATTTTGCACCAATAATTTCAGAAATATTTATTTTTTATGAAATATGTAGCCTTTTTGGCTTCACCCACAAAGAAAAGAGTACTATAATTCACCCCAAATTGCATTCATGAAGCGAAAACCTGACGGCTTTTTTATTTCTTGTCTTCTATTCCATTTGATGGCAGATTGAAAGTATAGCTATTGTCGAAGATCTTCTTTACCTTATTGATTTCAACAAAGGTAGTGCCACCACCCTCGCCAAAGCTACCACTCAAGTATGCTATCTTATCCTCTTCCTGCAGATATCCTTTCTGACGAAGCATACGCACAGCAGCTGTGAACATATCCTTAGCAGAAACATGATCTTTCTGATGAATAGGAATGATGCCATAGCTCAGGTTCAACCAGCGCTGAAGCTTCTCCCTATAGCAGATGGCAAGTACAGGATTTGGGCCACGGAAGGCAGCCAAGTCGCGTGCTGTCTGACCGGTTTCACCATCAGTGATGATACCAGCCACGCCCAACTGCTTGGTAGCTTCAATAGCAGCGTGAGCCAAAAAGAGTTTCTGGTCTATTTTACCGCCATCCATAGGATTGATGTCGTTAAGAGGTGACTTATCCTTCTCTGCCTGCTCAGCAATACGAGCCATAGTCTGAACAGCCTCTACCGGATACTTACCGCTAGCTGTCTCACCAGAGAGCATCAAGGCATCAGTACGATAGAAGATTGCATTGGCAATATCAGTAACCTCAGCACGGGTAGGACGAGGATTCTTAATCATGGTATGAAGCATCTGGGTAGCCACAATAACTGGCTTTTGAGCCTTCACACACTTGGCGATGATTCGGCGCTGGATACCCGGAATCTTCTCTATAGGCACCTCAATACCCAAATCACCACGGGCAACCATGATGCCGTAGCAAGCATCAATGATTTCATCAATATTATCTACACCCTCCTGATTTTCAATCTTAGAAATAATCTTGATATCACTGTTGTGAGCATCCAAGATGTCCTGAACAGCCTTTACATCTGCTGCACTACGCACAAATGAGTGAGCAATGAAATCAATATCCAATTCGATAGCCAACTCAATATTCTTACGGTCTTTCTCTGTAAGTGCAGGCAAATCGATATGCTCACCTGGTACATTCACACTCTTATGAGCACCCAGCATACCCTCGTTCTGAACTTCTGCCACAAGCATAGGTCCCTGAACCTCCATCACCTTCATGTCGAGTTCGCCATCATCAAACAAGATGTCATCACCCACCTTTACGTCAGCAGCAATATCTGGATAGCTTAAGTTCACGATATCGTGAGAAGACTCCATTTCCGGACGACCGAAGATTTTCACCACGTCACCTATATTATAATGTATAGGTTCCTTGACGTCAGTAGTACGCACCTCAGGTCCCTTGGTATCAATCATGATACCAATATGTGGAGACACGGCTCTAACATTCTTAACAATGGTACGGATACCATCTTCTGTGGCATGGGCAGTATTCATACGAACCACGTTCATACCTGCAAAAAACAGTTTTCGGATAAAATCTTGATCGCATCTACGATCACTGATGGAAGCAACTATCTTTGTTTGTTTCATATTTGTAATTACCTTATTGAAATTTCAATGTTATCGTGACTTTTCAATCACATTTCCCAAATTTTGTGCAAAGATACAAAGAAATTCTGAAAAACAAATCATCTTAATTACAAAATATATATAAAATATTGAGATACTTTCAGTTTGAAAGAAGATTATAATAAAAAATCTAGCCAGGAAGGAATTTCTCCTTTTGGCTAGACTATCATTCTACAAATTACTCCATATCATTTTTATCAGAATCAGATATCCAGGTCCGGAGCCTTCTCTGCTCCTGCAGCAGCCTCAAATTTCGGCATGGTCTGGAAATTGAAAATACCAGCAATAAGGGCAGTTGGCATTTTTCTAGCTGTCTGATTATAAGCCTGAACAGCATCATTATATTTGCGACGGGCTTCACTGATACGATTCTCGGTACCCTCTTCCTGAATCTGCAAAGACTTGAAATTCTCACTAGCCTTCAACTCCGGATACTTCTCTGCCACAACCATCAACTTAGAGAATGCATTCGCCAATTCTCCTTGAGCAGCTGTATATTCCTTCAACTTAGCTTCTGTCAGATTGCTGGCATCCAACTTTACCTGACCAACAGCTGCACGAGCCTTGGTTACAGCTTCGAAAGTCTCCTTCTCATGCTTGGCATACGCCTTTACAATCTTAGCCAACTGTGGCATCATGTCGGCACGACGCTGATACTGAGTCTGTACGTTAGCCAACTCGGTAGTAGCCTGTTCCTGCTTCTCTACCAAACCATTATAACCACTGAATACCCATAGCACCAACACAACGATGACGCCTAAGATAATCCATCCTGTTTTCTTCATAATCCTTTTATTTATTAATTATACATGTTATATTATTACTATTGACTACCTGCGTAAACTACTAACAATCACCAGCTTCCTCCGGAGCCACCTCCCGAGAACGTTCCGCCGCCAAAGGATCCGCCAGAGAAGCCGCCTCCTCCACCGCCAGAGAATCCTCCGCCGCCCATGAAGAACGGCGGCAACCAGTCGTCATCATCATTTCTTCTCCGCGACTGGTTTCTCCCCTTGCCCTTCGGTCTTGGCTTTACCAAACCTATCTGCTCCAGAATGTAACGGAGGAGGTAATAGATCGGGATTCCGAAAAAGAGAAGGAACAGGATAACGACCAGTACCCAATCCTCTTCATCGGTCACAGTCCCCTCGTCTACCGACTCAATTCCGGTGCGTCCGCTTTTCACCTTATTATATATAGCACGACTCACGGAGGCAACCGCCTCTCCAGGATTATCTTCCCGCATGTTCTTCACGATGCAAGCCCTAGCGATATCATCACAGTCCACATCCGTCAACTCGCCCTCCAGTCCACTACCAGGAGCAATAAAATACTTATGATCTTCCACTGCGATAACAACGACCAATCCCCTTCGGCTTTTCTTATATCCGATACCATATTTATTGCCCACATCCTGTGCCATCCGGAAAGCATCCTGATTATCCACCTTGCCTACAATGATAAGTACATTCTGCACGCCACATTCCAACTTCAACTTCTGTAGATAAAAATTGGCAGAATCCTTCTGCGCCTTATCCACATATCCATCAGGATCGGAAACATATTGCGTAGAATCCTGCAGGAAAGGAATCGGCACATCATCCGCTTTCCATTCCTTCTTGGCAGCCAATGACAAGATGCCGAATGCCACTAACACAATCAGTGTAAAATATCTCTTAAATGCCATAATTTCTCATTTTTGATGCAAAAATACAGAATAAAAACCTAATATGCAAATACTTAGAGCATTTTTTTTGCAAAAAAAGCCTTAACTATTTTGTTATATCATAAAAAACTTGTATCTTTGCACACCGATTTAAGATAAATAAGTAAAATAAACAAAATATACAAGAAATGACAAAAGCAGATATCATCAACGAAGTATCGATGAACACAGGTATTCCTAAGAAAGAAGTTAGCACTGTGGTAGAGGCATTCATGGACGAAGTCAAGAAGTGTCTGATCGAGAAGAAAGATAGCGTATTTATGCGCGGTTTCGGTAGCTTCAACATCAAGCATCGTGCAGCCAAGACTGCTCGTAACATCTCTAAGAATACTACCATCACCATCCCAGCTCACGACTTGCCAAGCTTCAAGCCTTCTAAGAGTTTCATCGAGGAGATGCAGAACGCAGCTAAGTAATCGCAAAAGTCGGTTTACTTTAGCTATAATCTAGATAATGTTTCTTTAGCGAGATATCATTTATTATAATAACAATATTTTAAAATTTTAAAATCATGCCAAACGGAAAGAAAAAGAAGGGCCACAAGATGGCTACTCACAAGCGTAAAAAAAGATTACGTAAGAACAGACATAAGAGCAAGTAAGCTTTTTTAAGCTGATTTGCTCTCAGTCAGTTCGTCGACTGAGGGGGCGTGTCGTATCAAAAGGGATAGGCATGCCCCTTTTTAGTAACTACTAAATTGATTACTAAGACTTTCTTCTAGTAACCAATAAGTTTAATGTGTAAAAAGATTAATTGAAGACTATGACAAGCGAAGTTGTAATTGACGTCCAACAGAAGGACATCTCTATCGCACTCATGGAGGACAAGCAGCTGGTAGAATATCAGAATGAACCTCGTGAGGCCTCGTTCTCTGTGGGAAACATCTATATCGCAAAAGTTAAGAAACTGATGCCAGGTCTTAACGCTTGCTTCGTAGATGTAGGTTATGAACGCGACGCCTTTCTTCATTATCTTGACCTAGGAAGTCATTTCAATTCCTACCAGAAGTACCTTAAACAAGTACAGAGCGACAGAAAGAAACTTTTCCCATTCTCTAAAGCCAGCAAGCAGCCAGAACTGGAAAAGGACGGAAGCATTCAGAATGTCTTGAAAACAGGACAGGAAGTGCTGGTACAAATCGTTAAGGAACCAATTTCTACCAAGGGTCCTCGACTCACGGGCGAAATATCATTCGCAGGTCGATACCTGGTACTCATGCCATTCGGTGATAAAGTTTCTGTCTCGTCGAAAATCAAAAGCGGTGAAGAACGTTCCCGACTCAAGCAACTCATGCACAGCATCAAACCAAAGAATTGCGGTGTTATCGTCCGCACTGTGGCTGAGGGTAAGAGAGTCACAGAACTCGATGCCGAGCTGAAAGTCCTGGTGAAGCGATGGGAGGATGCTATCGCCAAGGTACAGAAGACCCAGCAGCGCCCGCAACTCGCATTCGAGGAGACCGGAAGAGCCGTAGCTCTCTTGCGTGACTTGTTTAACCCATCTTACGAGAACATCTTCGTCAACGATGAAGAGGTAATGAACGATGTAAAAGACTATGTTTCTCTAATAGCCCCTGAAAAGGCGGGCATAGTCAAGCTCTACACTGGTAAGGTGCCTATCTTCGACAACTTCAGCATCACCAAGCAGATTAAAGCTGGATTTGGTCGTGTTGTCAACTACAAGCATGGTGCATATCTCATCATTGAGCACACCGAAGCTTTGCATGTTGTCGATGTAAACAGCGGCAATCGTACTCGTGAGAAAGGTCAGGAAGCAAATGCTCTCGATGTAAACCTCGGCGCTGCCGATGAGTTGGCAAGACAGTTGCGTCTCCGAGATATGGGAGGCATCATCGTTGTCGACTTTATCGACATGAATCTTGCAGAAGACCGACAGTTGCTCTATGAACGCATGTGCAAGAATATGCAGAAGGACCGTGCCAAGCACAACATCCTTCCTTTGAGCAAGTTCGGACTGATGCAGATTACCCGCCAGCGTGTTCGCCCTGCGATGGACGTAAACGTAGAGGAAACCTGCCCAACCTGCTTCGGCACGGGCAAAATCAAATCGAGCATTCTCTTCACCGACCAGTTGGAAAGAAAAATCGACCGCCTAGTCAACAAGATTGGCGTCAAGAAATTCACTTTGTACGTAAATCCTTACGTAGCTGCCTTCATCAACAAGGGCTTCATTTCCCTGAAACGGAGATGGCAGTTTAAGTATGGTTTCGGCTTCAATGTGATTCCATCTCAGAAACTGGCATTCCTCCAGTATGAGTTCTACGATCAGGATAACCAGTATCTGGATATGCAGGAAGAACAGGAAACAAAGTAAATTTTTAATTCTAAGAAAAAAGCTCCATTCGCAATCAGATACGAATGGAGCTTTTATTTTTCTTGCTTATACCTTATTATATATAAGACAGTCTAGAACTCTATCTCGTTATTTACCATTTTCTCTGTGTCCCAAGGTGCAGGAGCACCACCGAGATAACGATGGAACCAATCGAGGTGCGCATTGTAATAGAGCGGCATCGACTTCAGATTGCTTGGCCAGTGACCATCATACTTCAAGACTATCAGTCGCGAAGGAATGTTCAAGGTCTGCAATGCTGTAAAGTACTGCAAACTCTGGGTATAAGGCACACGATAGTCCAACTCGCCCGTCATCACGAGTGTTGGCGTTGAGAAGTTCTTGATGTATGAGGATGGCGACCACTTCTCATAGAGGTCGGAATTGTAAGGCTGTCCCTCCAACTCAAAGTTAGGAAACCATACTTCCTCAGTACTGCCCCACATCGAACGCAGGTCATATACGCCCATCATGGAAGCCAGACACTTGAATCGCTTGGTATGTCCCTGCAGCCAGTTCATCATATAGCCGCCATACGACCATCCCATCGCTCCCATCCTCGTGGAGTCAACATATTCCAGAGTTGCCAACTTATCGGTAACCTTCATCACATCCTCAAATACCTTTCCGCCCCAATCACCGGAAATGGCACGGGTAAAGGCCTGACCATATCCCGTAGAACCGTGAGGATTAGGATAAGCCACCACATAACCGGCAGCAGGATAAACCTGCCAGTCTCCACGGAAGGAATTCATCCATTGCATCTGCGGTCCGCCATGCACATTGATGATAAGCGGATACTTCTTGCTGGCATCAAAGTTGTGTGGCTTCACGATGAATACCTGAACCTTATCGCCGCCAGCACCATCCACCCAGATGCTCTCAGATGGGCGGATATCCACCTCATCCTCCAACTGCTGGTTGAGGAAGGTTATCTGCTGTTCCTTGCCGCTAGCCACAGGAGTTCCATTCCACTTCTTCATCTGCTGGCGATAGAGAGCCGATGGCTTGCCTGTCGTGCTATAGGTATAATATACCATACCCTTGTTGTCGAAATCGAACTCCGAGATGGCCTTGCCAGTCAATACCGGCGAGATGGTCTTCTTGGCGATGTCAAGTTTGTAGAGAGGCTGAGCGCCCTGCACCTCACCCAGGAAGAAAATACTCTTGCTGTCTGGTGCCCATTTGTAATCATCCACCCAGTTGTCAAACTTTTCTGTCAGGATGGTAGACTTCTTTGCAGCCCGGTCGTAGATGGCAAGACGGAAGCGATCAGACTCATAGCCAGGCACTTGCTGCAAACGGTAAGCGATATACTTGCCGTCAGGCGAATAGGTTGGAGTACCATCCCATGCCTTGTTTTCACTAGTGATGCAAACCGCTTCTCCCCCATTCACAGAAACCGTCCACAGATCGGCATTGGTGCTAGCCTCCTGATGCTCATCATGATTGGATACGAAACAGATCTCCTTGCTGTCTGGAGAAAAATGATAGGTGATTCCACCCCCAACCATAAATATCAGCGAATAATTGCCAGGAGTCAGATCCTTGTAAGTCTTCGTCTGTGTATCGAAAAGGATAAGGTGATTACATCTACCATCGCTATAGCTCGTCCAATGACGGTAGAGCAACTTGTCGGCGATATGCGCCTGCACAGGTCCCTGCTCCTTTTTCTCCATCCGGGCTATGTTGGCCTTGGCATCAGCCCCCAGGTCGGGATACACCTCGGCTGTAAAGGCGATGTATCGCTCATCGGGAGAGATGACAGGGTTATCGATACCTAACTCATAATCAGTAACCTGTTCCGTCTCGCAGGTAGCCAGATCCATGCGATAGATTTGAGCTGCCCCTTTCTCATAATTAGTGAAGAAGATACTCTTTCCGTCCTTGCTCCACACGGCAGAACTGCTTTTCCCATTCTCGGTAAGAGCCTTGGCATGAGAGCCATCCGCATTCATGATATAGATGTCGGAGCCAGACTTCTGGTTCTTCAGGTCGGAAGAACTGGCAGTGTAGCAAACAGTCTTACCATCAGGCGAAAGACTTACCGAAGAAACGCCCTTCACCTTGTACAAATCTTCGATGGTAAACGCTCTTTTCTGAGCGTTTGCCGAAAGCAGCACCATCATGAGTGCTGCCGAAAACATCAATCTCTTGTTCATATAACCTATAAATATTTATCTTTAGATGCAAAAGTAACAAATATTTTTTGATTTCCTGCAACCTTCTGCTATCTTTTATCGTCTAAGCTATAAATAACATTGATAATAACATAAAAAGAAAGGAAAAGATTATGATTTTGAGTACAACTCCAACCATAGAAGGCCACCCTATCCGTGAATATCGTGGCGTAGTGACTGGCGAAACCATCATCGGTACCAACTTTGTGAAGGATTTCTTTGCCAGTGTTCGTGATGTAATCGGCGGAAGAAGCGGCTCTTACGAAAGTACACTCCGCGAGGCCAAGGATACAGCCCTCAGAGAGATGGCCGACCGTGCAGCATCTCTGGGCTGCAACGCCATCGTGGGCATCGACCTGGATTACGAAACCGTAGGCAACAGCGGCTCCATGCTGATGGTAACATGCAGCGGAACGGCGGTGATTATCTAATATTATCATTTTATATTATATGATTTCATTCGAAAGTGATTACAACAATGGTATGCTGCCAGAGATTCTAGAGGCTCTTGGCAAGACAAACAGTGAGAAAACATCCGGTTATGGTTTTGATCCATACTCAGAATCTGCAAAAGAGAAAATCCGTAAAGCCGTAGACAATGAGAATGCTGAAGTGTTCTTCCTGATAGGCGGTACACAGACCAACACCACCGTCATCGATTCCGTGCTCATGGGATGCGAAGGAGTTATCTGTGTGGAGACCGGTCATATCGAGGTACATGAATCTGGAGCAGTAGAAGCATTTGGCCATAAGGTCATTACGCTGCCGGGAGAGAACAGCAAGCTAACATCCAGCACCCTGTCTGCATATATGGATACTTTCCTTGCCGATGAAACGCATCCTCACATGGTGCAGCCAGGCATGGTTTATATCTCGATGCCGACAGAGTTCGGAATGGTCTACACCAGGGAAGAGTTGACTGCGCTATATGCAACCTGCCAGAAATATGACCTCCGCCTCTTCATCGATGGTGCACGACTGGGATACGGTCTGGTTTCAGAGGCCTGCGACTATGACTTGCCATTCCTTGCCAAGCATTGTGATGTATTCTATATAGGTGGAACCAAGGTGGGCGCCATGATGGGCGAAGCTGTGGTATTCTCAGGCATGAAGGCACCTAAGTATTTCTTCACTAACATAAAGCGTCATGGAGCCTTGCTTGCCAAGGGCAGAATGGTAGGCATCCAGTTTGACACGCTGTTTACGGATGAGCTCTATTTCAAGATATCGCGCCACGCCATCGCCATGGCTACCCGTATCCGCAGCATCTTCCAGAAGCATGGCATCGCTATTGCCTACGATTCTCCAACCAATCAGCAGTTTGTCGTACTTTCCCCTTCCCTCTACGATGCTCTTTCCAAGAAAGTTGCATTCGAAATATGGGAAAGAAAGAGCGATACCGAAATCATTTGCCGATTTGTAACGAGTTGGGCAACAAAGGAGGAAGAACTTGATGAACTGGAACATATTCTTCAGACTCTATAGCCGGAGAGATATATCTTTCCATTAGCGTATTTTGAGAAAAAACATATATATACAAAAACGACCCGCACATTTGAGCATCGTTGAGAGGCTTGGCGGGTTCTCGCGCTGCAAAGATACAAACAATTATTGATAATACAAACTTTTGAGCAAGAAAAAAACAGCCAACCTTCAATAGCATTTGAAAGTTGGCTGTTTTTCATTTATAATGTTTCCTGCAAGTTCTTACTTTGCTAAGTATATAGGTAAAGTATAACTTTTTTCATTTACCTTGTTTCATTTGCCTTATTTTCCGTGGCTGAGTATAGTATTTCCATCATTTCGTTAGCTATTTTGTAGTCAGCTATTCGCATGACATTATTTGTTTCCGAGTTATAGCCAAAGAAGTTGATATTTCCATACCAGACAATAGATTTATCTATGATGGCACATTGTAGCGTTTGTTCCTTGTTGCACACCACATCCATTCCAGCATTTGACAGTTCTAACTCATTAGCCCCTTCCTCTTTAACATGTACAACCACAGAAACCTCATCATGAAGAAGGTTTGCGAGTGCAGACATGATAGAGGGTTTATATTTGAACTTCACTCTTGGCACTGCGATAACAACAGAATGTTTGGCTTTTGCCAAATCATTTCGGAATGCCGCTTCGTAATTGTTTTGCTCATATATCAATTCTTGGGATTTTTTATCTGGTGCTGGTGATGTCACATTCTTTCCATATCCAGCTCTAGCATATCCTTTCAGTCGTTTACGATACATAGAGTCGCAAAGTGGAACACGAATATCCACATAATCATAAATACGCACTTCGTTCTTTCCTGCGTATTCCCTATGCAAACGCCCAGCATATTGCTCCACATTTCCTTTCCAAGCTATAGGCATAGTAAGGAACAGTGTATCAAGGCGAGGATAATCAAAGCCTTCTCCTACATACTTTCCTGTAGCCACAATCACAAGTGATTCTGATGTGGGAATTGACTGTAGATTTTGTAATGCAAGACGCTTTTCTTTAGCAGAATCAGCTCCAATGAGTTGAATGACATGGTCTGCAAATGGAATAAGCATTTGTGCTAACGCCTTGACATGAGCAGTGCGAGTGGTTAACACCAATGGGGTACGACCTTCTTGAATGGCAATTTTTACATCTTCTACGATGAACTCATTCCTAACCTTATCTTCAGACAAGTCTTGTGTAACCTGAACATAAGTCTTGCTATCTGACGAAATGTTTCGGAATGATGTAAACCTTGGAATCAACAAACGTTTAAATGTTTGATTTTCCATTTGACTCTTGGCATCAGCTGTGAATCTTATCTTTCCGCATTGCATGAAAATAATAGGTTGATGCCCATCCTTTCTGATAGGAGTTGCAGTCAAACCATATACGTATGTAGCTGTTACTTGTCGAAGCACTTGCTCGAAGCTGACAGAGGATACATGATGACATTCATCTACTATCACCATGCCGTAATCCTTGACAAAAGGCTTCGCTTCACCATCGCTCAAACAAGATTGTATCAAAGCTATATCAATGATGCCATGCAACGTGTTTTTGCCTGCATATAAACAACCAATGACCGAAGAATTCTTTTTCCTTCCTCGTTTGGCTGCTGGCTCTTCGATGGTCTCATCTATCTTGAGGAAAGTTTCCAACCGTTCTTTCCATTGTTCCAGCAATGCCTTGTTATGAACAAGAATTAAGGTGTTCACCTTTCTCCTTGCAAGCATTCCGATGGCAAACACAGTCTTTCCAAACGCTGTTGTTGCTGATAAAGTTCCTATATTATGCCCAGCAAAAGATTCCATTGCATTTTGCTGTTCTTCCCGAAGAGATCCTCTGAATGTAACATTGATATTATGCCCATGATTTGTTTTGTCTGAGATCACTACCTTTACTCCATGTTGGGTTAGAATACCACAAACAGCATCTTCACACCCACGAGGAAGGGCAAGATAATCATCTGTCATTTCCGAACATGAAATGATGCGAGGGATATTATAGGTAGAAAGGCGCATACCTTGCTTCTCATAAAACTCCGGATTACGGAAAGCTGCTATGCGCTTAAAAACATTCACACATTTGGCAGATAGACTTGCTAAAGGAACATAAAGCATATTCGCTCTTGTCAGAACGATTTGTTTTGGATAGTCTTCAGATTGCACAGCATCCATATGAGGAGTCTCCCAAGGTTTCTCCTCACAGGTCTTTGATAGTTCTCCTAATGTTGGCACTACATGCAGCTGTAATAACAAATCAAGTTCTACCTCTGATAGCTTATGGATTTGCGACAACATTTCCCATTGGTCGGCATACGCATTGAGGTCTTCATCAACGAACACACTGTTCCCTTTGCGTCGAGCCATACCTTGCAATGGCAAGGCTACAAGATTGCCCAGTCCTCCTTCGGGCAAGGTGTCTTGGTTTGGAAAGAAACGGTCGTATGACTTGAAAGACAGGTGAGCTTCACAACTCATCGCCTCTGTAAGAATGGCATTTCCCAACTTGCGTGCCTTGAAAGCAGTTACTGGTGTTTCAAAGAAAATCCATACGTGAGCACCATTGCCAGAACGTGAGCGTTCGATGTAGCAAGGTACATTCCAAGTTTTGCAAACATTTACAAAGGCAAGTACATCATTCTTGTAGCCATGCTCGCAACTCTTGTCATCAAAGTCTGTACAAAGGAAACTGCATGTGTTGTCCTTTCGTATTGGATAAAGTCCTATAACATCACGTCCCCATACATCCTTTCCTGCAAGATGATTGAAAAAGTCGTTGTATGCCAAAGGAGCGAATTGCCTGTTGGGACAATCCGCACATTTGTACTTTCGCTTGTCGCAAAATTCACGATTCCATTCCCTCGTGCATACAGGTTGGTAGCCTGACTTTTGAGTCGTACTACTGTACCAACGCTTGGCAAAGACATCATCACGACCTTGAAAAACACTACGAAATAGCGCAACCTTTTCCTGTAGACTCAGCTTTGAATCTGTATGGAATATGGCATGTAGGCTTTCTTTCGTAGTGACATTAGGCTCGGTTATAATGTATGGTATTCCATGCACATCAAGAATTTTTCTTAACCTGGCATTTTCTTTCTCTAATTCTTGAAGCTTGGCAATAAGCTCATTTGCATTTAGTTGTTTGCCTGTATCCATAGCGGTTCTTGTTCCCAACCAACAGGGAATCCAAGAGCTGCCAGGTCTATCTCTGGAAACTTGCTGAACAAATTGTGCATTTTGTCAAGCATGTCATTGTTGGGAGAGATGATGTCAAGGAAATACTTGATGATGCACATATTATAATAGATTCTTCGCTTGTCCGCAGGAATAGTAATCCAAGGACGAGTCATACCTCTCATATCATTTGGAATAATCTTGTTGACTTTGTTCCAAACACGGGCGTGATGACAACAAGCATTGCGAGTAAGCGTAAGCACAGAAAGCCAAGACTCAAACACAGGAGCATGAAGACTGAAACGTTTGGCTATCTGTTTTTTCAGACCTTTGTCTTTCAGATTCCTATAGTACATGTTCACACTACCCATTGGGAGAAGTTCGCCAAGAATCCATGCCGGTGGAAATGGTTCTGTATATGTTCTTTTGAAGTGTTCTATAAAGTCTTCAGTAGAACGTTCATACTCCTTCGACAACATTGCCATACTATTGACGAAAATGGACTGATCACGAAAATGTGCTGAATTGGTAAGCCAATATATATCACCAGTCCGTTCAGCCGTCATATTCATTACGGCTTCTCTTACAGCAATTTCGATCTTCTCAATCTCGTTAAAAAGGAGTAAGCGCAACTTCTTGTCAAAGCGATAAAGCATCATCACTTTGTTAAATGTAGCACCTTCCTTATACAGATGAAGAATCTTTGGAGTCTTCAACAAAGGATGCATATACGCAGACAATCGATAATAGCCAATGCTCTCCAAATACAATTGAGCCTTTTGCCTATCATTGATTATCAATCCACGATTTTCCAATAAGGTTACAAGTTCTCGTGGAGTCTTGTAATCTTTTCCAAAATTTCTCTTTGTCATAGCTTATAAACAAAAAAGCCCAGCCTATTTAAGCATTGTAAAGAGGCTCGGCTGGAACTAACGCTGCAAAGATACGAATAATTATTGATAATACAAACTTTTGAGCAAGAAAAAAACAGCCAACCTTCAATAACATATTTAAAAGTTGGCTGTTTTTCATTTATAATGTTTCCAGCAAGTTTTTACTTGGCTAATCTCTTTTTTCCATTCTGGATTACTACGCCCTTATAACTACCGTCAACTCTCTGCCCGTTCATATTATAAATAGGGCAATTGCTTGCATCTGAATCCAGAGTGACATTATTGATTCCAGTCACATCATACTCTTTTATGTTTGGAAACAAATTCCAGTATTCAGCTTCCATATATCTTTGTTTACTCCCTTTTGGAACATAAAGAGTATAAGTACTGAAAACATTATCTACATAAATACAAGATAACGGATCCCCCAAGTACCCGTTACTAAATACACTAAAAACAATAGCTTTTGGTGGCACTGCACCTTTAAAGAATATACTTCCATCCCTCCAAGGCATAGTACGAAATCCATCACCAATATATTTCAAAGTTTCAGGAAAGTATATTGGCTCTTTATTATAAGATAAATGCCAGCCTGAAGAAATACCTACTGTACCATCTCTAAACTTCAAATTTTCAATATAACCATTATTATCACCTAAATATTCATAAGCTATATTATTGATATACAAGATATCATCTATTCTCTCAAACGTGTCATATAGACTTGTTTCATGAAAAGCCTTATTACCTATATATTCAACAGTTGACGGAATAAAAAATCCTTCAATATTAACAGCATAGAAAGCTTCATCGCCGATACACTTCACGTTTTGAGGGATTTCAAAATAAGGCACGTCTTTCTTTCTTGCCATAAAATAGCCAGGCAAGAACTCTACTTTTTCCCCTATATTTATTGTTTCCAAAGGACAATCATACATAAAGCTATATTCTGTATTCTGTTTAGCACATTCTAGTTTTCGGGCATTATAATCCAATTTCTTAATTCCTTTACAACCTTTAAATGCGTCATCCTCTATAACTTCCAAATTCTCTGGAATAGTCAAGCTTGTAAAACTTGTACAATTCTCAAAAGCTCCATAGCCAATATGCTTTACAGAATTAGGTAAATCAATTTTTGGCAAATTTATACAATCGGCAAATGCAGAATTACCTATATAAGACATTTTCGGAGAAAGTCTTACCTCTTTAAGTTTTTTACACCCGGCAAAACAACTCCAGCCTATACTATCCACATTCTCTGGTATTTCAATTTTTTCAAGAGCCTCACTACCTATGAACATGCTAGCAGGCAAAGAAAGAACATTGGGACCAATTGTTATAGTTTTCAAATTTCGTGGCATTCTTAGCGCTTTTTCCATTTCATTACAAACGTAAGGAATGTCATAGTATAAATCCGTCAATTCGGAGCAACCCTGCAAAGCATCTTCGGCTATATACTTTATATTCTTTGATAATTTTAATTTTTTATTAGCCATCCAAAGAGCATAACTTTGGATAGACTCTATATTATCAGGAAGATAGAAATCAGCTATAAACCAACCACCCATCAATCCATTTGGTAAATCCTTTACTTTATCTCCAAAACAGAATTTAGAAACATTGATGCAATCTTCAAAAATTCTCATATCCTGTTTGTTGCTTTCCAGCTTTATAGCATTATAATTGATTGAAGAAAGGTTCGCACAATGACAAAAAGCATTGTATCCAATATCCTTGATATTTTCTCCTATCGTTATCTCTTTTATTCCTGAGTAAGAAAAAGCTCCAGCACCTATATATTCAACGTTATCAGGTATCGTTATTTTAACAAGTTTTTGTGCACCCGCAGCCAAGCCGGCAGGAATTGTTTTTAGATTCTTGCCTAAATCAATTTTTTCAACTTCGCACATACCTGCATAAGAATCTTTCTCACGTAGCAATTCCTTGCAATCTACCATATCGAAAAAAAGATACTTCTGTCGGCTAAGTGACTGATATCCGAGTTTACTAACTGTAGACGGTATATATAAACTATCTATGGGTAAATCGTAAAAAACATAATTATCTATTGCTCTAACAGTTTCAGGTACTTTGAAAGTTCTTTTTGCAGAATGAGGGAAGAATATCAAGCGATCTTTCTCTGCAGAATACAAAATTCCATCAGAAGAAATAAAGGTGCTGTTTTCTCCCTCCATCTCTACTTGTTCGAAAGATGTAATACCTGAACTTTCCTCAATCATTGTTACAGAATGAGGTATTGTTACCTTTTTTACGCCAGATTGCCATAATTTATCACGAAGAAATCCTCCACTTTTTATAGTTGTAACCATGTATGACTTTCCATCATAAGTTACAGTACTCGGAACAATCAGTTCTTCTACGTTATCATAATCGTCAAAGGTTAGACCGCATAGTCCTACACTATTATCAGACAACGTTTGATAGATGAATTTCCCATTGGTAAATTCAAATCCATAAGCTAAGCTAAAAGGAAATACGAGCATAAAGCTTAACGTAATTCTTAGAAATAATTGTTTCATAGAAATTTAGCATATCATTTCAATACCCAAAATGATTTTAATTAAACGCAGAAGCGTGGTACTGACTATGCCACACCGCAAATTGAAGGCCGTAGGAAAAGCCCAGGATACAGATATGGAAATAGCAGCCCACGCTATAGCGTGAGAACCACTATGCCATCCTTGTATCCTATGAAAGTTTCCTACGTTTTCAATTTACAAGATAAGCATAACGCCTCTTTATATTCAAATATGTCTTGGAGATGGTATACACCAAATCCGCCCCAAAATTACAAAACTTTCTCGACATAGCCATGTTTTTTGGGAAAAACTTGCATAAAAGCCTCTCTTTCTTTGATATTCTTTACATTTTCCTGCTTTTTTAATCACTACTCTTCTATCTCACCAGATATTTCGCAACCAAATCTCTGAGCATCGTCTCCGGAAGATTCGACAATCCCAACTCTTGAATCAAAGCATATTCGGGCTTGTTCTTTCCGATGATAAACTTACAGTCACGCCCATCTATACTTGCATACAAATGGAAGTTGCCTTTGTAGGCCTGTTCTATGCGAACATCTGTACAACTTTTGCCATCTATCTCAAAAGAAGAAGAAGAACTGTTGTCTTTATCCTCCAACCCCCATGATACGAGATGAGCATTTATCGCTGACTCTATGGAACTGATCCACCTATCATCGTTTTGTATGACGAATCCTCTGTGCCCTTTTCTCATCCCTTCTCATCAGATAAGGGGAAGGGGGAAGTTCTGGAAGCACATCATTGATGACATCAATCTGACCCACCACCTTCAGCAAGAGAAGAAAAGTGGCAAGCGAAAGATTGCCCGCTGTACCATTCTCAAACTTATGGATGGTGGTCAAGCCAAGCCCCGTAAGCTCGGCTACCTCCTTCTGGGTGAGATTGCATCGCAATCTGTATTCCTTGAATCTCACTCCCAGCAAGCGTACCAACTCTGGAGTAGAATATTCATATAAATCTGCCATAATCTTTCATTCATTTATCTATCATTATAATGATATTTATCCCATATATCAGCCTTTATCTTCAATATACTGATATTTACGGATGCAAATATAACAAAAAGAAATGGAACAGGCAAGCTTTGAAGAGATTATTTTCTAACTTTCTGTATTTTTCTGGAAAATGATGCGAGGAGCCGCTTACAAATGACGCAGATTCACCCATTCCTTTATACTCGCACATAAATGTTTTTTCTTTAAAATTCTGCTAAAATATGCCGAATAGCTAAAAATGAGCGATTTACAAGTGTTTCACCTCAATAGAGGTAATGACTTGGTAATAGTTTTAACTTCTGTATTATACATAAGTTTGCATTACTTGTCAAACAACTCTTTTCGGTGACAAAGGTACAACATTTATGTGGATTGATGAAAATCATATCCATTTTTTAGATTTTATTTTCAGTTGCTGCCATATACGTAACTACTCAACACCCCTTGGATGTGTCAAATCCGCAAAATATTGATGATTTTGGCTATATTTATGCTACAAAATAGGCTATTGTGTCAAATGAGTACTTGAAATTCATTTTTAGGGGCTGAGTAGTAACAAGAACATCTGAGACCTACAGAGAATGAACCGCCAACCTGTGGGGAGGAATAAATTGAAAAATGCTTCCATACTGCGGGAGTACGGAAGCATTGGTATGGGGGAAAAGACAAAAGATTATTGCAGACTCTTGTCAAGAATTTCAAGAAGAATGGTAGGGTCCTCGTGGATTTGCTCAGCAGTGAGTCCTCTCTTTTCCACTTCTTCAGCGACGGCAGGATAGTCCTTGAATTTATCCTTTATCTTTTTCAACAGTTTCTTTTGAGAGTATTTTTCTCTTTTGGAATTAATTTTTTTATCCTCAAATAACATCCAATAGTAAACATGCTTGCCGCTATCAACCATATAGTGATATGCCCTACAGTCTAAATAAACGGTAATATTTGTCCATATACCAGTAAACGACCTGCTGTGGGTGGAATTGTCAAAAGCAAATGGTTCCATATAGCCAGTGACATGTTTTCCCTTGAAAACTTCAGTTGCCAAAAATGGAAATTTAGGGTCGTCATCTATAAGGATGAAAATGCGTTTCTTGCCATCCTGGAGAGCATTATCCACCTCAAGGGATTTAATGTCTACGATTTTGTATTTTACATCCTTACCATTTTGTGTTTCACTGAAATAGATGTTTTTCTTCATAAAGTGGATGTCGTTCTGCAAATAGCCGTTAAGTACAGTACCATCTTTAAGAGTTAGCACTGCCTTAGGCCATACGACTTTGGGTTTCTTGGCGTTTGCTGTTATCGCAAACGAGAATACCATTAGGAAGATGATAAAAAGTAACTTTTTCATATGTACGTTTATTTAATGTTTCGATAGATATTTTTAACACTACAAAAATTTGATTACAAAAACTTTGTCATAAATCATAATCAAGGAAGTTATTCCAAAACTTCATCAAGTTTTCTGACTAATATAGTAGGGTCTTTACGAATCTCTTTCATACTTAGACCTTTGAGTATTTCCTTTATCTGAGGATAACCTTTAAAATACATTTTTAGCACAGTCTTTTGACCAATTCCTGCAATACTATTATCCATCAAATAATAGCTTCTCGCAAAGTCCTCGTCCTTGGATTTGTAATAAAACATAATGCCCAATCTGTAAATACTGCCCGATTTCACATGAGTATTTGTACTTATGTAGTGAACATACGCTGAAATGTTTTTCCCCTTATAAACAGGATGGAGAAATACGGGATTTTTGTAGAGCTTGGGGGCTTTCTTATAAGACATTCCCAATCCCATCTGGGCATACAGAGGAATCCAATTTGTTACTTCTTTTGCCTTTTTATCATAGAATTTTATTTCTTTTACATCAGCAGAAGTATAGTCGAAGTTCTCACCACTCACTTCATTCTTTATTCTAACTTCGTGAGTATTATCTACATTAAAAGACAATCTTTGAATTTTTCCTTTCACAACTTTTCCGTTGTTTAAAATAATCTCAGAAGTCTGAGCTTGAACTATTCCACAAAGAAGAATAGCAAGAAACATAAAAATCAACTTTTTCATACGCATGACTATTTAATTTTGTTTCAATTTAAATTAATTGTTTTGCTTATAAAGATAGGATGCTTTTCTTTAACTGCCAAAGAAAAAGAATATTATTAACACAATTATATAGATATATAACAAAATTTAGCATATAATGGCAGTAATTGCAGTTGGTATACTCATTTTCTGCGACCATCGGGAGCAAAAATTCTCCACCCTCATGGTGGAGCGAGGAGTTTTGGGGTTCCCGAAACATAACCTCGCTCCCTCCTCTAAGAACAAAAGACGAGATATTTGCCTTTCGG
>ERZ1034969.281-NODE-281-length-35229-cov-171.391113_pt1 | contig 35229 bp, 50 predicted proteins | sample MGYA00520624_ERZ1034969 | MGnify/ENA primary metagenome ERZ1034969 (study PRJEB33766, sample SAMN09781776) | gut metagenome | biome: gut microbiome | host: Homo sapiens | place: Madagascar | study: EMG produced TPA metagenomics assembly of the PRJNA485056 data...
GTGGGCCACGGAACCGGTACACCAACAGGCAATGCAGAGCCTTCCCCCAAACCAAGGTTTTCGAGAGCCGTTTCCACCGTGCCATCCGATTTGATATCACCAAACGGATTCTTGCGGCTCAGGTATTCAACAGCAAACCCCGATCCCAGCAATTCAACAAAACCGGGCAGATCACCATTATCAAGCACATCCCGTTGCGTTTTATCACTTACAAACTGGGCCAGAGCTGCAGCAATAAAGCTGGCCTGCCGAATAACCTTATTGACTTGCGCACTGGAGGCTTTCCCTGCTGTAAATCCAGATAAAAGCGCGGGCAACGCTTCCCATTCCTCCTGCGATATAACATTGGCATTTCGATCCGTTGCAAACGCTTTAAAGTCATTTTTCGCCATCAGAGTAATACTCCCCATGCTCCTACATCAAAACCACTGATGAATTCGTTATCCATATCAAAACCAAAAAATTTTGAGCCTTCCGATGGGGTTTCCACCGAAGGTGTTTCAATGCCACCCGCCCATACCCCGGCGGCTTTTACTGTGAGATACCCCTGTTTAATTGCCGCAATTAACTCACGCGATACATCTGAAATATCAGTATCAGGAAAGACCCAGACCGATATCGTCATGTCCTGGTTATCGACTATCTGCATTCGCAGTCCGGATCCTGCTGTTGCCGCGTCAAGAATTGCCGGAAGCGAATCATTCCGTCCGTCCCAGTTATTAATCGCAATCTTCGCTTTAAGGATGACACGATAAGTTTCATCGCTGAGGTACATGTATCCGGAATCAGGATCGTATGGCCCCTGCCATACACCCTGATCATATCCAAGCCCGTCGGTATCCCAGCTGAAATAGACACCTGAAATAGGCTGGCTGACAACACGGCTACGTCCGATCCACAATCCCAGAATGTCAAGTTGCACACCAACCGCAGAGTCAATATCAAATGCAGTAATCAGCCCTCTGGTGGCAGCCGCAACATCAATAAGCAGCCGGGTCATCAGATCAACATGTGCAAGAAATTTAGGTTTGGTGGCGTGGTAGTTCGTGATTAGTTCGGTGTATTTGCTCATGACTCCACCGTTATAACGATATTTTCCGGGGTACAGGACGCAGATTCGTTGTATCTGATATCAATGTTTGATGACGACAAAGCCCCCGGGGATTTCCCAATCGTCAGTTCCTGAATATCGTAATAGCGTGCATTCCCGCCACTCACCACGCCAAGATTCGCCGGTGAGTAAATGCGACTTAAAAGGACCGAATCACCAATCATCAGACTATTGATATAGTCGGAAATAGCCTGCTGGGTCTGCTGCCCTATCTGTGAGGTATAACCCGTAAAAACTTTTAATTTAATCCGGGCATAAACAGGCACATCACTGGAACGCGAAAATTTGATTACATGGGGATTGCCGTATTTATCCGGAACCGTAACGGATGTTGTACCGTGAGTGGCTGTCCCCGGGCCTTTATTCCCTCTGATAGCCTGAGCAATATCCGTCACATCACCGCCATCCACAATTACAGCAACAGAGTGTGGCGGTAACCCGTTACCGTCCTCCGAACCATTATCGTTTTCATAGAGTTTGTGGCGGGTTACACCGGTAACATTAGAAACAGCACCATCCAGTGCTTCAAATGGGGTTATTGATGGCAACGCAACACTTTGCGACTGTCGGATACGTAACTCCGCATCAGTTTCTGCCGGAGTGCCCACAGTAGCCGCAGCAGGATTGGTTACCGAAACCCAGCCACGGGTTGGCGTATTAATTTCAGTGATAGTTCCAGCCAGCGCCGCCACTGCACCACTGACGGAACATGTTGCGGTCACCATCACTGTACCATCCACGCCGACCACCACTGAAGCAGGCAAACGCCATATCACATTATTACTGTCTTTCACGCTGCCATTAATGATGGTTGTTCCGGCAGTTCCTGTAAGAAGCAAATCAACCGTAGAATTCGTCGCGCCTTTACGTGAAATACCATTTATTTTCACGTTACTGGTCAGTGCGGCTCCATAGCCGGTTGCTGGTGAAAAACAGTTGTAGACAGTTATCGCCATATTATTGGCATCATGAATCGCCAGCGCCATCAGAGCCACCATCTGGCCGTCTTTACTGTCTGGTTCGAGGTAGGCATCACTGCCATAAATCTGCTGAAAATAGCTAATCAGGGTGCTGAGTATCGTCTGATAATCAGGCGCACTGATCCCCTCCGCGGTTACCTTTGCAGATAAACCGAGAGAATCAAGGTTCAGAGCCATTACGCCTCCGATGTAACAGTCGTTATTCCATAGAGAGTGTCGATTTCAGCGGAAAACATGACACGTCGGGTCGTGGTATCCACCGTCGTATTGAAAGAGAGGATTGATTTAACGCCCCGCGTTTCGAGGATGCGCTTACGGATCGCCAGGTTGTAGGTTTCCGGCTTCTGCTTACCGAGTACGGACTGGATCCACGGAATCCCCTCGGTGGTGTCGAGAAACCATTGCCCATACCACAATTCGAATCGCGTTTTTACCGCCTGCGCCACGGCCTCCGGTGAGTTAATCAGCCAGGTGTCATCACCGCTGCCAAAGGTGTAATCGCCATCGGCGTCTTCACGTCTGTATCGCATCAGTTTACTCCGTCGGTATTGCTTCCACCGCGCTGAACACCACCATGAGTGTGCGTATCATCGATTGGCTTGCCGTTAGCCTTCACGCTACCCAAAAACTCAACAGCACCAGTGATTTTTGAAGCCACACCAGAAACAACAGACCCCACCATGCCTCCCATCCAGGTTAACAGGCCATGAATGGTTACTTTCTCAGAAAAATCAGCCAGAGGGGCAACCACATCAAGCCCCCCCGGAGCGACAATTTTAATTTTCCTGGTATCAGGATTAAGCTCAAAATAGGTGCTGCCGTCGTCACTACGCAACTGTGTGGCACTGGTATTAATACCGCTAATCTTCCTTGCCTGCGACTGGGGACCGACAATACAAAACGCATCCGATAAATCATGCATTCGATCATCGACCGGCTCCTGTATCCCGCCACTCTGCCACCAGAAATCAATACAACGATCGGCAAAAATCACCAGGCATTCATCGCCGGCTTCCACCGGGAAAGTTAACGTGCAGCCGCCGCCGCGCGGGAATACCACTGGCACATCCACCAGCAATGGGTAATTTGGGGTAATGCGGTTGCCGTCATTATCCTTTTCAACCGAACGGATCGCAGGCTGCACAACCGCTGTCACCGCATCAGGATCGAATGACTGGACGATGCCAGGCAAAGCAACACGTATCTGGTTCTTTGTTGTTTCCCGTTCAGATTTGAATGTTTCGGCAAGGTCGCCGCTGCGGGTCTGGTCAGATACTGCCATTTAGTAGGCTCCAGAAAGCAAAAAACCCGCCGAAGCGGGTTTGAAAGGATGTATGGATTATTTAGGTTTCTTCCTACCATAAACAAACACTGTAGTTAATCCTACGAGATCTAAAGTAGCAAGAGTACCTGCGAACCAAGTGTTACCGCGATTAGCAAAAAACGCAGCCATTATAAGCACTACCATTGCAATGCAAAATCCCATCCATTGCCCACGTTTGTCGCGTGAAACCGCACCAAGTAATGCATCACTTTGCGTCTTATGCCTATGCTCTTGCTCTTTTTCGGTTAGCCTGAAAATTCTCTCAGCGCCGCCGGGTAATATTTGATTATATTGTAAGAGCATAGCAGGAGGTGGGAGTGGTCCCTGAAAAGACTCCTGCTGAAACATGGCAATAACCTTCGGGTTCTTAGAAACTCTCTCAAGAAGTTCAGGTGTTAACTTCGATTTTAGCTCAGGATCAAGGTTGGCAACTGCAGACAGCTTTTCCACTACTTCCTGAGACTCATCATATTCCGAGGAATCAATATCTTCGTCGATACCATCCGAATCAGGAACGGCTTTTTGCGACGCTTTGTTTTCCTGATGCTTTTTGAGAACGGCCGCCTGCTTGCGGGGTTTTGAACTCATACCTGATAACTCTGTTCATGTCACTTGCAATGACTTTAACATCACTTCTTATTGCCCGACAATCAGATCCAGAAGCAGCATATTGCCAGTAATCTGTAGTCGGCATAATGTCCATAACACTACCGGCAGCGGCTAAGTAACGATTAACGATTTTCCTCATATCCCCTCCCATAGTGAACATCAGTGGAGCGCAGAGTTTACCTTTAAGGTAAAGTATAGACAACTACTGTGTACAGATGGTTCAAAAAATGCGTTAACCAGTATTATTTTGTTAAAATTAGCGCAATTGGCAACAGTTCATCCATAATATTATGGACGTCAAAAATCATCGCCCAGCCACTTTTTTACAAGGGAATGATCCGATGATTTTCGGCGCATCCATGCTGTTCTGCAGAAGCTGGACGTTCAGAAAAGCTTTTCCGTTACGCTTCACAAACTCAAAGCCGTAATTGTTGCCATCGCGGGAAGGCATCAGGCCCATGTCGGTTTTAACGTTGTCCCAGTCATCTTTCTGACCAAGAAACTTAATTTTCTGAGATGTTACCTGTTCGCCGTTGATTTTCGTCCACCCGTTATCAGATGCATGAAGTCGGTATCCCCCGCATTGCAAATCAGCGAAAGCCGATGAGCAGGAAAACAGTAACGAAATTGTCAGAACTAACTTCATACGCTTCATGAATAAAACCTTTGCTGCGCTGAGGACGAAAGTAAATCCGCCGCGCCACGCGCTTCGCACATCATATCCATGTACCACGCCTGGCCCCTTGTGTCACCAGTGTACATAATCCCGCGCACAATATAAACGCCATCCGTTGCGATGCTGGCAGGCTGCGATGTGGTGCCGCTGAGCGTGATATTTCCGTCTGTGTTCTGGTCGGTGATCTGCCCACCGGCCATCGCGATATCGTTGTTCGACAACGCGGTACGATACACGGAAGCCTGATCCAGCTGAATGAGCCCGTTAACCCGGATGTTCGGATTAATAAGCGCACGGACGTTTACGCCGTTACCGATAGTCTGCTGCGGCATTCCAATAAGCCCGGTAGCGCTGTTGAGCACAATCGCTTCGTGAACATATTCGTTATTCGCCACCATCTGGCGCTGACCGTCCACGAATTGCCATGTTGCGCCACATTGTCCGGCTACGTTATCCATTAGATGCCGCGTCATGCCAAAGAGTACCCGCCCCCGGGGGAATACAGTAGCAGGCATTTCAGGCGTCAGGCCTTCGGTCGCGCCTTTGGCTTCGAAGTCTTTCATCAGCGCACGGTTCACATCAGCGACCGTGTAACCGGCAGCCAGCGTCTGTGAGGTTATACTGGTGGCAAAAGCCAGATCAGTATCTGCTGCCTGAATCAGGACGTAGGTATCAACCGGACTGTCTTTTCCTGTGACCGAGTAGCGAATTTCACCGCTGAAAATCAGTCCGTAGTTGCGGCCATCTCTCTGGCCCACGTCCGCCGCGTCAACTTCCCGCACGGTCCCTACGTCGCTTGCTGACACCTCCGGCGCGATACCGTCGTAACCCGCAATCAGACGCACTTTCGAAAACTCCTGCCCGGTGATTCGGTTCACAGTATCTGCCGAGAGGTTATAAATTTTGATAGTCCCTACCCGGGACGCACTGCTGATGTTGAACCAGTCGATCGTAAAGGTGACTTTAAAATCACTTAGCTCAATTCCCTGACCGTTCCCGTCCACAAGCTGCAGCTCGAAATGTCTCATCCAGTTCTGTGACATGCTTACTCCGTTGATACCAGTAAATGGCTGCGACTGCCCAGGTCAGTTTTCGTGGGATAATCCTGTGTGTTGTCATCGCAGACCACCACCAGCTTAAAACCAAGCCCCATACAGGCGTACTGCGCCAGCAGATCAGCGCCAGTGACGAGAGGAATACCGGAGATTACCGGCTCTCCTCTGTCGTTCTGCAGGTCCATAATCCAGTAAGGATCTCGCCATATGATGCTAATCCGCCAGGTGACACCGCTCAGGACGATACTGAACTGCTGGTTATCCGCTGTCAGCGGAATTTCCTGAATTGTCATCAACCGCCCCCCAGTAATGACGCCACGTTACCCGTGATGCTTTTCAGCAGTGAAGTATCTGGAGGCTTTGTGGTTTTGTTGCCGTTGTTCTGTACCGCCGACGTGCTGGCCCCTTCCTTCATGTTGGTTTTATCAGCGACAGTGATCTGCTGTGTCCGGGAGATAAGGACCTCCCTCAGGGTGAGGACGGCGGACAGGACGTTTTCGGTTGTCTTGTCCGTCGTCACTTCCAGCGCCCGGATCAACATGTTGCTGTACAGCCGTTTACCGGTTACCACATCGAAGGGGATACGGCTTTCCTGCAGATCCAGTAGCTCCTGATACGTCTGCTGAGGACTCAGGCCGAGCAGGCCGGTAGCCGTCAGGTTACTGGCAAAATCCAGCAATGCGCCGCCACCGGCGAAACCAACCTCCATCACCACTTCTGACGGTTTTTTATAGGCATGATCAGCGACAGCAGCCCCGACCTCTACCGGATGCTCTGTTATTTCAAGCATATCTGTATGCATCTCTGAAATAACAACACTGGGAACAATCATTCCTATTTTTCTGCTCTGCTGATGAAAAAGTGTAGAGAGAATATCCACTAGCCCACCCTCACCTGATTACTTCGCATGACCTGAGCATTTGCAGACTGTTGCCGACGTGCAACCTCATTACCGACAGCGTGCGGATCTCCGCCACCGTAAATGTGGTAGGTATTTTGCTGGTTAACCTCTGTCACTTTGCCACTAATTCCCGCCACGGCAGCCTTATTAATCAGCTCCCGAGAATAGATATTTCTTCCATTCTCATGCTGGATAATGCTGCTCATCAATGCTGACATGGTTTGCGGATCGCTCATATTCAGGGCAGCCCGGGGATCCACTCCCAGTCGTTGCGATACAGCCCTGATATACGCAGTTGTGTTGTTATTATCAGAGGCAGGTGCCCAGGTAGAGATAATTTTTTCCACACTGTTTATTCCCCGTCCGGCGTACAGCATTAACTGACGAGCAAGAGCCCGTAATCCATCAAAGGCAGTTTCAAATCTGGCAAATCGCCCGCCCGGGTGTTCAAGAGAAGCCCCCGCCTGACCAGCAAAATTAAGGTTTCCCGGATTGTTATTCCGCTCTCCTCGTTTCGTAGCCTGTGCATGTTGTTCCGGCTCATCATCACCAAACCAGCCGCGTACCGTCCGGCCCACACTGCGGGGATCGAATCCCCAGTGCTCTTTAATCCAGTCGGCAGTACTGTTAGCGCTGTCTGTAACCATCGGCATCGCTGACGGATTTTCGCTGCCCTGATTAAGTATCTGTTTGCCGATGCTGACGGCATCAGCCCAGCGTCCATCTTTGATAGCGTTGAGCAGGTCGGCGATCATGTTCAGCATTTTGCTGAATTCGCCCATCTGGTCGATGAAGTTGCTGAAATCCCACTTCAGGGACCATGATTTGGGGTCAATATTGAGCAGTTTCGCCAGCGCTTTCACCAGGTCGTTAACGGTCGTTTTAAGGTCACGAACCATCTTCAGCGCGGCATCGACCTCCGGTTTCCACTTGCCCCAGTCAATCAGGCTGTCGCCGCCTTCCTTCCAGGTCTGATAGTCCTCCCACAGGAGGGCAATACCCGCCGCCAGCGCGGTAATGAGGCCAATCGGCGACATCCAGAACGTACTGTTCAGAATGCGCAGCGCAATCGTCAGTGCGCCAAACAGCGAGATCAACTCCCGCGTTTGCTTATCCAGCGATTGCCACCAGGTGATAAGGCCTGATGTCCCCTCAATCAGTCTGAAGAACAGCCGCCCGATAATATCCCCGAGCGCCAGAATGCCTTTTATGGCTTTCGTCAGGGTCTGCTCGATACGAGGGAAGTTGTCCAGGATATGGCGGCGCAGGGTGTCCAGCGAACCCGCAAGCCCCCCCGCAAGATTAGAGCCGATTTTGTCACGGGCCATGCCTGCCATCGCGCCAAACTCACGCAGGGAGGTCATAAATTTGTTGGAGCTTCTGGCCGCCTCGTCAGCATTGAAGCCGATAGCTTTCGCCATTGCGCTGTACTGCCCGGAGAAGCCACCCACACCCCGGCGCATCGCCATAAGGGTATTTTCGTCAATGCCCAGCATCTGCGCATACTGGTTAGCCCGGTAATACGGCATGCTGCTGAGTTTCTGTCCAACGCCCGTAAAAATAGCGGCCATGTCACGCATGTTACCGCTGGCATCACGGGTCTGTACGCCCAGGCGATTCAGAAAGCCTTCTGCACCGGGATTGTTACGAATAAACCGGGAGAGGCTTTCCAGAGAAGATCGCGCAGCGTCCACGCTGCCGCCAACCTGCGAAACCGCATAGCCAATAGACTGAATTCCCTGGACTGTCGCGCCGGTGCGCTGTGACGCCCAGTAAAGATTATCCAGGCCGGAGGCGATCTTAGCCGTGAAGGCCACCACGGACAGCGCAGCTCCTTCAACAGCCAGCCCCATTTTGATGACATTTGCAGTTGTACCGGCGAGGACAGAACCGAACTTTTTCGCTCCTGCATCATCCACACTGAAGCCAAGCGAGACGAGGAAATCTTTAATAGTTTCAGCGTTCATTATCCTCTCTCCATTTCTCAATGCGTCGCTGGTTATCCGCTTTTACCGCCAGATGGTCATTCAAGAGAGCAATGTCATACAAATCGACAGAGCCATCTTTAAGTGCTGTATAAGGAATTAACCCGGCGTCAACCGGATTGAGAAGGTAGGACAGCCCGTCCGGCAGGCTGTTAAACGTCAGCCCTGTTGCAGGCTCTGCGTCGTGCTGGTAAGGGGTGTAGGCAAAAAATTTCCCAGCGAATCGGCGACCACCCGCGCCACCAGTTGCAGCATGACCAGCAGGTCAATATCATCAAACATCAGTTCACCCTGGGTAAATACCGGCACCCATCCGTCCATATGACGCCGCGATACCACCGCAAGACAGGGATGAATAATCGCATCGGTGTCATCTTCGGTCAGGGAAGACAGTTCCTCAGCGATACGCGGGAGCATGGTTTCAAACACTGGTTTTAACTGTTCGAATTTCACGGTGTCGATTTTGCCGTCAGCAGGCAAACGGGAGCGAATACTCCCGAAATCTGACATCATTCCTGCCAGCACCGGCAGAAGTTTGCGGGTCACTTTCAGCTGGTCAAAAACGCTGAGTTTTGCCGTGCGATATTTCACGCCTTTAATTTCGAATTCCATGTATTAAAACTCCCCGAGAACCTGGTCAATCTTGCCGCAGTCAAACACCCACGGCATCGTATTACCGGTTTTAGCGTTGGCGTTATCCGGTTGTTTCTGGAACGCAACACTGCGTGCCGTGATGATGTCGCCGCTGACCTTGTTGCGGATCACGATAACGTTATTCCCCCATGTGGCAGAAGACTGGCTCTGTGCGTTATACGCCAGCGACAATTTTTTATTTGTCGGTGATGTCTTCAGAAGGTTAACGGTAATCGTCCCGCTTTTATCTGCATGGAGACTGTGCATCACTTCGCCATCAGCACCGATGGTCATGGTGTTTTTAGGACCGCCCATCGCAACCACAATCCCCTCTTCAGAACTTGCCGAACCGTACCCGAGGTCAATCGAACCGGTCGGCCCGGTCAGCGTCGCAGTGACATCCATAAAAGAATAGGTAGACATTCACTTCCCCTTAGCGAACAACGTTAATCAGTACGTCAGCGTAATGAACCGCGCCTGCAAGTTTTATTGCAGCCTGAATCACCGGAGCCTTACGGGCTTCACGTTCTGATTGTGCCTGTTCATCCAGCGGCTGGGCGTATACGTAATAACCTTTGGGCAGTGTGTCACCTGATGACAACTGACCAAGGTCGCCCCCGTTCCATACGCCCGGAGCAATCAGTCCATTCTGAACGGCCTGATCCAGTGATTTTTCAACATTTGATAACAGTCGGGTAATACCGGCTTCAGTCTGGGGAACTTTCGTGGTGCTGGTATAAAGCAGGTTATAGAGGTTGGTCTGCACATAATTCTGTAACCAGTCCAGGCCGTGGCGTTCATCAAAGAAATCGCCGTTAGCCATCACTCCCTGCTGGAGGATAGCTGTATCATTCTGGTAGTACACGAACACATTGCAGTTTTTTGCATCAAGTGCCGATGCCTGGCTGACTGTCAGTGTTTCATACCCGACACCCGGCTCCTGCTTAAACTTGAGCGTAATCGCGGTATTACTGCCATTGAAATTAACCGTGAATGCCCGGCCAAATGCAGATAACGCAGCGTATTTATTACCCGATGAATACTGAATAAAACTGCGTGAATATCCGGCGGTTTTCAGTTTTGATGCCAAATCATCGCTGGATGCAGTCTGCAGACATTTCTCATCGCCTGTCGTAATCGCCAGAATACGGCTTACAGAAGAGGATTCGATCGCCGCAGCCACTTTCAGCCAGTCTGCATCCGGAATATCTTCATCGTCTGCAATCCCCAGCCCATACCATGAAGTATAATCGAGCATGGCATTCACAGCCTGCTCCAGCGTCTCAGGCGTGGCCTGTTCGCTGTCTCCCTTCGTTTTCACCCAACGACCAACAAAAACCTCCTGAGGTTTCGGTGATTGTGAGAAAAACACCTGCGCAGCCTTATATTCTGGTGATTCCACGCCAAAATCTTTTCCAATATCTTCCGCGGCAGAATAACGACGAATGCGCTCACTTACCGGAATGATTGTGGACGGGCCGAGAATGAGTAATGCACCAAAATTTCGCCCTGATGCTGCACGCGGCGACATGATCACATCAACATTAACAACGTTTGATACAGGCAAGCCCTGTGCCATAGCTTAATCTCCGAAAAAGATGACTGGTGCTTCCACCAGCGATTTAATACCGTACTCGCGCACAACCTTCCGGCGCAGACGCACCGTCATATCGTAGCGGCGGACCCATTGCTGATTAATAAGTTCAGGGAAGGGAGTCAGACCTGTGTAATCGCCAAGAGACAGCCCCAGCGCATTCAGTGCTGCGTTGTTCTGCGGTACAGATATACCGTCACGAAACCGGGACGCATACACCATCCCCGCCGGACCATAAAACGAAGCCATACACTCAATCGTTTCATGCCGCCAGAGCTGAGAGCCATCATCGGTCTGTCTGGTGAATGCCGGACTGTCATCACCTGACCATCCGATAACCCCAAACGCACACCAGTTCGTTTCAGCCGGTAGCAGTGGCGGTTGCTCTTTCTGCCAGCGCGGACGAACCATCCCGGCAGACAGACCGGAAACGTTACGCATCCACTGGCTTAACAGCCTGTCGAGCGCTTCGTCATAATCAGGATCGCCACTGGTTGGTATCAGCCATCCGCGCTCTGTGCTGGTGTTATTGCTCAACCGGAATTCCCCCATCAAACGGCAGCAACTCACAATGCGCCTGAACGAATCCGGCACCATACGCTGTATACGGGTCGACGAAAGTCACACGATAATCACGGCCCTGATACGTCACGATATCGGCATCACGGCCAGTCTGTCCCTGCGTCAGTCGCTCAGTCGTCACAATCAGAATTGCACCACTGATTACCTGCCCGGCCTGCATACGACGGTTTTCCAGAGAGCGATCAACAGTTACGACTCCGGCAAACTGCTTTTTAACTTCGCTGTCGCTGCCGATCCCGTCCTCATCCACCGTTTGCACACGGCGTGTTACCCACAAATTGAAGTCGCAAAAATCGGGGTCAAAAAGCACATCTGTTACATCAAGAGTCGGCATTTTTATCCCTCACAACATGGGTAATCGCTCTGCGATATTGCCCGGTGTCAATTAATGGTTTCGCCAGTTCGGTTCCCGGGGATTCGCCAGCAGCACGCCGGGCAAGTTCCAGTGTTGCCCCCTTGCGCCCCCGACGAGCCCGGGCTTCAACAGTACTGTCAGCAAGCGGCGTAAAGCCGGTAATGGTCATGTAACGCCTGACGCCATTAGCGGCCAGTGTTCCGGCACGGTTGAGTGCGCTTTCTGCTCCCGCAGCATTACCATCAAGTGCAGCCTGCGCCGCGGCTTTGAGCTGCGGCACCGTCTGCTCTTCTGCCGATTTAACGCCGGGGACCAGGTGAGGTCGTGGCGGGATGTTCTGCTCTGGTGAGCCGTATTCGTTGAGGTAACCGATGCCCGCATTACCAAACGGAACATCATCCCGCTCGCTGTCTTCCGAAGGGATGCCGACCAGCACATCTTTTTTGGTTAACGACCTGAGCGCATCCAGAATGGCCTTAGCGTTATCCACCCTCGTTGTTACACCGCTTTTGAAACTCATAGCTGGCGACCACCTGCACCGAACATCGTGATCAACTGATAAAATTCAGCGCCATATCGGGTGTTATTCCAGAAGCCTGCGTCAGGATTCAGCGTCGCGCTGGTGTCATAGCTGACGCTTACCTTGTCAACGGACTTTGAGGACTGAACACCATTGGTTGAGCCACCCGGGCCGCCGACGAGCATTGCCCGGCTATCTGCCGCCCAGAGCGTCATGTAGTGAGCCACGAACAACTCGACAAAGTACGGAAACAACTCTTTGCCGGTGACGTTTTCGCTCAGCAGCGCATCAGCCAGATTCAGACGAAACTGGATTTGTGCTTCGGGATATTTGGCAGGGTCAGCAAACTGTGGAAAGTCGCGTCGAAAATCACTTACCGCTGGCAGACTTTGATTCTTTGACATCTTTAGCCCCATTACCGCCAGCCCGGGCGGCAGTAATTTGCGCCTGCAGGCTGTCGTTCTGCTCCTGCAGTTTGAGCAATGCATCTTTCAGATCGGCAATCAGCTTATCTTTGTCGGCAATCTGCGCTTGCAGGCCGTCGATAATGGGTTGCAGATCATCGGTGTCGCTAATCACGCTTTCGGAAAGCTCAGAGTGCGCCTGGGTGAACCAGTGCGACGCGACTTCTTCCGGTACGTTATGTCGTCCCCGGCCAAACTCCTGTTTTGACTGATCGCCGAGCGTCAGCGTAAACGGGGTGTGAACATGGATGGTAACCAGCTTTTCTTTCGCCATTTCAGTTTCCTTCAGGCCCCTTTCGGGGCCATTCTGGTTATCAGATACCGTCCACATAGGACAGAGTTTCTTTATACACTGGCTCAACCGCACCCAGCTTGCCGTAGTAAGTGACGATCTGATACAGACCGCGATACTGCACCGGCACGCTCTGAAGCGGAACCAGCGGGTAGCGGACGTATTTTTTATCGTTGGTGTACGCAACCATGCGATCCTTTTTCCCCACACCACGGCCTTTCAGCCATTTAACCGCGCGGATATTCAGCGGAACACCGTTCTGGTGATAGCTGATGGTGTTGGTCTGAAGATACGTCAACAGGGACTGGTTACCCGCAGATGAAACGATGATGCTGGACAACAGAGCAAACTGCTCAGGCGGGATCAGCAAATCACGCGGAACCACAGAGTAACCGGAAGCGGCCCACGCATCAGACAGCACCTGGTTAATGCTTGCGCGGATTTCGTCCGGTGTTGAGGTTGCCCACGTTTTGGCAGCGTTGTTGACAGGCACGCCGTCCAGGGTAACAAGGCCTTTCAGGTTTAATGCGGAATCGCCAACATATACCTGTTCATCGTTATCCATCTGCCATTTCAGTTGCATACCGTCATACTTCTGCGTATCAATCGGGCGGCCGACCTGCTGAGCAGCCTGCAATTCTATGACCGTCCAGCCAAGTTCCATCCCCCACAGGTTCAGCGGGTTACCGGATTTGCCGGTATCCACGTTCACGCCAGCAATAGCGGTTGAGTCTTTGCCTACCCAGTTTTTGCCATTCGGATTTGCACCAGTACCCGCAGCGGCGAAGCTGGTATTCGTCCAGCTGGAAATGTCATCTGCGATAGAGACATCTTCACGCAACTGAATATCGCGGGTCCAGGTGTACCCCACCAGTGGCAGGTTCAGCGTCTGGTCGAGTCGCTCCAGCTCCCCGATGAGAAAGGCACCAGAGCTGTCAACGGTTGCCTGATCAAAAGTAATCATTCGTCTGTTCCTTAAATCTTCCAGGAAATTTCTGCATTGCCGTCAGCATCACCGGCACCTGTGAATTCAGCGTTGGTCAGCACCACATTTTTGCCACTGACTGACGTGGACATGAATCCACCCAGCGGCACTTTGATGGATTCATCAGTGGAGACGACAACGTATACCGGGTCGCCTTTTTTGATGGTGCTGGCATCAAAATCAGAACCGAGATTAACAGTCATGTAGCCACGCTTCATGGCGTCGCCCGGGAAGTTCTTGCCTGTTCCCACCTGGCGAACCATGTCCGGCTGCGACGTGGTCGGATAAGGGCGCACGTAGATCCCCTTCACCTTGTCTGCGGTATCACCATCTGCCAGCGGCACGAAAAAACCGTCATCATCGTATTTACCAGCCAGGCCATAGGCAGCGAAGGCGTTATCGGATTTAAGGACCACCGGTTCGACGGTTAAGTCCTGCGGGCGAGAGACAGCCCCGGCAATGCCAACAGGCATCCGGTACAGAAATACATTATTCATTTTTTACCCTTTACGGTTTGCCCAGAATTCAGCGTTTTGTTTGTTCAGGGAAGCGATACTGGTCATGCCCATGTTTAGGCGCTGTGCATCGCCGGTGGTGGCGCGGGTGTTTCGCCCTTTGGCAATCTCAGACACGGCATTAAACGCCATGTCGACCGATTGTTTCGGCAATTTGCGGATATCCGCATCACCGACGATCTGGCGAACCAGCGTTTTGTCAGCAGAAGCCAGAACCTCACGTTTGAACGCGGTCGGTTTCATCTTACGGCTCAGATCGATACCCGGAACGATAACTTCGGCACGATAAGCAGCGTCACCGGTAATCGTGGTTTCCTCTTCGTCGTCCTCACCGTCGCCGGTAGGGTCTTTGTTATCTTTGCCGTCAGGCTTATCGTCGTTATCGCCCGTTGCAGTACCTTCCAGCTTAGCCAGCAGGGCTTTGAGCAAGGTTTTGATATCGTCCTCGCCGTCGCCGGTTGGCTCTCCGCCCATTTCCGGCTTTTTGTCCGGCAATGGTTGTTGCGGTGAAAGATTAATGTTGAGGTTAACGCCGCTCGGCAGATCCCCTTCATCGCCCGTTACCGCCGCTGGCGCAGAGTCCAGCAGTTCGTTCATGGTGTCAGCATCACCCGTTTTGATGGCCGTGCGCATGCGGGTCCACCAGCTTTTCTTTTGATTTGCCATTGTGTCTTTGTCTCCAATTGCACAACGATTTCCGGCTCTGCCTTTAGGGACAAGAGCCACATGGTTTCCGGTAATATCGACCTGCTCGGCTTTTCCGGGTTCGGTCTGCTCGTACTCAGCGTCATAGCCGCACGACACTTCGCGCAGACCATCTTCGATCAGCTGAATGGCGCTTTCGTCTTTGACGATAAGGTCAGCCAGCATCAAATCAGACTGATCACCAGTCCCGCGCCGAACGTTCTGAAGATGCCCGACCGCAAGCTCTTTCCAGTTCTCGGGGTTGACCAGCCGCACATTCCCGTTTTCATCTTCAGGATGCAGGATCGTGATGCTCATCCCTTCGAATGAGGCGAGCGTGGCCGGATGGAATACCTGCTCAGGAGAACGCGTGACGACTATTTCACCGAACTTATCGGGTTTCAGTTTTGGCAGGTCATCAGCACCATAGAGCTGCTTACCTGTTCGTCCTATCGGCACGTCTTTGCACAGCAACGAGCCGTCAGCCAGCTGATAGCGGGTTTCCCCCAGCCGGGTATTGAAAAAATATTTCATGGGTTACCTGCGATTCAGGCGGGATAAGAATGGGAGGAGGGAAAAACGATTTCTTTATAACAACGACAATTCGGGAGCTCGCCAGCGTGACCGGTCATGCCGTCAAGCGTTGGAGGTTTGCCCCATTCGACAAATTTACCTTCCATTTCCCGATGAGAATGCCTGACGTCACCATCTTCGGCTGTACGCCAGATATAACCATTCGAACCAATTGACAGCGCACGCGCCTGATCCAGCGCGCCGGTTGCACGTCCAAGTTCAGTACGGGCAATCAGGTCAGCTCTGGACTTTGCTATATCACCCGATGCGGCTATTTCTTTAGCAAAATGTTCCGCTCTCCCACCGGTAACAACAGCTTCTGTCGCCCGATTCTGGATGTCGTACACCCTGTCAGCCGCCTCGAGGGGTAGCGATTTGATGTACTTAACCTGTTCGGCAACGATGGATTTCATCACCTGCCCAGGCGGGGAACTGTTTACCAGATTGCGTAGCTCACGGCTGATGGTTTTGCTGTGTTTACGCCACTGCTCATCATTCTTGCGCACAATGTCGGCGGTAAAGTTTTCCGCGACCTTTGTCGCCCAGGGGGTTATGATTTCACTGTAGCGTTCCAGCGCCTCAATAATTTCCGTGATACTGTCATTTGAACCATCGTAGCGACCATTTACGATGTCCCCGACCGCCCGCGCTATCCTGCGTAGGCTGGTTCGATAGCGGATTTCCGCCTGACGGTTCCTGCGGTTCGTCATCAGGTTCGCCGATGCCGGGCGGCGCTTCGTCTTCGGCATTCTCGATGTCCTCGTCGGTAATGGATGCCCCGATGCCGGTTACGTCAGAATTTTCGCGCAAATCAGTCATAGCGGCTTTCAGTGTCATCAGACCATCACCCAGCGCTGTACTGATTGCGTTGGTGGTATTTAACGCCACCGTTGAACGATCGACATCAGACATTTGCCAGAGCGGGTTAAACTCAAACGTGAAATCATCCGGGAGCGGCTTGCCAAGTTCCGAACGATGCATGATGTCCAGTATCCGCCGCACCGGAAGACGTAAACGCCTCTCCTGCAATGAGCTTACCCGGTCGTAATAGTTGGCAAGATCTGCATCACCGGTAGAAAATCCTTTCGGGGACTGTCCGAACAACCGCACCAGTGGGATACCAACAGCGCCGCTAATCTGTTCTGCAAACTGCGAAAGGATGTCATCCAGACCACTGAAGTTGTACTGATGGGTTTCGAAGGTATCTTTGGCATCCATTAGCGTCATGCCTTCATTGCTCTGAAACTGTCGAATCAGATCAATGTTTTTCAGCAGCGCCTCGAATGCCTGGCCGCCCAGCGCAATAAGCTCACGAAGTTTTTCCACCTTGTAGGTCCGCAGATGCGCTTTGTAGACCAGCTGCGCCGCGCCGACAGTAGCGCTGTCGAACGCGGTAAGACGATCCCAGATACGCTCTACAACCGACATTCCCCATTCGTTCTCAGTCATCTTCTGCTGAAATGGCAGCGTGACGCCATCAAAGCGAATCAGGCGACTGTGATGAATGCGCCAGGCAGGAATTCCCGTTGCTGTGGTCACCACATCGTAAAACTCAGGCTTGCCGAGGTCCGGCCCCATCTCTTTAATGCGGCGTGTCAGCACCGGGTTAATCATCCAGCGGTCGAGCGGGAGAATGCCCTTAAACTTGCCCTCGCCAATGGTTTCGAGTCGCAGCGGGGTCATTGGTGCTTGCCCCTCAATCATGATGAAACCCACCGCGCCGCCGTAGAGGCGCGACCATTTCAGCACGTCATTCAGCGCATCCCAGATTTGCAACTCATCCAGTTGTGATTCGAGAATGCCACGATCTTTTGCATCAATTTCCGAAGTGATGCGAATGCCTTTGCGGGTCATATCATCCGGGATAGCATCGACTGCTTCGCCGATGATCCAGGATGAACGATAGGACCATTCCACCAGCATGCGGTTACGACTGGTGAAATTAGCCCGGTAGGTGGATGCTGAGTGCTGGTTAGGTGTCTGCATCCCTACGCGGGCAATAAAATTCTTATAACCATCAGCTGTAGCCTGCGCAGTTCGCCGCAGGGCTTGTTTGTTTCGTGCCATCAGGCCTGTCTCCCTAGCAGCTCCCAGATGTTCAGGGCTGAATTCATTGGGGCATAGTTGATCATCACCGAGTCGGCAAGGTTTGGCGATCGGGTTCCATCAGGCTGTTTATCAATAACGATTTTTCCCACACCATTAATGGAATAGGTCGGCTGCGAAAGCTCGATGATGAGTTTATCTTTGAGTGCCATGCTACTGCTGATTGAAATGATTTCGTCCGGGTTGTAAGCCATACCTTCAACCACGGCGCGCCAGGTATTCTGAAAAAGTTTACGTAACCGCCACCAGCTCTGGGCTTTGGCGTTAGCGAAGAAGTCCTTGTTCAGACGTGCTGCTTGCCCGTTGTCCCCGCGAACAGCTTCATCATCCGGATCAAATACCGCGCCACTACCTCGAAACGGTGTGGCAAGTATTGACGGTCGACGCGCAGCGTTACGCAGTTCGTTGATAGCGCGTGCATCGCCGCGAACGCCAGCGCCCAGCCCGTCCTCGTCAAAGCGAAACTCTTCGAGGTTGTCCTGTTCGCAAAAGCCGAAAACCTTCTCGACGGACTGATAAATGTCGCTGCCCACACCGGACCATTCCCGCACATTTTCCAGGAGGAAGCCATGACGGGTGGAAAAGGCATTTTTGTCCCTGCCTTCGTCGGCGACATCCATCGCGCCAAGTCGTTTGCCTGTTGGCTGGATACCCAGTTTGATATGCGCATCAACGGCAGCCTGTACCCATTCGGATGGAATCAGAACGCCTTCCGCTGATGCGCTGTAGTTCAGATCAAGTTCCTGTGCCACCACCACCGGATTATCGATTTTCTCGCATTCCCTGCGATACCACTCTTCATCCTTGCGAGGATCATCCCGCCAGTGGAATGTGAATACCGGTATCTTCCCGCCATGACGCTTCTGAGCGAACGGGTTAGCCATGCCGTTAACTGAACTCAGGTCGATACGGCAACGCGTCGTTTGTGACAACGCCGCATCAATCAGCAGAGGACGCTGAAGGAATGCAGCCTCATCAACCAGATAAAGCGTGGTACGGTCACCACGACCAATATTATCGCCAGCCTCGCCTTTGATAACGGCACCAGTTTCAGGAAACTCAACACGCATATATGGCGCGTGCTTCTTCTCACTCCACGAACCGCGAAACTCTACAGGTAGTGTTTCCACGAACTTGCGCGCCTTCCAGAACAATGCTTTCGGGTCACCGGTGCTGTCGACGTATTCCTCTTTACGGGAGCCGAAACCGATAACCATTTCTTTGTTGAAGAGACAAAGCGAGCAGGCCAGTCCGATCGCGGTCCAACTGAGCCCCATTTCACGGGATTTTTCGGTAATACCATTCTCCCGATTGCTCCAGCGTTCCATAATCCAGTGGATCCACTCCTCCTGCTTAGGGAAGAGTAAAAACGGAATGGTCACCGGCAGGCCATAATCAATATTACGCGGGTCCGTTGTCATGCCCCAGTCGATGATGAACTGAGCCGGATTGGTTCGGTAAAACTGTTTTAGTGCAGGCAATATTTCAGGGTTCTGGCGAATGCGCTGTAAGCGTTCCATCCGCCATTCAAAAACCATCTGGTAATCAGGATGTTTAAAATCGAAGTGAAATGGTAACGGCATACTTAGCCCATCATTTTTTTATACGCTTCTGCAGCCTGCTCCGGCGTTAAGTTGGTAATTTCTGTTCTGACTGGTCCTCCGTCAGCACCAGTCACTTCATTTTTGACGTTGTCTTTAAACGCCTGAACAGAAATATGGCGCCCAAGCAACTCAAGGTTTTTAACCTTATCAGGCCATTTGATTTTCTTCAGAAGTGCGGCGCTATCTGCGGATACCATCTCCACGACATCCATTCCTGATAGCGTTGTGCGCCATACCTTAGGCCAGTCTTTAATGGGTTTTAGCTCACCGTTTTGCAGGAGAATGTCAAGCACATCCATCTGGTCGATTTCAATAAGGCGATTAAGTACATATTCTGCATTAATACCAACAAGATCATTGCGTTGCGCTTTCAGTTCGGCGATTCTTAACTTGATGTCAGGTTTTGACAGGTTTTCGGATGCGGTACGGTTAGCTGTCTTAGCGCTGTACCCCGCCCGAATAGCCGCTTGCGTGGCGTTTAAATCGATGAGGTACTCGCGACAGAACATCTCTTGTTTGTCGGTGAGCGCCATTTAGTTACCTCGGGGAATGATAATGAATTTATTAGATTTTTGTGTTGAAAAATATGAATCTGGAGAGCGGTCCTTCAGAAATGGAGTAGAACCAAACAAAGATAAAGTTGCTGAAATGCTGAACTTTGTGTTTACAACTCTTAAGAATGGCATTCAGGATGATGTAAGCAATTATCCCTCCATCAAAGCCCTGTTGAATCTCGAGTTGACCCCAAATGGCGGATTTAACATGAACTATCTCCCAGATCTTATCGCGCTTGTATTTGACGTTGTAACCGACCGGAATCGTAACCCGGAACTTTGGTTTCAAAAGATAGGCGGCATTTCTGATGAAATATCATTCACAATCTCTATACTTCTGTACGGTCCTATTGGGCATGTAACCCATTTAGGTAAAGGGGCCGCATATGGGAAAAATTATGAATCAGTTAGGTCTAATCTCATAGATGATTTGGATGCAAATATTTTCCACGGATAGGATTTTGAGTTCTGATTTAACGGAGAGAGCAATCTGGCCCGGGGCACCGATTCGATGGCCTCCCAGTCCGGTTTTGCCATGAATTTTTCCTCTTAGTGACATTATCGAAGCCCCTTATCAAAGGAGCTTCTGTAATGTCAGTCCCGAACAAACGTAACCTTCGTGTTTGTCGCTCGCCTTACAAGGCGCGCCGCTTCGCGTTGCATTTCATCGATAACTTTTTGCGTCATCGGCTGATGCGCATATTTACGTTCAATCTCTGCAAAAATCCCGTTCATCGTTTCGCTGTCTGGTGGGATAACTTCAACGTTTAATCGTGCCATTGGTTTGTGCTGCCCTGTTTTTCTCAAAAGTCCTGATATCGGCCTTATCCCTGTTGCACTGTGCTAACGCTGACAACAACGCAACATTCAGGTTAAGGCTGGCTCCCCACGTAAACGGGTCGGGTAAATCTGGCTGGGGTGTTTCATCCGTCAGACTGGCTGGTAACGGAACGACCGGCACCGACACGTATACCGTTCGCGTATTCGTGCAACCGCTTAACTGCGCCAGAAGGAACGATACGAACAGCACAATCATCATCCGCAACAGCCACTTTGATATCTTCCTGGGTTCTCTGTGACTCCAGTGCGATCTGCTGTTTTGCATGCTGGTTAGCCTCTATAACTGTATTGATGATTTGCAGTGATTGCAGGACGTTACTGGTAATGGCTGTTGCAGATTCAGCATTTCGTACAGCCTCATCAGCACGCTCCTTTTCGTGTTGATATTTGCTGTAGTAATGCCCGGCAGACCAGATAAAAGAACCGATGACGGTAACAAAGAAGGCAACAATAACCAGCTTATATCTCAGCTTCATTTACCACCCCACCAGCTTCTTTAAATCGGGAAATCAGGTCACCGATTCTATGTTCATACTGACCGTAACCTGCACCAGGTAACGACGCCCAGATATTGCTGCAACGGTCGATTGCCTGACGAATATCGCCGCGGTCAATCATCGGTAAAGCGCCACGCTCTTTAATCTGCTGCAGCGCTACAGCATCCTGGCTTTCTGGAGAAAAATCTTTCAGACCAAGTTGCTTGCGGTAGGCATCCCACCAGCGTGAAAGAAGCTGGTAACGTCCGGCGGCTGTTGATTTGAGTTTCGGATTTAGCGTGACAAGTTTGCGAGGGTGATCGGAGTAATCAGTGAACAGTTCGCCACCAACAATAACATCATAACCGTGGTTACGTGTCGGTTGTCGCCCGTTATCCGTTCCTTCTGACCATGCCACCATATCCAGGAAAGCTTTACGCTGGGAATTTAGTACCTGCATAAATTACTCCTTAGAGGCACCAAATTTGTTACCGATTACTCGCATTGCAGCCCCACGAATAGCATCGACACCAATCAGCCCCACCCCACCACCAATGGCAACAGAAAGTGATTTAGGCCATCCGACATACTCAAGCGCGGATGCAAAGGTCAGCGTCAGAGCACCACAAAGCAGAATCTCAAGCGTTTTTCGTTTCCAGCCGCCGCCACCGCCAAAATAGGCAATGCGCAAACCAGCCATAATAATTGACATAACCACTGCACCCAGCGGCGTATCTCCACGCCACCAACTTTGTAAGAGTTCCAGTAAGTCAGGCCAGGAATGAGGGGCATTGTGCATTTTCATAAGCCTCACCTCCGAGAGTTCGGATGGTGCTAAGTGTAAGATTCAGGCTCTCAGGCTTGCTAACAAGAAGTCGAGGATGTTTCCGGAGCCTAACAACGAAAAAGCCCCGGGACATGCCGGGGCCAGATGGAGTGCCAGATTAAGCTTCTGGCGGTATATACTCGTGTTTGATATCGTTAAATCGCCAAAAGTAACAATTCAAACAAAGAGGATTTTTATGTCTGAAAAAAACAAACCACAAGGTGAAAATAAACCTCAGCAACCCGTGGCACCAAAACCAACTCCAACACAAAGTACTACAGACTTTGCTACACGTCGTGTTTTTGTTGGAGATTCTGCCGACTCAGTCATTGAACATATAAAAAAACAGCCGAGATAAACATCGCCGCTACCGGAGCAAGGATGGTATACATCCTTGCTTTATCGAGACTCGTGCGGATTTTCTCATTTTCCAACAGTAACTCTCTTGCTGTATCACTCAAGTCAACAAGGCGATACCTTCGTATAAGCGGCAATAACTTATCAGGTCCTAAATATCCTGCATCAGCGAATATTTTAAAGCTCGAGGGCTCCATATCCTTATATTTTTCATGATATAGATGATCAGGAGGGGCATTGATCAGGCCCCTAACCTTCACAGATAAACCAGTACATACCAAGTAAATAGCGCACCATGTCCATAGTAATGTAAATGTGGTAATTCCGGCGGTGAGAAAATCGAAATTAGTTTTCTGTGTCAGCAATAAAAAAGATGAACCAATTCCAACAATCTGAATGTTCAGAAGTTTGTATCCATTCTCAACATTGGTTTTGTTAGAAAGATGAATCTCTCGTATCGTCTCTTCCCCTTGTTTTTCAAGATAATCGACGAGCTCATCATCTACTCCTAAAAAATAATCTTTAGGTAGTTCTCTCATCTCACCTCCACATCCTGTACTGAAAACAATTTTACCAGAATGTCTCGATTCTAGGTATTCCGCCAGGAATCGCGCTCCAGAAATGAAACATCAGGTTCGCCAGTACCAGAAACAACAAAACCCGCTCAATGGCGGGTTCTGGTAAAGTTCATGCGCTTGGTTCGCCTCGCGATACAGCTTTGCGAAGCATACCGGAATTGAAGCAGTTTATGCGTAAAAAATCAAGCTATTTTTTGAGCAAATGATTCTCGCATGGGAATATATAGGGCATACTCAGCAACAGCCAACCAATTAGCAATTCGCTTTTCGCATGTGCTAAAACACCACTCAGGATGTGCATCATTTAGCAATTCAGCCATTTTGCGCTTAGTCATCCCCCGTCCTTCATACCGTTGCCGGAGGACACTAATCAATCCAGGATGCTCTGCCAGCACCTCACTTATGACTCTATCAATACATAACGCCTCTGCATCAGTACAATGCGCCAGCCAGGTCTTTTGCTTGCCATTGATCATCTCTCGCAAAAACGCTTCCAGCTCAGGTTTCTCTATTCCCGCTTTTTTCATCCTGCGCAGGGCTTCATTGACGGCTGTTTTCGTCAATTTTTTGGATGCCAGCAACTGGTTAAACATATTTCCCGTCTTACCGCCGCCAATATACGACCAGCGCCCCCACATGCGCAGTTTTCCCTGAATCCAGACACTTTCCAGCGTGGTGAGACGAAGGTGTTCCCCGCTTTTGCCTGTATTTGTTGGGTAAATCATAAATAACCTTCCTTTCTCCAGATTTCTTGTGTGCGAAAAACACCTTCTGCATGCATCAGGCGTAATTCTTCTTTGGTGTAATCGCTGGTTTTTACCCGCCCGTCGATTAAATCGTGGCATGAGCTACAGGCAATCGCTGCCTGCATATCGTGTGGTTTTGTCGCTGTTCCGCACGTCCCCGCCAGCCTGTAATGCGCCAGCACAGATGTTTCGGGATTGTGATTGCAGTAGCCAGGAATTCTGACGGTGCACATCTGCCCCCGCGCCGCTTTACGTAAATCCACCATTACGCAAACTCCAGTAACTGTGCGGCCACATTTTCGACTTCCTCCGGAGAGGAAAATTTACGGAACAGGATCCAGTTCCACAGCACATTCAGTACAGATTTATAAACCTGCTGAAACTCGGTTTCGTCCATATTCGCAAACGCGATGGATTTCGCCCTGCGCCCACGGCTACCGTCCGGATAAATATGTTCGGTGTAAAATCCGGCCTGAATGGTTACCCACTCGCGGAAAGCCTCAAACGACTTTAGCAATGCCGTATCCCGGGTTCTGCGTGTCGCAACTGTATTCAGATATTGCTCTGCGGCATCACTCAGGGCTGGCGTATGTTCCCGACCAACTGATTCGCACAGGTAATCAACGAAACCAGACAGCAGTTCTCGTTCGCGAGGCGTGATCGCCCCACCGACCGGAGTCCAGTAATCGAATCCCAGTTGCAGGAGTTTGAAAAAACGCTTGTGGAATGCGTAGTTACGCACACGCTTAAAGTCTGCGTGTATCCACTCACCTATTTTGATTTGATGCAAAAAATCGCAACTCTCCGGCGTCGCCGGGAGAAGTAATCCGGAAGAGGTTTGTTTGACCAGTTGTATATGCGCCATCGTAGTTCTCCGCTGGCGCAGTAGAATGGGTGTTCAGCCCGTTATGTAGTATACCAGAATTAATGCCAATACTAACAGGATGCTCTGACTCGCAATTCATCCAGCAGTTTATCATTTCCCATAATGTCACTTACCCTCATCGGTAAAAAAATTGCCTTTCGACCATTACGATACATCATTGATTTTGGGGTTTCAGGGAAGTAATCCATTTCGACTATAACTGACAGGTCATCACGACGTATGACTGCGTATTTACAACTAAATAGTTTCTTTATTTTTTCCACGATGCCTCCGAGTTTATAAGTACAAACGGTTATATCCACATAGAGACAAAAATATTAATCTGAAAAATATTTATTTCACGCCGTATATTTGATTATTTAATGTGCAGGTACAATGACTTTTATTTTTTGTTGTGTATATAATCAAATATATGGTTATTTTTCACCCTGCGTATTCAGCGCGCAACAAAAAACCCGCCGAAGCGGCTAAGTACGGGTGCGTTGAGGATGCCTGACACATCAGAGGTGGCGGGGGATTTCTCCTCCGCCGGGTCTCTTACTCCTCAGGTTCGTAAGCTGTGAAGACAGCGACCTCCGTCTGGCCGGTTCGGATTCGTACCTCGCAGATGTCTTTCCTCGTTACCAGTGCCGTCACAACGACGGTTAAACAGATGACGATCAGGGCGATTAACATCGCCTTTTGCTGCATCACAGCCTACTTACCCTTACCTTTCGTTCAAGCGGTAAGGTCACTTTTTCTGTTGTGTGCTAACCAACAAACCTCTTTTATCTGCATTAAAAATCGCTATCATGTCATCCTCAACCTGTTAATAGCCTATTATGGACTTTAGTAAACAATGAGCACTTCCGCATACAAGAGCAAAATTCGAACACTCCAGTGCGCGTTAAAAAACGGTGAATTTGAACCATTCATACAACATATCCGTTTTCCATACTTTAAAAATATAGAGCAGAATGCAAGGATCGATTTTCAGTTCCCTATAACGGCTTTAGTAGGAAAAAATGGAACTAATAAAAGTTCTGTTATCAAAGCGCTATTTGGTTGCCCACATGGTAAAAATATAACTCGTTATTGGTTCACAACTGAAACAGATGAGTTTCCTGACCTAAAACTTGCTGATGGCAGTTCTCTTAAGCCTAGATATATATATGGATATAAAAATGCTGATGGCCGTTTAGTTGAAATACTCCAAGCGCGTATCAATGCTACCAAGAAAACAATCGATTATTGGGAAACAAGTCGACCATCTGTTGGTGATAACATGGAGAGTATTTCGGATGATCTGGGTGCTAATAGTAATGCAACCAGATGGAAAAAAATCAAGAAGGGATTGGTTTTCCTAGATTTCAGATCGGAAATAAGTGCATTTGATAGATGTATGTATCACTCTGATTTTAAATTAAGAAAGAAGAAGAGTGGTGTATTAATTACAAAGCAAGACTATATCAGAAGCAAATCTAAATATATAAAGAAAGCTTTTGATGAAAAGCTAAGTAATTTAAGACTTTGGGGGACGGAAACCATTGTTAAAAATATAACCTTGGCGCCAGAACTAGTTGAGCACGTCTCATTTATATTAGGAAAAAAATATAAAGTCATTAAATTTCTTGAGCATCGGTTATTTGGAACCAGAGGAGGAACCGCTTTACTTTCAACTGATAAGTTGAACTATACAGAAGCTTTTGCTGGAAGTGGTGAATTTGCAATAGTTTCACTAATACTCAATATTTATTCGGCCAAACCTAATTCATTAATTCTTCTTGACGAACCAGAAGTTTCACTTCACCCTGGTGCACAGAAAAGGATGATGGATGTTCTGTACTCTATTGTTGAGCAGAAAAAACATCAAGTGGTAATATCAACCCATTCTCCTGTTATTGTGAACACTCTTCCCAAAGATGCTATTAAATTATTTGTTTTTGATGAAGAGAGTGAAACAGCTAAAATAGTTCAAAATATAGCACCGGATGAAGCTTTTATAGAGCTAGGGCATGATATTAACAAGAAAACAATAATTGTAGAAGATAAATTAGCTAAAGCAATTATAGATAAAGCGATTAAAAATTATGAAAGATTAAGTTTATCATTTAGTGTAAGTTATATACCAGGTGGTTCGGAGACAATTTTAAGCAAGCATCTTCCCAGTTACGCTGTGGTAGAACGCAATGATATTTTGTTTTTACTTGATGGTGATAAAAACAAAAAAATAAAACCAGTAAGAATTAGTGAAATTGCTGATGCTGATTTAGTTAATACAATGTGCAAATATTATGGTTGCGAGTTAATTATCAATGCCAGTGGTAGTAATGGCAAAAAAAATGAACAAGAATCTAATAGACTCAAAAGGCAAGTGCTTGAGTATGCATTCAATAAAGTGCAGTATTTACCATTTGATACTCCCGAACAATTACTCATTGAAAAGGCAATTACGCCAAGTGAAAAAGAAATAATTGATTCACAGACCTGGAGTTCTAATGATCCAGAGCTGTATAAGAATCAAATAAGATTATTAGCGCAACACCTGTATGATAAAGAAGAAGTAAATGCAGAGGAAATTTTTTGCCTCCAACAAATGATGACCGCAAGACTTAAAAATGAATTGCCTGAATTTATAAAAATAAGAAAAATAATTACTCAGGCTCTTGACCGTGGTATCATTAGGTAGTGATTCTGGATGCAGAGGGAAAAATGAAAAAAATCAAAGTGTTTGACTTCTTTTCCGGTTGTGGTGGAACCAGCCAAGGTTTCCATCAAGCTGGAATGGATATTGTTTTTGGCCTCGATTTCGACGTTGATGCAGCCAGTTCATTTCGTGCAAATTTCCCGCAAGCTGCTTTTATTAACTCGGACATTAGGTTAATCGACAACAATGCCATAAACAAGTTAGTAAAAAAACATCGTAATGATTACATTCTTTTTTCAGGATGTGCGCCTTGTCAACCGTACTCTAAGCAAAACTCAAATAAAAAAAATGATGATCCACGATTAGATCTATTAAAGGAATTCAGTCGTTTTGTAGAGCATTATATGCCTGATTTTATTTTTGTTGAAAACGTGCCAGGAATGCAAAAGTTTAACAAAAATGAAGGAACATTCATGATGTTTTTAGAAATGCTTTCATCAAAGGGATATAGTGTAGATTATAAAGTAATGCCAGCTGCGTGGTACGGTGTACCACAGACGCGAGAAAGATTAGTGCTCATTGCATCCAAGGATTTTTATGTCGCATTGCCTTCTCCTACACATGGGGTTGGAAATACTCCCTATTCAACAGTAAAGGACTGGATCGCTAATTTACCGAAGATAGAAGCAGGAGAAAAGCATAATAGTATTCCTGATCATGAAGCTGCACGCTTATCAGAGCTTAATTTACGTAGAATAAAATGCACTCCTGAAGGTGGAAGTCGAGAATTTTGGCCAGATGAATTGATTTTAGAATGCCATCGTAACCATAAAGGGCATACAGACGTATATGGACGTTTGAGTTGGGACAAACCAGCCAGCGGACTAACAACTCGTTGTATTAGCTATTCAAATGGACGTTTTGGACATCCAACACAAAATCGAGCAATATCGGTTCGTGAAGCAGCGTGTCTACAAACATTTCCTTTGGATTATAAATTTATTGGTTCTTTGCAATCTCGGGCTCGTCAAATAGGAAATGCGGTCCCTCCGAAGATGTCTGAAACGATTGGAAAACATTTGCTTAATATAATCAAAGCCTCCTAGGAGGCTTTATTTTATTGTTATCCCCCCTAGTAGTTAATCGTGCTCACCAGACAACCTCCTGAAATTACTCTGGTAAAATGCCAGTACACGCTGCATAACTTCGCTTTTCCGGCACTCGCGACAGATTATATTCAGGCGCCTGTCGTAGCGGCGTATTTCTCCGTCTGGTAATGACCAGATAAGGTCAGGATCAACCACAACCGTTTTTTTCACCTTTGCCCTGGATAGTTTTTTGCGGGCGTTTTGCCAGTCCTTACGAGCCTGCTCAGACGGGAATAATCCGTAGCCTGAATTGTAAACATCACCACTGGCGACCAGTTCTCTGGCGAGAGTGCTTATGTAATACCTTGATGCACCGGTTTTAGCCTCCAGAGCCCGTAACGTCTCGCGACCGCTCAGACGTACAAGTTCAACAACCTGCCCTTTAATTTTTTCCCGCTCTTCTGGTGTAAATACTTTTGCCATAGGTGCCTCCGGCAATCACTTTTCCGACACAATACGACTGGAGGAATCGAAAATCTGTCGAACAATATCCCGGTGCTTGTTCAACTCCCGCAGCGCGGCGCAGACTCGCTCCCACTTCTGGACATGATTTTTCGCCCGACGCAGTTCGCGGTTTGCCATATGCAGTGATGGTAAAACCAGGTCATCCGCTCGCGTTTCAGTAAACGATGGCAGCGACTGCACAATGTCCGCCACCGTTTCTGTTTTAATATCTTTCTGTGCCGGTAACGCAACACCTGCTGGCTGAGGAAAGGCTTTAAAATCAGTTTCCGTTACCGATGCAGCTTTCGGCTTTGCTGGTAAATTATCGCCCGGTATGCAGTAACGAAATTTACCGTTCTGGTTTACGCGAATCAGGCGTCCTTTGCTGATTGCCATTGCCAGCGTTGAAGCCACTTTGCGGGATGTGGTACCGAACAGCGTAGCCAGTTCATCCGCCGTTTGTGGTCCACGTTGCTCAATCGTCGCTGTTAAATCGCTCTCCGAAATTTTCGCGACTGTTGCCGTGGTGGTTTCCTCCGGCAGTTCTGCCTGCTCCTGCTGAACGTTGTTATCAGCCACACGCCAGGTGTACGCGCTTTTATCAACGAAACCAGCCTTTTTCAGTTCCCATAGTTCGTTCAGCACTTCTTCACGACTGATATCAAGTCGCGCAGCAAGTTCTATGGATGTGGCTTTTCCCATTGCTTTCAGTGCGTCAAAAACAGTCTCCATTAAATTTTTCTCCCGGTAAAAATTACTTCGCAATTCCTGGCTGGACGACATTCGGACGCCAGCTCTCCCAGTTAAAATTCACCCATCGCCCGCCGTTCATGGTCATGCGATCCATAATCCGCTCGCCGAGCAATGTTTTCATGGCCTCATAGTTCAGGTTTGTCAGCATTCCCACGCTACGCATCGACGCTGTCCGTCGATCAATAATCTGGTGCAGTACCACCTGCTCGTTTTTCGTCTCGCGCTGAATGCCAATTTCATCAAGAACCAGCAGATCCACTTCGCACAGTTCCCGCAAAAATTTTTCGCCTGACTGCCCATCGTCATAGCTGGCGTGGAGGGCACTCATAACATCAGCCACGGTAACCACAATCACTGTCTGACCGTCTTTCAGCAGGCGATTCCCGATAGCTGCCGCTAAGTGGTTCTTCCCGGTACCAGGTTTTCCGCTGAACGCAAAATTTGTACACCCGGTCATCAGTTCATCAGCGATGGATTTCGCCTGGCTTAACGCGTATCGCTGGCCGTCGTTCTGCACCTGGTAATTCGCAAACGAGCATTTACGGTGCAACGGCTGGATGCCTGAGCGATTCAGAATTTTTTCCACCCGCAACTGGCGATTCAGGCGGTTGATCTCCTCGCTACGTTTCTGGCCTTCAGCAAGTTGCCACTCGTGCCACTCCGCTACCGTTCTGAATGGGGCGGTTACATGTGGCGGAGCCAGTCTTCGGATACGTTCAAGAACGCCGCCTGCCGCAATATTTTTCATGGTCAGTTACCCCCTGAAGCCTGGCGGGATCGCACTATCCGGTAACGAGACGGTGTTAACCTGTCGGAGCAACGTCTCAGGCCGAACACCTTTCGGCGCGAACAGGCCCTGGTATTCATTGGCGATGCTGTGTCGAATCACCTGCTCAGGTGTAAAACCCTGCTGGCGGAATTTTTCCAGCTCCCGTATCGCCCCGTTAGCGCCCTGCTCCGTTCGAATCGGTTTTCGCAATGCCTGCCTGAACCGGACCCACTCATGCCAGAGTGTTTCCGGCAACCAATCGGGCAGCTCAATAGCCTCCGGCACAAATTTTTTAGACGCTCGTTTTTGGCGAGGGGGATTTAGGGGGAGATCAGTATTTATATCTTCCTCTTTCTCTTCCTCTGGTAACGCTTTTTGATCCATTTGTGTAACGCTGCCAGCGTTACCTTTTCGTTTCAGTTCGCGTATTTTTGTAACTCGCTCGTTTGTAACCGCCCGTTTTTTAGAGCTTTTCCCGTTATGACGTTCAAAGTTAGGTAGAGAAAGCCCACCGTCATTTTCGACCAGCCATCCAACCTGAATTAACGCATCAGCAAAACCAGCCATAAAAGTGATGCGATCTATTGCACTTTTTGTAACGCCGCGAGCGTTACAATCTGCATTACCGTCTATCATTTGTTGATCCGCCCATGCCCAGAAGCGAATAACCTTCCCTAATGCGGCATCTGGATCAATATTCAGAATCTCAGCAAGCCTGAATATTTCCGGCTTATCCGGCGTAATAACCTCGAGCTTTATCCAGTTTGAAGCCATTTGTTTTCACCTTGTAACGCTCGCAGCGTTACATTTAACTGATACCGAACAAAACAATCCAGCACGATTAATTTCAATCAATGCACTACGACAGAATCGCCGGGCGACCCACCACCGCTGAAATGTGCTTTCCGGTAAACGGCCTGGACTGCATCATCATGCGCATCAATTGCCGTACTCAACGCTTCCTGCGCCGCCAGTAATGCACGGCGTTCCAGGGTATCGAAGATGCAGAGTCGGTGACGCAGCTCGCGCGGAAGAATTGCCAGAACCGCAGGGATCAGTTTCTGAATTTTTTCCCTTTGCGCTTTCGTTTCACCTTTCAACCAACGGTGATAGATATTCTGCTGATTGTTCCAGTCCTTGCCTGGTACAAGGGGCAATTCGCCGCCCCCCTGGCGCAGATATTCTTCAGTAATTGCGTTAGCGACCCACGCCTGCCCTTTTTCGGCTGCCAGGGCTAACAACACTGATTCGATGTGCTCATGCCTGATTTTCATGAATCAACCGCTCCTATGCTGTTTTCGCTATGCTTACCGTCTGGGGGGAATACATCGTCAAGTCCACAATGAGCGCCAAGCCGATTAAGGGTAGAAACAATTTTTCTGCACTCCTCTAGTCCAGGGGTACGAAAATTTGCTTCGTAATTTGCCAGTCGGCTTTGTATCCACCCTAACTGAACAGCAAGTTGTCTTTGAGACAGCCCAAGCTGTTTTCGATATGTTGAAATTTTGTTCATTGAAAACCTCCGATGACAATTTTAAACACATCTTGTGTTATATGGTCAAGCTGTTTTGTGTTTTATGTAAATCACGATTCGTGATACAAGGATGCAATGGAAAAAGAAAACGAAAAAATTGCCGCTAGTAGGCTCAATGACAAAATTGCAATGCGTCTTAAAGAGCGCAGGCAGAAGCTTGGTTTATCTCAAGGAAAACTTGCTGAAATCTGCGGATGGACGCAATCGCGTATAGGTAACTATGAGGCGGGCAGCAGAAATGTTGGAGTGCATGACGCTGTCGTATTGGGAAAGGCACTTGGCATATCTCCTCCTGAGCTCCTCTTTGGAGAACAGGAATCTTCTGAATTGTGGTTAAATGAATCCCAACGAAAACTTCTTGAGTTGTTTAACCAGCTACCGGGCTCAGAACAACAACGAATGATTGAGCTATTTGAAGTCCGGCTAAAAGAAATCGATGAGTATGTAGAAAAATATTTGAGAGGCAGGCTTAAAGATAATCCCCCACCGGAGTAATGATCTTGCTATCACAGTAATATGCCAATCAGCCCGCTATCAGCGGGCTTTTTTTGTACCATCATCATATGACACCCACCGCAAAACACATTTCGTGTTGACACAAGAAAACGTATTGTGTTTAATAAGCATATCCAAACAACGCCCCACCAGAGAACGGCAGGACAATACCTCGAGTTATCCAGCCACTGAACAGGGCTAAGTAGCCAGCCTGAGGCATACGAACATGACGGCAGTTGTTGATTGATACAAAGCGCAGTAGATAAAACGTTCCGCCACCCGGCGTTAAGGGGAAATGAGGTCAACATGGATACTATCGATCTTGGCAACAACGAATCTCTGGTATGTGGCGTGTTTCCCAATCAGGACGGCACATTCACCGCCATGACGTATACCAAAAGCAAATCGTTTAAAACCGAAGCTGGCGCACGTCGCTGGCTTGCCAAAAATACCAGCTAAACCATTTATTGGATTAATTCAATATTCTTGCTGTAGGGGTATAGCCGAGGCCACCAAAGCCCGGAGGTGGTGAAATAAAACCGGGCACAACACGAAGGCGCATTTCCGATATCCATAAAGAGTCGGTCTTGTCTGTTAAATTTAAATGGTGGGAGTGCGCCTCCGGTTGTGAATAACAACACTGCTGTGTGTAGTCCTGGCGGCATCAGTTTTTTCTTGAAGTTCGACTGATGTCCGCCCTTTTTAAAGTGAATTTTGTGATGCGGTGAATGCGGCTCAGCGCACGCGGAACAGTTAAAACAAGCGACCTTATGGGTGAAATGCTCCGGCGTTAATTGTTAACTGGTTAACGTCACCTGGAGGCACCAGGCACCGCATCAACAAAGTTCATTTGTAAAAATGGAGATAATTATGATTGCACATCACTTCGGAACTGATGAAATACCACGTCAGTGTGTGACTCCTGGCGATTATGTTCTTCATGAAGGCCGGACATATATTGCCTCGGCAAACAATATTAAAAAGCGAAAACTATATATTCGTAACCTGACCACAAAAACATGCATTACTGACCGCATGATTAAAGTCTTCCTCGGTCGTGATGGTTTACCTGTAAAGGCGGAGTCATGGTGATGACTAAGAAAATAAAATGTGCTTACCACCTTTGCAATAAAGGAATTGAAGAAAGCAAAAGCATTAAAAGACCACTTCATTTCATGCGTGGAGTTATCCCAACGACGGAAATGAAAAAATATTGTAGTGAAAATTGTGCCGAAAAAGACCAGATGGCACACGAACTTTAATTAACTGACTATGCGAAACTGAATTTATGCCAGCAATGGCAGGGATTCGCTCAACCTTAATTAAGGAGAAAAAATGATTACCAATTATGAAGTCACTGTTGTAACTACCGATGACATTGTTCACGAGGTTAATCTGGAAGAAAAGCGTATTGGCTACGTGATTAAAACAGAAAATAAAGAAACCCCATTCACTGTGGTTGATATTGACGGTCCATCAGGCAACGTAAAAACACTTGATGAAGGTGTCACAAAAATGAGTCTGGTTCACATCGGAAAGAATCTGCCCGCAGAAAAAAAGCCGGATTTCTGGCAACTCTGATTGCAATGAAATTAAAAGGTGAAATCTGAAAAAAGAAAGCCTGCACAACGTGCAGGCCTGAGTGAAGAACCTGGGACATTTATTCATCACTCGCAGTAATTTTAATCTGAGTTGAGGTTAAAAAACAATGAGCACAAAACCACTCTTCCTTTTACGGAAAGCGAAAAAATCATCCGGTGAACCTGACGTCGTCCTGTGGGCAAGCGACGATTTTGAATCGACCTGTGCCACTCTGGACTACCTGATCGTTAAGTCAGGTAAAAAACTGAGCAGCTATTTTAAAGCTGTTGCCACGAATTTTCCTGTCGTTAATGACCTGCCCGCTGAAGGTGAGATCGATTTTACCTGGAGTGAACGCTATCAACTCAGCAAAGACTCCATGACCTGGGAACTAAAACCGGGAGCAGCGCCAGACGACGTTCACCATCAGGAGGATGCACCGGAAACCGAAGAACCGACGGGAGGCCAGGAAGAAAACGCGCAGGCAGACGCCCACGAGGATTGCCAGGATTGCGAAGTCTCTGTAGCCACTTTGCGGTTCACACAGCGTCTTCTGCACATTTTTACGTATGCAGCCGGGGATCGAAAATACCTGCATCATGCCACCCGTGAACAACGCAAACACATTACTGCTCTTGAGATGGATCAGGAAAACAGCTATGTCCAGAATCTGCTGTTGGCCATACGCAGCATGGCAGAACCGACAACTCTGGATAATGCCGCCCTGCTCCGCCTGACTGATGCAATTAAGGCAGTGTTCTCTATCACGAAAAAACATCAGCCCTATGAATTTAAGAATTTCATTTCAGCCTGGCTGGATACCGAACACATTGATCGCGGTCTTCTGACAAAAGAATGGCGAAAAGGGAATCGTGTTTCACGCATCACTCGCACGGCTTCCGGTGCTAATGCTGGCGGCGGGAACCTCACCGATCGCGGCGAAGGTTTCGTCCACGATCTGACGTCACTGGCGCGCGATGTAGCCACTGGCGTACTGGCCCGTTCAATGGACGTGGACATCTATAACCTTCATCCGGCACACGCTAAACGCATTGAGGAAATTATCGC
>ERZ1034969.293-NODE-293-length-33847-cov-8.287257_pt1 | contig 33847 bp, 45 predicted proteins | sample MGYA00520624_ERZ1034969 | MGnify/ENA primary metagenome ERZ1034969 (study PRJEB33766, sample SAMN09781776) | gut metagenome | biome: gut microbiome | host: Homo sapiens | place: Madagascar | study: EMG produced TPA metagenomics assembly of the PRJNA485056 data set...
ATATAATATATTGATATAAAATATAAGCTATAAAATACTATGTTTAGTGGTATTTGTTAGATAAACGGCATAAATTCGTCAAAAATAATTAACCAAAAATATTGGCAACTTTTTCGGCTGCCTTTAGTCGCATATCATCTGAAAAATGAACATATGTATTTAATACTGTTTGTATACTATCACCTAATAGGGCGGATACCGTTTTAATATCTACGCCATTTGATAATAATTTAGTTGCGTATGTATGGCGTAGATCATGGATAGAATTATCCGGTAAGAAACGTTTCATTATTCGTGATGCGCCCCAGCTTCCACTAACTCTATTATTGAAAAGGCGTTCAGTTAAACATGTTTCTTTGTATTCGTTTAAGATATTGGCTAATACTGGCGGTATAGGTAATTGCCTATAACTATTTTTAGATTTCAACGGTTTCAAGGCATATTTATTGTAATCAATCGCCCCGAATTGCTGCACTACATTAATAATATTGTTATTCAAATCGACATTTTCCCAAGTAAGGCCGATAATTTCGCCATATCTCATGCCGGTATATGCAGCAATGGAAAATATAACATAGTATTTATAGTTTTTATGCTTTACTGCATTTAAAAATGTTTCTATTTCTGTATCTGATAGCGCCTTTATTTTTGTAATTTCATTATCCTTAAAACGCGGTATTGATTTCAATTCGTTTGTAGGAATTATTTTATATTGGTTCACCGCGTATCTAAATAAACGCTGAATTACGCCCAAGGCAAGGTTTTTGGTAGTGATTGAGTATAAACTATCATTCAATATCCGTTTCACTTGATACGGCGTTATATTCGCAATTTTTTCATTATGTATAGGCTTGAATATATCAAACGTGCGCTTATAGGCTTGTAGCGTGTTAAATGTACGCGGTTTATTTTCCCTAATGTAAATTTCAAAAAATTCAATAAGAGTTATATTTCTAAGACTATCATCGGTTGCGGTGATAGTCTTTTTTAGTTTATCAATGATCGTTTGGGCGTGGATTTTTGCCGCCTTTTGTGTTTCAAAACCCTGTTTAGATTTCTGGCGCCAGCGGTTGCCGTCCTTGTATGAAACGATACATTGATACCCTTTATCCTTTTTTCTTATCGTTATATTGCATTGCATCGTCTAATTCCTTTAATGAATAACTTGCTAAGTAATGAGCGCCAACAGTTAAGGCAACTACTAAAAGCAATAAAATATATCGGTGTTCTTCCCAAGACATAAGGCCTAATATCATACCAATAATAAGGTATAAAATGCTTTGATAAAAGGCTACGTTAATTGCATCTTTTTTACTCATGGTAAACCCCTTTATTTAACAATATATGCGCGAATGTATCCGCATCATGTTCAAGTTTTGTACGTAAATTAGCATCTATTTCCTTAAACAAATCATAATCATTATGAAGGAATATATGCCCTAATTGATGCGCAAGCGCCATGCGCTGCTGGCGCCTACTCAACCGGCTATTTATAATAATAGCCTTTTTTATCTCCGGTTTTATCATTATGCCACTAACGCAAGCCGGCAATGGTTTATATATTACTTTAATATTTAATTTACTTGCTATATAGCGCGGTTCGTTTGAGCCGTGCGAATTAATCAAATCTAAGACAAAAGAACACATATTGAACATGCTAACAATTCCCCTTGAATATATTAATCGTCTAATACCGCTTTTAATACTTTGGATATTTTAGCTTTTTGTGATGCCGTCAATTCACGATCACCATAATAACAAATTAAAGCATTATCCGTAATTTTCTTTAAATCAATAGAATTTTCTTGCTTTTTGACTTTGGGCGCTCCCTCTACGCCTTCCGTAAAATAAGAGGTTGGCACGTTGAAATAATCGGCCAAAATTTTAACAGTTTTTAAACTGGGTATAGAATTTTGGTTTTTCCAACGTGAAATAGTACTTTGAGCAATGCCAGTTTCCTTTGAAACTTGATACATGGAAACGCCTGTTTTTCGCATTGCATCGCAGAATTTTTGGTAAAACATGTTTAACCTCCGCAAATTATAAATGAGTATTTATGAAATTTACGAAAAGTTTATTGGACTACTTGCGTAAACGCACGTATAATAAAGCCATAAGGTAGTTGCGAAAACGCAAGCAATCTTATAAACAATCGTGTTATAGCAAGTGGTGAAAGGTGGAAAGATTTATTACTTGCTATAACGCAAGTATACCATTTTAGAAAGTGGGGTGTAAACCATAAAAACAACAGTTAGGAACATTTTCCGATTAATGGATAGTAAAGGCGTAACCGCATACAAACTAGCCAAAGAAACCGGAATTTCAGAAAGCGTAATTTCACGCTGGAAAAGTGGCGAACAATCGCCAAGTATTTCCAGTTTGGTGAAAGTGGCGCATTACTTTCAATGTGGCTTATCTGAATTGATGAAAGGAGAAACGGTATGAAATTAACGTATACCGTAGAGGAAGTGGCCGAAGTTTTGGGCGTTTCTAAATCGTCGGTATACAACTTGCGAAACGCTGGCACAATTCACCAGCTAACAAAATTACCGGGCGTTTTGTTTTCGGCAGTTGAAATACAAAATATAGCCGGATTAGAAACCGAAATAAATGCGGTTAATTACCGGGCATTAAAAAGTGAATGTGAAAGGTTGACGGAAGAAAACGCAAAACTTAAAAATGATATAAAAAAAATCGCCAGCAGCATACTGACGATCACGGGGGAATTATGACAACGGTCTTTAAAATTATAGGCGCAATCCTATTAATAGGTACGCCGGGAAGTTTGGAAATTGACAATATAACTCTATATGAAGCGTTCCTTCAAGGAATGTTAGGAATAGCGCTATTATACGGCGGTATTTACATAGACCAAATAAAAAAGGCCCAATAGTAACGGCAATTACTAAAGGGCAGATGCGAAAAGTGAGATTTTAAAGCATCTTAACCACATCATACATGATGCGCGTTAAGGTGGCAAGGTGAAAAAATGATTAAAGATGAAATTTTAAAAGCGTTTGAACGCTTTGAGGAAATCAAAGCACAAGGGAAAGCGGCGAAATCAAACGTACATATTGATTTCAATGTAAGGGTTAATAGATACGGAACATTTTACCATTATTTGTTTGTGGAAGATGTAAGGAAAGATACACAAGCACTTGTAAGCATAAAAGGTATTGACGGCTTACCATTTTCACATGAAATTGAAACATTTGAAGATATTATAAAGGTTTTGGGGGTATCAAATAATGGCTAGTATTTATGAACTAAACAAAGATTATGCGGAACTATCCGCAATGCTTGAAGCAGCAGAAACGCCGGAAGAAATCGAAGCAATTCAAAATACACTTGAAATGCTTGATTGCAGCATTGAAGAAAAAATAGAAAATACTGCAATGTACATGGTGAATGTAGAAAGTGATATTCAAGGTTTAAAAAACGAAATAGACCGCTTAACAAAAATCAAAAAAGCGAAAGAAAATGCGGTTGAACGTTTGAAAAATAACGTTGAATTCGCAATGAAGCAAAAAGGACTGGATGCATTAACTGTAGGTACCTTTAAGTGCGGATACCGCAAAAGTGAAAGCGTTGAAATCACAAATTTAGACGTTATTCCAGCGGATTATACAAAGGTTGAAATTAAAGCCGATAAAACTGCCATTAAGAAAGCCATTAAAGCCGGCGAAACGGTGGAAGGCGCAGAAATCAAAACAAACATGAATTTCTATATTAAATAAGGCGGGGAAATATGGAATTTAGAACACTAAAAGCGAATGAAATAGATTGCCGTATTCAATCATTAAGCGAAAAAAACGGTACAGTTGGCGCAGTAGTGCTGCTATATAAAGATGCCCGCGTTGACATGCGCATGCTTGATGAAGTTGTAGGCGCATTAAATTGGAAACGGGAACATGCGATCATTGGCGATAGATTATATTGCACAGTTTCAATTTATAACGAAAAAATAGGCGAATGGGTTGGAAAATCTGATGTAGGTACAGAAAGCTACACAGAAAAGGAAAAGGGCCAAGCATCTGATAGCTTTAAGCGCGCATGCTTTAACTGGGGCATCGGGCGTGAATTGTACTCCGCACCATTCACTTATATAAATCTACAAAGCAACGAATGGCAAAAAGGAAAAGACGGAAAGCCTAAATCATATGCAAAATTCACAGTTAAAGAAATCGACTATGACGAAAACCGAAACATTAACAAATTAATCATAGTTGATAGTAAAGGGGTTGTACGTTTTACTATGGGCGGCAACACTGCACCAGCAACCAAGCCAAAAGAAACGCACGTTGCCGGATATGATGAATTTTGTAAAATTGCCAAAGAAAACAATGTACCGCCGGCAGAAATTACAAAATACATTGCAACAGAATTCAAGAAACCGAAACTTGCACTATTAGATGCGTTCGAAATGGTTGCAGCGCTTGACTGGTTAAAGAAATTAATTGAGCAACAGGGCGCCGAATAATGAAATGGATAACAAAGGGTATCAACTTAATCAAGTCAATAGGCTGGAATATCTTGATACCCGCGCCGAAAGATGAAGCGTTAAATAAGTTAGATCCGGAAGCGGAATATATCGTTGAAATTCGTAAAAAGGTAAAACGCCGTTCGCTAAATGCCAACGCGTATGCATGGGTTCTATGCGATAAGATAGCGCGTGAACTTTCAAAGAACGCATATATTTCAAAAAATGACGTGTATAAGCGTGTTATTCAAGAAGCTGGTACATTTACCTATCTACCAATTAAAAACGATGCCACAGGCCGATTTATTGAAATTTGGCAAGGCCACGGGTTAGGCTGGCACGCCGAAGAAGCCGGGCCGGCAAAAATGGAAGGGTATACGATTATCCGTGCATATCACGGTAGCAGCGTATACACGGTAGATGAAATGCGGCGTTTGATTGATGCACTTATAGATGAGTGCAACCAATTAAATATACCGATTGAAGATAATAACTACATCAATTCATTAATAGATGAATGGGGCGAACATGAACAAAAGGAAGAAACAAGATAATGTATTGTACGCCCGCACCAGAAAATGGGCGTACGAAAGAGATGAGGGCCTATGCGTTCTATGTGGTGCAATGGCAACCGAAGTACATCATATAGAGTTTAGATCACATGGCGGTTTATCAAATTTAAGCAATCTTGCTTGCTTATGTAGAGATTGCCATACAAAGGCACATGGCAGCGATGCAAAACAAATACGGGAAATTTTAAAAGAACGAAACAAGGGGGTTACATGGCAGAACGAAGAATGATGTCAAAATCTATTATCAAGTCCGATACATTCCTAGACATGCCAGCAACTACACAAAATTTATACTTTCATATGCTGCTTGATGCGGACGATGACGGATTTATCAACGCTCCGAAGTCAATTATGCGAATGATTGGCGCTAAAGAAGATGATATGAAAGTATTAGTTGCAAAACAGTTTGTTATACCGTTTGAAAGTGGCGTTGTAGTTATCAAAGATTGGAAAATTCACAACTACATTCAGAACGATAGATACAAGCCAAGCACCTTGCCGGAACGTGATTTACTCAATATTCAAAAGGATAAAACGTATACGTTAAAAAACGATGTATCCAAAATGGATACAGAATGTATACAAACTGTATCCATAGGTAAGGATAGGTTAGGTAAGGATAGGTTAGGTAAGGATAGGATAGGTAAGGATAGTATAGATACATTATGTCATGTTTCACATGACGATGTGGATAAATCTCATATTGAAATTATCGAATATCTAAATTTCCGGACTGGTTCTAAATTTAAGGCAACCACAAAACCATATATCCAAGCAATACGATCACGATTAAAAGAAGGCTATACGGTTGATGATTTTAAAACGGTGATTGATAAAAAATGCCGTGAATGGAAAGGTACAAAGCTAGAAAAGTATTTAACGCCTAAAACTCTATTTGCACCAAGCCATTTTGATACATACCTAAATGGTAACGAAATGGCAGCAATGACGGATACAGAAAGAAAAGTTGCAGAATTAAACGCGTTAATTGATGCGGTGGAAGGGGGAACGAATGAAGCCGGAAACATTGAAGGCTACGGGCCAATTATTGATATATGACAAATTCGATAGTGCAAAAGTTAAAATGTACGCCTACATGCTGGAAGATATTAACCCGGTAACATTGGCGGAAGCAATCAAGCAATGTATCAATACGTGCGAATTCGTTCCAGCCGTTGCAACCATTCGCAAAAAAGCGGCTGAAATTTCCGGATATGTAAACGGCAAGGAAGAACGATTGATTGCGCAAGATGCATGGGAAGTGGTGAGAAAAAAGGCAAGCCAAGTAGGTTATGAAAAAGGCCTTGATGAATTGGAAGGTATTACAAGGATAGCGGCAAAAACTGTATGGCGCTTTTTTGATCCACGCAATAGCCAAAGTTATAACGAAAGCGCAGCAATGAGCCAATTCTGTAAGGCATATGAACAACTGGCAGCGCGCGAACAAAGGAACATGGAAATAGCGGAAAGCATCAAAAGTAATGGTTTGTTAATGGAAGCACGTAAAAGGGCAGAACTAAACATGCCGCAGAAAACAGAAATTAAGATGCTAGATAACGGGCATCTGGTAGAAATTGAAAAGTTTGAACCGGTAGACCTTAAAAGCATGGTTAAAGATGCCGATATTTCCGAAGAAGGGAAAAAGTTAATTATGGGGGTGCTGGAATGAACAAAAAATACAATTTATTCCCGAAGTTAATCGAATGTAGGCAATTATTAGGGTATACCCAGCCAGATATGGCAACTATTGCCGGTGTATCACCGGAAACATACAAGAAGCATGAACGCGGTGAATTTGAATTCAGATTATCCGAAATGTTGGCAATTCAAGAAAACGTTAATAATGAACTACAAACGAATTTAACGCTTGATGAATTATTTCAAATGGAAAAAATCGTTTAAATGCGTTGTATGGAGTTTTTAAGCCGTCGATGATAAATCATAAGGGCGAAATAGTAGACGTGGCAAAATAAGCGAATTTGCCCTATAGAATTAGAAAATAGAAAGGGAATTATATATGAATAGTGTTCAATTATTGGGAAATTTGGCGCGTGATCCGGAAGTACGATATACACAAAGCGGCAAGGCAGTTGCGACTTTCACGATTGCGGCCAGCAATACATATATTGATAGTGCTACAAATGAAACGAAAGAACAAACGGCGTTCGTTAATTGTGTAGCATGGGGAAAATTAGGCGAAGCAACTGGCAACTACCGAAAGGGAAATCGCTTATTTGTAGAGGGCCGAATTCAAACAAGAAGCTACGAAACGCAAGACGGCCAAAAGAAATATGTTACAGAAGTAATTGCAAGTTTTGTAGGCGTATCCGCTTTAAATGATGCGGAAGCTGGCAGCAATTTCGATAGCTTTGCAGATGATAAGGGGAACGATGAAAATATTCCGTTCTAATAGGTGGCGAAAATGTTAGTAAAGAATGATAAGGAATGGTGCTGGTGTTTGTGTGAGCATGTAGGGTATCCACAAAAAAGCATTGAAGATGCCGTGAAAGATTTTGCGGATACATACCCAGCGGAAGAAGTACCAATGATTAGAGTAGGAAACCCTTATTATTATGTTCCTACTATTGATGCTGAACGCGTTATTGAAAATGTTATTGATTATGATCTTGACGATGAAATAGCAGAATATTCGGAAGATTATTTGTTTGGTGTGAAGCAAGAACATATAGAAGAATTGCAAGAAGGTTTAACGAAGGTGTTTCGTGAATGGGAAGAAAAGCACGGATATAAAAATACATCGTTTGTTATTTTTGAAACTATTAACCCTTTTGAAAACAAGGAATAAAGAAATGAAATCACCATGTAAGGGGTGTGAGTATCGTGTGCTAGGCTGCCATAGTACATGCGCGGCCTACATCAAATACAGTACCGGAAGAAAAAAAGAAATAGAAACCCGTGATATCCGGGGCGATGTGTTCGGGTATGTAAAGGATAGCAATAACCGCATCAAGCGGCGTATGGGTAAACATTAGGAAGGTAAATATGTTACGAATAAAAGTATTTCAACATGGCGTAAATAGAATTTATGTTACTAAATCGTTCAACCGAAGATTTAATGATAAAAGCGAAACATATAATTTCATGTATGAAATGGTGGAAATTGACAAAGGCTATAAAAAAATGATCAGTTTTGAAGATGCTATAACAAAAACATATGTATTCGTATCACCTTTAACGTGTTTAATTGAATTTGAAGAGGTGGCGGACGAATGAACGCGGTGTATATAGAAAATTGGCTTGCGTTAGGCGCTTGCATATATAGCCGAAAAACCGCAGATGCAGCGCTTGCCGCATTAGGCCTAAGAAAAGCTATCAAAAGAAAACCGATGCGCCCGGATATTGATGTAAACGAATTAGTTGCATTACGCAATGAAGGTTTACCAATTAGGGAAATCGCTGCAATGTATGGCGTATCGTTCACGTTTGTTAGAAATCGGCTATTAGCAGCTGGTGTAAATCTTGAAAGGTGGAAACGATGAAAGAAGCATTGATAAAAGGTTCTAAAAGCGATGAATGGTATACGCCTATAGAAACGGTTAAAACAATGCTTGATGTATTCCCGCCAAAGGCTGGAGATAAAATTTTATTGCCATTCGATACCGATAAAAGCAATTTTGCGAAAGTTATCACGCGCGAATATGATCCGTTGGCTATATACGGCATTAATGATTTTCTAACTAAAAATTATGAGTTTGATTATTTAATCACTAACCCGCCATACAGTAACAAAGATGAAATTATAGCGCGATGCATCGAAACTGGCCGCCCGTGTGTACTGGTACTGCCTATAGATACACTGGGGGGGGTATAAAGGCATAAATTATTTAGTAAGACAAATATAAGCGTATATGTACCAACTAAGCGTATTAAATTCATAAGTGAAACAGGGGAGCATACAAAATCTCCGGCACATCATAGCATTATCATGCTAATAAATGCGCCTAAGAACGAAATTATCTATGAATATCAAAGGGGAATTAATAAATGAGCGTAAAAGTAGACATGGGGAACGGTAGAGTTTTTACATGTGAGCAACTAGCCAGCGCATTAACGCTGGTTGTTGATGACATGATTTTAAAACCAAAGGTTACGCAAGATAGATTTTTAGTAACGCTTGAATACAAATATCATAAGGACGGCAAAACTAAACGATTACGTCAAGCGCTATCAAAAATGGTAATGGAAGTATTCAGCGGAACACTTGAAGCGTACACGTATAACGTACGCCAACAAATAAAGGAAATTATTGTAAAAGGGGAATTATACGATGAAGAATGAGCAAAAATGGTTTTTGCAAGAAATGTATAACGAAGGGTACCGCGATATTAAGATCATCGGTGTATATGCATACTTTGTAAACCCTACGTTTTTTGAAAATGGCGGCGGTTTTAAAGTGCGGGAACATACGCCACGTATTCCATGTAGGGTGCTGGGGTTAAATCCTAATACACGTAAATATTCTATTGCATCGCTATTGGGTATTGTGGAATGGGAAAAGGTTCCAGTTGATACACCGATTTATATAGAAACCCAGTACGGACGATTAAGACGGTATTTCGCCGATTATAAAGAAGAAAGAGTTTGGTTCTTTTCCGGCGGTCAAACAAGTTGGAGTTCTGGGACGCTGGGAATAATTGAAAGTGTTAAACCATGTAATGCGAGGTTAGCAGAAAATGCCGGTGATTGATATTACATTAAAAGGCCGCCCAGCAACTAAGAAGAATAGCGGACGTATTATAATCAAAAACGGAAAGCCTATTATAATACCGTCGGAAGCCTACAAGAATTATGAAGATGCGTGCTTATGGCAGTTATCCGGAAAGAAACTGCATATATCTGGCATCATCGTTATTGAATGTAAATACTATCTTCCAAATAAAAGAAGCTGGCCGGACTTAATCGGATTATTACAGGCAACTAGCGATATATTAACAAAAGCCAAAGTAATTGATGATGATAAATGGATATGTTCATACGGTGATAGCTGCATCGCTGGTATTGATAAGGAAAACCCGCGGGCAGAAATACGGATCATGGATAGAAAAAATAAAGTATTGGAAGCGTTATTGAAATGAGGGCAACAAATGGAGTTACTAAACAGGATTAAACGTATCTTTGGTTATAAACGCTATAATGCGGACGTTATCAAGGTTAAGCGATGCATGCCGGGTGTATTATTGCCTAAAGTTGGCAGCGTAGATGCTGCCGGAATGGACTTTTACCAGCCAGCAAGCGCGGTAATAGAACCGCATCAAACGCAATATATCACGCTAGGCCTAGCAATGGAAATTCCAAAAGGCTATATGTTAATGCTGGCGCCACGTTCCAGCATGAGCAAAACGCCGTTAATTATTCCGAACTCATTCGGGGTGATTGATGCTGACTATAGGGGAGAAATTAAAGCAATCCTACACAATACTAGCGATACGCCGTATTTAATCCAAAAGGGCGATAGACTGGTTCAAGGTATTCTTGTACCAGTTGGCGTATTAAAACTGTTAGAGGTTGAGCAATTAACCGAAACGGAGCGCGGCTCCGGTGGTATCGGCAGTACTGGTAAATAATCATGATTAAATTATTATTTGATGCTGCATTGGTGTTTTCGCTACTGATAGCATTAATTAAATTAGTATCAGCATTTACGATGTAGTGGATAAGGGGCAATATAAATGCCCCTTTATAAGAGGTGAGTATGTCAAATTATCAAAGTTTTCTGTTTTCGCTGGTCGTTGTATTACAAATATTGCTAGTTTGTTGTAGCTACACAAAGGAAGATTTTGGGGAATTTGCAATAGGCGTAGTAACAATAAGTTTATTTGTATTATTTGCTTCCACATTATGCGGGTAGAAAGGGGAAATGTGTAATGCCTATTATTGATCCGATGTATTTATACTTGATTGAGGTACTACATAATTTAGATGTACTTAATCAAGGCGTTTTTATTCTTTTAACGGTTGGAATTGGAATTTTTTGTAGTGGCTGGCTTGTAGATGGTGAAATGCGGGAATTGTGTAAACTACATAAAGGCAAGGTAATTGCGTTATTTGTAACGTTTATAATTAGCGCGTTAATAGTGGTATTCGTTCCTACCAAAGATGCTATGTATAAAATGCTATTAGCGCATTATGTAACAACTGATAATATCCAGCTTGTAAACGATGCAATCAAAGTTAATTTACAGGATTACCTAAACATGTTAGGGGAAGCGGTTAAGAATTTAAGATAATGAACCATACGGGGGAATACATGACGGATAAAGAATACAGGGAACTGGGAAAAGAATACCTAGAACCGATTAAATTAATCTCAATGAAGATAAAATCATTGAAAGAAGATCTAAAGCATTTGCAATCCGATATAACAACGATAGGGGCCGTTGATTATAGCAAGGAACGGTTAAGCGGTGGCGGAACGCCGGGCGGGTTAGACCGTCAAATTGTACGCCTTGAAAGTAAACGTGATGCCGTAAAAGAAGAAATAGGTGCATTAATTGATGAACGCGAAACGGCGGCGGATATCATCAACAAATGCACCACAGGGAAAGCGAATATTTTATTAATGCGTGAATACATCGACGGGGAAAGTGCGAAATATGCTAAGAGTTTTACGGATTTAGGGAAAACACAGGCCAACGATTTAAAAACACTAGGCCTTATTAATGTAGGGAAGTATTTACATAATACGTATTATCCAAGCATGTATACTGCTAAATCGGTACAAGTCGAACTATACCGAACTACATCGGAATAATACGGAAACGCCATATATAGTATAATTATATTGTCAAATGATGCTTAAAAGGTCATTGGCGTAATTCTCCTATATAGCACAATGCACAGGGGAACTTTGGGCCGTTCCCCTATTGTGTATTGTAAACCGATACCGATACAAAAATAGAATTCCTTTCAAACATACACAACCATAAAAGACAATCCTATCAAATATAAATATGTACTTCCAAGCACAACAATAATAAACCTAATTTCATGTGATCCATATCGGTATTGGTTTAGAGTATACAACAAAAATGAATAAAGTAATCAGAATATGAGGTATATCCACGGCGATATATCTCATTTTTTGTATAAAAGTAACATTTGATTATTGAAAACTGAACATAATGCACATTTTTTATTTTAAGATAGAACGCCTTCATAGTTTCCAATGTTCTTTTTAGTGCAGCGTGTTCGGTTTTGAGTAATTAAAAAGCCGCCATATACAGGCGGCCTTTGTGGTTATCCTTGATAAACTAGGATTGAAAAAACATTTTGAATTTCTTGCATTGTATCATCTGTTAGATGAACAATGATATTTCTGTTTTCTTGCGGGAATATGCTTTTTACTTTGTTAAAGTCGAATGATACAGTATCAAAAGTGCAATGATCGATTTTGTAAGTGATATTGTATTTCATGGTAAATCTCCTTTACTGTTATTCGAAGTAGTGGCAAGCAATAATTTCATTTGTGTTATTGTCGATTAATTGCCATTCAAAACCGAAACTCATTGTACTGATGAAATCAGAAGCATCTGTTTTAGTTTCAAATCTCCATGTTTTGTTTGTGTTTACGTCTTTAAGTGTTAGCATTGCAAATTCTCCTTTTTGAATAATTGCGTTTTCTGATGTATCTTATGGCTTAATTATACTTGCGTTTTCGCAAGTAGCCAATAGGGAAATTAAAAATTTTTCAAAAAGTTTTCTAAAGGTGGTGAAAAGCTAGTGAATATCATATGTACAAAATCAAAATGTCTTAACAACAAGGGCGGCCAATGTACTGCCAATGAAATATACTATGACGGATTATGTCAAACATATTGCACTAGCCAACACGCCAGCAAGCAGCACGCGGGCATATGCCAACGATCACATGGCAGAATGAAAAACAAAGATAACAATGTACTACGATAGGGGGTGAAACAATGGCTAAGACTACATATAAGGACTGGGAAGCAGATGAAAAGATTTTACTGTTACAAGGCTGGGCGCGTAACGGTTTAACGAATGAACAGATTGCCAGCAATATGGAAATAGCAGTTTCAACCTTATGGGAATGGCGCAAGAAGTCGCCCAAAATATCGAACGCCCTAAAAATAGGAAAAGATGAAGCAGACATACAAGTTGAAAATGCACTATATAAAGCAGCACTTGAAGGAAATACAACGGCTATGATTTTCTGGCTTAAAAATCGACGTTCTAAAGAATGGCGCGATAAGATACAACAGGAAATCACAACAGAAAGCGCCGTTAAGTTGGTTATTGATAACAATGAATTGAGTGAGCCAGATGAGTAAAACAAATCTGTTTCGCGATGTAATACGGCCAACCGCTAAGCAAAAAGAATTCTTGCGGGCAGTAAAGCAAAACATATATACACTATATGGCGGTGCTGCTGGTGGTGGTAAATCGTATATACTCCGCTGGGGTTTGGTATGGCTTTTAATTGACTGGTTCATTCAAACAGGATTAAAAGGCATACGCGTTGGATTATTTTGCGAAGATTATCCAAGTTTAGATGATCGTCAAATATCCAAAATCAAAATGGAGTTTCCGGAATGGCTAGGAACCTATAAGGAAAGTAACCATGAATTCACATTGAATGATGAATTAGGCGGCGGCGTTATATGTTTCCGTAATCTTGATAAGCCAAGCAAATACCTTTCTAGCGAATTCGCTGCTATTGCTATAGATGAATTAACCTTGAATAGCCGCGACGTGTTCGACTTTTTGCGTATGCGTTTACGCTGGACTGGTATAACTGATACAAAATTAATAGCTGCAACAAACCCGGGCGGTAAAGGCCATATGTGGGTAAAGGATTTGTTTATTGATAGAAACTTTACAAAGGAAATGGAGCCGTTCGCCGATAAAATTGCATATGTGCAAGCAAGGGCAAGCGATAACCCGCATCTATCAAAGTCTTATATAGATGCACTTAACACGTTACCGGAAAAGCTACGTAAAGCATATTTGGAAGGCGACTGGAACATATTCGAAGGTCAAGTATTTACAGAATTCCGTACAGATAAGCACGTTATAGAACCGTTTGAAATACCGCATCATTGGCAACGATATCGTTCAATGGACTGGGGTTATACGAAACCATATGCAGTATATTCTTATGCGGTTGATTATGACGACGTTTTATATATTACTGGTGAATATTACGGTTGTAAGCCGGGTATGCCAGATACTGGTACACAGGAAACCGCGCGGGAAGTAGCACAAAAGATAGAACACTTAAAAGACTATCAAGGCGTGGCAGACCCCGCTATATGGCAACGTACAGGCCATGACGGGCCAACGATTGCGGAAATATTCGCAACAGAGGGCGTGTACTGGGTGCGTGCTGATAATGATAGATTGGCCGGACTTATGCAAGTACATCAACGCTTAAAGGAAGGCAAGTTAAAGATATTTAGTAATTGCGTACACTTAATACGAACGCTGCCAGCTTTAACGTATGACAAAATCAGAGTTGAAGACGTAGATACAAAACAAGAAGATCATGCATATGATGCAGTACGTTATATGTGTATGGCAAGACCGGTTAAATCAGTTAAACCAGAAAAGCCGTTTAATGACGGTTATAGATATGAAGATGATGCGGAAGGAGATATAAGCGCATGGGGCGTATGATGAGTGAAAGGGCGTTACGTGATTACGCCTTTAAGGTTCTAAAATCGGAATATGGCGAACGCGAAGAAAAAGGCGTGATTATTCCCGCTGAATATACAGATGCACAACTGGCAGAATTCGCCAAGGCAATGCCACAATGGCAACTAGAACAAATGTATACAATGATTTATGGTTCTGAAATGGTGGAATAATGGATATAGAACAAACAACCTTTGATATATACGAAGCAAAACAGAATGTAAAAAATGCATTGGCCGCCACGTCAGAATGGCGCAAGGCTGCTGCCGAAGATTTTGCATTTATGCAAGGTAAACAATGGGCAGATGCAGATTTGGCGAAGATGCGCGATGCAGCAAGACCAGCAATTACGATTAATAGAATTAGACCGGTTATTAATCTCTTATGTGGTTATGCATCACAGAATGAAACGGAACCGGACTTTTTACCACGTTCCGAAGAAGATGATAGAATAAGCCGCGTTGCTAAGGGCATTACAAAATACTGTTTAGACCGTGCGAATTATCAACGTAATAAGGGCAAATGTTTCCGCGATAAGATTATATGCGGTTTAGCCAATTACTGGGTAAGCTATGAATTCGACTATACGAAGTTAGACGGCACTATTCAGATTGAACGTGTTTCTCCGTTTGATGCTTTCATTGATCCAGAATGTAAGAAGGACGATTTAAGCGATGCGCAATACGTTGGCCGTTATAGCTGGGAAAGTGCGGCGAAGTTAAAACAAATCTATCCGGAAAAGGTAGACGAAATCAACGCATTAAAAAGTAGATATGACGAAACCGAACAGGAAGCCGGCGTAATTGAAACGGTAGACGGCGAAGCGCTCTGGTATAACACAAATTACAATAAAATCCGTGTAGTGCAGTATTGGTATAAGGAATACGGCAAAAAGAACGTATATATGACAAAAGAGGGTTTAATTGATGAAAGTAACCCGCTATTTGTTGTATTAATGGCTACAGGCAAAAAGCCTACAAGCATACCAGATACCAAAATCAGATATGCAACGTTCGCCGATAGCGTTCTATTGGAAGAAGGCGAAAGTCCTTATAAGCACGGAAAATTCCCGTTAGTGCGTGAATATTGTTACTATACCGGCGAATTGGTAGATGATGAACTGGAACCGGCCGGCGTGGTGCGTGATATTAAAGACGCGCAACGTGAATTAAATAAAAACCGAAGCCAACGCATGCACGTTGTAAACCAACAATCGTTAGGCGTGAAATTCTGGCAAGGTCAATTCACGGAACAATTAAAGAAAACTATCAAGACCGAAAGCACGAAACCGGGCGCGAACATCTTCCTACCGCCGGGCGTATCATTCACAGACGGCACGCCGGCAATGGATAGCAATATAAACATGAGCCTTGAACAACAATCAAGCAATGATTTCTACGCTATCAGCGGTATTACTCCGGAAAGCCTTTCCGGTAGCGTTGGCGCTATGAGTGGCAAGGCAATCGACTTGCGGCAATCTGTAACGACTGTACAAACTGCCGGCATCTTTGAACAATCCAAGGAAGCAGAACGCCAAATTGTAAAGCTATTATGGGGTGAAAAGAACGCGCCGGGGTTAATTCCACAATTCTACAACCAAGATAAAGCAATGCGCATTATGGGCGACGACGGTCAAAAGGAATTTGTACAGATTACACCGGGACTTAATCAGCCTATGCAAGAAAGGGTTTTAACCGATGCACTAGGGCAACCGCAGACCGATGCAGAAGGCAACCCTATCAAACAAGTTTTATATGATCTAAGTTGTTTTGACTTTGACATTGTAATTAGTACAAGCCAAGCAAGCGCAACGGCGCGACGTGCTAACTTGTATCAATTATTGGAAGCTAAGAAGTCCGGCGTTGATATTCCTATGGATATTATCCTAGATTTCATGGATTTCCCAGAAAAAGAAACAGTTAAGAAACGCATGCAAGAAGCAAGCGAAAAACCAGCGTTACCAGAATTGCGTGTAAGTGGCTCGCTTGATGATATGCCAGCGGAAGCATTAAGCATGTACCTACAAACATTAGGGGTTAATATTTCACCGCAGCAAATCATGGCGGAACGGTTGGCCTTGAAAGGTAAACAACCAAACATTCAAAATGCACCGCAAATTATGCCGCCTATGAACGATTTAGGCACTATGTAATATAAACTATCAACACAATAATAAACGCTCCGTAATGGGGCGTTTTTTATATTATTTTCGCCCTAAGTAATGGCGTTAAAAGGCTTGCTTATACATTATCGCCCGGCAACGGCGTTAAACTGCCATATTTCTTTATTCGTCCGGCAATGACGTTAAAAGGCGTTAAGGAGTATTAGATATGGAAAAAGATTTAGTGAATATCGAAGAAGCTGGTTTCACTCCGGAAGATTTAGAAAACGCGGGCGTGAACGTTGAAGAACATACCGAAGAAACGGATACACAGGAAGCGGCAACAGATGAACCCTCTACAGATGATGCGGCCGAAAGTGATGCGAATGATGCGGAAGTAGATGCAGCGGCGCCAAACACTAACGCAGAAGAACCGGAACAGGAAGAAAACCATACAAACGATAACAATCTAAAAGCGGCACTTGCACAGGAACGCGCAAGACGTAAAGCGGCCGAAGAACGCGCAAGACAATTTGAAGCGCAACAAAGACCAATTACATTGCCAGATAGTGAAGTATCTGATATTCGGGACTTTGTACGCCGTGAAGCATTGAAACGCTTTAACATTACGGCGGAAGATTTAGAAAGTCTTATGTTTGAAGATGTACAAAAGTATAACGATTTCATTCGTTTTGAAGCGAACGCAGAATACACGATCACAAATCAACAGTTAGCCGTGCATCAACAAAGACAAACAAATCTAAACTTTGTAAATGAAATTAAATCGTTACCGAATTTCGGGGAACTATATCAACGCGGATTAGAAAAGCTAAACGGCATGACTATGCGCGATGCACAACCTATCAACGATGCGTTCTATCGCGTAGATATTGGAGAAGGTACCGATGCCGATTTTGAAACAATTAGGAAGTTTGTAAATGAATTGCAAAATGAACGGGCAACGAATACCGACGTTACAAACAACCCGTTACAGGTGGCCGCAACGCTCCCGAAAGCTGGCGCGTTAAACGGTGGCGTTCCTACACCTAACAAGGTAAGCGAAGAAGATATTTTGAAAGCGTATCAAACAGGCAATCTTGACGCATTGCCGGACGATGTACGCAAGTATTTTGACGAATTGTAAAGAGGTAAAATATGGCAGACCAAAGAAACCAAGTTAATATCCCAGCGGCATTAGTCCCTAAAGTATGGGCAAAAAAAGTATGGCATGAAGGCGTTAAGGACTCTTATTTTGATAAATTTACTGCAATGGACGGTTCCAACGTAGTACATCAAAATAAAGACTTAACAAATGTTAAAGGCGATAGCGTAGTATTCGGCTTGATGATGAACTTAAATGGGCCGGGCGTGGAAGGCAATCAAAAATTAGCTGGCGCCGAAGATACTTTGAACATTTACGATTTTACTGTACAAACTAAATTAATCCGTAATGCGGTATCTCGTTTTGAAGCGGACGACCAAAAAACACAATATGACATGTTGAAAGAAATTAAAGGCGCATTGAAACAATGGCTTGCTGATTGGTTGGATAACAAATTGATGAGCGAATTATGTTCGGTTCCTTCATCTTCTAAAGAATCGGTAGTTGCAAGTGCTGCCGGAACATATGCCAGCATTACGGCAAACGATAAATTAACAACAACAATCATTTCCCGTGCTAAACGCAAAGCAATGATGCACGCGCCAAAAGTACAACCTATCAAAGTTGACGGCATGGATAAATACATTATGTTAGTATCCCCATGGGCGGCACGTGATTTGAAAGATGATCCAAAATGGTTGGCAGCGCAACAAAACGCAAATATTCGTGGTTCTAAAAACCCTATCTTTACAGGTGCATTAGGTGAATATGACGGCGTTATTCTTTATGAATATGAACGCGTAGTTTGCGATAATACTGGCGCATCTAGTGCTAACGTATGCCATAACTTGTTATTAGGTAAACAAGCGGCATGTTTCGCAGTAGCAAGACCAGCTAAGCACATTGAACAAACAGACGATTACGGCAACATTGCTGGTAATGGTATCGCGTTCTATGGCGAAGTTAAAAAAACAAAATTCAATAATAAAGACTACGGCTCTATTCAAGTATTAACTGGTGGCGTTGTTGAAGGCTAATTTCTGAATTATGGGCGGGGTAATACCCGCCTTTATTCTTATATGGGGTGAATATGAACGTAAAACAAGTAATCAATAGGGCGTTCATGCAAATAGGCGATACACCACAGGAACAATATACTCCGTATCATTTATTGGAATATTACAATGAAGGCAATCACCTATTAAATGCCCTTATCGGCCAGTACTGCCCTAGTTTAGCGACGGCAACGCACGAAGATAACGGCACCGGACGGATTACGTTACCCGGTCAAGTAATCAGCGTGCTAAACGTCAAAGCAGATGATGTGGACGTACAGGCCTATCATGTATTGAATTTACAAACGATAGTATTTGATGCGGATCATGAGCAGAAAATAACCGTTGATTATATAATGACTGCTGGATATAAGAAGCTGGAAGATGAAAGCGGACTACCGGCAGAATTGGAGACGTTGTTAGTTGATTACATCGTATATAGGGTTATGAACCTTGATATTTCCGGCGTAACGGCGAATATGGTTAATGCGTTGCAATCCATTAATGACGGTTTAGGCAATAATGAAAGCGTAATAGCGGAAGGGTACTGGAATTATGGTAGTAAGCGAATTGATTACGCTGGTTAATGTAGAGTCTAACGAAATATTAGATGAACAGTTGGAATATATCCAATACATTAACGCAGCGATTGACTGGCTAACTACTATTCTAGTTAGCATTAAAGACCGCGAAGTAGTTAAGAATACAGATATACCGAATTTGAAAGCGGTTCCGTCCGATTTCATGGGGTTCGTTCCTAAAAGCGGGTATCCTATCCGCATCATAAACGGAATATTTGAAACGTACGACGGGGAAACGGTTAATCAAGTATTTTATAGCGTGCGTAAAAACCACGTAGACGAATTAGACGATACTATTCCGTTTTCTGAATTCTTTCATCAGTATCTAGTGCAGCTTATATCTTTCATGGTTAAAAAGAAGTCGCTTATGACGGATTACGCTGCTTTTGATAAACAATTCATTGACTACATAACGGAACAAATCAAAGTGGCACGGGGTATATCATAATGGGCGTTAAACAAGTAGCCATGACAAACGGGTTTCGGCTAGGCCTTGATTGGAGCAACCCGCCGGAAAATATCGACGTGCAAGCCTTAACACAGGCGCAACAATGCGAATTCGATAGAACGGATAATGCACTCCGCACCGTTCCGGGTATTCGTGTATTGTATGATTTCGGACTACCAGTAGAAACGCTTTATTATGACGTGTATCGTAGTAAATGGTACTTTTCTAGTGGCATAAATTTGTATGAAACAGATTTCAATACAAACAAATTACTAGGCACGTTAAGCGGTACAAGTAAGCCTAAATATCATGCGTTCGGTGGTGATATTCTCATTGCCAGCGGTGATAAGTTGCAAGCCATTTCGGGTGCTGGTAAGTTATATACTACTGAAAGTCCTATTTGTGATATGGTATCCAGCCATTCGGGCCGCGTACTGATTGCATCTACTAATTCGCATAGGTTGAATTGGTCAGCAGTTGGCGACTACAACGCATGGAACCATATCAGCAACGATGCATCAAGCGCGCAATATGTGGACGTTGGCTATAAAGACCAAGGCAGTATTATTGCAGTTGATTTCTTATCTAGGGCAGTCATTGTATATAAGGAATACGGGCGCGTGTATCAAGTAATTGGCACACCAGATGCACAGAATTTAACTGTATATCCGTTATCCTCTACCGGTTATTGTAGCGGTGCTACGGTAAGCGTTGATGATCGTAGTTATTATTTAGGCGAACAAGGCTTTATGTCTTTTATGCCTACTAATACCTATGCAGAAATACAACCGTTTGAAACTGGTTTAAACATCAACTCTTATCTATTGAAATATATAACGAAAGATTGCGAAGTATGGCACGTAGCCAGTCGAAAGCAAATATGGATTAAACCATATAACGGCGATACGGTATTCATGTATCACTACTTGCCACGATATGAAGACGGGCGCGGGGTTTTCACATCAAGGAAATTCAAGCATAACATTAATGCAGTTGTTGACGTGAATAAAGAAACCTATATTGCGTATGGTAATAAAATCGGTATCCTTGATGAAACCATAGATACAGATGATGCGGCGCAAATCCAAACGTCAATAGTAAGCGGCAACAGGCTGGCAACTAGACAATTCATATTAATTATGAACTACAATTTTGTAACGCATAATCTTATTCCCGGTCATGGGACTATTGGTATCTCAAATAAGAAACCTAAGCCGATTGAATTCGCTAGTAAGTCCGTTAAAACCTACTATGCGAATTTTAAGACCTACGATTATAAAGCATTGATGAATGTCAACGAATACACGAAGGCTTATAAGATTGGCGGCGGCGCAAATCGTAATGTACAATTCAAAATCAATGTTCAAAAGGGCGCTATTTCATTACGCCAGTTAGATTACACATACGAAGAGGTTTAATAATGGCATACAAAGAAAAATACCCTTTGGATATAACACCACAGGGCGACACAGTCCCGGAAAGTATCAAGAAAAACCGCGACGAAATATTAAACGTTGCACAACAAATAGAATTAAAGACAACCGGTGGCGGTGGTACAGTTGGCGGCGGTGCTGGCGGTGGCCTACGTAATAGATTATTAAGCGGTAAAGTAAGCAATGGTGAATTCTCATTCTTAACCGGTGATAATCTAAGCGTAATGATTGACGGCAGTCAAACGCCTGTATTATTAACATTCGCCGATGGTTTCGACAATTACGGGGCGGTTGATTATTTAGTAAGCATCACTAAAAAGCAAAGCGCATGGAGCCTACCGGCTAATAATACATCGTATTTATACGTTGAGCGTTCCGCATCTGGTGCTATAAGTTACGGCAGTACAACGCTTGAACCATTGCGCCAGCCAGATGCGCCAAGTGCTGAAACAGATAAAATGTACTATAACACGGTTAGTGAAAAAATGTTTCTCTATACTGGCACGTATTGGAAATCTATATTGCGCGTGATCGTTGGCATCGCTAAAACGGATAGTACAACTGTAAAAAGTATTAAATACTATAAACCGGGAGTTGGTGGTGATTTCATCGCAGATAAATCAATCACAACAAACAAACTAGCCGACGGCGCCGTACAATCAAATAACATAGGCAATGAACAAGTTAAAAAAGAACATTTAGCATCGGACGTTAAAACACTTATTGACGGCGTTCGCAGCGAAATAAATGCGTTAACGCCTGTTATTAATGATGTATTGAAAAAGGTATATCCAGTTGGTGCTATTTATTGTAGTACAGTAGCGACTAACCCTAATTCTTTGTTTGGGTTTGGTACATGGGAATATATCGAACAAGGGCGCGTGTTATTATCACAAGGCGGAAATTATGCTGCCGGGACTACTGGCGGTAGTGCAACGCATACACTAACTGCCGAAGAAATGCCACGCCATGATCACTACGGAAGCACAGGGGCCAACGGCGGCCACAATCATACAGGCACGGCAAGTGCGGCCGGCGAACATAGCCATAGCGGCAAGGTATATAGTAGCGGCGCTGGTAGAGGTGATACAGACGGCGCAAGTCGCTATCAAGATAAAGTGCGAAGAGCCGATGGGTTTACGTTACCGGTTACGATTGATTTAAGCGGCCAACATAGCCATAGCGTATCTATCAATAGTGTAGGAAATCATACACACACAATTCAAAATGACGGCGGCAGTCAACCACATAGTATTATGCAGCCGTATTTATCTGTATATATGTGGAAGCGGGTTTCATAATGAAAACGGAAAGCCTTGAAAGCATGATAAAAGACTATGAACGGCGCACGGGTGAGCATGTCAGCCTAAGCGGTTTTTATTTTGATGAAAACAACAATTACAAAGATAAATACAATTACTATTTCAAATGGTTCCCTAATGCGGGGTTCTTATTCTGGACTATTAACGAACATGACGGCCAGCGGTACTTTACTATCTGGCAGACATACGGCGATATGAAGGTAATAGGTAAATACATTGTGGAAGTAATGAAGATGAATGATCTTGATGTAATTGTAACGGCTACACATCGAAGCGTGCGCGGTTTCATTAAAAAATGGAATATGGAACGCGTTCCAGAAATGGACTATACCTATAATGGGTTTGATTACAAAGTGTTAAAAACGGTGCGTAAACACCTTGAAGCGACTTTGTAGAAAGGAAAAGCATGTTTAAATTTGACTTGCAATTATTTGGCGGTGGCGGCAAAAAGTCGAAGGTAAGCAGCATTGATGCTAAACTACCTACGGCGACTGCCGACGAAAAGCAACTATTACAAGGCCAAATGGATTGGATTAATAACACAAATCGAAGCGCCAACACCTTGCAAGGTATGGGTGATGCCGCTTTAAACAATGTTATTACTCCGCAATATGGCAATATGTATAATGCTTATCTAGGCGCTAACAAAGCTAACCAGAACGCAATAGGCGCGCTACAAAATCAAATTTCAACGGCTGGAGCCAAGAATTTGACGGATAACACGCGTTACGCAAATCAGTTAGCGGCAAGCGTTGATACTATGAACAACGGCGCAAGCCAGTTAGCCAACGAATACAACGGCGCATTATTAAACAATCAAAATGCTATGGATAGCATCACAAACGGCCAACTACCTACAGGCTATGCAGATGCTAGACGGCAAGCGTTAAACAATGATTTACAGGCAACTGTTGGCAACGCAGTTTCTAGCCTAGCAAGTCGCGGCATTGTTAATTCATCTATTACAGATAATGCATTAAATGACATTAGCAAGAACGCAGTAAATACACTTGCGGCACAATATTCAAATGATTTAGGCCAAGCGGCTGCACTTAATACGCAAGCGCTTAACAATAATTTAAGCGGTATCGGTGCGAAAATGGGCCTATGGGGTAATACCTATAATAACTTGCAAAACGGCATCATTAATCAAGCAAATCTAATGAACCAAGGTTATGCAAATCAAATGAATAATGCGGGTACTGCTGCCGGCCTAGTAGGTCAGCGCGAAGGGTTAGCGCAAAACCCTATTAATACAGGCGCAACAACACAAAGCGCGGCAATTCAACCGGCCAAGGATTACTACTCTATGAGCCAGTTGAATAACGCGGATCAAGAAGATTTACTTAACAGATTTATGTCATTACGCTATGGCCTAGCACAACCAGCACAAACAATGGTTAAGCAAGGTTCCGGCGGTTTCTTTGGAGGACTTATGAAAGGTTTTTGTTTTGTAGCGGGTACTGAAATTGCAACACCAGAAGGCGGCAAGGTAATTGAAACATTTGTAAATGGTGATAGTGTTATCACTTTGGGTGCGGTTAATGATGTAATCGCATTGCATGATATGGGCGAAAAAGAAACACATCGCCTTGAAACTGTATCCTTTGGGGTAACAACAACAGGCACAGAAAAGGTATTAACACCGGAAGGCTTGAAATTAGTTAGTGAATTGGTAGTTGGCGAAGTTATTATGACGGTTAATGCTTATGAACCTGTTACACTCAGCGAAGCAACTGGCAATACTGAACACGTATACGAATTGCAATGTACTGGTGATAATTTATTCTACGCTAACGGTATTATGGCCGAAGGTATCAATGAAGATGAATTGAAAGCTATTGCAGATGCACCGGAAGAAAAACCGGAAGAAAAGCCAGCTAAGAAAACTACAAAAAAATCCAGTAAGAAAGATGAACCGGTAGAGGAAGCAACAGAAGCAACAGAAGCAACAGAAGCAACCGAAGAAACCGAAGGTAATAAGAAAGTAGAGGAATAACACAATGGGCGTTATCTACGTTAAAGACTTTGAACCATGGGCGGCGTTGGGCGAATTAGCCGGTCAATATTTCTCTCACCGTTTAGGGGCATTGCAAAATAACAAAATGGCTAAAGGTTATCAAGCAATGTTAGGCGGTGGCGGTGGTGGCGCCGGTGGTGAACAAGACCCGAACACGCCACAAATTGTAGATAATAATAACCGTATGTTTGGCATGGGCATGCAACAACCTAATAGCGCCGGTCAAATTAATCAGTTATTATCTAATTCCAATAACACATTTGCCAATAACTTAATGCAAAAGAATAATATCGGATTATGGGGCGGTCAAAATCCGGCCGCACCAGCGCAACCGATGCAAGCTAATACAGATGCACCGGCAACAAATCCGGTTAATGATCAGCGCTTTAACGCTTATATGAATGAGCCAAGTCCTACGTTACAAAAGCAGTTGCAAGCACAGGCGCCACAAACACCAGCGGCGCCAGTACAACCGCAACAAAACACCGGACTATGGAATTTCCAAAATCTAAATAATACTGGTATTAATACAGGGGTACCGCAAACATATCAAGAAATGATGCAGCAACGGGCAAACGTACCTTTTCATGGGGCGCCCAATTCGGCCGTAAATGGTAACGCCGATGCGGATAAAGCGCCGGGCCAATACTCTATACCAGATAAAGCAAGCGTAACAAGTGAAGCACGTAAACAACTAGGGGCCAACACGTTGGCCCTAGTTAAAGCCGGTTTTGATTTTAAAACGGCGCAAAGCCTAGCCAGCGAACAATATCAAACTGATGTAAACAACATGTATATGCATCAAGTCAACGAATATCAAGAAAAAGTGTTAGAACCTATGCGCCAGCAAATCATGAACAACCTTGTATTTACACAGGATAAAGACGGCAACCCGGTTGTGGATACATATAACACAAAACGGGTTAAAGGTTTGGCGCCAGCCGTGGCAAGATATAACTACCTTGCCGGTAAAATTGGTGCTGGTACTATTGATATGAATAACTTGAATTCTATTGCGGCGTTAGATAAACCGGATTATAAATTCAGTAGTGCGCAAAACGGCCATATTGTACGCTACAACATGGGCGACGGCACTATTCAAGATATGGGCGGTTATGGCAAGGTTGAAACAAAACAATTTGCGAACGGCCAAGTTATCGTAATGACTCCGGACGGTCAAATGAAAAATATCGGTAATTTCGGGGCGAAAAATATTAAAGTTATGCCAGACGGTAAAACGTATATTGTTGGCACAGACGGCAGCATGAAGTATGTAGGTACTCATGTTAAACCGGCAACGGCCGCACAATCTGGAACTAGCGGATATAATGCGCAAGTATTAAGGACTCTATCCCAGCAGCATACTGCATGGGTGAAAGCTAACCCAGATAAGGACGAAACAGAAAGTCCTTATTATGGTAAATTACAAGGTGCATTGAACGGTACGCCAACGGCTGGCGATGGTGCTGGAGCGCCAACAGTTAAACGGCAGCCAACTTATTCGGCCGAAGAACAAGCGGCAGTTTCTAAGCGAATGAATGAACTTTCAGCGCAAGGCTGGAGTGATGATCAGATAGCGGCTGAACTTGATGCGGCTGGATACGGTCAATATAAATCGTGGTTAAAATCTTATTAAAAATAAAGGGGTAGACTATGGGTGCGTTTGATGATATTACAAGCCAATACGGCAAGGCTGCTGGAAACGGTAACGCCTTTGAAGATATAACAACCGAATACGGTTATGACGTAGGCAACGCGCCCAAGCCTACGTTTTGGGATAGCGTTAAAAATAATGCCGAATACGTTGCTAATGGCGTTAAAAACAATATTGAATGGATTGATAAAACCGGCAAAGAAATCAACGACAATGTGGGCAATACGTTAACAAACTGGAAAGATGACGTAGTAAAAAAATCGAACAATCTAGGTAATGAGTATTCTAAAAGTGCCGCTAATGCGATTGATGCTAATGGCGAACACTTTTCTAACTTTGATGATAATGGGGAGTTCATCAACGAATATGCATCGCCGGGGTTAGGTAAAGCGCACGTAGAAACCTATAATGCCGCAGTTGGTAAACCAGCCGGATATCTGGCAATTACTCCGTATGTTCCGCCACAAGTACGAATAGTAGCGGGGGCCCTTGCTGCTCCTACGATTGCAAGCGATACGGCGGATATGTATAACGCCAACGAAACCGCAGAAAACGAAGGAACGGCACCAGACGGAATTTTAGGGAATAAATATATAGCTACGGCTAAAAATGTAATTGTAGATCCTATTGCAAATCCAGTAGAACGCTTAATTGACAACCCCGGCGAATTTGCTAAAAATATAGCCATGAACCCTACCAATGCATGGGACGATGTATTTTTACCGGCTGCCATGATACACGGGGCAACACCTAAAAAGGTATCTGGCGCAATCGGTGAGCGTGTAGGCCGTGTAGCGGAACACGTAAAAGAAAAAGCATCTAATGCCTTTGAAGATATTGGCGAACGTTTTACAAAAGATGCGCCAACAATGGAAGAAGGCGTAATGTATAACGCATTTGATGATGTACCAGTACCGGAAGAACCTAAAGCAGTAGAGCCGCGCGAATACTCCGAAGAAGCGTTGAATGGTAAATCATTTGAAGGTGAAACCGGTAATATCCAAGCAGATATATATAACCGATACCGTCAGCATGGATTGAGCGACGTTGAAGCGGCTGCACTAACTGGTAACATCGGCGCCGAAAGTAGTTTTAATACTACCGCATTGAGCGGCGACGGCTACGGTTCCCGTGGTTTAATTCAATTCACCGATGATAGATTAAACGGCGAAAATGGTTTATTGAAATTCGCAGAAAATCGCGGTTTAGATCCGTGGGACTGGAGAACGCAAGTTGATTTCAGCGTATGGGAATTGCATAACACCGAAAGCGCTGCACTTGAAGCTATGCGCGCAAGACCAGATGCAACGCCGGAAGAAATGGCCGTTATCGTACGCCAAAAATATGAAAGACCTAACCCAGCAGTTGCACATGATGATGTAAGGGCGCAAATTGCAAAAGAAACATTCGACGGCAATTATGGTAAATATGAAAATGGGCCACGTGATAATACATCATTCAAAGATAATACACTAGACACTAACTATAGAAACTATGAACAACCATTCAAAGATGAGTTTATAGAAAATGAAAAATCAGTAAATGGCGAAGAACCACATACCGATTTAAACAGTTTTGTAGAAAATACCGATAAAAAAACGGCTAAAAACGAAGATTTAGGTATAAACTATCAAGGCGAAGGCGAAACGGCCCGTACAGGCGAAATAAACGAATTTCAGCCGAAAGACCGCATAAATACTGACTTTGTAGAGGGTGAAAAACCTAAAATTGAAGAAAAAGCACTTGAAAACGATGCAAATACTCAATTTAGGTATGAAGAAGATGCACCGAACGAAAGTTTACGAAATGCACTTGACGATTTACCGCAAAAAGCAAAAGAAACTATCATAAACGAATTGAAAAATGATGCATCTGATCCACGATATACCGAATTAGAGAATAAAGTACAATCTAATACGGAATTATTGAAAGATTTAAACAAAGCCACAAAGCCAGATATGCCGAAAGCGGAACTTGATGCGGTTAAGGTTCGATTATCTGAAAGCCTAGACGTACCGGTTGAAAAGTTAAGCCATGAATATATGGATACTGTTCGCCGTGAACGTGCTGCCGAATTGATTGCCGATACGCAAGAATTGAAATTAATGCAAGCGGAACCGGCAGAAGGTGGCGTGAGCAAATACGCACAACAACCTAGCCAGCTATTAGACAATGCAACGCATGAACAAGTACGCAATGCAGTTGTAAAAGCCTTTGACGGTAACGAAGCAATGGCGAATAGATACATGGAAAGTAAAGGCGTTAGACCTACGGAACCGCTACAATATAGCGTTAAAGGTAACGAAACGCCACATACTGGCATTGATGAAGTAGGGCGGTTAGGCCGAAGCGTAACACGCAAGGAAATCCTTGATGCAGTTAATACCCTATTCAATCAACGTGTTAAAAGTGGCCGTTTGGGACGTCCTAACGTGCGCGGCTGGTATAATACTAAAACCGATGTAATTCGTAGCGGTAATTATGGCGAAATTCCAACAATCATGCATGAGTTAGGCCATTATGTGGATAACTATTTTAATTTTAGTAAAGATGCACGATTTAATAACGAATTTAACGGCGTAATTCAAGACCGGTTCGGTAAAGCATACAACAAATTAGGTATGGACGGCATACGCAGCGAAGGTTACGCAGAATTCTTTAAGGATTATGTAAGTGATCGCACGAAAGCAAAACGGGAATTCCCAGAATTCTATAAACACTTTACGGAAGCGATTGCAAAAGAACCAGAATTAAACGGCATCACCAATAAATTATCAAAGCTGGTTCATGAATGGCACCGTCAAGGCGGCGCGGAACGTATCAAGGGTAGCATTTCATTTGAAAGCAAGGGGAAAGTTAGCCAAGCTATTGATGCGGTAAAACGTGGCGAAGCTAAGGACGTAATTAAAAAAGCGTTAAATGATGTGTACACTAAAGCCATTGATGAATTGAACCCGTTGAAGGATTTAGTTGAGGAAGTCGAACGTCAAACAGGCGAAAAGATTGCCTTTGACGATAACCCTTATATGCAAGCATGGCTAGCACGTGGCTGGGTAGGTAAAGCAGAAACGCTTATTGAACACGGCGCACCGGAACATGGCATAAAACCACTCAAAGATATTTTGAAAGGCATAGGCGAAAAGGAACATAAGGAATTCTCCGCATACCTTGTAGCCTTGCATGATTTAGACCTACACAAAAATAAACAAAAGGCAACGTTTGATTATACCGAAGATGCTGCCGTATTAGGTAAGCACGCCGGAAATGAACGCTTTCAAAAGGCAGCAGTTGAAATCTATAAATATCAAGATTATCTATTACAAATGCTTGTTAAAGAAGGCATGCTAACGGCTAAGGCATATCATACAATGCGTAAAATGTACCCGCATTATATTCCATTCTTCCGTGATATGTCAGATGCTGGCATGCAATCGTTCTTATCTGGCGGAAAAGGTTTTATCGACGTATCTAGTCCCGTAAAACGCTTTAAGGGTAGTACGCGCGATATTATAGATCCGTTGGAAAGTATCATAAAAAATACGTTCCAATTTTATAATACAATCGAACGCAATCACGTTGGCCGCACGTTCGCGAAACTTGCCGATAAAAACGGCGTAGGCCAAATCGTGGAACGTGTAAACGGCAACAAAGCGAAAACCGATAATACGTTTAATGTTTGGGAAAATGGCGAAAAAGTTACCTACGAAACAACGCCGGAACTTATCCAAACGATGCGCATGTTAGACAAAGACCAATCCAATATGGTTGCTAAAATCTTGTCATATCCGGCTAACTGGTTACGCGCTGGTGCTACATTATCACCGGAATTTATTTTGCGAAACCCTGTACGCGATATGATAGGCGCATCTATTTATTCAAAACATGGCTTTATTCCTGTTATTGATACTTTTAAAGGGTTATCGCTATTCCTTAAAAAAGGTGAATTATACTGGGAATATATGAAATCTGGCGCAGCACACGCGGCAATGGTTTCGTTAGACCGCGACTATTTAGGCGGTCAATTACGCGATATTATGAGCCGTGAAAGTAAGGTTACTAAGTTAATTAAAAACCCTATCGAAGTATTGCGCGCTATGAGTGAAGCAACAGAAATGGCAACGCGGTTGGCAGAATTCGACAATGCACGTAAAGGTTATACCGGTGTAGGTAATCGCCTATTCGGTAAAGATAGAAAACCTTTGAGCATGCGCGAAGCAGCACTTGAAAGCCGTGATATAACGCTAGATTTCAGCCGTAGGGGTTCACATACTAAAAAGGCAAATCAAGTAATAGCCTTTTTCAACGCTACAATTCAAGGCGCCGACAAAATGGCCCGTGCGTTTAAAGAAGACCCGCGCGGTATGACGGTTAAAACAATGCTATATATTACGTTACCAAGTATCTTGCTATGGTACATGAATAAAGATGATGAACGATACCAAGAGTTGCCACAATGGGAAAAGGATACATTCTGGATTATTCCGGGCAAAGAAAATATGTATCGAATTCCTAAGCCGTTTGAAGCTGGCGTGTTATTCGGTACATCATTTGAACGTATGTTGCAGTATTTCGACGATGCAAAAAACAACCGTAAAAGTGTAGGTTTTAAAGGGTTCGGTGATAGGGTAATAGATAGCCTTGCACCTAGCTTTATGCCTACGGCTATGATACCGGTTGTTGAAGCTATGACGAATTACTCATTATTTAGACAACGCAATATTATTCCGCAATCGCAGGAAAATTTACCAGCACGCCTACAGTACGGCGCTAATACTAGCGAAGTCGCAAAATTCGTAGGCGATAAAATAAACGTTTCTCCGTATATTGTAGATAACACAATAAGAGGGTACGGCGGCGGCCTTGCTGGCCTAGGTTTGAGTGCAGTTGATGCTGCAAGTGGCGCAAAAGAAAACAATGCATCTAAAAAATGGTATGAAGCACCGGGGTTAAGAGGGTTCACGGTAGCGCCTTATCAATCATCGGATAGCGTACAACGTGTTTATGATGATTATAAGGAACAAGAAAAACTACATAATGAATTCAAATTAACAGGGCAACGGCCGGAAGGATACGATGCCAAAGAATTCGCCAAACTCAAAAGTGCAAGTGATAGCCTAAAAGGTTTGAACAAAGCATCTAAGGCGATCATTAACAATGAACGCATGAGCGGCGAACAAAAGAGGGAACAGTTAGACAAAATTAATATGAGAAAAGCCAATATAGCGCGTAGCGTTTATGGTTTAGGTAAGGTTAAATAAGGGGCGCATAATGGAGTTTATTGTAAGATTTTTTGTTGAGTGCTGGAACTCTTTAACGGAAGGGTTTTTGTTGAAGGCAATATTAAGCGGTGCGGCTGCTATTGCTATATGGGTAATTGGTATAAAACACGTCCAGATTTTGGGCGTGTTTATTTTATTGGTATTCATCGACCTTTTCACTAAATGGGCCGCTATTGCCTATCAAATGTTAATTGATGAATACGGATATGATAAAGACCAAATGGCGGTATGGGAAAAGTACCGCGCAATACCATTGGCGTTTGAAAAGGGCCTAATTTCCAGCCGATACATGCGAAAAGGTTTTGTTTTCAAAGTTTTAACATATGTAGCGGCTACAATGGCGGCCGTATTATTCGATGAAATGAGCGGACAGAAACAATTTGCGGTTTCGTTGGTATGGCTATATCTGGGTTCCTGTGAATTCTTATCTATCATGGAAAACCTACGCGACGGCGGGAACGCTATGCTGGGGAAATTCCTAGATTTAATCCGAACTAAAATTGAAAACAAGGTGAAATTATAAGGGGGGTACCATGAGAGGTATTGACGTAAGCGAAAATAATGGCGTAGTTGACTGGGGCGCGGTAAAGGCTAATGGGTTTGATTTCGCGATCATTCGCATCGGTTATGGCCGTGGTAATTTAGATAGTGAATTTTACAACAATATTAACGGCGCTATTAATGCTGGTTTAGCAGTTGGCGTATACCATTATTCCTACGCTATGAATGAAGAACACGCAGCAGATGAAGCCGAATTTGTACTAAATACATTAAGTGATGCCGGCTTAACTGCTGATAAATTACCAATGGGCGTATGGTTCGATATGGAAGATGCGGACGACTACAAAGCAGAACATGGTATGCCAACAGACCAGCAACTAACCAATATATGCAGCGTGTTCATCAATAAATTATGGCAAGCTGGATATGTAAATACTGGTTTATACGCTAGTTATGACTGGTTAGTAAATGTATTAGACGTTAGCCAGTTGGGCGGTTGCGCTATCTGGTGCGCACAATTAAATAGCCAATGCGACTATTACGGCGCTAATTTATGGCAATATACATTTACTGAAAACATTGAAGGTAAGGAATTTGATGCGGATTTAGTATTGAATTGGCCTATCTAACGGGGGTATTTATGGATACTATCAAGCAATTCATAAAGGCGTATTTACCAGTTATCACCGTGGCATTACTTATGCTGCTGGTTGTAGTGGCTGGTTTGTTTGCCTATAACGTGATGCATACTAAGAAAGTGCAAGAACCGGTTATCATTAATCAGACTACGGCCAAAAATCCGGTTAAATTAGGGGAAGCGCTTAACGTATCCCCTAAAGCAGCGAAGGAAGTTATTGCGTACAGGGAAACGGCGCAGCCGGTAGTAACGTATTACACGCAAGCGCCAACTCTACATGATGCGGCCGTTGTTACGAAAAATGCTATTAAAGAAAAATCGCCTAATATTCCAAAGGAAGCAACGGCAAAAAGTGATAGAACGGCAGTTGTAGAAAATACAGATGAACAAAAGATTGATGTATATAAGATTAATCTTAATAAAGCGCATCGCGTAATGGGCGGCGTTACTGTTATGGATACAGGTAAGGTATACGAAACAATCGGTTATCAAGCTGGCGACTTTCAAAGTCTAGCACATTTTGAAGGTAAGCATTTCAAAGGGGCCAGCGCGTTATATACATTTGCGAAATGGTAGGTGATCCGATTATCTCCGCGCCGTACGGTTTACGGCATATTGTATTTGATAAAGAGGTATAACAAGATGAAAACATTTACATTTGAAGGCAAAACTCATATGTTCGCGGAAGAAGTAGAACCAAAAAAGGACGGTTTATATACCGCAACTTTAACAGACCATAATAATAAACGTTGTGAAATGTGGTTCATTAACGGCGAATTGAAACGCCTTGTTGAATTAGACTAATAAGAAAGGGGTACCATAGCGGTACCCCTCTTTTTTATTTTGACGTCAAAAATACGGCAAAAATTCCATAATAAACTATATAATTTTGTGGAAGTGTTTTTAAAAAATACGTTTTGGCCAATCAGTTAAAAACTACACTATGCTATTTTATGGATAAAAATTATCGTATACGATATAATATAT
>ERZ1034969.299-NODE-299-length-33331-cov-5.242126_pt1 | contig 33331 bp, 52 predicted proteins | sample MGYA00520624_ERZ1034969 | MGnify/ENA primary metagenome ERZ1034969 (study PRJEB33766, sample SAMN09781776) | gut metagenome | biome: gut microbiome | host: Homo sapiens | place: Madagascar | study: EMG produced TPA metagenomics assembly of the PRJNA485056 data set...
TATCGGCTACCTTCCTGGCGCTTGCCGCGTTTTCTTCAGCCTGCGATACGGAATCCCCGAGCTTCTTGGTTTGCTCGGAAATAGTCTTCAGGTCGGCAACCGACGGAAGCAATGCTTCGCATGTTGGCGTAAGCCCGTCAAGCGTGATGCGCGCAATTGGCACCACTGCCGTCAGCCCTGTGTAAAGGTCGCCCGCCTCGTAGGTCGGGTCTGCCGCAGCCGCTTCGGTTGCAGCGGTTGCGCCTTGCAGTACCTTCTCTTCCAGCGATGTCACGCCCGTTGATGGGTCCACGGTGATCTCCAACACCGCCAAATCCTTGCGGAACTGCGCCTGGCTGCCGTTTGCGATGGCGAAGCTCGTCTGCGCTTCGTTGACTACCCATCGCCCATCGACCATCAGCCCGCCAGTGTCGACGGTGAGCGTGTTGGAGTCGGTCATGGTGCAGGCCAAATTGTTAAGTGCATCGAGGGCGTAGCGCCCCTTGCCGAGCATGCCAGCCTGCATCAAAGCCTGTTGATCAGCGGTGACGTGCGGCTTGCCCTGCTTTGCGGTTACTACGTCAAAGGCCATCGTCTATTCCCCTCCGTTGATGAATGCCATGGTCTGGGCGCATTGCTCCATCTGCATCTCGCGGTACTTCGCGTAGCAGTCGGGGCAGAGGTCGAATTCGCGGGTGTCCCCACGCTCGCCGATCACGCTGATCCTCGCCCAGCCAAGCAGGTCGACCTTCTCGGCGGTGGCGTAAACTGGCGGCTTTTGGCAGCCGCCGCGGTCGCATACCAACTCAGTGAATCCTTCAGTGCGCATTAGATTGCCCCTGTCTCGTATTGGACGGTCACGCTTCCGCGCTCGTCCATCTTCATTATCTTTTTGGTCACCTTCGCGCTGGCGAAGATGCCTGTCTTTGCATCGGTGCCGCCCACCGTGTCGCCCACATCGTAGAGATCGAGCGAGGCATCGAGGGCTACGCTGACGGAGTGGGCATCCGCCCAATACTCCTGGAGCTTCTTCGTGCCGTCCTCGATCAGCTTGTCCTTGTCGGCGCTGCTGTAGTTGTAATACTCGCTGTTGTCCAATACGCCTTTAAGCGTCTGCTTCGTGGTGCTAACCGCGCCCGAATCGTCCATGTAAAGCTCTACGTTGACGCGCTCGCCGTCCTGGCCCTCGCCGCGCCCAACCAGGTGGTTCACAGGCAGGTAGTCCATGTCGATGGCAACGTCCACCTGGTCGGCATCGAATGCCTCGTCCTTGCTCCAGTCCTTGGCTTGCACCGCCGATAGCACGGGCTTGTCACCGTCGTGCACGATCCGCAGCTTGCCGCCGACCTTGGAGAGCATCGCCACGATGCCGTTCAGGGCGTCCTGGTACTTGTCGAATGTATGGCTCTTGATTGTGATGGTCGATTTCGCCGCGTTGACCTTGAAGCAGGCAGTTAGACCGGTGCGCGATACAAGGCTCCGCAGCACGTCGTTTGCGTTGCCGCTTACGGTGAGCGAGCCAACGCCGCCGTCGGGCACCAGCACCTTCGATGCGAGCAGCCCGAACCACGTGCGCCCGTGCCACGTCAAGCCGTCATCGCTGGCTATGCCCGTGAGCATGCCGCCGTATGCGGTGCCCTCTGCGTAGACGTACATGCCGCGCTCCATCTTCGGAGCCGTTGGCGGCATGGTCAGCTCCATGTCGTTCTCGGGATCCTTGCCGACGCCGAAGGCCATGTCGACGTCGGTAGGCGCGATTGGCATGATGTCCACGCCCTTCGCGCTTTGCAGCATCAGGTCCATGGAAGCGCCACCGCCCTCTCGATCAGGTCAAGGGAGAAGCCCCAGCCCTGGTCCCATGTCACGTCATGCGATCCGTGCTTGATGCGCTCGTAGATATACGAGCCGCTTCCCTCCGCGCCGCGCACTCGCTTCGCGAATACGTCCTGACTGTTGCCGTAGCGGTCAGACAGCACAACCGAGTCGCCCTTCATGCTGCGCTTCTTCGTGGAATCGATGACGAGCAGGCCGTGCGCTGGAACCGTCACATCCACGCCGTAGCGGTTGCCGCCGATGTAGATGCTCGGCTTCGCCGCGTATCCGTAGATCGTCAGCCTGAAATCGCACGGGGCGATCGATGCCACTTCCAGCTTCGAGCCGCGAGCGGTGCTGCCGTAATCGTGGGGGTAATCGAATTCGTGATCGATGCCGCCCATATCGGACGATGTGCCGGAAGCGGGCATGAACTCGAATCGCGTCTCCCTTCGCCAAATCGGATCGGGCGCGAAGATGGAGACCGACAGAAGGCGGTTGACATTGGTATAGGACGGCGCATCGGCGGTGAGGATGTAACAGTCGAGCTTCCAACCATCGACCTCCCATGTGCCGGGGGTCCCCGCGTCCAAGTCCAGCGCCAAAAGCTCCATCATGAGGTTCGCCTTCGCCTTGTCGGCGCGGCGCGTGAAGCCAAGCTCGCCCGACAGCTTGCGCTCATCGCGCGAGGGCAGCGCGCCCGAATGGGCGTAATCCCATCCGAGCGCATCTACCGATGCAAGCGCTATGCCATCGCGCCCCGAAACATCGAACACCGTCCCATTGGCGGTCGTGTATGTTGACTGTCTCATACAGCAGCACGTACCTTTCGGTTGAAGTCACGGTCGGTCATCGTGGGCGTGTAGTTCTGAATGATGTACGGCAGGTTCTGATCGAGCCATTGCAGCACAGCCACGGACCCATCGCCACCGCCGTCGACGTCGATGCCAGCGCCGATGCCGCCTAGCACCTTCGGCGAGAGCGGAAGCACCGCCTCGTCGTAGCGGCGGTTGTCGCCAACGCCGATCAAGTGCGGCGAGTTGGCACCGAAGAGGCCGCCCTTCGCATACCACGAGACGCTCACAGACGGCACGGAGCCAGACTGGGGATCGAACTTTCCGTTCATATGGAAGTGCGGCAGCGCACCGACGTTGATACGGGGAATCGTGAGCCGCATGCCATTCACGCTCGACTGGATGTTGCTCACGCACGTCCTGATGGCTGACATGGCCTGATTTCCCGCGTTCCTAGCGCTGTTCACGAAGCTGTTGAATGAGTTGCCGCACGTGGACATCGCGGACTGGCAGGAGGAGGCGAGGTTCCGCATGCCAGACGAAGCGCTGTTGGCTGCGCCGGACACGCCGCTCGACATCGAGCGAGCCTGGCCGCTGAGCGATCCCATGGCCGATGCCGCCGTTGCGCAGCTCCCAGCGGCAGCGGCGCCAGCGCCCGCAAGCGTTGCCAAGCCGCCAGCCGCAGCGCCAGCCCCGCCAGCGGCAGCGCCGGCAGCGCCGCCTACTGCGGTAAGCGAGCCAGCGGCAGCGCCGCCGCTTCCCGCGATCGACGGAAGCGAGCCTGCCATCTGGTTGAATGCCCCGCACACCACGGATGCAGAAGCGCCCAAAGCGCCCATCGCCCCCGCGATGGCGGTGAGCCCAGCGGACACGATGCCAAGCGAGCCGCCGAGCAGCCCCATCGCAGCGGCAAGCAGCCCGATGGTCGCGGCGCCCATTGCAGCCCCTGCACCGACGAGCACAAGGCCAGCGCCAGCGAGCATGGCACCGACGCCAACCACGATCAGCGCAGCGCCCAGGACAAGGGCACCAGCGCCCATCACGAGCACGTACGGTGCGCCCATCGCCACGGCAGACGCAACCAGCATCAAGCCAGGGCCAGCGATCATCGCGCCCACGCCGACCACGATCAGCGCAGCGCCGAGCACCACAGCCCCTGCCGCGAGCAGGACGCACCCTGCGGCGGCGAGCACAGCGCCAGCCGCCACGACGACAAGGCCAGCGCCCATCACCACCAGGCCGACACCGGCGACCAAAGCGCCGGCACCGAGCACCAGGCACCCAACGCCCAACGCGGCGATGCCGATAGCGCCCTGGGTGCCGTACTGCGCGATGATGGGCAGCTGCTGCGCGAGCATGGACATACCAGCGGTTGCCGCCAGGATGCCGACGCCGATCAGGGCGATGGCGGCTCCGAAGGCGATCATGCCGACCGCCCCTGCGGTAAGCGCGGGGCCGATGGCTGCGGCACCTGCGGCAAGCAACGCGATCGCCGCCACCATGCCGACCATCACCACAACCGCGCCCGGTCCTGCGGCGGCGAGCTGGATCGCGGCGTTGGCGATGATGCCCAAGCCGACCGATGCCAGCAGCACGCCAGCGCCGAGGGCGATGAAGGCCACGGCGATCGAGAGGATGTTCTTCGGCTGCACCTTCTTCAACGCCTCGGCGAGCTTCTCGATCGCGCTTGTGCCCTTCGGTGCCTTCTTGGGCAATTCCTCGGTTGCCTTGCCCACCGAGGTAAGCCCCTGCGAGACGGCATCGACGACCTTGAAGGCCGCGAACACACCGGCAAGCGCGGTGAGAATGGGCGCAAGCTGCGAAGCGTGGTCCTTCAGGAACGCGCAGGCGCTGCCCACGGCCTGGATGACCGGCTGCAGCGCGTCCATCGCGCCTTTCAGCACGTCGGCTGCGCTGGCTGCGCTCTGCTCGGACCCGTCAAGGCCCGTTATGGCGCTCAGCACGCCGCCGATGAAGCCGACGAGGTCGGAGACTGCCTGTCCCAATGTGGACATGGCATCGGAGAACGCCTGAGCAGCACCGTTCTCCTGCAGCTTCGCGCCAAGCTGATCCACCCAGCCCATGAGGTTGGACACCGCCTGCGCGGCAAGGTCGCCAGCCGCCTTGATCTGCACGGTCATTGCCTGCGCAGCGCCCGAGATTCGGTCGGTGCCGAACGCCTGGATCACGCCAGCGACAGACTTGACCACCGAGTTCTGCAGGTTGGCCATGCTGGTCGCGATGCCGGCGGTGCCAGCCTTCGCCTGCTCGGCGAAGCTCGCGAAGCCCTCAAGGCCCTGCTGGTCAAGGTCGACGAACGCCTGCGTGAAGTCGTCGATGGAGACCTTGCCCGTCTTCATCGCCTCGTACAGATCCTGGCTCGACGCCGAAGCCCCAAGGAGCTTCTTCGCCACCTGGTCGAGCTGGCCTGGCATCGCGGTTTGGATGCTCCGCCAATCCTCAAGCTCGGGCTTGCCCTTGGCCAGGGTCTGCGCGAACTGCTCCAGGGCGGCTTCCTGCACCTGGGTCGATGCGCCGCCGGCAAGCAGGGCGTCGTTGAACGCAAGCATGATGTCGGTCGATTTGCCGACGTCCTTCACCGTGGGCACGATCTTCTGCACGCTTGACGTCATTGCGTCAAGGCGCGTCGGCAAGCCAGTGAGGTGGTCGCTCATCTTCTGGACCGCAGCGCTTGCGTCCGATGCCTCGTAGCCCAAGCCGCTTAGCACACGGGGAAAAGCCGCCATCGTGTCCACGCGGGACACCGCCGTGCCGATGGAGTTGCCGATTGCGCCCATCGCTGCGGTGATTCCCGTCTGCACGGTGCCGGCAACGGCACCGGCTATCGCGGCCATCTTCGTGCCGAAGGCCCCGAAGGTTGCCGATGCGGTCTTCAAGCCGCCCATGCCACGGTTGAAGCCGCCGCTGAACTTCGATCCGCAGGCGGTGCCGTTGGCACCGAACATTCTCGCGGTCCTGCCCGCGAAGCCGTCCATAGACGGCATGATTGATACGTAGGCTGCGCCTACTTGATTGGCCATGGTCGGCACCTTTCGGCTTAGACCATGCCTAACACTTTGTCGATCTCCGCCTTGTGCGCGAGCGCGGCATCTGCTGCCTGGCGGTTGCGGTGGCGCTCCATCGGAGTCTGCAGCGGCTTGGGTCGGTTGCGCCCCTTGCTGCCGTCCTTCGACTTCTGCCACGTGAGGATGCGAAGCGAGTACTCGATCGACCAGAGCAGCCGCTCGGCATCGCTCCATATCAGGTCGGGGCAATCACGCCGCGCCGTTCGCGATTCCTTGGGCAATTGCTCCCAAAGGATGCCGTACATGGTGCCGTCTGCGATGGCATCCATGCCCTCGTCGTCAAGCGGCAGGGCGACTCCGTAGTACTGCACGAAGTCCGCGACCAACTCCGCGCGGGCATCGACCCACGCGCGCACAAAGCCCATTAGTTTTTTGCTGTGGCTTCCTCGGCCACGTGCTCCAAGAACGCCGCGAAGGCATCCTCGCTTGCGCCGAGGTCGGACACGGTGCCGTCCTCCTCGGGGATGCGGTCAAGCGCATCGTCGAGGTTTCCGCAGAGGATCTTGTCGATCGCCCAATAGCCGCGGTTTGCGTCCTCGGTCACGCCGGCAAGTGCTCGCTGCACCTTCACGGACTTCACGGCAGCGCAGTCGATGCGGAACTTCGCGCCTCGGAAATCGATGGTCTTGATGTTGTCGGAGTGCTTCTTAGTGTTAGCCATGGTGGTTTCTCTCTTTCTAAGTAGGCTTCGTAGGCTCATGCACGGTGCATGCCTTCCTGGGGCGCTCCCACGCCTACAGATGGGAGCGCCCCAGGAAGGCGACCGCGCTAAAAACAGCGCCCACCGTTGCGGTGGGCGCTTGATGCTCAGTTAAGCGGCATCGGTCTCAGTCGACTCGAAGTAGTCGTAGCAGGTGTTGCCCTCGGAGTCGGTGAGGTACTTGATGGTCAAAGGGCGCTGGCAAAGCTCGGAAGACGCGATGGTGAGGTCGTCAAGCTCAGAGGACTGGCCCTGCGGCACAACCTTGCGCCAGCGGCGGTTGTTCTTCAGCACCAGTTCCAGCACGTAGATGAAGGTCGGATGGGAGTTGGAGTTGTGCTTGACGGAGATAACGCCGCCCTCGTCCTTCACGTTGTCCTCGCCGTACTGGCGCTTCAGGGTGCTTGCCTTGATCTCGGCGAAGGTCACCTGCGCGGACTCGACGCGGTTTGAGTTGGAGGAATCCATGAGGTCGCCGTTCATGTCGACGGTGTCGTTGGAGTCCTCGTCGATGGTCTCAACGTATCCGTCCTCGGAGATGAAGCCAAGGCACTCGAAGGCATCGCCGAGGCTGGTCTTGATATCGGTTGGTAATGCGGTGCCTACGGGCGCGGAGTAGATATAGCCGCCCTTGACGCCCTTGCCGGAGGAGACGTTCTCTTGGTTGTTGGTTTTGGAAACGGTTTTTGCCATCGGCAAATCCTTTCTAATCACTCGCACAGGCGCAGGGAAACCTGCACCGTGTAGCGGGACCGCCCCGTTTGGGGGTCGTTCGATCGGTAGGTATTTGTAGGCTTCGGGTCGAATATGTTCGGCTCTTCGTCAAGGTCGCGCACCGCTTCGCGCACTCTCGCCGCGATCGCCGCCGCATCGCGGCGACCAGGCTTGCCAGCCCAGCAGTCGATGTCCAGAAGGACGGGATCGGCGAAGCTTGAGCCGCCGCCGACCTGCTCAACGACGATGTACTGGTCTGGCGGCGATGCGGGAACCTCAAGAAATGCAGGAAGGTTGAGGGTGGCTTTCAGCTTGCGAGCCACCACCGCTTCCACGTCTATCATCTGCCGCCGCCCGCGCCGGCCCTGCCAGCCGCCTTGGTCAGCGTCTTGTGATAGAACTCGTCGGCCATCGCGTCGCCGTTGTCCGTTGTGACCAGGTAGCCGCTGCCAAGCGATCCCTTGAAGGGCTCGACCCCGTACACAGCGCCAGGGCGAGCAGACGAGTCGGCGGCTCCCTTCACCGCATGGGCCTTGCCGCGAAGCATGCCCTGGATGTTGGTGTTCGCCATGACAGCCGGATAGCCAGCCTTCTTGGCCTTGTAGCGCTTCAGCCGCCACTTGCAGTTGAACTTAACCATCGGTTCTGGTCACCTCCACGGTCAGGTTGTAGCCGCCAGGGGTGTTGGCGGGCGTGTACGGCTTCGGGTCGCCGATAACCGCGAAGCGCTCTCCCCTCACCAAGCAGAAACAGCCCCTGAGCGGGGCTGTCCATGTCTTCGGGAAGTGAAGCGTGTACTCGACGCTCACGCCTTCGGGGCGGGTCTCGTCCAATGACTCGGTCGATCCAGGCTGCACGATCACCTGCACCTCCGTTACCGTAAGCGTTGTGCTGATCGGCTCGCCCAGATCGTCAAGATCGGTTGAGGGGCTGATAACCGTCACGGTCTCTGCTGCGAAGAGGTTCATTTCTGCTCACGGTCCTTCGCGGTCATGGCGGGGATCGAGCCGATGCGCGTTCCCGTCAGGCCAAGCCGCCTGCGGTCGTTCTTGCCGAGCCACAGCTCGGCGGTTGGGTTGGCGAAGGTAACCGATGCGTTGTATGCGCCAGCCGCCTGCGAGAGCTGCGTGGCACCAGCCATGCCGAGCGGGATGTTGTACGCACGGGAGACAACCGCGCACGTCACCGCCTTCGCCGCAGCATCGAAGATCGGGTGCTCGCCCTTGGCGTACTCGGTCGAGTACCTCTCCATGTACGCACCGAGCAGCATTCCGCTCGCGTCCTCAAGCAAGGCTTCGACCCTCGCAGAATCGCCTTCGGCTACCGCGCCGTAGCGCGCCTCGTAGTCGGCAAGCGTTGCGAAGGCTTCCATCACAGCGCCTCGAACAGCTTCACAAGCTCTGCCTTCGTCGCCTTCTTCGGGGCGAAGCCGCCAGCGGCTTCGATGGCGGCGTGAAGCTCGGATACTGTCATGTCAGCTGGATTCAGCTCTTCGGGCGCTGCATCGGTCGGCTCTTCTGGCTCTGCTTCGGTCTTCTCTTCGGGCTCTTCGCTGATCGGCTCTTCTGCCGCCTCCACGAAGCCAGCCGCCTCAAGCTCGGCGAAGCGATCGGCGGTAAGCTCGACCGAATCTCCCGTGTAATGGATCTCAAAGGTATCGCGGTCGCGATACGGATATGTCACTGATGCGTGCATGTAGGCTCCTTATCACTAAGCGGTTGCGGCGATGGTGCCCTTGACGACCATGTCGATGTACTCGGCGAAGAAGGTGATGCCGGTGTACGCGACGGTGTCGTATGCAAGGCTCTTCAGCTCGCTGGAATGGTTGATGGCGATGTAGCCGGACTCGTCGGTGTAAAAGCCAAAGAGATCATCGCCCTCGGTGCTGGCGGTGTAGACCTTGACGTTTTTCTTTACGGTTGCGTAGATCGTGCCTGCGGCGACGGAGCCAGTGGACACGAGGGTGCCGAGGCCCGCCCAGTTCTCGATATAGGAGATGCCGAAGGCGGAGAAGACCTCGGAGTCGGCGATCTGCTTAGCGAAGTCGACGGGGTTCACGAAGTAGATGACGTCCACGTCGCCGAAGGAGTAGTACTCGACGAGGTTGTCGAGCGCGGCCCACGCGTTCGCGGCGGTGGCGACGAGGTTCTTGCCGGTGACGGCGGTGGTGCCTTCGCCGGCGAGCACGTTGACGAAGTCCTTCTTGATGCCTCGCTGGATGTCGGAGATCATCGCGGAGTCGGTCTCGTCGACTGCGGCCTCGTAGCCGCGCTTCTTGATCTCCTGCAAGGTGGTCTTCTTGCGATAGGGCTTGATTGCGACCTCGTAGGTCGTCACGTCGGTCCAGGCGTACTTGGATTCTGGAATCTCCTGCCCTTCGACATACTCGGTCTCGGAGAGCTTGCCGGTGATTTTCTTCTGATGCAGCGTCTCGCCGACGTTGGCCTTGATGGGATCGCAGGCGGAGAGCATCTTCGCAAGCTTGGCGATGGACTTGGTGAAGGTGTCGACGAGGTCGACGTTGCGTGCTGCTGCAAGAGTCTTGATATCGGGCATACTGGCCCCTTTCTCCCCTTATTTGAAGAGGTCGATGTTGGCTGCGATGGCGGCCATGCGTTCTTTCTTGTCTTTGATTGCGAGGATGTCTCGCTTGGAGGGCTTGCCTGGCTTGTCCTTGCCGCCAGCTTCTGGCACGGCTGGTGCGCCGCCGCGAGGTTTCGCGATCGCGGCGATTGCCTCTGCCTGCGCGGTGAGGGCTTCCTCGTCCTCGCCGTTGAGCGATGCGACCAGGGCGCGGTCTACGCCGGTGGCGGTTGCCACGGAATCGATCAGCGCGTTGCGGGCTTTTGCGGCTTTGAGGCTGTTGTTCTCCTCTTCAAGCGCCGCGAGCCGTTCTTCAAGCGTTGGGTCCTGCTTCGGCGATGCGGCTTTCAGGCTCTCGATCTCGGCGCGGCTGGCCTTTGACCGCTTCTCCCATTTGCGCGATTCCTTGATCGCGCCTTCGTAGAGCGACTTCCAGTCCTTCTCTTCCGTGCCGTTTTCTGCTCCCTGATCCTGTGCAGGATCGGCGGCGGTGCCTTCAAGCTCCTGTGCCTGATCTTCCTGTTCCATGCGTTTCCTCCTTTGCGCTGTGCAGCGCGTCTGCTTGCCCCATGCGGGGCGGTTTCAGGTATGAAAAAAGGCACCCGTGCGGGTGCCTTGGTTCAACTGGCAGATGGGGCGGGATTCGAACCCGCGGAGCCTTGCGGGGCTCACCCGGTTAGCAACCGGGCGCGATAAGCCGCTCTGCCACCCATCCAAGACAGCTATTCGATTGTTTCGGTCGTGGCTAGATGCGCGATTCCGCCGCCTGGATTGCCGCAGAAAGGGTGACCTCGAATGCATGGCCGGCAAAGTCCTTTGCCTTGCGCGTTCGCGAATTCTCGCTCACGAAGATCGCGCCGTCCATGGTGATCATTGGATCGGACATGGCGACGATGTTAGGAGGGTCGATCAAAACGCCCGAGAAGGTGTCGAAATCGAATCCCTCCACCAATCCCTTGGATTGAATGCTTCTGACAACAGCCCCGAAATACGCCTCGTTGCACCCAACAAGCTGGCGCAATGCTGCGATATAGACCTTCTTGCCGTTCTTCAGGCACCGGTAGAGGTACGAGAGGATCTTGAAGGCTATGACCTCGAAATCGTCTGATGCCATGCGTTCCTCCTTTTTAAAGCTCAACAGCCCTGGATGTAATCGTTGGTCGGGGCGGCGGGATTCGAACCCGCACGGGTTTGCGCCCACCAGCTTCTGAGGCTGGCGCGTCTGCCTGTTCCGCCACGCCCCGATGGCACCAGGCCGAGGAGTCGAACCCCGATATTCGGTTTTGGAGACCGACGCTCTTCCGTTAAGCGAGCCTGGTGTGTATAAAATGAACAGAAAAGCCCTTGGCGTGCTGGATAGCTAACCTAGGGCTTTTCTGTTCAATAAAGCTTGATTGTGATAGACTTGAGTTAGGTAAATTTACTTATAAAGCTGCGGTACGCCCCGACCTTCGAATCGGGACACGGCCGCAGCTTTATTTGTCGTTCAAAACCCTAACTGCCCCACTGTTCGAGACAACCATGAACACCTCTCCTGGCCGTCTTCTCTTTTCGAGAGCTACGCACGTTTCATTGAATCCGTCTTCGTTCCCTTCATTGGTGAAAACGCATCTAGATGGCGATGAGAGTCCGAGCTTGAACCATTTGATTCGCGCCCTTTTTACCTGATTGCTGACCGAGCTAGCGCAATTTGTAAGGTTTTTCATTTCCCAAAGTTCACCGTTCATGGATATGTCCAAATTTGCGGGAGCACGGGGATTTTCATCTACTGTTTCGATGTCGAAGCCATTCAGCAGGAGATAATCGATTCCCGCCTTTTCGTGCTCCTCAAGCGAATCTCGCGGTTTTACGTATTTTGCTGACCCGAGTTTCTTCCCCGCAATCGAACCGAATTCAACCCTTAACGCTCTCTCCCTAAGCTCATTCTTGTTAGAAGCAGCAAGGTCCTCCATCGAGTCTATCTGCTTAATCACTCTATATCGCTCGCGCAGCTCCTTCAAGCTGACCCCATCGGTCAGCTTGACGGATTTATGCAAATGACCCTTTACGAGCTCATAGAACTTAGGCGTGGCATCGGCGTTGGCGAGAATCTTCTCGCCAAGCACACCCGCCTCGACGATCTCCGCAGCCGTTCGGCGCGATGCGAGATATCCGTAGAAGTCAGAAACATCCCTGAACCCGTTGGCCTTGACCTCCGCGTCCAGGCGGTACCCTGCCGATATCCAGCCACTGCCTGCACGCCCGGCCTTGCACATACGCGCCGTTGGGTTGGTCTTCTTGACCTCCTCTGGCAGCTCCCCACCGTCCAGGACAAGGCGCTTCAGCTTGTTCCGCTCCGCCGAGCTAAGCCCTTCTGTTGCGTCGATCTTCTCGAACTTCCACCACTGGTCGCGCATCTCGCCAGGCTTGATGCCCTCAACCAGCTCAGCATCGGGGTTGTCTTCGAACCCAGGCACAACCTTGCAGTCGCAGCCTCGGTGGAAGCTCTTGAACTCGCCGGCTGTTTGGCGGGTGTGGTAGACCGCGCCACGGGAAGCGAGCATCAGGCAGAATGTGCACGTCTCGCGCCCGGTTGTCACCCTGGCAAAGCGCACTCCTTTAGCTTTGTCTCTCCCGACGTTGGCGATGATGGTCTCATTGAGGCTTCGGAAGGCATCGTTCCTGGCGTACTCGCCGCACGCCTTCGCGAACGCGGCATCGCCGCCCTTCGCGAGCTTCTTCGCCTGGTACCTTGCCACTGCGTCGGACTTCTCGGGCGAGTAGACCGCCATGGTGATGGCCTGGTCGAGGCTTATCCCCTCGGACTTTGCGCGGTGGTCGTACCATTCGGCGGCGAACTCCGACGCGATGTCATCGTAGCCCTGCACGTAGCCTTCCATGATCAGCTTCGCTGCTTCGCGCTTCTCCGCAACAGAGGCAGCTGGGTTCTGGCTGCACCAGTTCAGTACCGAAGACTCAACGTCCGATGCGGCCTTGTTGCCGATCTGCTCGACCGCCTTGTTGTAGGCGTCGAACTCACTCCGCGAGATCATCGGATTGCTCCTGGATCGGCTCGCTTGGCTCTTCGCCGCCCGATGCTGCGACAACGCCGCTTATCAGAGCAGAGGCAGCTGCCTTGGTGACGTTGCGGCGGATCTCCGATTCGACGTTGCGCACCTCGTCGTCGTCCAAGCCGTTCAAGCGCCAGAAGGTCGGTGTGCCGGCAAAGCCGTCGACCACGGAAGCGAGCTTGATGGAGCTGTCGGTCTGCTGTGCCAGGGTCGGCATTGCAGGGTTAAGGAAATGCACCGAAACATCGCATGAATCCTGCGCTTTCTCGTACGTGGTGCCGCGCTCCGTTGCGATCGCGGCGGTGGCCACACGTGTGAGTGCCGCCTTCGCTTCCTTGATGAAGCTCTTGCATTTGAGGATCAAGGGCTCGTTCTCGGCATAGATCGCCTCGGCGCTTGATGGGTTGTCAGACATGATGCCGAACTGCCCGACGTGGATTCCCGTTGCAGCGCTCATTCGCTTGCAGAGGTTGGCGAAGTGCTCTGTCATAGGCTGCATGCTCGGCTGCGTGAGCTGGCCGAATTGGGGAATCTGCCCCTCGCTGTTCATCGAGACCTCGAAGATAGAGCCGATGAACGCGCTCCATTTCGACTTGTCCTCGAAGGCGTCCCCGTCGGTGCCGAGCAGGTATTTCTGCGTGGATGCGGCGAAGGCAGCCGCGATCTCCTCGTTCACGTTGGCTCGCATCGCGCAGTCTATCAGCCAACGCACCTCAGAGTTGATGCGGGAGACGCCGAAGGGGCGGTCATCGTCTGGGTTGTGCGGCATGATGAACATGGGCACAACGCCAAGGCCGTGCTCGATGTACTCCGCGAACCAATCACCATCGCCGTTGTCGCGCAGGCGGATAAGGCAATCGGGCAAGAGAACATCGACCCAATTTGGGCGGTTGGTTGTGCGCCCGTTCTCGCGGGCGAAGGAAACAACCCACATGCCTGAAGATAGGCACTCGTGGACATCGTCCCAAATGCCCGTTGACAAGGTGGGCGGATACGACGTGATGCGGGCATGCCCGTCATCGTCTGCTGTAACAACCCACATCGAAAAGCAGTATTTGAGCGCGGAGTTGACCGCCTTGCCTACGCGTGTGTCCATGAAGTTTCGGCGCGATATCCGCTTCAAAAGCGCGTCGGTGTCGGTGTCCTCCGGTGCGGTGAAACCGTCGAATGAGAGATGGTCGCGCATCACCTCAACGCATTTATAACCCCAGCCGCATGCAACTTCCAGATCAGACAGCGTGTCGGGAACTGCGATGCCCAAATCTTTGAGCATGTTCCGCGCCTCGTAGTACTGGGAGCGGGCAAGGTTTCCGCTGTAGTGAGATTGCCAGTTGTTCAGCAGCTCCAGCACGATCTTCCGATGCTCGGGGAGCAAGCCGCTTGCAGATGCCGCAGCGTAGGGTATCGAGATGGCCAATTAGCTTACCCTTGCCTTTCTCTTTGGATTCCTCTTCGAAACGGTGATACCGAGCATCGCCAAGCCAGCGGCCTCTATCGGCGATGAGTTCTCGCCGCCGAAGCCCCAGCCGCCAGCCTTGCCTATCTCGCGGCGGGTCGATGTTGCCGCCGAAAGGTCAAGCGCTGGGCATTCGATGTGGGTAATTGAGTTTGTCCGCGCCGCATCGAAGATCAGGTTCGCGGCGGTTACCGCCTGGTCGGTGGTGGGGCGCATGACGTATCCGCGCGGAACCCCCAGCGCCGCCATCCGATCGCAAAGCGAGCCAGCGGCGCTTTTGCCGTCGATGACAACGGTGCTTGCGCGCCCTGCTCGGACGGTCAGCCAGCTCACAAGCCATTCGATTCCGCGGGCGGTCGATTCGCAGAACGGCAGCTCAACGTGCACAGCGCCGCCGCTCTGCGCGGCAACCGCCAATGCGACCGTTGCGCCGTCTGGGGAGAACTTCACTCCGTAGGCAACCTTCTCGAATCGGGTGGGCGCATTCGCGGCAGGAACCTCGGTCTCGCGCCAAAGCTCTTCGCCGATAAGCGGCTTCTCAACCTGATCGATAGGCGGAAGCCAATAGCCCAGGTACTCCTGCGCGATCCCGAGGTCATCGCCCTTCATGCCGTAAACTCCGGTGCGGATGTCGGCGGCTTCGACCAAACCTTCAGCAAGCGAGGGGTTGGCGGTCGGCCACCGCGACTCGTCCATCGGGTCGCCCACCTCGTCAACGCCGTACTCCAGCCAGCAAAGGTCATCGCCTGGCGTTCCCCAGGCTTCCTCGCGCAGCTCCTTGAATCGGTCTGCCGTGCATCCTGCGCGTGTGGGGGTTCCCACGTAGATCAATTGCGAGTTCTTGTGCGGTGAGTGTGTGGTGGTGGGGTTCAGCGTCTGCGTCTGCGATTTAGTCAAAAGCTGCGCCTCGTCGTAGATGATCACATCGAAGCTGTAGCCAAGCGATGCCGAGTCGGTTCGCGTGGAGAAGCAGAGAACGCCGCCGTTGGCGAACTCGAAGCATTCCTGCGCGGTCTTGCTCTTTGCATCGGAAACATGCCGGTTGAGATATCGGGGCGCGTCAGGATCCCCGGCACGCTTGCCGAATATCTTGCGGAAACGGGCAAGCATCTCGCACGTTGTCGAGTAGTTGTGGTCCGTCCAAAGCACGGAGTACCCAAGCTCGAACACCAGAAACGCCGCCCATATGATCGCGTCGTGCGATTTTCCCGCCTGGCGCGGAACAGACATCCCGCACCTTCGGTGGACCCACTTGCCGTTCGCGTCGATGCGCGACCAGTCGGCAAGCGGTGTGCGCTGCCATTCGCCAACGCCGTATCCGATGATCGCCGCGAAGTCCACTACCTCGTCAAGCAGGTCGGTGTGCCCACGGCTTGAGGACACGTGCTTACGTGGCTGGCATCTTCGCGGCGATCCTGGCGGCGATGGAGTCAAGCGCTTGATCGACTGGATCCCCATCACCTCCACCCTCCAACCGCTCCAACTCGTCTATCGTTGCGCGGTACTCGCGGGACAGCCCCGCAATAGCCTGCGGGGGCGCATCGTTGAGCGCCGCGCGGAGGATCCCGCGGAGCTCGATCAGCCTTTCGGCCGTGCTCTTCGGCTGCTCGCCCTTCGGTGTCACTGGGCAAGGATCCTGGACAACGCCATCGGGCGGCGCGTCTGCCGCCCAAACCCTCTGTACTGTTGACTTCGAGCAGCCCATGCGCCGAGCCGTCTCCGTTACTCCGAGCTGGGGAAACATGGTCACGATCGCCTTGCGCTCGGAAGCGGTGAGCTTGCGCACCTTTCCCATTTCCTTCAGCTCCTTTTCCCTGATAGCTGGGTAAGCTTGAGTACCGTGTGAAAAAAAGGCGCAATGCGGCAGGCACGCCTTTTCCACGGTGGGAGGGGTATATCCCCAGGTCACCAGCTAAAACTAGTTTTGCATCCAACGTCTTTTGCCCGTGGTTTGGGCGGCGCGTTGAGCGATTCAAGGTCCTTGTTTCCCCTTCGCTCGTTGCAGATCCTGTGGGCTGGCGCGACGTTGGAGGGATCGATGGGCGAGCCGCCCTTCGACACCGGCACGATCTCGTCAACCTCGAAGCTCATAGGGTGGCCAGCGGGAAGCGAGTAGTCGATCGCGCCGCCGCAAAGATGGCATGGCCTGCCCTGGTCTCTGAGCCAGCGCCTGACCTTCCTTCGCTCGTTGCCGTTGGCGTAGCGGTTGACCTTGACGCGCTTCGGCTTCGGTCTCGCTGCCTGCATGTCAACGGCACATTGGCTGCAGAAGCCGCCATGAGTATCGGCAAGCTTGCCGCAGGCTAGGCAGTACGCCATTTGCATCTACCTCCATATGATCGATAGCAAGCCACCGCATGGAGCATTGCGTGCGCTACTGCAGTGTCATAACGTGAAGCGGCCTTAGCCAGGTAATTGATCGTCAACGCTTGCCCTCGATTCCAGCCATAAAAGAAGGGAGCTGCCACCGCTCTCTCAGCGGTGCGCAGCTCCCTTGTGGACATTTTTGACGGGTACAACATAGCACCTTTGTCGTTTGCAAAAGTTTGCAAAAGTAGGCAATTGTTTGCAAAAGTAGGCAAAAGTTTGCAATTGTTTGCAATCAGACGGCAGGATGCCGCGGCAATCGGCGGGAATGCGGCAGGAACTCGTAAAGCTCGATCAGGGCTTCAGGCTCGGAATGGGTGCACCACGACACCGAGCGGTCGAGCGCCAGCGCCACGTTGCGCCACGTGCTGCCGTTGATGTACCGATGCTCTAGAAGCGATGAGTACTCTGGCGTTGGCATGGAACAGAGTGCGGCCAGGCATTCGGCGATAGAAGCTTCCCATTGCGCCGATGCATCGCTTATCGCAGCATCGATCACGTCAAGCTTGGCCACACCGTCCGGCACAGCATCGCCGTACGAGTTCGGGCTCGCCGGCAATCCCGTGTACTGCATCCCCTTCACTTGCATCGCGAATAGCTGGTCTGCTCGGCGTATCTGCATCTGGTCCAGCCGCTGCCTTGCCGACCTCACGGAGCGAAGGTAGTCCTTCGCCCTGCTGATCCTCAATCGGTCGTACTCGCTTAGCGCTTCCTCGTGCATACACCCTCGCTTTTCTCTGCCGCCGATACGGGAAAACCCCCGACCGATGATCGAGGGTTTTCCAAAAGTAGGAAGGAGTCCGTGGGACGAACAGTCTTCATTATAGGGAAACGAAACTACCGTGTCATATCCTGTGTGGTCGACCTATGAATCTGGCTTTCTCCTCCCCTTGCTTCCTCCTTTCTTGCCTTGCATTACTTTTGCATGGCATGGGTTTGCGAGAATGAAGGGTTGAAACAACATTATGAGCTGGGAAAACGCTTGGGTGTCCCTATACTGCCCATCGAATGCCACCGTTTCGCGCCCGTTCTACAGAAATGCAGCCAAAGCAACGGTATGGCGCATCCAAGAACCCACACCCCCAACATAAAGAAAAGGCCCCGCCGAAGCGGGGCCGATGCGAAAGCTTATTGCTTTTCTTTTGGCGGGTTATCCGATGGTTTCTTGTTTGGCACGATGGATTGAACGCCATTCGCCAATACAGTGATGAACGGGACTGCGATGAACGCACAGGACAGCACCGTGCTTTGGTATAGAGCGTAAGTCACGACAGCGCAACCAAAGGCGGCTACCATGAGCAACGCCGATATCCATTGAGCACGGCTCCTAACCTTGATCTCGAAGTCTGCAAGTTTGTCTTGCCTCTTTGATTCGTCGATAGTGAACGCATCGTTCCATCTGCACATCCGCTCGCGTGTCTCGCTGTCATACATTTCGTAGATCGACGGATGGGGAAGCATACCGGAATACGCAACGGACATCATCTCGGTTTCTGAGCTAGAGATAATGCCCGCTTCGATTAAATCCTCATCGCTTGCGTTTTTGATCAGGTTTGCTGCTGCTACAAGCTCCTGCGAACCTCTATCACGCGGCTGACCCTCTTTCCTTCCGCCCTTGCTCTCTGAATTCTTCCCAGGTTGATTAGAGATTTCTTCATCGATTCTTTTCGTATTTCCTGAATCTCCTTGCTGCTGTCCAACCCTGGGATCATGAACAATTCCTTCGTGGTCATCGCTCACGACCTCCTCCTTCTCGCTTATGGACTTTCTGCCCCTTCAGTCTACCAAATGTTCAAACCTGAAATCCTTTTGGTTATCAAAAGGATTTCAAGCGTTACCCTTCTTCATCGCTTGGCCCTCTTGGTTCCGCACTCCGGGCAATACGTCCCGACCTCGGAGTAGAACGTGTCGCAGCAGTAATCGCAGTGCCATTCCTCGACGTTGAGGACCTTGTAGATAGTGGCGTTGTCGTAATGTTCGCTAAGACCGCGCTTATAGCCATATGCCCCGCCGATCATCGCTGCACACAGTATGGCCACGACGATCACGGGAATCCACGGTGCAAACGGCTTATCTACCCACGACATTGCTCCCCCCTGCTCTTCCTGCGACACACGTTGCTAACGTCCACTTCGTTGCGGCACCTCTCGCAGACATCGCCGACGCGCTTCTTGTTGTCTTTCCAGAATTCGCGGGGATAGCTCCTAAAGAACGGATGGGAGTACGTTTTGCCGCATCTTGCGCACGTCCACACAAACGGGTCACAGCTCATTCCACCACCGCCTTTCTGATCCTTTCAGCCCAGTCGGTCACGCCGTCGACGTCGGCTCGCTCGCACCCGTTGGCGACCTTCAGCAGGTCGTCTCGGTCGATTGCGCGCGCGTTCCAGCCTGCTACTGCGTCTTCCAGCCCGTTGTACGACTCGACCTTCGCGCAGCAATCCCAGCACTCCACGAAATACACGTCTTCGAACATGTCGCAGATTACGTCGTCACTCCCGCAGAAGGGGCAGGGCTTTAGCTCGATTTCGTTCATCGCCTTATCTCCCTTCCAATGCTCTCGATGGCAAGTATTACCAAGGTGAAGCCAGCGTACGCCACGACGCATGTGTCGCGGCAGAGCAAGCCGCCAATCATCATGACCACCATGAGAATGTTCACGATGAGGCTCATTGCGTCACGAACACCGTCGTTCATTCCTGCTCCCCTTCCTCTTCCTTGCCCCTCAGCCAGCGCTTGAGGCTTTTGATGCAATCGGAGCAAAGATCGAAGCCCTTGCTTACCGTCAAGCCTTGGGTGAGCGAGAGCGAACCCTTTACCTTGGGCTTGCCGCATCGATCGCATTTATAGATCATCATTCGCTCTCCACCTCCGTGCCGCACCACGGGCAGTAGCGGGGAATGGTCTCTATCTCGTCCCAGCTCGTGATATATGTATCGTCATGCTCGAAGTGAGACACGCGGAAGACCATGTCGCAGCGGTGGCAATGGACAGCATCGACGGGGTTGCAGTCGCTTATGCTCGTGAAGTCGCTGAAGTCGACGATCCCGCGCGGCTTCCACTTCTGGTGGAATGGGGTCGCCCCGCACCTCGGACAATTAACCGCCTTTGCGAACTTCGAATTTCTAAGCATCATGAACCACCTCCGCGCCGCAGTTCGGGCAGTAGTTTGGTTCTGCGAAGTCCCCTGCATAACCGCAGGCAGAGCAGAAGAAGTCGTAATGCTCACCATTTGTTCCTTCTTCGCCGCCGATGTTGCGGCAGGTCGGGCGGTCGATAAGGTCAACCAACTTGCCAATTCTCTCAATAGCTTGGCCTGGCGTGTGCCCGTCCCACTCTGGCGCACGGTCAACCTCCTTGCATCGGAACAGATTCCAATAAGGCTCTACGTCGTAGTGGTACGTCGCTTGCCCGTCTGGAGTCTCGATGCCGACGATGAACATTCCCTCGTACATGGTGCCATCTGCGTGCAGCTTGGATTTCCACGCTCGGGTTGCGAAATTCCCGACGATGACGGAGAACAGCACGGCTCGATGATGGTAAAGCTCGTTGAATGTGTGGTATCCGTCTGAGGTGTTGCCGTCGATAGGTTGAGGCTCGATGAGGTCAGCCAGGCGGGCAAACACGCTGCAATACGTATGTACATCGACATCGCCAAACGCGGCCTTGGACACATACCAAAACGGGTCAGAATCGCTGAAATCGAAATCATGCGAGTAAACCCTCAGTCGTTCCGCTATCTCTCGACGCTCTTCGTCGCTAATCTCCATCACTTCCTCCTTCAGGGTCAATAAGGTCGGCCAGACTTCTGAAAACCTGCCTTGGATTCGGGAAATCGTCCTCGTCGAGGACAATGAACTGAAGCCTGCCCCACCATTCGGAGAGCGACCCTTCACCGTATGCCGCATCGTGGCGAAGGCTGCTTGCCATATTGCGGCGCTCCTTGTCGCTGATCATTGATCTCTCCTCTCGCGTTGCTTGCGTATCAGCTCAAGCTCTCTGCGAATGCGACCGTCCGTGTTCCTGAATGCCTTCTCGTAACGCTCGGGCATTTGGATTGCGTCCGTGATCGCGTCCACCAACATCTCTCCGCATTCGCCGCAATAGTCACCGCACATCCACCATTCGTATCGGATATCATCGTTGAACCGCACGGTGATGGCCGCGCTGGCCTTGCTGTCTATCTCAGCTCCGCAGCAATCGCACGTGTAGGCGGTTATCGTCTTCTCGTGTTTCATAATCGTCATCACTCCCCGTTGGTGCCATCCTCGACGCCGATGTCACGGCACCTCGGACGGTCGATAAGGTCAGCCAGCCTTTCGAAAACTTCCCTTGGATTCGGGAAGTCCTCTTCATCAAGGACGATGAACTGAAGCCTGCCCCACCATTCGGAGAGCGACCCTTCACCGCATGCCGCATCGTGGCGAAAGCTGCTTGCCATATTGCGGCGCTCTTCATCGCTAATCATCACTCGCCCTCCTGCTCTTTTTCGATCCCAGCGAGCCGCTTGGCGCGCTTCATAAGCTCGATATTCATGCTCACCCTGCATGGGCGGCCTGTCGCCTGATGGGAGTGCTTGCAGTCCATGCAGGAGACGATGTCTTTTTCTTCGGGCCCATAGAAGTAGCGACATGCTGACTTCTTTGCGTCCTCTTCCAGCTTCTCCCACGAATCGGGCGGGGCAAGGAGGAGTCTATTGGTGTCGGCGCACCAACCATTTTTGTTTCCCGTATAGCCCCCACTGGCAAACCATTCCCTCCCCTTTGGCGAGTAGCGGAAAGCTAACACATGGAAAACCTGCCCGTCCGTCTCGTAAAGGGTCTCAGTATCGAGCGGTATGATCTCACCGTTCGCGTCCCTTGGCGGCTCGACACCAAACACGTTATCGCTGTGCATTGTTGCCCCCTTCTCGCTTCTTCTTGATCTCCATCGCTTCACTGTAATAACGGGCCGAGTCCTCTGCGAGCTTGGATGCTAGAAAGCGCGCGCTCCCGCGTTCGTCGGCGGATTGGGCGAGGAGCGCTGCGCTCATCGCGCTGATCGACGAAAGCATCGTGACGATCGCGCAGAGCATCCCGGACACCTCCTCCATGAACATCTGCTCGCATTTCTTTCCTTCAATCTTCTCTTCCATGATCTCTTCCTCCATATCAATCGCCGTCCCATACGCCGTCGGGGCGCATCCTCGCCATCGCCGCGAGCTGCAAGAGCGGGCGCTTGGCGTTGCCCTCGGTCGCTTCCCAGTAGTCGTCCGACACGTCGTCGCCAAGCCTTGCGGCTGCGGCTTCGAGGATTGGTATCGACTCCGCGCCGGTCATGCCGTAGATGGCGCGGATGCCCTCCTCGCCCATGACGCGGCGGTAGTGCCTGCCGTAGTTGTAGGTCACGTTGAGCCACAGCTCGGTGGTTCCTCCCAGGGCGTACGTCCCGCCCTGCATGAGGTGCGGTGCCTCGACCTCTACCGTCTCGCGCGTCACTGGGTCCAATAGCCTGATGTCGTAGCTCATAGGCCGAACGCCGCCTTGATCGCCTGAGCCGCCTCCACCATGCCCGACGGCCCGTAGGCGAACCCGTTCCTGCCCAGCTCCTCCATCTGCTCGGCGAGCTTCATCAGCGGCTCCATCGCCGTGCGCTCCTTCTCGATGTCGGCCTTGTCCTTCGCCCGCGATGCCATGCCGCTCTCGATCAGCGAGATCAGCGTGCTGTAGCTGTCCATAGTCGAGCTGTCCGCCCGATTGCTCCATGCGAACCTCTCCTGGGCGGCGTCGTACTTCGCCTGCGCCCACTCCAGCCAGTCCTCGGCTTCCTTTCGCTTAGCCATTCGGATGCTCATTCCTCTTCTCGTCTCTGTCGCAACCGCTCTGCGAGCGCCTGAAGCTCTGCTCCGAGTCGATGCAGCTGCGGCACCTTCGCTGGCTTGGGAACGTCGGCGTGAACTCGGCGCCGCATTGCCTGCATGCCCTCGGCGTCAACTGGCGGCTGCGGGTGACACTGTTCAGCTCGATGATCGCAAGGCAGACGCGAAGGCTCTCCGGATCGTGGTATGCGAGCCCTTGGCGGTTGATCTGCACCAGGTCGCTCCTTTTGATCGCTACCAGGTTCGCCGGGTCGAAGTTCGACCTGTCCTGATCGGCGAAGACGACGGCATGCCCGTCTGGCACCTTGCAGCCGTGCTCGCGCTCCCACACGATGATGTGCTTCGCCTTCCAGTTGTTGTGGTGCCCATCTGTCGGCCTGTCCATGATCTTCACCTCGGTGTAGCCGTCAGCGTTTACGCGCTCGTCGCCGACCTTGAACGCCTCGGCGTTGTGCGGAACGTTGCCGGGCTTGAACCACGATGCGCGGCAGCGCTCCATGGCTTCGGGGCTTACCCACTCGCTCATGGCCACGCCCTTGTTCCACGCCTTTTGGCCTGGCTTGAAGCGGCCTCCGAAGGTGCCGCTTAGCACGTTGAAGCGCTTCTTCGCGTTCTTGACCTGCGACACCGACAGCCGTATGCCGAACCGATCCTCGAACATTTCCGCTATCTCGCCCTGGCTGTGCCCTGGCACGATCTCGCGGAAATACGCGACGTGCTCCTCTTGCCAGCTGAGCTTCCCGCTAGCCATGGAGCGCCCTCGGGATCGGCACCTTCTCGCCGAACGCCTGCGCCTCGCAGACCATCTTCGACACGCTGATCTGCAGAGATGCGATCTGGCTTGCCTGCCGCGCCAAACCGCTGATCGACTGGGCGCGGGTGATCTCCTCCTTCAGCCGATCTCCGGTAAGCTCCGGGTCCTGAAGGCGGTCGATCTCGGCGAAGATTGCGTCCGCCAACCCGCCAAGGTTCTTCGTTTCCGCCATTTGGTTCTCCTTCCGTCAGAGTCGTACGCGTTTGCGCAAAGATTCGCCGTTCATCACGACGGGGACGCACATTTTCAGGCGGTCCAGGATCGCGTTGGCGTGGCTTTGGCCGCCCTCTGCGAGCCGCTTCCAGAGGGCGATTCCCTCGTAGTTGGTGGTGTAGATGGTCGGCTTGCCGTTGCCGATGCGCTCCGACATGATCTGGAGCAGCATGGCTGTGGACTTCTCGTCCATCGGCGACTGCCCCAAATCATCGATAAGCAGGCATCCGCAGACGATGAAGCCGTGAAGCACCTCGTCCGGGCTTGCGTTGCGGTTGATCCAGGATCCGTCGACCGCTCGCTTGATCGAGTCGAGCATCGCGAAGCGCACGGTCATCGCCTGCGCAAGCTCCATGAGCGCTGCGCATGCCTCCGTGGTTTTGCCGGTTCCGTTTGTGCCGCGGATCACAAGCTGCGAGGAGCCGCCTTCAAGCACCGAGTCGACCCACCTGCGCACCTCCGGCACGCGCACCGCCCCGTTGCGGTAGTCGGCAGGGATCCCCGAAGCCTCGATGCGGCCACGTACGGTGCGCTCTCGCATCGCGAGGATTGCCGCCCGCTCACGGGCAGCGCGTTGCCTTGCCAGCTCGAGCTTGTGCCTTGCCAGTTCTTCCTGGCTCATCGCCGCAAGCTTTTCCTTTGCGGCAAGGTAGGCGCTAGATGGCGTCGGCGAACTTTGCGGCTGCATCGCGCTCCTCCTTCGCCGTGCCTGCCTTCGCGGCGGCAAGGTATCCCTCGAACTTCTCGCCGAAGAGCGTATGCGGGCGAAGCCATTTCTGGCGCTTTGGGTCTGCGCCCCATTCGGCTTGCTGCTGCTCGCAGACCATGCGCACGTCGTCGATCGAGTAGCCGGCATCGAAGATTTTCGTCAGGTCGAACGACACCTCGGCAGACGGGATCAGGCAAGCGCGGCCAGTGACCTCCGTGAAAACCTTCAGCGCCTCTCCGATGAACAGCGCACGGGGCGTGGGCGCTTTCATGGTTGGTTGAGGTGTGCTGATGGGAGAGTCGTAGGTTGATATCTCACTCTCACTCTCACTCTTTGCTAGCAGAATCGGGTTTTGATCTACCTTTTGATCGCCCTTTTGATCTACCTTTTGATCGCCCCTTTGATCGCCGCCACGGGCGTTGGACTTGGTGCGGGCGATGAGCACGCGCTCGCGCATCGCGTAGTAAAGGCTCTGGCTCGTGCCTTTGAGGGACTCTGCCGAGTCCTCGCCCTCGAAGAAGAGCAGGGCCAGCGCGCCGATCACCTCTCCCTGCACCTTCTTCGAGCAGCCGCGAACGGCGAGCCAGAAGTCCTCCTGGACGAAGAAGCCGCGCTTGTAGTTGCTTGCCATTTAGTAGAACCCCTTCCTAATTGAGTCCATTGAGAATCGAGTCGAATCGGGCGGCGGCCTCGGCGTCGTAGCCGGGGAGCACATGCCCGTATACCTTCAAGGTGGTGCGCACGTCCGCATGCCCCAAGCGCTCCTGCACAACGCGGATCGGCGTGCCGTTAAGGAGCAGGTACGTTGCGTGGGTGTGCCGCAGCGTGTGCAGGTGCGCGTACTTCCCGATCTGCAGAGAATCGGCGATCTCGCGGAAGCGCCTGCTGAAATCGCGCGGGTCGTGCGGCGACCCGCCCGCATCGCAGAACAGCGGCGGGTCGGAAGCGCGCGAGAGCCTCTTCGAGCGCCCGATGCAGCGCTTGATCACCTGCATCGTCGATGCGCCCACGGTCACCTTGCGGCGGCTCGTCTTGCTCTTCGGGACCTTGTAGAAAAGGCCTTTGCCGGAAGCACGCGCCAGGGAGTGGCTGACCCTCACCTCGCGGCTTGCAATGCCGACATCCGACAGGCGAAGGCCAGCAAGCTCGCCGGCGCGAAGGCCGGTGTTTAAGCACACCCACAGCGCGGAATCAAGCTCTGCGGAAGGCTCGTCCCCGCTGCGCTGCCGCAGCCAGGACGAGAAGGCGGCAAGGTCGCGCTCTGTGAGCGGCTGCGCCTCGTAATCGGCGGGGCGCGGGGCGGGGACGCCGGCAAGGGGGTTTCCGCGCATGATGCCCATTGCGGCAAGCTCGTCGAACGCGTGCGACAGCCAAGCGTTGAGCTTCACGACGGTGTTGGGGCTCAAGCCCTTCCCTCCCTGCTCCTTCGGCGCTCGCATGGCCGAGTAGACGTTGAGGATCTCGTAGGGCCGCAAGGAGTCGATTCGGCGCTTGCCCAGCGCCGGGTAAAGGTGGCATCGGGCGTTGCTGCGAAGGCCGTCGATGTACGTTGGCGATCGCTGGCCTTCCAGGGTCGAGAGGTAGTACTCGATCATGCCCTGCAGGGTGAAAGGCTCGCCGGTGCCCTTGAAGCGGTCCGCCGCAGCCTGAAGCTGCCGCTTGGCTTCCTCGATCTCGCATTGGCGGGCATCGGGCGGAAGCGAGCGGTAAAGGTTGCGGACGCTGCCCGTGACGTCGTCGCGCCCTGCGTAGGCGCGTACCTCGATTGTCTTGCCCGTGCGGTATACGCTTGCCATTGCGCCTGCCCTTAGACGAAGAAGGCCAAGAGGATCGCCCATGCCACGGCAAGCGCCGCAAGCGCTTTCAATGCTGCGCTCGCGAAATCGCCCCAGTCCGCGAAGGCGGGTGAATCGCCGAAGGTGAGGAAGCGCGAGATGCGCTCCAGTATGCGTTGGCTCATTTTGGCTCCTATAGTGAATCGTTGATGATTGATTGCCCCAAAGCTGGGCGCACGGCCCTATCGATTTCCTGCTCGCACAGCGAAAGAAAACGTCTGACTACTAATTTCCGTGGGTGTTGTGCGCGTATTCCATGCGCCCAGCTTTGGGGCAGCCCCTGAAATGGGGCTTATGTGCCAGATGCAGCCGTGGGGGACGGCAGAAGCTAAGGAGAACCCGTGCGCAACCGAAGGGAATCTGCTCGATTAGGAGAATGTCATGTAAGCAAGAAAGTCGCCCCTGCCGTCCCCCACGGCTGCATCTGGCTTGTTCAGGATCGGTTGCGCCTGCCGACCGCCCAGACGATGATCGCCACCACGGAAGCCACCAACGCGCTCGAAGCGTGGAAAGGAACTGCGGCGTAGTTGCCGAAGAGCATGATGTCGAACACGGATGCGCTTGCGAAGACGAGGGCGACCATCGACACGGTCAAAGCGGCGATGCTGTGGCGCATCACTGCACCTCGTCCACGCAGGTCAGCTCGGCGCCAGATACCTTGTACCCGATGCCGAGCACCGTGAAGGCAGATTCCAGCAGCGGGTCTGCCGCATCGGAAATGGAGACCGGAACGATCAGCTCACGGCTGAAGCCGTAGTAGGCGCTTACCTTGTCGCGGAAGCGGTCGATGGCCTCGGCGCACTTAGGCCAAGTAGCGTCCCTCGCGCGCTTGAAGTCCTCCGGCTCGATGGCCCATTCCTCGCCGTCATTGGATTCGCAACCGGGCTCGTCCTGATTGAGCAGGTCGTGAAGCTCGTCATTCTTGACGACCGAGAAAACCGCCTGCGCGACGTCGCCGCCGGGCAGGTCTGCCGTCACCGCTGCATTGGCCAACTTCACTCCTTCAAGGTCGTCGAGCTCCCGCATCGCCTCGCCGATCTCCTTCACCGCATCTGCGATGCCGTAGCGGCGCATGATCTTATGCAGGCGCTTATCCGCGCGCTTGACCGCCTTTTCCACGTCTTCTGCCATGTTCTTTCCTTTCCTTCCTGTTAGACTTCCGCACCGGCTTCAGCCGATGCGCATGCGGCGGCGTTCTGCTCCGCCATGTCACCAATCGATTGCTCGTCGAACGGGATGCGCCATATGCTGCGCGTCCCCTGCTTGAACCGGTACGCCTTGATCGCGTTGGACGCGCACAGCGCCCTCACGTGCTGCGGGGTGATCCGCATGATCGAGGCGTACTCGCTCGGGGTATACAGCCTTGTAGCCATTTCCCCACTCCTTCCAATCGAGATGTTGATTTAATTAACCTCGTCGATCAAAAAAATATCGCTCAAGCGACAATGGAGAAAACGGCATACCGCCTGGGCCTGAGCCACAGTCATTACACGTGGGTTCTCCTCGTATTGAGCATACGTTTGACGCGTAATGCCCAGGTAATTGGCTAATGCGATCTGCTTCACTCCGCGCTTTTCGCGTATCTCTTTGAGTGTTTCCATCCGTCCTCCTTTCGTTGATAACGATGTTAATTAAACCAACATAGGCATGTCAAGGAAATTTTACTAGAATGTTTAATTAAATTAACAGGGGAGGTTATCCAAATGGGACTTTCGGAAAATATACGCAAACTAAGACTCGATGCCGATATGACGCAGGCACAGCTTGCAGACCGGGTAGGAGTTTCTAGGGCAACAGTGACCCAATGGGAATCTGGTTGGTCGCAACCGCGGATGGGTGCCATAGAGAAGCTCGCAAATGCATTCGGCGTGACGATAGCCGAGATAGTGGACGAGAAAAACGCCAAGTCGAATGTAATGGGGTCAAAAACAGGGTATGTCCCCCTAAGAGGCCGAGTCCATGCTGGCACGCCGACCGACCCTGATGTAATCGACGGCAAGCAGGTTGCGATACCTCAGTTCCTCATTGATTCAGACCCAGACTGCTATGCCTGCGAAAGCGAGGGCGACTGTATGAACAGGGTTTACCCTGAAGGATGCATTATCGTAGTCAGCCCGAACAAGGAGCCGATCAACGGCAGCGTTGCCGTGGTGATGATCGATGGCCACGATGCGGTGATGCGCCGCATGTACCGCACCGCAAACACACTGGTGCTCTCCCCCGATTCATTCAATCCCGACAACAAAGACATAGTTATAACCGCCGACAGCGACCACACCGTAGAGTTCGGCGGCAAAGTGGTCTGGTTCCAGTCCGCAGAGGAGATGGAGTAGGTATATGGCTAAGATGCTCGGGCTTGATGATATGCGTCGCGAGACAAGGACCGAGGTCGGGAGGTACTAGCATGGGACTGTTCAACTCACTGATAAAGGGGATCATGGCAATCAAGGGCACAACCGCTCGCGCAACAATGTCCGAACAAAATGGTAAGCATCCCGCGGCGCGTCCTATAAACATCGATGGCGATTGCGAAAACACGGTGTTTACCTATATCGGCGTGGCTCTCAAGGGTGTCCGGAAGGGAGCCGAGTTCTACGTTGAGCCGCTCGGCCACGACACGATTATCCACAGCAAGTCGACTGGCACGACCGCCGACAGCGCCGAGTTTGGTGACACGCCGCTCTCCTACAACGGCACCGCATTCGGGTTTACCTGCTCGAAGCTCGGGTTCCTCAAGGAGATGGTGGCGGCTGGTTTCACGGTCCGTCTCAAGGTCAAGAAGACCGGCATGTACTCCCCAGGCGTTCCCGAGCTAGTCAGCCTGACTGCGGACACTCGGCTCCTGAAGCAGTGGTGGGAACGGCAGAAGACGCTCTCGATTCCCGTTCCGTTCTCCGAGGAGGACGAGCTCAAGGCCAAGGTCGCTCAGGTAAGGCGCAGCCGAACAGGTATCGAACTTGCAAAGGATTCGCTTGAGGTGTGGGTTACCGTTACCGATGCCAACTGGATTGGCGGCAAGCTGCCCAGAAAAGACTTCCGCTTTACTCCGTCATTTGAGATAGTCCCGACACCCAAGGGCTCGTCAGCAAAGCCCCATATCAAAGTGCTCGCCGACGGCAATCAGCTCGTTGAAATCAACGCAAGAAGCGTCAAGGCTTACAAGCAGATCGCTGCAAACAGGGAAAGACCGTGCCGCGCCATCTATATGCGTGACTACTATCAAGACGGAACCGACCAGACAAAACTCTATCTGGTATTTGGCTAGATACAGGAAGTCGACGCGCTCGAGTTCGCCATGGCGAGGATGCGCCAAGCTGCCGAGAAGAAAGACCGCGCAGTGTTCGCAGAAAAGCTCAGGCAGGCACTTGACATCATAGGCAAGACAACCGACCTAGCACCAAGCGTGGTCAAAGCGGCAGGAGCCCTCGCTTCCCTCTTCTAGCCTGCCCTGCACCAAGGCAATCATGCCTGTTGAATCCTATTTTCGTGACCTCACAAAAATAGCGCGTAGAATACGACAGCGATACGGCTTTGTGCTTCGTGAGTGAGGCCTTAGCCCAAGGGCTGTCAGATTACGTTGGCAGCCCTTTTCTTCTAATGGAAGGAGCTGAAGAGCAATGAATGAAGATAGCAAATGGGACCGTTACTTCGGCAACATACTGGAACCATGCGACAGGGGAATTAAAAAGCAAGTGGAGCTAACCATGCTCAGCATCGTTTTCTCTGTTCAAAATTCAACGCTGAGCAAGGAGGACAAAGACTGCCTTGAGCTAGCCGTATACAGACTGTTCAAGGCTGCTATTGCTGGAGACGAGCCCCTCTTCGAATCGGAGTTCATCAACGCGTTTACGATCGCGGACAAAGCAACGGGCTTGGTGCGCGAGCTTGCCATCGCAATGAAGGGCTTTCACTCGCTGCTCGACCAGACAATCGAGACCCAGAAACGAGCATGGCTCCAGAATGCAGGAAGCGCGTGCTAGGCGCTTCCAGAGGGCTCATTCGCACGCACGGTGGAAGAGCGGCGGCAACGCCCGGGGGCAAAGGATTCTCGGCGGAATAACCGCCTTACTCCCATTCGGGAACCCAGCCTTGTTCCGTCAAAGCGTGCCGCAGATTGATTGTAACAGGAAATAACCGGCCAGGGGATTTACGCCAGCGCATGCGCGGCAACCCCTGGCTCTATCGAGAACGATTTTAACAAAGAAAAGGGGCGCTTGCGCAATCTTGGCGGACCGCAAGCGCCCGAAGGAAGCCTTCCAGAGAGCGAAAGGCACAGGTGAATACTACCATGGAAACCAAGGGTACAGGCTCCATAGTGCAGCTGGAGAAGGACAAGCCGAAGGGCAAGTGCCGCAAATGGCAGCTGCGAGTGAGCGTAGGCATGGATCCTAGGAATGGCAGGTACCGCCAGCGCACCCGAACGTTCAAGGGCACGTACACGGAAGCGAAGCGCGCCCTCCCCGACTTCATCGCGGAATTGTCGGGGCAGACGTTTGCGAAGAGCGGGAGGATCCCGACGTTCGAGGAATGCGCGGAGGAATGGCTGGATCACAGGAGCCGCACGCATGAGGTGAAGGAGACGAGCATAGAAGGCTACCGCACACGGCTGCACATGCTCTCGCGCTTGCTGGGCAGCATGCGTACGGACAAGCTCACGTCGTCGCACGTGCAGGATGCGCTCCTCGCCATGATGAACGGCGACACCGCCTCTGGCAAGCCAGCTGGTGCGCAGTACATAAAGATGCTGTGGATTGCCGGCAAGACCATGTACAAGAAGTACGCCATACCCAACGGATACGCGACGGAGAATCCCTTCGAGGGCGTCTCCTCCCCATCGGTCGAGCCGCGCCAGCAGGTCGTGCTTGACGAGGAGGAGTACCAGCGCCTTGCCTCCAAGATGCGCCCAGTCCGAGACGGGTACAGGATGGGTGTGCTGCTGGCTCTCCTGGCTGGGCTGCGCCTGGGGGAATGCTGCTCGCTGACGTGGCGGGACTGGCAAGGCGGGAAGCTGCACGTGAACGGGACAAAGACCAAGGCAGCCAACGCCACCGTGCCCATATCGCAAGCGCTACAGGACGACCTTGGCGAGTGGATGGAAAGGCAGAGCGGGGACATGATAGCCCTGGGCTTGCCGTGGGACAGGTCGATGCCGATAGTGACGAACCCGACGTTCCAGCGCATGCCGAACGATTCCCTGACCGTGTGGTGGCTTCAGCACAGGGACGGCTTCGGTTTCCCTGGGATCAGGTTCCACGACCTGCGCCACGCGTTCGTGTCTCGCTGCTGCATGCTCAACCTGAACCCGAAGGTGATACAGAAGCTCGCCCGTCACTCTACCTTCAGCGTGACGATGGACATATACGCAGCCGTGAACGACAGCGCGTTGGAAGAGGCCGTTGCGGGACTGTAGAACGATTCTTCCAAGATTCTTCCAAAAAATGGCGAGATTGGTTACGGAAAAGCGTTTGAACTGGGGAAACAGGACAGATATAGGCTCTGTTAATTGAACTTGAAGAAGTCTGATCAATTCCATCTTGCTGCGATGGAACCTGAACAACAGGAAGCGGGTTGGTTTTCGAAGAATCACCAGTCATAGGAGCAGCAACCGGTTGATTTGCAACTACGGCTTCAGGTGCAACGGCAGAGCACTGCGAGTTAACGGAAACATGATGATCCGATACCGGAATAGACCCACTGGAAACCGGGACGGATTCTAAGGCGTCATAACCAACAACAGCCGAACGAATATCCTGCGTGTTTCGCCACATCTTAACGATCAGCATGAAAAACTCGTAGAAGAGTCGATTGAGTACTTCCCCAAGAGCAAACATCACAACAACAGTAAGAATTCCGAAAAATACACTGCCAATATCGTAGCTAAGCAGCGACAAAAGACTTATAACAGCCGCAGCGCTACCGAAGGCAATAAAGCACATGTTGTAGATAAAGAGAACGATCAGGATCTTTTCGGACCAAAATTTCTCGAACCTAAGAAAAGGACCAAAGTCGTGTTTCGCGCTCTTCAGTTGAGCTTTATCAAATGAGTAAACATATTTCCTATACAGCAAAACGGTGCAAACAATCGCCGCAACAAAAGCGATGAAAGTCAGAGAGAGCCAAATCCCCCCTGCGAAACCAAGCAAGCTGAACAAGTCAAACCCATAAGAAGAATATCCGTACATCAATAACTCCTAACGGTAATAAACCAAAGATGAACAAATCAATGCTGTTCCTTAAGCTTCAAAAAATAAGAAAGTGAAATTTTACGCTGTAGGTGATTGCGGTTTAGCTGAAGGATAGGTCTGCTTAAACTCCGTGTAATACTTGTTGTTGTCACCGGATCGGTCACGAGAAAGCGGTGCGCAGATCTCATCTTCATGTCCAGTAGGATCTGAATACTGAAGACTAATATCCCAAGACTCCGAAATCGCTCCGATCCTTTGGGTGCAGTCGTAATAGCACGTGAGCATTGCGGAATAGCAAGAAGCATAGCGTGAAGTTGATGGAACGGATAAGTTCTTTAAAGCGTTGTAATCATCTGCGATTTCCTCAGCTAACGCATAAGCGCTACTAGCATCAGCGGATCGTACGCTCATATTCTTAGATACGTAATCAGCATTGAAAGTCTTAGCAGCAGAAGCAATACGCTGATCGTAATCACCTAGTCGAGAATAATACGAAGAGAGAGTTGAATAAAGTTCCCTATCCGCATCGGTAACCTCGGAAGATGGGGTATTGGTAGTAGTCTGATTGGAATTTGTAGGCTGAGACTCCTCTGTTGTGCTCGAAGAGGCAGAAGAAGAATTCTGCTGACCGCCAAATAAATTAGACAATAAAACACCAGCAAGAATAAGAACAGCAACAGCAAGAACAACAATCAGAACGATAAAAATAGGTTTTTTCGTATCCGAAGCCTGATTTGGGGATACAGATACAGAACCGAGTGAAGGTTGACGATATTGCCTATTTTGAACATCCTGCGAATTAAGAACTTGCGTATCTCTCGGATAAGATACTGCTTTAGGACCCACAGCCGGCATCGGAGAAGTATCCCCAGATAAAGTAGAACTTGGGGAGTTGGACGGCAAATCGGAAGAGATCTCAGTAACTGCCGCTCCGCAGGTAGTACAGAACCTTTGACCAGGATCAAGCGGGGAACCGCATGAGGTGCAAAACTTTGGATATTCAGACATAACGTAAATCCATTTCGGATCGCTTGATAATGCCTAATCATTATGCCATTAAATGCAAAAAAGACCTATTTAGGTTAAAACGGATGCCTGCCCGGGAACGCAGAAAAGGGCCTAGAGGCCCTCGGAAAACGGAAACGCCCTGCATGAGCGGAACGGCCTATCCTCCCACG
>ERZ1034969.301-NODE-301-length-33169-cov-28.711421_pt1 | contig 33169 bp, 50 predicted proteins | sample MGYA00520624_ERZ1034969 | MGnify/ENA primary metagenome ERZ1034969 (study PRJEB33766, sample SAMN09781776) | gut metagenome | biome: gut microbiome | host: Homo sapiens | place: Madagascar | study: EMG produced TPA metagenomics assembly of the PRJNA485056 data...
CAATTTCAAAAAGATGATTGAGGCAGAATGTCAATTCTGGTCTAACAGAGCCTTTTTTAATCCCCGTCCCGGAAAAATCATCGGGAGGATTGCTTGCTCTAAAAGTAGTCAAAAGAGCCCCGTCCCAAAAAGACTGGGTATTGGGCGTTGACAGTTGGCGAGCCGTAGGTAAAATATCAACTTGTCCTGGGGACGTAGCTCAGTTGGGAGAGCGCTGCCGTCGCATGGCAGAGGCCGAGGGTTCGACTCCCTTCGTCTCCACCATTGGATTATTAGACGAACCCTTTTCGGGGTTCGTCTTTTTTTGTTTAGGCTGGAAGTCATCGCCCCAGTAGTCGAAAGCGAAATAAAGCTTGAGTTCATCACCGTCCACCTCAATGAGCCGCACGAACGTCTCGATGATTTCTGCTGCATCTGGTTCCTGCGCAATGTGATCAAGCCAAGCGGCTATGGCTTCACCAGACAGATTCGCTCCTTCGTTAGCTTGAGCCTGCCGCAGATCGGCTTCTAAGGCCGCTTTCTGCTCGCGGAGCATAGCAACGCGCTCTTTACCGCCGGGCGGCGCAATGCCGTCCTCGATAGCCTGCCAGATACGCTCAAACGCCGTGTCGATGCGCTTGATCTCGCGCTCAATGCGCTTGCTCTCTGGTTCCTCCTTCTCTTCCTTCGTCTCGTTGTAAAGAGCCATTACATCAACGATTCGTTGACGTATATCCGGCTTCTTAATCGTTTCGAGGACGGTATCAAGTACGGCTTCTTCAACAGCATCGCGTCTAAAGGTGCGCTTACATTTCTTACACTTGTAGTAGTGGTACACGCGGCCTGTTTTAGATGTTCCGCAGGTTCCAACGTAGTATTGGCCGCACTCTGGGCACCACATCTTGCCCGATAGCGGGTAATCGTTGGTGTCACGTGTCTTGTTGTGCTTGCGCCCGTTTGAGCCCAAGATGCTGTTGATCATGTCCTGGTCTTCGCGCGACCACAACGCAGGCATGCCATCTTCGATTCGAACGCCCGCGTAATCATAAACGCCGCAGTTCTGCTCGCGCCTAAGAAGCTTTGTTATCACGCCGTGCGTTAGCGGTTTGCCGCGCTTGCCGCGTTCACCTGCGACAGCACGCTTGATTTCGGCAACAGTCGAGCCAGCAAAGAGCATGTTTTTCATACGGTGCATCACGGCGGCTTCGCGCTCGTTGACCTCGTAATACCCGTTAACAATGTCCCAGCCGTAGTGTGTGCGACCATTTGCCATTCCGCGCTGGGCGTTCTTGTTGATACCGTCGCGGATACGCTCGCTGTCTATCGCGCTTTCCCATTCAGCAAGCACTTCGAGCATTCCGAGATTCAAGACGCGCGTTGAGCCTTCGCCAAGGCTTTCACCGGCGTAAAGGATTTCAACGCCTGCCTTGCGTAGCCTGATTCGCGCAAGCGCCATCTCGTCACGGTTGCGCATGATGCGCGTGACCTTATAGATCACCACATAATCGAATAACCCTAGTTTTGCGTCTGCCATCATGCGTTGAAACTCTACGCGCTGCACGTCACGGCCTGTTTGCGCGTAATCGCTATATACGCGCACGACATCAAGGCCATTTTGTGCGCAGTATTCACGTGACTTTTCTACCTGAATATCGATTGATTCGCTTCGCTGGTTATGCGAGCTGAAACGTGCATAGATGGCGGCACGACTACCTTTTGTCATGGTATTATCACCTTGCCTTTTCATTTTTCTGGAATGGCGAGCCCTGCACTAATCCGCCAAGACCGAGTGCAGGGCATTTTGCTACCGATACGTTATGAGCGTGTCGTAGCGGTCTGCTCCGCCGATACCCTGATTGGGTACGGAGTTTGTCTCAACGCGAATAATTTCGAGCCCTTTATCTTGGAGTCCGTTGAGCACTTCGTTAATTTGCTCATTATATTTTTGGTCGGCACCGAAAGCCTGACCGCTAAACGTCTGCCCAAATGAACGGATCAGCATCACATGAATACGACCGTCCGGCGCCGGAACAGATGCAATTGCTTTCTCAATCTCCTGACGGGCAACTTCCTCGCGCTGATTCTTGATGAATCCCATTTTTATTCCTTTCTCGATTCGCTTGCCGCCGCTTTTGCGGTCATCGTTATGTTTAGCTGCCATTGGGGTGAGCTGTCGCGGTAGTTGTCTACGATCTCGCGCTCATCGGCGGAAAGGCTTTGTCGTTCGTCTGTTCCGGAGCTTGGAAAGCCGCATAAATCATTAGGTGTGCATTTGAGCGCTTCGCACAACATAAATGCATCTTCAAGAGGAATGCCGACTTCACCGCGTTCCCATGACGCATATTTACGTTCTTTGATTCCCAAATAATCAGCAAACGCCTTTTGTGTCGCGAAGCCCGCAGCCTTGCGCAACTCTTTCAATTTCAGTTGGTATCGCATTTATCCTCCCTTCACTATCGCAATGCCGATTCTACGTTAATCACGTACGTTAATCAAGAAAATACGTAATTCATGCTTGCAAAGTACGTTCAACACGTTTATTGTCAGTAGCTGCCAACGTGATTCACGTTGATTCCGATTCTTTTACTACACGTAAAAGAATACGGTTTGTATTGACTAACGCCAATACAAACCTAATGAGCATTCATTGAAAGGAGGTGGATTTATGCCTGAGTTAAAACGCGCGTTCGCAGACAGCTTGCGTGTTCGCCGTGCCAAAAAGCATTGGTCGCAGCAGCAGCTATCGGATGCATCTGGCGTGAGTGTCGATGCAATCGGTAAGTACGAGCGCTGTGAGTGCTCACCGAATTTAGAGAGCGTTGCAAAGCTCGCAATCGCACTTGAGTGCACCCCGAACGACATGTGCACGTTTCCCGACTTTAAGTAAGGAGGTTTGGAAGTGAAAGATCTGTTGTTGGCAATTGCCCACACTGCGGTGAACTACATCGTCCTGTCGGCGATCATCGAATCAGGTGTCAAGCATGGCATCAGGGCGGCTCTGAAGGGCGGCAAGATTAAGGTCGATACCTACGAGCACATATAAGAAAGGAGGGGTTTCAGATGTATGAAACCCAACTGCAAACCAACGGTTTGCATCGTGGTTTTGACGAGTGCGAAATGTCGCAAACTCGATGTTTCGCAGGCGGCATTTTGCCGGCGCGTCAGAGCTATGGCGCAAGCTCGCGAAACGAAAGCGCCCGCACCTGGCGGCAACCGGGCGCGGGCAATGTCAAAACCTTGACCAGTAATGACAACGAGAATTTTACACCACTAGCGACGGTTAAGCGGTGGTTTTGCGGCGCTATTGCCCTGCTGTCAGCAACGGGAATCCTGCTCATTGCCCTGGCGGGTGCCATTATCTGGCTTACCGAAGCATGCAACCTGTCTTGGCTACCGTTCGTCCTTGCCGGTCTTGAGCTGTGGTTTATCGTCCGAATGGTCGACCAATGAGGGGCTATCTCGACCGTGACGCGAACGGTTTTTGGGTCGCGCGGCTGATCATCGAGGAAGCCCGCAGACCGGGCGTGAGCGGCGCGGGAGACGTGCGCACGCGCCACAGACTGCCCGTGCCGCCATCGGCACCGCGAGAGGTCGCAGAGGTGGCGTTCAGGCGCTTTATGAGCCGCGAAGCAAGGAAGCGCCATGGATGTTGACGATTACACCCAGCCGCTCGAATCCGTGATGCGGCAGGAACAGTTGGCAATGTATCCGGTGCCGCTCAAGCTGCAAGACCGGCAGGAGCTTTTCAAGCTCTGGTGCGAGCTCAATCCAAGGGCGCTGCGGCAGATCGAGCTTACGGCGCTCGCAATCGACCAGCGAGGTATCCGGGTAAGCGCTAAGTACCTCATTGAGAAGCAGCGCTACGAGGGCGCTGTCAAGCTCGTCGGCGTGCCGTTCGTGGACGGCACGCCGACGAGCACGTCTACGGCATTAATAACACGGATACGCCGCTTCTAGCCCGGTGGCTCTTAAAGCGGCATCCGAAGCTGAACATCAAGCTTCGCAATTCAATCTATGACAAGGAGAACAACCATCATGAAGCGTAAGGAAGCAATCAAGTTCCTCGATTCCGTTGCCGAGTACATCAGCAAGACCGACGGCACCATTACGGTCTTCAACTCCAAGAGCGGTGAGAGCGCCGAGCTTGATACCGACCTGGCTCTCTGTTTCATGGGGACGCCCATCGTTGCCATGAAAGACCTGCTTGAGAGCGACAAGCTCGACGATATGACGCCCGGCATGTTTGTCCACCTGATGACCAAATCGGCGTGCAACGCATATGTGCAGCAGCTCCAAGAGCGCTGAGCAGCTGGCGCTTGACCTTTTTGGCGAGCAGCCGATGCCGACGCCCGGGCAATGCCGTTTCGAGCTTCATCTACTCGAGCACGGAGAAAAGCCCAAGAGTGCATGTGGCTTTCGCGGAACGACCGTCTGGACTAACTGCCGCGAGGTCGGCAAGTGCCTTTGGGACGGCTGGTACCAGCAGTGGACAAGCGATGGATTAACGACGGGAGGTGATGACGATGACGGCGATTCCTAAAGACGTGCACGATCAGGCGCAGGAACCCATGGCGTGGTTTCAGCACGACGCTAACGCGCAGCGGGACATCAAATGCCAACGGCTGCTCATGCGTCGCGGTAACGAGGGCTACGGCGCTTACTGGCGGCTCTGCGAGCTTCTGGCGAGCACCAAGCACCACTCAATCGCGGTGGACACCGATGAAGACTGGCTCATTCTAGCCGGCGCAATCGGTATGCGCTTGATGGGTGCGTTCGACGAGACGGTGAGCATCGCCGAGACACGCGATTTCATCGACTGCCTGCTCGAGATCGGCTTGCTCGTGATGGACGGAAAAGGCCGAATCGAGAGCGAGAGGATGTGCAAAAACGCGCTTTATTTTGGCAAGCAGCGCGTCAACGGAGCCAAGGGCGGCAGGCCGAAAAAGAAGCAGGAAAACCCGTCAAACTAGCAGGTCAGAGCGTATGTTTGTGTTGTTGCGGATTTAAACCAGCGCGAAACCATCGGTTTTAGGTTGGGCTAAGCCTAACAATACATAACATAACAATACAGAAGCGGGTTTTTGGGTTTGGGTCTTTAGACCCTAACCCAAAGCCAAAAACCCGCACTTGCTTGTTATGTTGACTTACAGGCAAGGTAATTCTTTCTTGCTTCTTCTTTCTTGAGCGATTCGTTTTCCGAGCGATTCCAGAGCCTGTTTTTGAGCGTTCAACAGTAGTTATCGACAGGTTTTCAACAAGTTTTCAACAATAGCAGAGTTTTCAACAAAGGAGCGTTGGCTATGCCTTACGGGAGCTATGTCAACAAAGTCCGGGAGCGCACGTGCCCTTATTGCGGCATTAAGCATCCTTTGGACTGGTTCATCAAGGACAGCGAAGCCTGCTGGAAGTGCAGGGAGCTAAAGGTCGAAGAAAAGGAGGTGAAGAGCAATGAGCGCATCGGTTGATCGCGAAGGACGCGCCTACATCAAGCGCAGCCTTACGAAAGACGATTTCGTTTTTCTCAAGGAACTACAGCATGAGCTGAACAATCAGCCGACATTGGCAACGGCTGACCCGCGTTATTGGGTCATTCGAGACTACGAATACCGCGAAGCAACAAGTAACGATGAAATTGATGCTGTCGAGTTTTTTGAAGACGGCAGCAGCGAAATCATCTGCCTGAATGAAGCGGTGGAGAGAGTCTACAGGGAAAAGCTTCTTTTGGGCGGCGTAGACCATGCAGAAGATTGGCTTAAAGACAACAGTATCCAGTTTGACGAGCACGGATACATGTGGTTGGGCAGTCAAATCGCTTTTGAGGGTGCAATCAAGGAGTACGCCGAGAACAACATGCTCGATTGCATGTTCCTTACGAAGGTGTGGGCAATTGTCCCGTGCACCATGTTTCTCACGCTTCGCGAAGCGGAAGAGCACCTTAAGGCCAATTTCCACCACTACTCGACAGAGGCTCATGCATACGGCATGTGCGCTTGGCGCTCACCAGAGGTCGCCCAACTGATAAAGCTGCTCCATACGGTCGATTTTGACGAGTTGGCGAAGCTGCTTCCAAAGGAGGACGGGCAATGAGTTCATCGGTTGAGATTAAGCCGTTGAGCGGCATCTGCATCGTCGGACAGCGACAGTCGGGCAGGACAACGCAGCTGATAAAGCTCTCTGAGGAAACAGGAACCCCGATTTTCGTGCCACACGCTGCAATGCGTGATTGCATCAAGAACATGGCGGAACTAGGAGGTTATGACATTCCGGAGCCGCTTGTATTCAACCCGGCACACACGCTTCAAGGCGCGCGTTCGGGGGATGATCTACGGCCAGTGCTGGTTGATGAACTTCAGATGTTCTTCGCTCGACATGGTGCGCGCCCGGTAGCCGTGACGCTGCCATTTAGCGCGTCTGAGTTTGTCTTTGACGAGGATGCAATCAAGCAGGCCAACCCGTCTCTGTTCCAAGTGTTGCGGATGTGGTGGCGTTGCAGGAAGGCGGTGCGTCATGAGCGGTAGTGACTTCTACGCAGCGCCCAAGATTGTCACCGTCCGAAAGACGCACTCGTGCGCGTACTGCGGCGAGACGATTCCAGCGGGAACGCGTGGCGTGCTCATGGAAAGCGGCCTTTGGATGCGTCTGTTCTGGAAGCGCTACGCATGTCCGCGCTGCCAGCCATATGTCAGTGAGTTTTGGAGCTGGCAAGGCTTGGAGAGCGAAGACATCGAATGGGATTTCGACGAGTTCATGCGGGAGTATCACCGCGATGTGTGGGTGACCGACGATGACGATTAGGAGCGACCGTAAGACCCTCGAGAACCTGTGCGCCGTAACGCAGGACATGAGCCGTCGCATTACGACGTGCGAGAAGCGCGGACGCGATGGAGCGCGGGTCGATTACGACGATCTTATTTGCTGGTGCGATTGCGTCACCGACGCAATCGAAGTGATTCACCGAAATTTGGAGGAAAGCAATGAAAGAATTTAAGACCGAGGAAGAGTATGAAGATGCATCGTCGACGCTGGTTGGGTGCGCCCTGCTGATCGTCCCGTTCGCGATGCTGGTTGCCAGTATCGCCATTGGCTTCATCTTCGGCGCTGGCTATGGGTTCCTGGCCTTCTTCTGCTTCCTGCTGATTGTGTGCATCTACTTCATTTACGCGGCAAAGATCAGCATGCACAAGGCGAAGAAAGCGGCTGGAAAGGAGCGGGACGATGATTAAGATTTCCGGCTGCTGCGACGGGTGCGGGAAGGAAGCAGACTGCACCAACATTAACGAATTCGCAAGGGTGCATGCCTTTGACAAGGGCAAGCTTATCGAGTTCGACATTTGCAAAGACTGCATCCACGAGATTCGCGACATGTCGGGCAGCGTTATCGACGTTGTGCGTGAATTGAAGCGTCGCCATGGGCGTTGAGGTCAAGCGCGACCCAAAGGGCGTGTGGTACGCGCAGCCGTATCTTGGTAAGGCACCTGACGGGCGGCAGATACGGCCACGCCGTAGCTTCCCGGATGCAAGGACGCGCGATGAAGCGCAGGCTTTGGCTGATGCCTGGGCTTCACACCTGACCTTTGACGGCAAGGTCAAGAGCACACTGATAGTCGACCTGCTTTGGGAATACATCGAGCAGCGAAAGGTCAAGGGTGCGGGCTTGAACACCGTGAAAAGGTGGTCGCTCTTCACGCGAACCTACGTGGGCAAGTACCTTAAAGGCAAAGTCGCTCGCGACCTTACCGCTATCGAGCTGAACGACTTCGAAACGCGGCTTGGCGTGAGCAAGAAGAACGGCGGTCAAGGTCTTTCGCGCAACACGATCATCAGCGTTCACCACTTTTTGCGCGGCGCATACAACTTCTGGGTGCGTATCGGCATCTGCGAGAACAACCCAATGCTCATGGTCGCAAAGCCGCCAGAGGAACGCCATGAAGCCGTGAGCATCGACGAATGGGATTACAGGGCGCTCGATGCCACGGTCTCCGAAAAGCTCAACCTTGAGACGCCCGATAAGCGATTCATGCGCCAATCAGCCTACGCTTTCGCGGCTTGGCTCGCACTGCATACAGGGATGCGCGTCGGCGAGGTGTGTGCCGTTAGACGGCGCGACCTCCACAGGGCGCAGGGGTTCATCCTCGTGAGCGGAACGGTCATCGAGGTTCCGGGCGGCGGAGTTACCCGCTCCAACGTGACCAAGAACAAGAAGACGCGGCCTGTGGCGCTAATCGACGAAGAGTGGGAGCGGATAAAAGCCTATCTCGCGCAACAGGATTCGATTTCAGACGCTTTTACGCCCGATTCGCCACTGGTGAGCATAGACGGCTCTTACATGCGCCCTACGACCGTCTCAAAGGCTTTCAGCCGCGCTCGCGACCGTGCGGGCATGCCGAAGGCGTACACGTTCCATTCGCTGCGCCACACGCACGCCACGTGGTGCCTGGCGAACGGCGTTGACCTCAAGACGCTCGCAGATCGCTTGGGGCACTCGAACGAAGCGACAACGCTGAAGCTCTACGCGCACCTTCTGCCGGGGCGCGACCAGGCGGCGGCTCAGGCATTCAACAGCTTCGCCAAGCAGCTCGAGGACGGAGTGTAAACGGTGTGTAAATGGCAAGACCTCAGCCATTTGCTGCACGGCACGAAAACTAGAGGTCAGAAAGCAAAACCGATGGTTTGGGAACGGTTAGCCGCCGTATTCCAAGTAAGAATCAGGAGATACGGAAAATGGTACCGAAATTGACTGCCGAACAAAGGCGTGCAGCCCTCGATAAGGGGATGCAGATCAGGCTTAAGAGAGCCGAGTACAAGGCCAGGCTGAAAAACGGATTGATGTCCATTGAACAGTTCTTTGAGTTGGCTGACGGCGGTGAGCAGGCTGCGTTGGGTATGCGCGTTGAATCGCTGATCAGGTCGATGCCCGGTTACGCAGTGCCGCGCACCGAGACGCTCATGAAGAGCCTGCACATCAGCGAGAGCCGCCGAGTGAGGGGACTTGGATACGTCCAGCGCGAGGGGCTTATCAAGGCTCTTGGGGGTGGATGCCGTGAGTAGGTCGAGTGAGCGGTCGCGCCGCCGAATCAAGAGGCTTGGCGTGCTTGTAGCGGTGCTCATAGCGTTGTTAGGCTGCATCATCGTCTTTCTTTGTTTTTGCCTTATGGAGCTGTTCATAAGCATCATTACTGGTTGCCTGTTCTCATGGCTCGTCCCGTCGCTCGCAACCGCGATGGTGATCATGACCTATATCGCATTGGCAATCGTGAGGGGTGGCAATTGTGAGTGACAGCCTTAACAGCGTCACCTTGAGTGGCAACCTTGGGCAAGACGCAGAGGTTAGGTACACCAACAGCGGCCTTGCGGTAACGAGCTTTTCGCTAGCCGTGAACAAGAGCCGCAAGCAGCAGGACGGTAGCTATAAGGACGTGACCAGTTGGGTCGACTGCGTGATGTACGGCAAACGTGGCGAAGCGATGTTCAACAACGGCCTTCTGATGAAGGGCGCACGCCTGGCTATCCTTGGGCACCTGCACCAGAACGTGTGGGAGAAGGACGGCAAACGCTATCGCAAGCTCGAGGTCATCGTTGATAACGTGGCAATCATGACCTCGCATCGACAAACGCAGCAGCCGGCGGCGGCACCGCAGGCTACGACCTACCCAGATGTGTACGACGAAGATATTCCCTTCTAAGGAGCTGACATGTACGGACGAAAGATGAACGTTTGCCTGGCTGACGGAACGGCAATGCCGACATACGCGCACGATGGCGATGCAGGCTTCGATCTTTGCATCACCGAGGATGTAAGGCTTGAGCCAAACGCAAGCGCGGTCTGCGGACTTGGCTTTGCCTGCGAGATTCCGAGCGGCTGTGTCGGTCTGGTCTTCCCGCGCTCCGGCCTTGGCGCTCGCTACGGCGTGACGCTGCGCAACAGCGTGAGCGTCATCGACAGCGGATACCGTGGCGAGGTGCACGCACCGCTGGTCAATCTCAGCTGCGATACCGTGTATCTTCCCAAGGGTACGCGCGTGTGCCAGATGGTCGTTGTCCCGTTCGTGCCGTGCGATCTTGTCGGGGTTGATAGCCTGACCGACAGTGAGCGCGGTACCGACGGCTTCGGCTCTACGGGTATCGACTAGAGTTGATGCTTTGTGGATGCCAAGGAATACTTCGAGCGCATCCGTGACGAGGTGGCTAGCATCGAACATGCAAAGGAGATGCTAGCCCGCCTTAAGGCTCGCGAGGGAGCCAAGGCGCAGAGCTACAGCACGGGCGGCGGCGGTGGTGGCTCAGACCCTATGGATGCGATTAACGGGCGTATCGACTTTGAGGGGAGGTTGGAAAGGAGGATCGCGGACAGCCAAGCCGAGGTGGACGAAGCGTGCGTGCTGCTCTACGGTGCTGACAATCGCGGCGGCTTGGCTAAGCTCAAGGGCAACCGCTACGCCGACGCGCTGTGCATGGCTTATCTCCAAGCGATGCAATGGGACGAGATTGCCGATGTGATGCAGTGCTCGCGCCAATGGTGTAGGGAGCTTTGTAACACTGGGTTCCGCTATATCGACGAGGTGGGCTTTGCCGCGCTCAAAGATATTTGAGATTGGTACTTGTCATCACTTTTCGGTTTGCGTTATATTTCGGTACGGTGGATTATCAGAAAGGGACACGGCCTTGGGTCGCGTCCCTTTTTTGTTGGAGGTCGCGCAATGGCTAAGGGCTTCTCTTACCGCTTCTACCATTCGCGCGATTGGGAACAGGCGCGAGAGCTTGCATTGCAGCGCGACGCCTATCTTTGCCAGCACTGCCTTAAGGCTGGCATCGCAACACCAGCAACGATGGTGCATCACATCATCGAGCTAACACCATCGAACATCAGCGATCCGAACATAGCGACCGACACTCGCAACCTTGTAAGCCTGTGCGACCTTTGCCACAAGAAGGTGCACGGCTGGGCAAGGCAGGGCAGCACAAGGCAAGGGCTGCGCTTTGACGAGGACGGCAACTTGGTTTCGCTGACAGACGAAAACACAGAGCCGACACATTGAGACGAGCCGACATAATTTTATGCAAAACGGCAGCTCGCAGCGCTTCTCTATCCCCCCGGTCAAAATCAAACATACCGTGGGGATAGGACCAATGCCGCAAGAGAGAAAAGAACGCGCAGAAGTTTTTGAAAGTGGGGTGGTCTTGTGGGAAATCGTGGAGTATGCGAAAGTAACAGGTTTTTATCCAAAGCCACGGAAAGTCCCCCGAAGAAGCGCACCGCTTCCATCGAGAGCCGATACCAAAGCGAGCTGAAAAAGCTCCAACGGCTCACCAAGGACGCGATTCCGGACGAGAAACGAAGCGCCGTGCTTCCGCTGATGTCGAACATTGCGTTCTTGAAGGTCAAGCTTGACGAAGCCCGCCGCGAGCTGATGTACGAGAGCATCTTCACCGAATATGACAACGGCGGCGGTCAATCCGGTCTGCGGGAGCATCCGGGTTTCAGCGCCTACAACAAGCTGTTCACGACCTTCTCGCGCGGCATCAAGCAGCTCACCGACATGATGCCGTCCGGCAGCACCGCAGGCGATGCGCTCATTGACTACCTCAATGAAACGCGCTTCGGCGGCTAAGAAGCGAAGCGGCGCTGGTCACTGCGAGCAGGCGATACGAAGCTACTTCGGTGGCATCCTCAACGGTGAGATCACTGCTTGCGAGAAGATGCATCAGCTCGCGGAGCGCGTGCTGCGCGACCTGGATAACACCGATCCGCTCTATCCGTACCATTACCGCGAAGAGTTCGCGGCGAAGCACGTCACCTTCATCGAGACGTTTTGCCGACTTCCGAGCGGAAAGCTTGGGCGCAAGTTCAAGCTCGAGCTTTTCCAGTTGGCCATCCTCTCCGTAATCTTCGGTTTCGTGGATGCCGAGGGCTTGCGCCAATACCGCGAAGTGCTCTGGATTATGGGGCGAAAGAACGGCAAGACCGCGCTTGCGTCGGCTATCGAGCTTGACTTGCTCATTAACGATGACGAGGGTGCGCCGGAAGTCTACAACGTGGCTACGGCTCACGATCAGGCGGCAAAAGGCTTCAACAACGCCTGGCGAATGGTGATGACCTCACCGGCGCTGGCAAAGCACGTGCGAAAGCGCGTGAGTGACCTTTACTGCGGCCTCAACATGGGGTCAATCAAGGCGCTTTCCGCCAACACGAATCACCTTGACGGCTTGGACATCTCAGGGGCTATCGTTGACGAGCTCGCAGCCATGCGAAACCGCGACCTCTACGACTTGACGATTCAGGGTATTTCCGCCCGTAGGCAACCGCTGGTTTTGGAGATCACGACCAACGGATTCGTGCGCGGCGGCATTTTTGATGCTCAGTACGAATACGCCACCAAATGGCTGAACGGCGAAGCATCCGGCGAAAAAGCCGAGCATTTCATCGCTTTCATTTTCGAGCTTGACGAGCGCGAGGAATGGAAAGACGAGAAGTGCTGGATTAAGGCGAATCCCGGGCTTGGAACAATCAAGTCCCTGAAATCGCTCAGGGAAAACGTCTCCAAGGCGCTCGATGACCCGACGTTCTTGCCGACGCTGCTGGTAAAAGACTTCAACCTCATTGAGAACCAGAGCCAAGCCTGGCTCAAATGGTCTGAGATTCACAACGAAGCCACGTTCGACCCGTCCGACGGGTCTTTTTCTTACGCAGTTCTCGGCGTGGACGCTTCGGACACGACCGACCTAACGGCGGCGTGCCTGCTGATGATGCGCCCGAACGACGAGCATATATACGCAATGCACATGGCGTGGATTCCGCTTCGCGCTTTGGAACAGGCGGAAGCCGAGGGACGGCGCGGAGGTCGAGACGGTGTGCCCTACGATGCCTGGATTGCCCGTGGGCTGCTCAGAACGTCTGCAACGCCGATCATCGACAAGCGCGACGTGCTGGATTGGGTCACTGAGATTCAGGAAAAGTACGGCATCTACTCGGTCGCATGTGGTTATGACCCGTGGCATATGCGAGACGTTCCGACTGTTGAAGCGTACGAGGGCTATTTCGGCGCTGACAACTTCAAAAAGGTAATACAGGGTGCGCAAACCTTGTCCATGCCGATGAAGGAGCTTAGGGCGCTCTACAAGGAAAACCGCATCGTCGATAACCAGAACCCTATAGCGGAATGGTGCCGCTCCAACGTGATGATCAGAAACGACGCGAACGGAAACATCGCGCCCGACAAGAAGAATCAGGACCCGCGCAATCGAATTGATGCTTGGGCGGCTGAGTGCGACGCTTTTGTTGTGCTCAAAGACATGATGGACGATTACAAAAGCATGATTGGAGGTTAAAACTTGCGAAAACCAACGCTTTTCCGCTCGATGTTCGATGCCGTGTTCCATAAGCCGATCATGCAGGCCGTCGATGGCTATTTTCAGACGTTCACGGCGTACGCTCCGCGTTTCACGTCATGGTCTGGCGGCATCTACGAAGCCGAGCTGACACGTTCCATAATCGAGCGAAACGCCGACCATGCTTCAAAGCTCCGTCCCGAGATTTCAGGAACGGCGCAACCGCAATGGACGCGTTCTTTGCAGTGGCAACCGAACCCGTGGATGACAACGCCGCAGTTCTTGCATCGCGTCTCAACGATACTTGACGTTTGCGACACGTGCCTAATCGTCCCTGTTGACGGCGGGGACGGAATCACGTCCGTTGGCTATTACCCAGTGCTGCCGAGCCAGTGTGAAGCCTACGACGTTGACGGCTCTTTGTGGCTTGAGCTCCGTTTTCCCGGCGGCGATAAGACCTTGATCGAGTGGTCGCGCATCGGCGTTATGACGCGACATCAATTCAAGAGCGATCTGTTCGGTGACGGTACCAACGTGCTCAATCCGACGCTTGATTTGATTCACGCTCAAGAGGAAGCCGAGAAAACGGCTATCGAGCAGGGCGCGGCGGTGCGCTTCATCGGCAAACTTTCGCAAAACCGAAACCCGGAAGACAAGAGGAAATCCGCACAAGATTTCAATGCGCAGCTGGGAGCTTCGAACGCCGGCGGTATCGTCGTTTACGACAACAAATATCAAGAGGTCAAGCAGATTGCGCCACAGAACTACACCGTTGACGCTGCGCAAATGGAGCGCATAGAAAAAGCGGCCTATCGTTTCTTCGGATCCAGCGAAGACATCGTTATGAACAAGGCCGACGAGGACACGTACAACGCCTTTTACGAGGGGCGTACCGAGGTCTTCGCCATCCAGCTCGGGTACGTGCTAACGGCGATGACGTTCACGCCGAACGAGATTGCCCACGGCAACTCGATTATGTTCAGCGCGAACCGTCTTGAGTTCGCGAGCAACCAGACGAAGCTCAACGTTTCGACGGCGCTGTTCGACCGAGGGATTTGGTGCGGCAACCAGGTTGCCGAGGTCTTCCAATCGCCGAGCTATCCGGGCGGCGAACGTCATGTTATTCGCGGCGAGTACATCGACCTCGATCTAATCAGCCAGCACACATCCGAGCAGGCGGCGGCTGCTGCCCAGACTAACGCGAACATAGCCGCAATCGACGGCAAGAAAGACGGTGGTGAAGATGCCAGCCAAACCGAATGAGCGCCAATACCGCGCAATGCCAGTCATGGTGCGATTGCTTGGCGCTGATGATGGGAAGCGCGAGAAACGCTTTGATACCGAGTACTACGTCGAGGGATACGCTTCGACATTCGATGACCCTTACGTGTTGTTTGAGGACTTCGACGGAAACGAGTACCGCGAGATCATCGCGCCTACGGCTTTTGCCGATGCGGACATGACCGACGTAATCATGCAGTTCGACCACTCCGGCAAGGTTCTTGCGCGAATGAGCAACGGGACGCTGATTGTCGAGCCTGACGAGCACGGGCTGTTCGTCGCCGCCGACCTGTCTGGTTCGCAGGCGGCACGCGACCTTTACGAAGAGATTACCAACGGGCTTATTACCCGCATGTCGTGGGCTTTCATGATTGCGGCAGACGAGTACGACCGCGAAACCCGAACAACGACTATCACCCGCGTTAAGAAGGTCTACGACGTGAGCGCCGTGAGCCTGCCGGCAGACCCGAACACGGAGATTAGTGCAAGAAACCTGCTCAACGGAGTGATTGAGCAGTCGCGCAAGGAGTTTGCGCGAAGGAAGGGCGCGTTGCTTCGAGCAAAAGCGTGCCTGGCAATTACCAATGCGAAGAAAGGTAACTAGCAATGACACTTGAGGAACTTCTTAACGACCTGCAAGCGCTTGTCGACCAGTATTCTGACGGTACTGAACCGACGGAAGAGGATGCAGCCCGCATGGCCGAGCTGACCGACCAGATTAACGAGCGCACCGCCCAGACCGCACAGGCGGCGCAGGCACGCAACGCCGCCGTCGCGAACGCCCGCGCCGCCATCGACGCGGGACGCGCCCAGCGCGTGGATTCCGTGCCGCTGGCGCGTTCCGCCAACGTCGCTGGCATCCCCGGCACTGCATATGACGTGACCGACTACGACGCAGCCGAGCGCCGCGCATGGGCTAAGGGTCTTGCCGAGCGTTCCGGCATCCAGCTTATCGGCGGCACCGCGCTTACCGATGCCGAGCGTGCCGCTCAGCGCCATGCAATCGAGCGGCGAGCCGAGTTCACCATGACCACGGCCAACACCGAATCCCTCGTTCCCGTGGCCGTGCAGAACGAGATCATTTCCCTTATCGACAACACTGCCGTTCTCTTCGGTGACATCAGCCGAACGAACATGTCGGGTCAGGTCGAGTTCCCGCGCCATAAGTCCATCAAGAAGGGTGATGCCGCCAAGACCGACGAGGGCGCAGCACCTGCCGACATCGAGGAAAACGACTTCGATACCGTGCCGCTCGTAGGATCGGAGATTAAGAAGACCGTCGAGATGTCCCGAAAGATGGCAACTCAGTCGCTTTCCGGCTTCGAGCGGTACATCATTTCCGAGACTTCCTCCCGTCTGTCTGTCGCTTGCAACGCATTCACTCATGAGAAGCTTGACGATGAGACATACGGCATCGCGACCGCTAACAAGATTCAGACGGCGGCAGTAAAGAAGCTCGCCAAGGCCGACATCGTGAAGATGTTGAGCCTGCTCCGCTCTTACGGCAACGCGGCGGCTAAGGGAATCATCGTCTACGCCAACAACTACACTATCTGGAACCAGATCGCCATGCTCGAGGATGCCAACGGGCGTTCTTATTTCGCAAACGAGGCCACCGATGACCCGACTGTTCAGGGTCGAATCTTCGGCAAGGTCGTAAAGCAGGACGATTCCATTGCCGACAACGTGATTAAGGCCGGCTTCCCCGACCTGTTCAAGGGCAACATCTTCGACGGGCCCGACATTACGCCCTACGTCCAGCCGCGCACCCAGAAGCGTTGCTTCGACGGCTATGTTCTGTTTGACGGTGTGCTTACCGTGCCGGAGGCATTCGCGCAGCTCACCATCAAGCAGGCTTAAGGAGGTGGCGCGGCATGGCCGTAAAGGCTAAAGGCAAGCTGCTGGATGCGTGCCGCGCCGCGCTTCGCATCCCGGCTTTCGTAACCGACTTCGACGAAGAGATTTCAGACGTTATCGAAGCCGCCCGCGCTGAGTTGGTTGCGGGCGGCGTAGCGGATGCCAAGGCGCACGACGATTCGGACGGGCGCGTTCGACTTGCGATAAAGGTCTACGTCAAGGCGAACTTCGGCATGGATAATCCCGATTCCGAACGCTTCATGAAGTCCTTCGAAACCATGCTCACGAGCATGAGCGGCGATTCGGAGTACAACGGCGGTGATGCCGTATGAGCGGGTGGGCTGGCGTTTGCACGCTGATTGCAACCGTCTCCGAGCGCGACGAATTGGGCGTTTCGCACAAAAAGGAGCGTTGCCGCCGTGTTCCCTGCAATGTGTACGGCATCAGCCAGACGGCGTATTACGCCGCCGCGCAGGCAGGAGTTAAACCGCAGGCCGTCATCACTGTTCGCGCGTGCGCCTACAGCGGTGAAAGGCTCTGCGAGTTCGGCGGCATCCGCTACGCCGTCGATTCGGCGGTGGTCTCGAACGTCGATAACGTGCGCCTAACCCTTGTCGAGAAAGTAGGCAACCGGTGAGCGACTACATCAAGATCGATGACCTCGATTCGATCATCGTAAATTCGCTCGAAGAGGTCATGAACGAGGACACCCACGAGCTTGAGTTGAGCGTCAAGGCTGCGGGTCAAAAAGCCGTTCGTCTCCTGAAGCAGCGCAGCCGCAAGAAAAAACGACACGGCGGAAGCTACGCAAAGGCGTGGTCATGCCATGTCGACAGCGACATCACTGGGACGAGCTGCACGGTTTACAACAAGCAAGCATCTTTGACACATCTGCTTGAGAAGGGGCACACAATCAAGAACCAACACGGGACTTACCCCGGATTCGTCGCTGGCGACCATGTGATCGAAGGCGTTTACGAGGAGGTCGCGGCTGAGTTCGGCCAGGGTGCGAATGCGTAGCATAACCGACTTGGCACAGCTCCTAGACGGATTTGGCCTGCCATGGGCTAACGGGGGCTTTCACGATAGCGAGTTCCCGGCGCCACCGTACATCGATATAGAAGCGGGATACGGCGAGAGCGCGAGCGCTGACAACGTGGGATGGCTTCGCTGGATGCCCTACGATGTGGCGCTCTATGTGCGCGAGCGTGATTACGAGCTCGAGAAGCGGTTCGAAGCGGCGCTCGATGCCGCCGAGTTTAATTACAGCAAAACGGTAACGCCGCTCGATGGTGATGAGCTGGTCGAGACGGCATACGAGATCGACGTTACCGAGGATTGAGAGGAATAGATATGCCACGAAACGGATTTTTCGGCGTTAAGAACCTACACCTTGCGCTTTGCGTCGATGTAGCGGCTTTGACTTATCTGAAGCCATACCACATTCCTGGCACTGTTGAGATTAAGGCAACGCCGAGCGTGCAGAACGCTAAAGCTTACGGCGATGACGAAGTGTGGATTGACGATAACCACGACAACGGCGGAAACGGCACCATGTCAGTTCGAGACATGGAATCCACGCCAGAACTTCGAAAGATGCTCGCGCTGATTTCCGGCTACGACATCGACGAAACAGGCCATATTCTGGGCACCGCTGACAAAGACCCGATGCCTTTTGCGCTCATGTGTCAACAGAGCGGCAAGACAGTAGGCAAGCGCCGCTGCTATCTGATGTGCAAGGCTTCCAAGCCGTCCATGGATGCCAAGACCCTTGAGGATAAGCTAGACATCACGCAGCTCGACATTGATTTCGAGTGGAAGCCCGTCGTGCTGCCTTCCGGCTGGCGAGGATGCCATTACGACGGTTACAGCGACAATTCCGATTGGGATAAGTTCTTCGAGAAAGTTAAGGTTGATTTTAAGCCCGCAGAGCTTGACGCATCTACCGTTTTCGGGACGGTTGAGTAGCAATGGAGGGCATTATCAAGATCGGCGATAGGGAGTTCCCAGTTGCCGTTACGGCTTTCACGCCGATCATCTACAACGGCGAGTTCCGCTATATGAAAGAGAATGGGCACACCCGCGCGAAGGACATCAACGACGGTCTTTCCGAGATTATGGACGGTATCGAAACCAATGATGTTCCTCCGTTCCTGTCCATGGCTCAATTCTTCTGGGCTTTCTGCAAGACGGCCGACAAGAACGTTTCCGGATTCAAGATTTGGCTTGAAGCGCTGCCAGAGCAGGCTTTTGACCTGTCAGCGGACGAGAGCTGGTCTAGCAAGGTGTGGGAGCTGATTCAGGAGAACTACTTTCGCTCCGCCACGCGAGTGGCATCCGAGACCGCCGAGAACGCCGATGCCGGAGCTGCCGCAGGAGCTTAAGGACGATGCCGGCGCTTTATACATATACAACGCCCAGCAATGCGGCCTGACTATTTCAGATTTGCAATGCCTGACGTATGAGCAGGTGATGCACGTGATGGAGTTGCATGAATTCGTCAACGATGCCGTGGCGCACGCTGACGATGACAAGGCCGCGTCGGAGGGCGAAGCATTTTTCTTCGGATAAACGCAACGCGCTTGCGCACCGCTTTCGGTGCGCAATTCGATGCGCTTACCGCGCACTTTGACAATTTAGGGGGTGACGGTATGGCTGTAAGCTACAAGGGTCTGACGATCAAATTTGGCGGGGACACGACGCAGCTGCAATCGGCGCTCAAGAAGATTCAGACCGATTCCAGGGCTACACAAAGCGACCTCAAGGGCATCAACAAGGCGCTGAAGTTCAACCCCGGCAACACCGAGCTGCTTGAGCAGAAGGTTCGCTCGCTCAACAAGGCGTACAACGAGACTAAAGACCGCCTTACCGCTTACAAGTCCGCACTTGCCGAGCTTGACGCTAAGAAACAGAGCGGGCAGCAGCTCACCGAGCAGGAGCAGCGACAATATGAGCAGCTACAGCGCTCCATCATGTCCTGCGAGAAGGACTTGGAGAGCTACGGTAGGCAGATCAAGGAGGTCTCGACCGAAGCTGAAGCGTCCAAGGGCAAGCTTTACCAGCTTGGGCAGACCATCGAGGACAACGCCGGCAAGCTCAAGAGTGCTGGTGATAAGATCAGCAACGTCGGAACCAAGTCGACCGCCATTTTCGGCGGCGTTGCCACCGCTGCCTACGGAGCTTTCACCCAGCTTGAGGAAGGCGAGAGCATCGCAATCAAGGGCGCTGGTGCGATTGGCGATGCCGCTGAGGAAATACGCCGAAGCGTCAAGAGCGTTGCAGCCCAGGCACCGGGAGACTTCAACACCGTTGGACAAGCTGTCGGCGATGTGAACACGCACTTTCAGGTTACCGGTGACAAGTTGGACGAAATTTCGACCAAGTTCCTCAAGTTTGCGAAGGTGACCGATTCAGACGTTTCCAAGTCCGTTGAGAACGTGTCGATGTCAATGAAGGCATGGAACGTTGACCAGAGCGAGACGGGCAACCTGCTCGATCACATTGCCAGCGTATCCACCGCTACCGGCGTTAGCGTCGACGCCCTCACGAGTGGAGTCAACACCAACGGTGCCACATTCCGCGAGATGGGCTTGAGCCTGCAAGATTCGATTACCCTGATGGGCAACTTCGAAGCGGCGGGCGTCCCGGTCGATGGCATGCTTACCGGTTTGAAGAAGGCCGCGGCGAACTGCGCCAAAGAGGGAACCAATATGGGCGATATGCTTAAAGGATTGGTTCAGGACTTGCAAGACCCGGCCAAGCAGTCTGAAGCCACGGCGCAGGCGTTCGACCTGTTCGGAAGCAAGGCGGCAACGTCGTTCATCGACGCTGCTGAATCAGGGCGAATCAACATGAGCAACCTTGGCGGCTCCATTGATGATGCCGCAGGGTTCGTGGACGGCCTTAAGGACGAGACAACCACAGCCGCCGACAAGACGAAGGGTGCAATCAAGGATATCACCATCGCAGGTGCCGATATCGGCGAGCAGTTCGCGCCCGTTGTCGAGGATGCGGCGGGGGCGCTGAAATCTTTTGGCGAGTGGGCAAAGAGCCTTACGCCTGAGCAGAAAAAGCTTGCCGCCAAGCTTATTGAAGGCGGTATCGCTTTTGGCGTGGTGGCCACGGGTGTCGGCAAGGTCGTTAGCGGCCTGCCCGCTTTCGCATCCGGCATTAAGACGGCATCGACTGGTTTCAAAGCTTTCAGTGCGGTTCTTTCCGCAAACCCGATAATGGCTGTTGTCGGCCTTATCGCGACGATCGTGGCCGCAATCGTCACGTGGGTCACGACCACCGACGAGGGTAAGCAAGCCTGGGAGGGCTTCTGCGGCGGCGTGAAGGAAGCCTGGCAAGGTGTCTGCGATTTCTTCAGCGGTGCGGCTGACTTCTTCGGCGGTGTCTGGTCTACGGTGACGGGTGGCATCTCCGATTTCGTCGGCGGGGCTAAGCAGAAATGGGATGACCTTAAAACCGGGGCTTCCGAAAAATGGCAGGAAATCAAGGACGGTGCCTCTGAGAAGTGGGAGGACGTGAAGTCCACTATTTCAGAGAAGATTGAAGGAGCAAGGGAAGCCGTTACCTCGAAGGCTTCTGAAATCGCCCAGGGAGCTTCAGAAAAATGGGAGCAGCTTAAAAGCGACGCTTCCGAAAAGTGGCAGTCTTTGCAGGACGGGGCGGCAACGTACTTCGGCGGTATCAGGGACACCATACAAAACGATATGCAAACAGGTAAAACCGTAGCGTCCGCTTCGTCTTCCGCCCTGAAATCAGCACTCAGCGGCGATTGGGATAGCGCGAAGCAACAGGCGGCAACGGCATTCAACGCGATAAAAGACAACATCCAAACGAAGATGTCTAACGCGCAGGCTAGCGCAATCAACGCCGGCAACGTGATTGGCGAGAAGCTGGGCTTTCCCGGCCTTGGCAGCAAGGTCGCTGGCGTTTTTTCGACCATCAAGAGCAATATCACTTCGCCGATCAACGATGCCTGGAACTTTGTCAGCAGCATCCCCGGCAGGATTCAGGGGGCGTTCAGCGGGATTCGCATCAGCTTGCCGCATATCAGCTTGCCGCATTTCCACGTCAGCTGGCGTGACATCGGTGGCGTTGTGGAACTGCCGTCCATCAGCGTCAACTGGTATGCAAAGGGCGCATCCTTCGACAAGCCTTCGATTATCGGCGTTGGCGAAGCTGGACTGGAACACGTCGCGCCCGATGCCAAGCTACGCACAAGCGTCAGAGAGAGTGTCGAAGCGGGCATTTCTCGCTTGCTCGACCGCCTAAAAGGCGGCTTTGGCGGCGGAGTCCAGGTGAACGTGACCGTCAACGCTACCGTTGCAAACAGCATGGATGCGTATACAACGGGTCAGCAGATCGGAGCTGGTATTGCCAGCAGGTTAAAGCAGAAGGGGGTGCCCGTTGGAGCTTAAGCGTAAGCGAAACCAAAGTGACAGCATCGTATTCAACGGGCACGACCTGTCTTCGCTTGTTTCATGCCGAATCCGCCGCCCGATAATGGCGAGCGTCACGGCTGAGTTTGAGGACGCACCCGGACGAAGCGGCGAGTATTTCAGGCGAGCGAAGCGCTCTGGGTATGATTTGCAAGTTGATATGCAGCTTCGCGCCGAGCATCGCCGAGAGGTGGAGAAGGTGCGGCATGATTTGGCGGCGCTGCTCTGGTCTGACGAACCGGCGCCGCTTTATCTGCCCGATGACCCTACGCGTTATTTGATGGCGATCGTTAGCGGTGCAACCGATCTTGACGAGATTACCGACGATTGCCCGCAGGCAACCGTTACGTTCCACATTGGCGACCCTGATTATTACGGTCAGCATCGCCGTATGGATATGAGCGGCGCAGCATCGTTCGCCGTCGGCGGCACGCTGCCTGCTGCGCTCACCGTGACGGCCAAGCCCGGCGCTTGCAGCTCTTGGCGCATCACCAACACCGACACCGCCGAGTTCGTCGAGGTTGTCCAGCCGTTTACGGCTTCGAGCGTCGTTCGCATGGATTTCGACAAAGAGCATGTGACCGTTAACGGCTCTGTCGCTCAGCTCAACATCATGAGCGACTTCTTCAGCATTAAAGACCGTGCGCACGTCAAGATTTCAAGTGGCACCGCGACGCTGGAATGGGAGGAAAGATGGCTTTAACCAAGAAGGTCAACTTCACCCGTTTCAGCCGTTTCGGCGCTAATCTCGGACGGCTCACCTACACCGCAGCGACCCATGAGGACGCGACAGACGGCACCGACGAGCTTAAGATCAGGTGCGACGAGGATTTAGGCAAGGGCGAGTACCTTGTCTGGGTTGACCGCCAAGGCATTGTGCACGAGCACATAGTCGACAAAATTGAGCGGCTGCACGATGACAGCGGCAAGCCCTATACCAGCGCAACGTGCATCAATTCCATCAACGAGACGTGGGATGACTATATCGAGGACAAGCGGCCGTCCGGCAGTGTAGCCGTGGCGCTCACGTCAATACTCGCGGGCACCCGTTGGGAAGTCGGTAACTGCGACCTGCCCGGCAGCGCATCGCATACCTTCTATCATGTAAAAGTCCGCGAGGGCTTGAGCGATCTGCTCAAAACATGGGGCGGAGAGCTTGAAACCGTCATCGTAACGGACGGCGTGCAGGTCACGCACCGATACGTGCGTGTGGTGGCTACGCGCGGCAACCAGCAAAGCCCGAAGAGATTCACCTGGACTAAAGACCTGATAAGCATCAAGCGCAAGACCGGCAGCGCCAACCCAAAGACGAGGGTTTACGGTTACGGCAAGGGTGTTGAGACGGATGGCGGCGGCTATGGCCGGCGCTTGACTTTCGGCGATATAAACGGCGGCAAGGATTACGTCGAGGATGCGTCCGCAACCGAGGTTTGGGGACATCCCGACGGCAACGGCGGCGTCGCGCCTGCGGTGGACGTTTACATTAACGAGCAATGCGAGGACGCTGCGCAGCTTCTTGCCGAGACGAACGATTACCTTGAGCGAGCCAAAACGCCGACCGTCTCCTATGAAGCAAGCGTGATTGACCTATTTGCTTTCGGTCGAGATTGGGAAAGCGTTGCTGTCGGCGATTGCGTGGCGATCATCGACAAGGGCTTCTCCGCTGCGGGAATCAGGCTCAAGGGTCGCGTCTCGAAGCTGACCCGCGACTTGGTGACAGGCGATGCCACGGTGGTGTTCGGCAACTTAACCGATGATCTGGCCGACATCTTTCAGTCAATGGCGCAGCAGCTCAAGAGCGGCAGCAATCAGCGGGCTAACTACGATGCGGCGGCTGGCACGTCCGTCTCGTGGCTCAACCAGCTCATGGCGGCGCTCAACAAGGCGTTCAATGCCGTCGGCACCTACAAGGTCGAGACGTTCGAGCTCGGCGTGATCTACTCCAACGTGCCGCTGGATGCAGAAACAGGCGTTCCGCTCAAGGCAACGTCCGGCATGTGGGCGGTAAACATCAACGGCATGGGCATCCGCCTTGCCGCAAATCTTACAAGCGACGGCCAATGGAATTGGCGAACGTTTATAACCGGCGCACAGGTGAGCGCCGATTGCATCAACGCCGGAACGATGAGGGCAGACCGCATCCGCGCGGGATTGCTCACCGACGAGGTGGGCGCGAACTATTGGGACTTGGAGACAGGCGAATTCCAGCTTTCGCCAAATGCCAAATACGGCGATGGCGGCTGGACTGTCGATGGCGTTATCGAAGACCTGCACAGCGGAATGACGCAGAACGGAAAAAACATCGCGGCCCTTGGGGAAGACTTCCAGACAAGGAATAAGGAGCTTGACGAGACGATAAGCAGCCTCGACAAGACGGTTTACGACATCGCCAAAGACGGCATCGTCACCGAGGCGGAGAAAGCTGCCGTAAATAAGATTCTCCAGACCGTGCAGAAAGATAAAGAAGACCTATCCGCACAACACAAATCGCTGTCGGCAAACAAGAATTTGCAGGTTCAGTTCAAGGCGCAAGTCTTAGAGCCGAGATACAACAAAGCGTTCGGCGAGGGCGGAGCGTTCGATGTCCTGATGTCGGCAATCTCGGATGTCACAAACTGCTCAACAGCCGAGGCGCTGAAAGCCGCCATGTCGGATTATAAGAGCGCCTATGAAAACTATTCATCCGCAGTAACAGTCTATGCGGCGGTAGCGCGACAGGCTACGAGCATGATTGCGCAAGAGGTAGCTAAGACCGATGCGGAGAAACTTGTCGAAAATCTCGACGAGAGCCTCAAACAGCAAGAGATCTTCAATCGGCTCACCAACGACGGAGCAAACAAAGGCATCTACATGTCCAATGGCGAGCTGTACGTCAATGCGACATACCTCAAGAGCGGAACAATCGGCGACGGTCAGGGGAAGAACTACTGGAATCTGACGAGCGGCTATTTCCAAACAACCTATGGTGTCATCGGCGGGCTATCAATCGATAACAACAAATTGTATAGATATAAGCTTACGCTCGATTCGAACACCTCTGGTCTCTACATAGGTACAGACGGTTTCAGCGTCGGCAGCGGCACCTGCTACACAGCAATGGCCAACGGATACCTATACGGCGGCACAGCTGAGGACATTACGGGCTACGTCGGATTCAACAACTACAACACCAAGTCCGGGGTGTATGGAGCGCGTCTCGCTGGCAAAGGGTGTATCTGTCTTCTCACCGATGACTGGATTGGCGTCGGCGCATACAAAGACCGTGGCGAGTACGTCTCCTGTAAGACCGGCATGAGCGGCAGCGTCACGCTCGTCGGGAACCTGAAAAGCTCGTGGACAAATCTTCAACTGACCGGAACGTATAACGTGTCCGGCCTTTGCCAAAACCTGTCTATGACTTGGACAAATTGGACGATCACTTTCGACCACGGACTAATGATCACGTCGCTATAAGGAGGTATGGAATGACCACGTACAGAGTTGAGAAGGATGGACTCTCGTTTTACGTCCAACCGCACATGCTCGATTACTACGCTGCGAGTGGCTATGCCATATACAAGACTGTAGAGGAAAGCGTCACAGACGTTGCTGCGGAAATCGCCGCGCTTGACGATTCGGCACCGATTGTGGAGGAAGTGAAGGTCAATGGATAAAGGAATCGAATCTCTGGCAACCGCGCTCGGTGCCAGCGTTACGGAAAGCAAGCAGAGCATCGAAATCGAGAACATCATCCCCGATGAATATAGCAATGCCCAGATGGAGCAGATGCTTATTGCGCTCGAGCCGCTTCTTGACCGCCGCGACATCGTAGGCTATGCCGCCGCACGTAATACGAGAGTGTTGCGTGCGGAGGCGCTTGAGTACCTAAAACGCCGCGATGAGCTTATCGCGCAGTACGGCGAACCTGAACTTGGCGATGATGGGCTTCCCACCGGTCGCACACAGCTGCGCATCGGTTCAGACGAGCACAAGGCTTTCTGCCGCGAGATCGAGATGTACGCAAACATCAAGCATCGACCTAACCTGTTCAAAATTGCCTATGCCGATGCAATCGGAAAGATGACCGGAAACGAGATTCTGGCGTGCGAGTGGATGTTGGTCGACGGTGATGCCCGATGAACACACAGACCATCGAGCTTGATATCGACAAACGCGGATGCGGAAACAACTGCATTCGAATCGCGCAAGGCGAGCTCGGCGGAACAACCATCAAGGCGCTTATCTACGACAACGGCGGCGAGCTGTCTTTGTCTGGGTACAGTGCCTATTTGGTTGCCCGATTGCCAGACCGAATCCACTATTACCGTGGCAGCGCCACGGTCAGCGGCAATACGATCACCTACGTTTGCGATGAATCCAAGCTCGCAAGCGTTCCCGGTTACACCGACGAAGCCTATTTCGAAATCGTCAAGGACGATTTCCTTGCACAGACGGAGCGATTCGCCCTGGACATCCTGCGCAGCGCCAAAGAGGGTCAGCAACCCGCGCAGTCTTGGGACAACGCGATTGATGACCTTATCAGGCGTGGGGAAACCGCCGCTACCAAGGGCGAACAGGCCGTCACCGACGCGGGCAAGGCACTGAATAACGCCAACGCTGCGGTCAACATCTGCAAGAGCGCCACGGACGCGGCCAACACCGCGACGGGCAAGGCGAACGCCGCGACAAAGAGCGCCACAGATGCCGCTTCTGCGGCAAATACAGCCAAGACGAACGCCGCCGCCGCAACTGATGCGGCGAATGCCGCGACAAACGCGGCGAAAGCATCCAAGGACAGCGCGGATCAGGCGGCAGCTGACGCTCGTAAGGCAGCTGAGGAAGCTCGCGGCTCCGTGAGCGCAGACAGACAGTTTTATTTCAAGCGAATCACAGACGAGAACGGGGACACGCGCCCTGTTCTCGTCGATATGACAGTTAGTTAGGAGTTGGCATGGACTATAACTTTCCGACAGATGAAGCGCTGAAAGACGGCCTTGCTTCCATCGCAACAGCCATCGGCAAGATTGCCGACGTGAAAGCTCTTGAGCGTGATGAAGCGACCGGACGATACAAAAACAGCGCAATCAAAGCAATGGTGGACAAGCATAAGACCGGGCTTATTTACACGTGGCGTGTTCCCGCCGGAAGTCCTACGGCGCTGATTCCCGTGAGCGCTGCGGCAAAGCGTCTTGCTGCGACAAAGTTCGTTGCCGCCACCGCAGCCACTCCAGCCGTAGATCCGTGTAATGCAGAGGGCGGGCCGTGGTTCCACGTCTCCGCGAACGCGGGTGCCGATCCCGACGGCGCTCCGTGGGTTGTCGCTATCGATTCGGTGGATTACGGTTTCTCGCGCATCGACAACAGTAAGGGGAACAACGTCTACGAGATTGCGCCTGTGGTGTGGCAGCTTTGGGAGCCGCTTGAAAACGGCGATGCCCTATGGTCTGTCTCCGACACGAAGTTCACCGGTGCCGTCGCGTGCCCGGATGCATACTTGCCTGATGGAAGTCTGCGACCGTATATGCTTACACCGTCATACCCTCTATCTATGGATTCGAATAACAACCCGCGCTCCATCTCGGGTATGCCGGTAAAGACGCGCACGATCAGTCACGATTCGCTTATAGACATTACAAAGTGCGCCACGACGGGCTATGGCGGCATGAGCGCCTACGACCAGTGGTATATCAACTTTCACCAGCTCACCAAGACGCTTAACAAGTCCTCGCAGGTGGATTTTCAAGGCTGCTCAAACTTCAACGTACAGTTCAATCCTGTGATTGCCGAGAGCAATACAACGCGTATCATCGTTGCCGCTTCAATCGCCGCTTCGCTGCCGGTTGGATGCGCCCTCATGTACGGAACCAGCAACGCGGCTTCTTGTCCCGACCGTGGCGCATCGAACGCCTATGACGTGTTCGATGCTGCGGTAGTTGATGGCAAGGAGACGCTTGCGGACGGAAACGTTGCCCTGCTGATGCGTGTTGCAAAAGCGTTCTCCACTACCACTGATACGTGGGTTCAAACTTCGCCGTGGAACACCGGCTCGACCGACGAGCTTGTGGGGGATGGGCAGGTTGCCAATGATGGCAAACATCCGTTCAAGATCGGCGGCGTTGAGACAGCAACAGGTGCTTGGGAAGTCATGGGCTGCGCTCTGTTCGTGAGCGATGGAACGGGCTTCGGAATCGCCGTGAACCCCGACAGCCGCAACGAGAAAAAGGGAGCTGTTGCCGACGGCGTGATTGCAACTGCGGCGTGCATGCCGCTCAAAGAGGGCTACACGCTCAACTTGCAGATGGTGTGCGGCCTAATCCTCGAAAAGGATGTTGGCGGCTCCTCCACGACCGGCACGGGAGATTACTTCTACGTCAACGTTAACGACCAAACCGTGAAGGGAACTATTCGCGAGGTTCCGTTCCTCGGCAGCCTGTGGATCGGCGCGTTGGCTGGTCTTCGCTACGCGAACGCGAGCACGGGGTCTGGCGGGGCGAGCTGGAGCTTCGCTTCCCGGCTTTCTGCCACCAGCCGCAGCCGGGGGTGAATCATGGCGTAGCCATGAGAGGGGGTTGACCCCCTTCTTTCTAACAACAAACAGGGATACACGGTGAGGGCGGCGCTGGTGTCTGGTTCAGTTCCTCGGCAACCTGAGGAACGGCACGAAGGCTGGTCTTCGCTACGCGAACGCGAACACGAGGTCTGGCAGGGCGAACTGGAACATCGCTTCCCGGCAATCTGTCTATAAACAAGAACCAAAAGTTCTCGCACCGTGCCTACCCGGCGCGTCGCTTTCTGGCGCGACCGGGCTAGCCTGGCTCAACTGAGCGAAATATGTCCGCAAGGCTCGCGGGTTAGTAGCCGCCTGGCGAAAGCTCGTATGACAGACAGAAAGAGCTTTGGATTTGAAAACCTATTGCAAAAACTACGTCTTCACGCGCCAAAAGGTTGCAGAAGCGCTTGAGGAATGGAAGAAGGGCGATTCCGGCAGGAAGAATGAGCACCGAATCCGAGAGGAATACGGCTCGGAATCGTCCTTCATCGACGTTATATGGCTTGAATTATCAACTGAAACACTGGAATTCGAGTCGATCAGAACGCATGTAAAGCACGACCCGAATTCAGGCAAGTTGCGCGAAATCAGCGTCGAGAGTGTCAAACGCCAAGTTTGCAACTACCTGTGCGTCAATGCGCTCGAGCCCCTGCTGTCGGCTAAAGTCGGCTTCTGGCAAGTCAGCGGCGGCGTTAAGGGCAAGGGTGCAGCCCTCGGCATGCGTAAGCTCAAGCGGGCGATTCGGCGCTATCTACTGCACGTCCACGTTGACATACGAAACTGTTACGGCTCCATGCGAACAGAGATGGTCTTTGAGCTTGCAGCACGTTACGTGCGAAACCACAAAGTGCTCTATCTGCTCTATACGCTGCTATCGAGCATGGGTGAAGTGCTTATTCTCGGTAGCTATCTATCGCTGCGACTGGCCGCTTTCGTCATCTCGTTCGCCTATCACGCAATCGAAGGCGTTGGGACGGTAAGGCGCGGCAAGCGCACGAATCTAGTAGGTTGTCAGGTCTGGTACGCAGATGACGGCTATTTGCTTGGCAACTCTAAAAAAGCGCTGAAAAGAGCAGTCATGCTCATCGCTCGCGTGCTCGCAGGCTTCGGTCTTGAACTTAAGCCTTGGAAGATCATGCATAACGGCGTTGAGCCAATCGATTTCGCGGGTTATCGAATTTGGGCAAAGCACGTCGATTTGCGGAAGCGACTTTGGAAGCGTCTCCGCCGCGCGTTTTTCCGATTTGACAAACGAAGAACGCCGAGACTTGCCCGCCGTGTGTGCTCGTACTTTGGGTGGATGAAGACGGCGGAGATGGAAGAGCAATTAGTTGTACGTCAAAGAGTGTTCAACGCGGCAAGAGCCGCGAGTTAGGAGAAAACATGATTGTTAAAGCCGAGCGCACTGGCGAAGCGCCGGAATCTGTCGAGGTTATCGGCCAGAATGTCTGGCTGCGCAAGAATATCGAGACTTCTACACGCGAGGTCGGTTTGAACGATTCCGACACGGCCCCGGAAACTGTATACAGGTATGACGAGGTGTATTTCGTCGATTGCGGCTTTCCGACCGTCGAGAGCGTGCGTGAAAGCTTCGACGAGCTTTGGAGCGTCCATGCAGCAGACGGAATGCCCGATTCGGCGCGAATCGACGACGCTATCAGGCGGTTGGAGGCGGTCAAGGCATCTCTTGCGGATACCAACGCAGCGCTTCTCGAAATCGGCGACATTGTTGGCGGTGAGTAGCGATGGCGAAGATCTACTACGAAGCCGTCATTGATGACAGGCGTACCGTCGAGAGCGTACCAAAGCTTTGGCGTGCCGCCGTGCAGAAGATGATCGATGACAATGCGAAGGAGAAATAATGGGAGCTATCTACACGTTCACGGAGCAGCAGATCTGGGCAATCGGCGGCGCATTCCTGATGATGCTTATCGACATGGTTACAGGCATCGCCCAGGCAATTTACAACCGTAGTTTTAAGTCTTCGACGATGCGCCGCGGCTTGTGTCATAAGGCAACGCTTTCCCTTATCATCATGCTGGCTATATGTATCGAGATTCTAAGCTCGCATATCGTTGGACTGAATTTCGGTGGTATTACCGTCTATGTCGTTTGCATCGCCATCATCGGCATGGAGTTCGCTTCTATCCTCGAAAACATCAAGCAGGCTTATCCAGAGCTTGTCGATACGCCCATCATGAAGATTTTCGAGCACGCCAACGTTGACACTGACGATATTACGAAGGCGATTGCCGATGAAGTCGCGAAGCGCGGCTAGGATGCGGATTGCCGTCGCACTACTGCTTGGCTTCGCGGTAGGAATGGGCTTGTGGTTCGTTTTGACTATCGACCACGTTGGCAGAGATACGGCAGCATTTGGGAAAGCCTATAACCAAGGCTATAGCGATGGTTATACGGCGGCTTTTCCTGTTTATGAAAAAAAGACGAGTGCGAAGCGCGGCTGTATGCCGCTCTTTCTGCAAAAAGACCCTCAATGGGCTAACGTCGCTTACTCGGACGAAACCATAGGCACGTACGGTTGCGGCCTTACGGCTGCTGCGATGGCCTTGAGCTACCTCAACGGGAACGAGATCACGCCAGACCTGCTGGCAGCTTTCGTCGGCGAAAGCTGCCTGACCGACCGGGTTAACGACATGGCCAAGTTCAGCGCCTATCTAGCGAAGACCTATCATTTCGAAGCCCGTGACACGTTTTGGGGCACGGGCGAAGCCCTCAAGGCCGTCGATGACGGCTGGATCGTCTTCGCAGGCGTTACCGGAACCCTTGGCGAGCGCTCTTACGGCTCGCACGTCGTGATGATTTGGCGCGAGAACACCGACGGTACCTACGCGCTCCGCGACCCTGATGACGGCACCAATTCAATCCATGCATGGACAGCCGACGAGCTTAACGCCGTTACTTTCACACAATTCAATGCAATTAAGAGGTGATGCAGATGACCATGAAGGGCATCGATATTGCAGACTGGCAAAAGAACCTTAATCTCGATTCAATCGAATACGATTTTGTCATCATCAAAGGAACCCAGGGCACCAATTACGTCAATACGTTTTGTGACGCGTTTGTGCAAAAGGCTATCAAGGCGGGTAAGCTCTGGGGCTTCTACCATTTCATGAATATGGATGATCCTATCAAGCAGGCGGATCACTTCTATCAGAACTGTAAAAACTATTTCGGCAAAGGTATTCCCGTGCTCGATTATGAGGACGGCGGCAGAATCGGCACGGACGGTGCCAAGAAATTCCTTGACCGCATCTATGCGCTTACTGGCGTGAGGTGTCTCTTGTATACCTACCGCAACCTCACCAAAGAGGAAGATTGGTCTAAGATTGCGCCCAACCACGCCCTCTGGGTTGCCCAGTATGCCAACGAGAATCAGACTGGATACCAGGATTCGCCATGGCTTCCGGATGGCGGCTTTGGTGCTTGGAATACCTGTGTGATGCACCAGTATTCTTCGCACGGTAGGCTATCTGGGTACAACGGCAACCTTGATCTTGACATTGCCTTCATGGACGCTGCCGCCTGGTCGCGTTATGCGAAGCCCAGCACCTACAATGCGCCGGCTGCGACTGCCTATGAGAATAGTGGTAGCACCGCCGACCTTGCGGCAGACGTAATGCGAGGGAAGTATGGCAACGGTGACGAGCGCAAGGCCAAACTTGGCGCTCGATTCAACGAGGTGCAAGACCTAATCAATCGCACGGCCACCGCAAGCGCCGACGATCTTGCAGCGGATGTGCTCAACGGCAAGCTCGGCAACGGTGAGACGCGCAAGGTAATTCTTGGCACCCGCTATGACGAGGTTCAAGCTGTGGTCAATTCCCGCGTCAACGCCGTAGACATCGACGCCCTTGCACGCGCCGTCATTCGCGGCGAGTACGGCAACGGTGACGAGCGCAAGGCCAGGCTTGGCGCTAACTTTGATGCTGTGCAAAAACGAGTAAACGAGCTTCTTTAACTAAAATGCCCGCGCCCTGTAATGGGGCGCGGGCATTTTGCGTTTAGGGGACATGGCAACAAGTCTCTAACGGTTCATGTCCTCTCGAATCAAGTTCTTGATGTACTCGGTTGTATTGTCCTGCTCCTTGAGCCATTTATATATACTCTCGTCGTACTCGTTAGGGTAAAAGCGTATGACAAGCTGTTTCACCGACCTTTTGCGGTAGGAGGATGTTGCGCGTCTTTGCGCTTCGGTTGCCATTTCATTCACCGCGCTTTTCTCTGGCCTTGCGCCAGATGCGAAACGAGATAAACGAGATGACAAAAGCTATAATGCCTGTTTTCATCGCTGCACTCCTGATGTAAGATGATTCTGGCTAGCGGGGCACTGCCTAAGCAGCGCCCCTTGCCCTACCTAGACCTCTTTGCGTGCTTTCCGGGCTTGCGAGAGGTCTTTTTCTTTAGGGCTTCGATTCCTTCATCCAGCGCCTTTGCCAGTAGCACGCTGATGACAACAATCGTTAAGTCCCATATTTTGTCATCCATTTGAACCACCTCCTTTCTTTCTTACGTCTATTATTATAAGGTATACCCCATAGTAAGGCAAGCTCATATTGAATTTTGCTAACTTTTTTTCGAGCTAAACAGTGTTATTATGCAAAACCAGTTAGTGGAGACTTTGATTTCGCGCCCGTTCGCGGCTATCGTAGGGTTCGCAAAGATTTTCTGAGGCTCCACCATTGGATTTGATAAGCCGCTGACATTGTGTCGGCGGCTTTTTTTAAAA
>ERZ1034969.302-NODE-302-length-33033-cov-10.858239_pt1 | contig 33033 bp, 29 predicted proteins | sample MGYA00520624_ERZ1034969 | MGnify/ENA primary metagenome ERZ1034969 (study PRJEB33766, sample SAMN09781776) | gut metagenome | biome: gut microbiome | host: Homo sapiens | place: Madagascar | study: EMG produced TPA metagenomics assembly of the PRJNA485056 data...
GGAGGGCGGGCCCGTTGGGCGCGCCGGGCAGCGTCGCAGGCGTCGCATGGGTTCGCCGCGTGCGTTCGGTGCGCGAGGTTCGCGGCAAACGTTTCGGCGGTTTGGCGAAAGTAGTTGGAATCGATAAGGGGGAATCGTGCTTATCTCATCGAAGGGACGATATGCATTGCGCTTGGCGGTGTGCATCGCGCAAGCGGGGCCCGAGGCGAAGGTGTCGCTTCGCGAAGTGGCCGAACACGAGGAACTGTCCCTGAAGTATCTGGAGCAGATTGCGCGCCCCATGGTGTCGGCGGGCTTGTTGGCAAGCGTGCGCGGCAAGGGCGGCGGATACCGCCTGGCGCGCGATCCGCAAGATATCCTGGCGGGCGACGTGCTGCGCGCGGTCGAGGGCACTACGGTGCCGGTGACCTGCGCGGCGCTCGACGGCCCCGAGCCGTGCCATCGCGCCAGCGTGTGCACCACGGTGCGTTTCTGGGCCGGGCTTGACGAGGTCATCGAGAAGTACGTGGACGGCGTGACCGTCGGCGACCTGGCCGACGCGCCCCAACCCCACATCGAGATCGCGGAGTAAGGGCGCCGGGGCCGCTTGCCTAAGATGGCGGGGCTGCGACGGGGCTGCGCGGGCGTCTCCCCCGTGCAGGGCTCGGCCGCGTGAGGGTGGCGGAGCGCTGCGCTGGATTTCGCAATTGCAAACGGCTTGAAGCGAGGCCGGCATCCCTTCGTGGTGCCGGCCTCGTTTTGTTCGCTGGCTTTCGGTTGTGCGGCATCCGTCGCGGCCCTGGAGTTCTGGGTGGTTTGGGTGACGGTCGCCCGGTTTTTGCCGCGACCCTGGAGTTCTGGACGGTTCTGCAGGAAAACGGGCCTGATTTTGACATGAGTCTGGAGTTCTGGGCGGTTTTTGGGATGGATTTCGGCAGGTGCCTGGAATAACCCCAGGTCAGCTTTTGCGGATTCGGCGCTTGTTGTTTGACGGGTCGGTATCGCTTCGGTGAATGTTCGCTGAAAGGGTATCGGGGCGATGACGAAGCGCGTAGCCTTCAGCTTAATACAAGGTTCGAGCGCGATGATTGCCAGCCGCGCACAGGAAAAGGCGAGCATGAGGAGGTTGCTCATGGCGCATATGCAGGAAAATCCGCAAACCGCGGGTAAGGATACAAGAATGCTGGCGGCGGGCGAAACGCGGCAAATGCCCTTGCGAGCCGACAGGCCCGCGCAGGCAGCTCAAGCGCCGTATCCGCTTCAGGGTCGCCCGGCGCCGACGCAGCGGGTGGCGGTGCCGTTCGCCGTTTCCGGCAGGAACGGCGGGAGCGGCGCGCCTGGCGTGCCTGTCGTGAACGGCGCAAATGCCGCGTTTTCGGCGTCCGGCGCGGGTGGCATGCCCGGCGCGAACGGTGCGTTTGCGGCAGGGGGCGCGAATGGCATGCCCGGCGCGAACGGCGCTGCGGCTGCGGAAGCCGCTGAAGCGGAGGAGGCGTCCAAGCGCAAGGGCCTAGGCGGGCTGCTCGAAGGTCTGTCCGTGCCGCAGGTGGCCGCCGGCGCGTTGGCGGCGGTGACGTCGATGCTGCTGTCGTCGAAGATCGGCATCGCCGGCTCGGTCATCGGCGTGGCGGTCGGCTCGGTGGTGTCCACGGTCGCTTCGCAGGTGTACAAGCAGTTCTTGCAGGCTTCCGCCGACAAGCTGCGCGAGCTGAGCCCGCTTGACGAGGCGGGCGCTTCCGCAGCTGCGGGCGAAACCCGCGTGATGCCGACGACCGGCGAAGGCTCCTCCGCAACCCGCGTGATGGGTGCGATGTCCGCGTCCGGCGCTGCGGCGGCGTCCGGCGATTCCGTCGTAACCGACGACCCGGCCGCTTCCGTAACCCCTACCCGCAGCGTGCGCGATCTGCGCGAAAGCGGCGAGACGGGCGTGCTGCGCGGTCGTGCCGAGCATTTGCGCCGCCAGCGCATGCAGCGCGGAGTGATCGCGGTGTCGGTGGTGTCGGCCCTGGCCGCGGTGGCCATTTCCGCGGGCATCATCAACCTGGTGACGGCGGGCGAAGGCGTGGGCACCAAGACCGAGCCGCTGTTCACCGGCACCTCGACGTCGCAAACCGACGACGGTTCCACGACGAAGGGCAAGCAGAGCGGCAAATCCCAGCAGTCGGCAACGCAGGATCAGCAAGGCGCCGCCACGAAGGATTCCGCCGCACCGGTGCATCAGGACGGCACCGCGTCGTCGGATAGCTCGGCTTCCGGCTCCGGCAGCACCAGCGGGTCGTCGACCAGCGGCACGGAGTCGGGCAGCGCGAGCGGCGCCGGCAGCTCGACGGGTTCCACCACCGGCGGTTCCGGCAACGGTTCCGGCAGCACGTCCGGTTCGCAAACCGGCGGCTCCGGCAGCGGTAGCGCAAGCGACTCCAGCAGCTCGTCGAGCGGCTCCTCGACCAGCGGCTCCGCGGGGACGGGAAGCTCCTCGTCGAACAGCGGTTCAACGGGTTCCACGGGCGGTTCTTCGTCCGGCTCCTCGGCCAGCGGCTCCACAAGCTCCACCACAGCTTCGTAGCGGGCAAGCGGGGCGGGCGCAACAATCGCGCCCGCCCCGCTTTTGCGTTAGCTCGACTTGCGAGCGTGCGCACATGTTGGGCTTTTGCGTCCGCCCTTCCCCTTCTTCCGTGATGATGCCCGCTGCTGCAGGGTTGCGCGCGCCCCGCGATGCTAGGATGAACGCGAAACACGAAACCGCCGCTTTTGCGGCGCGCGCGAAAGGGGCGGCATGGCCGAGAACGTGAACAGCAAGAATGCGACTATTGCGGACGAGGCGGCCTCGAGCGGAGCGGCGGGCGCCGGCTTCCCGGTGGGCGCCGCTTCTGCGGCTGTCGCCCCGGCAGCCGAAACTTCCTCTCCTGCATCGAGCGCGCGTGCGGGCGCTTCGCCAAGGGCTTTTGCCCCTTCCGCCGGCGCCGCGGCCGCTACGCCGCGCACGCGTGAGGAGATCGCCGAGTCGCTGCGCGTCCGCATGCGCCGCGGAACGCCCACCGAGAAGCTCGAGGTCATCATGACCAGCGCCGGCCTCGACCGCGTGGAGGCCGCCACCGTCATGGTCATCGGTCTGGGCGGCGTGGGCTCGAACTGCGTGGAGGCGCTGGCGCGCGGCGGCGTGGGGCATCTGATCGTCATCGACCACGACATCGTCGGGCTGTCCAACATCAACCGCCAGGCCATCGCGTTCCACAGCACGCTCGGGCGCAAAAAGCACGAGGTGGTGCGCGACATGGTGCACGACATCAACCCCGACTGCGAGGTGGAGGCGCTCGACATGTTCCTGCGCGCCGACGACGTGGCGCCGCTGCTCGACCGCTACCTGGGGAAAGTCGACATGCTCATCGACGCCATCGACTCCGTTTCCGCAAAACTGGCCATCGCCGAGTACGCCGACCGCACGGGGATGCCGCTTATCTCCAGCATGGGCGGCGCCAACAAGCTGCACCCCGAGTGCCTGCGCTTCGCCGACGTCTCCGAAACGCGCAACGACCCGCTTGCGCGCGTCATGCGCAAGGAGTGCCGCAAGCGCGGCATCCGCCGCCTGCGCGTGCTGTACTCGTGCGAGGAGCCGGTGAAGCGCCCCGCCGTGGAGGGCGCCGAGCGCCGCGAGCGCACCAACCTGGGCACGGCGTCGTTCATGCCGCCGATTTTCGGTCAGATGCTGGCAGGCAAGGTGCTCTGCGAGATAGCCCAAGTGCCGGAAGCGTAAGGGCTATGGGGAGGCTTTCATGAACGATGAGGTATTCTTTCAGGTTCGCTATACGGTAACGGTGGGCGAACGCGATGACCTTCTGCGCGATTTGGCTCAGCTGCGCATGGCGGAATCGAGTCGCGCGGAGCAGGGTTGTCTGCAGTATGAGTATTTGCTGCCAGTCGATGCGCCCGATCAGGTGCTTTTGTTGGAGCGTTGGTCGAGCAGCGAGGCGCAGCAAGCGCATACGGGCACGGCGCATTTTGCGAAGCTCGCTGACGTGAAGCAGCGCTATGGCTTGTCCACCAAGGTGGTGCGCCTGGTTGTCGGGGGCGCATGAGCATGGACGAGCCTGCTTATTTCGACATGCATTGTCACCTGGGGTTTTGCGAAGATGCGGCACAGGCGGCGCGGACTCTTACGGCCGCTGGCGTGGGGGCGTTCTCGAATACGGTGACGCCGGCGGAGTTCGCCGAGCAGCGGGTTGCGCTTGCCGGCACGGGCAACGTGCGCACGGGTGCGGGCCTGCATCCCTGGTGGGTTGGCGAATACGACGTCGCTGCTAATTGGGATCGCTTGTACGGTCTTGTTGCGCGCAATCGGTTCGTTGGCGAAGTGGGCTTGGACTTTTCGCCGCGTCATGCCGATACGCGCAAGGCGCAGCTTGATGCGCTGGCGTGTGTCGCTCATGCGTGCGCTCGAACGGGCGACAAGGTGCTGTCCGTGCATGCCGTGCGCGCGGTCGATGACGTGCTCGACGTGCTTGAGCGTGCGAGTGCGCTTGGCGCCATGGTGGGCAACGCCTGTATCATCCATTGGTTTTCCGGCACGTCCGACCAGCTCACGCGTGCGCGGCGGGCGGGCTGCTACTTCAGCGTGAACCCGCGCATGTTGGGATCGAAGCGCGGACGAGCCTACGTGCAGGCCATCCCCGTTGACCGGTTGCTGCTTGAGACCGATGAGCCGGCGTCCGCGGGCGCACCGTGGAGCGCCGCCCGAGTGCGCAAACTGCTCGAGGAAACGTTGACCCAGCTTGCGGTCTTGCGAGGCGACGACCCCGCCGAACTACGCGAGCGAATCGCGCAAACCAGCCGAACTCTGTTGCAGCAATAGGCTCGCCGCAACGCCGGTCCCGACCCGTGCGAGCCTTACGACTTGCCGACCCTCGCGGCCGCTCGGCCCTTGCGGGCGACGCGATGGCCTTGCCGCAAACGCTTGGCAAAGAAAGGACGAATTTATGCCGTATGAGCATCTGACCTGCGTCAACGATGCGCGCTTGGCACCGTATGCGCGTGTGCGCGATGCGGATTTGGCTGCTTGGCCCGACGCGCCCGCTGGCTTGTTCATGGCGGAGTCGCGCGCGGTCATCGCGGCGGCTATCGAGGCCGGCGTCCGCCCGCGCTCCTTCCTGGTAAGCGAGTCCTGGGCAGACGACGCCGCGCCGCTTGCCCGCAAGCTGCTCGCACAACACCCCGACTGCCCGGCGCTGCGCATCCCCGACTCCCTGTTCTCTCAGGTCACCGGCTACAAGATCGTGCGCGGCCCAGTGGCGGCGTTTGAGCGCCCCGCGCTGCCCGATTCCGCGCAGCTGCTTGCCAGCGCTCGCCGCATCGCCGTGCTCGAGGACGTGGGCAACTATGCCAACATCGGCAGCGCGTTCCGCGCGGCGCACGCGTTCGGCATCGATGCCGTGCTGGTCACGCCCTCATGCCACGATCCGCTATTCCGCCGTGCCAGCCGCACGAGCCAGGGCACGGTGTTGCAGGTGCCGTGGACGCGCATCGGCACGCAGCGCCAATGGGCCGCCGAGGGAATCCCGCTGCTGCATGCAGCCGGGTTCAAGGTAGCGGCGTTAGCGCTCGAGGACCGGTCGCTTGCGCTGGGCGACCCACGGCTTGCCGAGTGCGAGCGCTTGGCCATGGTGCTCGGCACCGAGGGGGCGGGCCTGTTCCCCTCGACCATCGCCGCCTGCGACTACACGGTGAAGATCCCCATGGCCCATGGCGTGGACAGCCTCAACGTCGCCGCCGCCAGCGCCGTGGCGTTTTGGGAGCTGCGCGCGCGATAGCGCCGCCAGCGCCGTAGCGTTCTGGGGGCTCCGCCCGAGATAGCGCCGGCGGCGGGTTGCTTGGGCTGTTGCATGTCAGCGGGCAGCTCACCGGCTAACTCGCCGGTAAGCCCGTTTGACGCTCGCGCTCGCGATCGCCTCTGGCGCGTGCGTCTGGATGCTGCTTGCGGCGAGTTCGTCAGGATCGTTGTTTGCGGTCGCGTATTGCCGAACCGTTATCGGGAGGGTGTCTGCCAGAAGCTGCCAAAAAATGCGCGAGTGCGTGTGGACGCTGGCGGCGGAGGGTGAAAACCACCCCGCTAACCTGTCGGGTGAGCGTAAAAACACGCGTTTGTTGCACTAAATCGCCCGCTCGTGCCATATCCGCGATGTGCCAACATACACTCGCGCGCTTTTTGGCAACAACCGATGAAAAGGGATCGGATTTGGAGTCCGCACCCGCTTGGACTGCTGTTGGCGCGTGCGCTCGGAAGCCGCGGGTTGCCCTGGGGTCCGGGGCTCTGTTTGCACATGCCGTGGCCGCGTTGTCCGGCCCGTTGGTCGCGGTCGGCGCCGCCTTCTCCCCCCACGGACGCGGTTGCCCTCTTTTCCAGCCCTCGTCCGGGACGCTGGTTGTGGTCCGTTCGCGTTTGCCGTCGTTGCTTCCCGTTCGGGTTGCCCTTCCTTGTCGATGCCGGTTGCTGCCGCTTCAACACCCCATCGTTAATTCTTCCCGCCACGCCAGATTCCCGGACGTTTTCCTTGGCTGTTAGCGTATGATGGAACGCGTGCTCTCGAGGTGAGGGCGAGTGTTGCCGCCATGCAACGCGCAGTGTTACCCCCGTGCGATAGCGCGGGAGAGAAAAGAGGATTTAAAATGGCGGAAGGTACTGTTAAGTGGTTTAACCCCGAGAAGGGTTACGGCTTCATCTCTCAGAACGACGGCGAGGACCTGTTCGTGCACTTCTCTGAGATCAAGATGGACGGCTTCAAGACCCTCGACGAGGGCCAGGCTGTTTCCTTCGACGTGACCACTGGTCAGAACGGCAAGCTCCAGGCAAGCAACGTGGTTCGTCTGTAACCCACCGCTTTCTTAAACAGGTAGCTGAAAGCCCCTGCGTGTGCTGCGCAGGGGCTTTTTTCATGCCTCGGCTCGCAGGTGACGCTGGGAACGGTGGTTGCGCAGCAGCAGCGGAAAACCCCGGCCGAAACAAAAAGGCGCCGCCCCTTGCGGGGACGACGCCTTTGCAAACTTGCAAGCGTGATCGAACTGGCATAGCGCGCTCGGCGCGCCGGTCCAGTTCGCAGCCCGTTACTCCAGGTCGGAGCCCTTCTTCTCGGGCAGGAAGAACATGGCGATGAACGCGACCACGTAGATGCAGGCCACGCAGCCGATGGCGAAGCCGAAGCCGTGGCCGGCGGCGATGATCGGGATGACAACCGGGGCCGACGCGCCGCCGATGAAGCGGCCGGCGTTGTACAGCGCGGTCTGAGCTGTGCCGCGCACCTCGGTGGGGAACAGCTCGGCGATCAGCGTGCCGTAGCCGCCGATCATGCCGTTAGCGAACATGCCCATGAAGAAGCCGCCGAACAGCAGCGCCGTGGGGTTGGTCAGCTGGCTGTAAATGATGATCATGACGGCGGCGCCGATCTGGAAGGTCCAGAACGCGGGGCGACGGCCGGCCTTGTCGGCCAGCCAACCGAACACCGAGATGCCGATCATCATGCCGATGACGGTGACGGCGGTCCACATGCCGGTGGAGGTCAGGCTCAGGCCCAGCTCGCCGTTGAGGTACTTCGGCAGCCAGGTCATGATGCCGAAGTAGCCGGCGTTCTGCACGGTGCACAGGATGATGATGATCACGGAGTACTTGATGCGCGTGGGCGAGTTGAACAGGCTGGCCAGGTTGCCGTGCTTCTTGCCGGAGGCCTTGTGCTCCTCGAAGATGGGCGGTTCGGGAACGAACGCGCGGATGATGATGGCGACGATGGCGGGAACGACGCCGACCGCGAACAGGCCGCGCCAGCCGAACGCGGCGATGATGGGCGCGGACGCCAGCGAGGCGACCAGCACGCCTACCTGGAAGCCCAAGCCGACGGCGGAAGTGGCCTTCGCGCGGTTAGCGGGGCTGGAAACCTCGGAAGCGATGGCCATGCCCAGGCCGAACTCGGCGCCGATGCCCAAGCCCGCCAGGAAGCGGAACAGCGCCATCAGCTCGAAGTTGGGGGCGAAGGCCGAGCACAGGGTGAACATGCCGAAGAAGATGACCGAGTAGGTGAGCACCCTGATGCGGCCGAGCTTGTCGGCCAGCGTGCCGAAGACCAGGCCGCCTAAAAAGGCGCCCGCCAGCGTGATGGACGTGAGCGAGCCGGCGGTGGCGTTGTCCACGCCGAAGGTGGCGATGATGCCGGAGAGCGCGAAGCTCAAGATCATGAGGTCCAGACCGTCGAGCGCGTGGCCGATGGCCGCGGAGAACACGGCTTTGCCGGCGTAGTGCTTCATCTCGGAAGCTTTTTCTTTGTGTGGCATAGTGATTTCCATCCTATTCCGCAAGTGGCCAAACTTCCAATGAAAATACTCTCATACCGATTATTTGCAAGGGTTTGTTGCAGAATTTACGAGCCTGAAATACAACGGCCAGGAGAGCGTCGGTTACGTGGGCCCATCGCGTCGCATACACCGCGCTTTCTGCCTGTGAAGTGCGGTTTCGGTGGTGGTCGCGGGCCGCCCCGGCGCGTTGGATTACTATGCCGATATGCGAAAGGAGAAGCTATGCGGCACGCTATCGAAGACGTTGAGTATGCAGAATACCTTTTCGACCGGTTCTACGGCATCGGCAGCTGCGAGTCGGGCGGCGTGACCCGGCTCGGCTACACCGAGGTGGAGGACGAGATGCACCGGGCCCTGTGCGCGCTCGGCGAGGAGAAGGGCTACGGCCACTTCGCCGACCAGGTGGGCAACACCTACCTGTACCGTCCGCGGTATAGCATGGACGAGCCCTATTGGCTGGTCGGCTCGCACCTGGATTCGGTGATCGAAGGCGGGCGCTACGACGGCGTCGCGGGCATCATCGCCGGGCTGCTGGTGATGGGCTGGGCCGAACGCGACGGCCTTGACCTGCCCATCCGCGTGGGCGCCATGCGCTGCGAGGAGTCCAGCAACTTCGGCAGGAGCACTATCGGCAGCGGCCTTATTACCAAGGAGATTTACAAGCACGATGTGGGCGAGGCCGTGAACAAGCAGGGCGAGACGCTGCACGAGGTGTTCGACCGCAAGGGCTACAGCCTGACGCCCGACCGCATCCAGGGCATTCGCGAGTACCTCGAGCTGCACATCGAGCAGGGCAAGGTCCTGGAGGAATACGGCGACGCCGTGGGCATCGTGAGCACCATCGCCGGCCCGCGCCGCTTCAAGGTGCACGTGCACGGCAACGCGGAGCATTCGGGTGCCACGCCCATGGGCATGCGCTCCGACGCGCTTGCGGCGGCGGCTGAGATCATCCTGGAGGTCGAAGAGATCGGCAAGTCCGAGGCCATGCACCAGTCCGTGGCCACGGTGGGCGTCATAACGAACCACCCCAACGCGCTCAACGTCATCCCCGGCGAGGTGGAGCTGGGCATCGACATGCGCGGCATCGACGTGGCCAGCCTCGACCGCATGGAGGCGCGCCTGAAGGCCGCGTGCACGCGCATCTGCGAGAAGCGCCGCCTCAAGTACTTCCGCGAGAAAACCTCCGACATCCCGCCTATCGAGATGTCGTCCGAGACGCAGCAGAAGCTGCTCGACGCGGCGAAGCGCCTGCGCATCCCGCATCGGCTGATGATCAGCGGCGCAGGTCACGACGCCATGTCGTTTGCGCACATCTGCGACACGGGCATGGTGTTCATCCCGTGCGCGAAGGGCATCAGCCACAACAAGAAGGAGTTCGCCACCATCGAATCGATTCTCGACGGCGCGATGGTGATGTACGAGCATTTGAAGGAAGAGGCGCTATGATCCTGGTGAAAGACGGCCGCGTCATCGACCCTGCGCGTGGCATCGACGATGTGCTCGACCTGGTGATAGACGGCGGCAAGATAGCGAAGATCGGCAAGTACCAGCGCTCGGAGGACTACGAGCGCATCATCGAGGCGAAGGGCTGCGTGGTGGCTCCGGGCCTGGTGGACGTGCACGTGCACTTCCGCGATCCGGGCTTCACGTACAAGGAGGACATCGAAAGCGGCGCCGCGTCGGCCGCCGCGGGCGGGTTCACCAGCGTGGTGTGCATGGCGAACACGAAGCCGCCCGTGGACAACGTTGAGACGCTCGGCTACGTGCTCGAGCGCGGGGCGCACTGCGGCATCAACGTGCTGACGTGCGCGACCATCAGCCGCGGCATGCAGGGGCGCGAGCTGGTGGACATGGAAGAGCTTGCCGCCCACGGGGCCGCGGGCTTCACCGACGACGGCATCCCGCTGATGGACGAGGCCCTGGTCAAGTGCGCGATGGAGCGTGCGGCGAAGCTCGACCTGCCGCTTTCGTTCCATGAGGAGGACCGCGCGTTCATCGAGTCGCCGGGCGTGAACCAGGGTGCCGTGTCGAAGGCGCTGGGGCTGGGCGGCGCGCCGGCGCTGGCCGAGGACGTGCTGGTGGCGCGCGACTGCATGCTGGCGCTGCACACGGGCGCGCGGGTGAACATCCAGCACATCAGTTCGGCGAACTCGGTGCAGCTGGTGCGCCTGGCGAAGGAGATGGGCGCGCACGTGACGGCCGAGGCCACGCCGCACCATTTCTCGCTGACCGAGGACGCCGTGCTGGAGAAGGGCACGATGGCGAAGATGAATCCGCCGCTGCGAACGCAGGCTGACCGCTACGCCATCATCGAGGGCTTGAAGGACGGAGCGATCGACATCATCGCCACCGACCACGCGCCGCATTCCGCCGAGGAGAAGGCCAAGCCGTTCGCCGAGGCGCCCAGCGGCATCATCGGGCTGGAGACCGCGCTTGCCCTGGGCATCACGAACCTTGTGCGCAAGGGGCATCTGACGCTTATGCAGCTGATCGAGAAGATGAGCCTGAACCCGGCGAAGCTCTACAAGCTGGACAAGGGTGCGATCGCAGAAGGCGCCGACGCCGACCTGGTGATCTTCAACGAAGGCGAACGCTGGCACGTGGGCCCGAAGTTCGTCTCGAAGGCGGCGAACACCCCGTTTGCGGGGGAGGACCTTTACGGGAAGGTGAAGTACACCATCTGCGCCGGCAACGTGGTATACGAGGACGGCGAGTAAGGGCGCCCCGGGTCCGGGGTAGAGGTTGCTTGCTGTAAGGTTTCCCCCGGCAGCGCTGTGTGGCGCTGCTAGGGGTGTTCGGCAAATGAGGATTATAGAGTGCACCACCATCGGACCGTATACCGTCCTGGTTTTCGATGGTCCGCTGCCGTTCACGGAGTGGCGCGCCATCGTGGTGGATGGCGGGCGCTACGATACCTTGCCGGTCATGGACGCAGGCGACGATTGCCTGGCTATAATCGAAGCGCAGATATGACTGGGAAAGACGCAATATTCGTTGAATAAATATTCGGGCAATCGTATATGAAGCCAGCGACTAGTCATCGGGAAGAGCGATTATCACGCTTTCGCACAGTTCCCCGTAATCGTTGAGGCCATCACTGCTGTCGTTGATTCCTTTGGTCATCATCTCGTTCGACATGCGCTTATCGATGGCGAAGTGCTGGTCGTCCGTCAGATGCTCGAAATCCATAGGGAGCCCGAACTCGGCAAGAAGCTGCTTTTGTCTCTTGGTTAGCATGATGGGCGTATCGTATCTAGTCCGCTTCGCCATGTTGGGTCTCTTTCGCGCCTGTTAGCTTGACAGTACTATTGTAGCCTTGGAGTCACGCTTGAAAGCCAAGGACCTCCTCCCCTCTAGTCCGCCACCATCACGCGAAGACATTTCTCTCCGAGCTTTTGCCACACTATCCCGCAGGCTATGAGCGCGTCTAGGGCGTGTTTCGCCTTGCTGCGGTCGGGGCCGGCGGATCCCCAGCATGGCAGGCTTTCGTACGGGTCGGCTTTTGCACCGGGTTCGCTTTTCCCGCACGCTACTTTGAGGACGACCGCTCTGCGCGCTTCGCTGCCGAGCGCTTGAATCGTCGCAATCAAAGCATCGCTCAGCTCCTCGGGCACCTCTGGCATCTCAAGCGGCTTGACGGAAGCGGGAAGCTCGCCCGTTTCGACGACGGCGAGAATCTGGGCGCCATATGCCTGCGCGGCTTTTGCGGTCACCCCGTCGACTTTCAGAAGCTGTTCAAGGTTTCCCGGCCTTTTGCGGCAGATGCCGCGCAACGCGCGCTCGGTCAGGGCACCGCCGGCGCCACTGCCTTCCGCTATCGCAGCGCACGCGCTCTTCAGGCAAGCGAAAAGATCGTGCTCGTCGTCCGTCAGCGGCCTTGCATCTTCGGCGCGCACGATGCCGTCGACGGGCGTCGCGCAGTTGTCGCATCTCCCGCATCCTCCGTCATCAGGGGGTTTCTCGCCGAAGTAGCGCAAAATGAGATCGCGCCGGCAGGTGTCTTCGTCCCTGCAAAAATCCCGCATGTCGAAGGCGAGCCCCTTTTGCCTGGAACGCTGCGGGCCGTCCTGGCCTTCGCCGCCCGCTTCCGCCATGAACAAGGCGGTTTGCAGGTCCTGCTCGTCCCATAGCATGATCGTGTCGGCGGGCTTTCCGTCGCGCCCCGCGCGGCCGATCTGCTGATAGTAGCTCTCGATCGAAAGCGGCATGCCGCAGCAGACCACGTAGCGCACATCGGGCTTGTCGATGCCCATGCCGAACCCCGACGTCGCGACCATCACCGGCGCCCGCCCCGTCATGAACGCATCCTGCGCCGCCTTCTTCGCGTCGTTGCCCAGCTTGCCGTGGTAGAGCGCGGCGGACACGCCTGCCCGCCTGAGCGCGTTGTGGATCCGCTCGGTTTCGGAAATCGTGACGCAATAGAAGATGCCGCACTCGCTTCCCCTCGAACGCGCGGCCCGTACGCACCACGATTCGCGCTCGTCGTGGGGCATGTGCACAACGGAAAGCGAAAGGTTGGCGCGGTCGAACGAGGAGACTATCTCCAAGGGGCTTTGCAGGCGAAGGGACTTGATGATGTCCCTGCGGACCCTCGGAGTCGCCGTCGCCGTCAGCGCGACCACGGTCGGGCGCCGGTCGAGCCGCTCGATGAATGCGCTGATCTCGCGGTAGTCGCCGCGGAAGTCGTGGCCCCATTCGCTGATGCAGTGGGCCTCGTCGACGGCGATGAGGGGGATCGCGAGGTTCTCGATGGCCGTCAGGAAGGCCGGGTTCGACAAGCGCTCCGGCGCAACGTACAGGATCTGAAACTCGCCGCTTTTGATGCGGTTCCGAACTTTTTCCTGTGCCCGAAGGCTGAGCGTGTTGTTAAGGAAAGCGGGATGCAGGCCCAGCTCAACGAGCTTCCTCACCTGGTCGCTCATGAGCGAGACCAGGGGAGATACCACGATGGTGGTGCCGCCGAGCGCGACGGCGGGGACCTGGTAGATCAGCGATTTGCCCGCCCCGGTGGACATGACGGCCAGCACGTCGCGTTTCCCCATGATGGCCTTGATGGCCCTTTCCTGCTCCGGGCGAAACCCATCGTGCCCGAAGCAGCGCTTCAACACTTCTTTCGCTTGCTCGAACGTTGACATGCGCTCTCTTCCTTGCTTGTTGGTTTGCGACATTATTGTAGTCGCAGACTTGGGCTGGCCCTTGCGGTCGGAAGCGTCCTTTCGCAAATATGGCAGCTTCCCCTTCTTCGCTCCTTCGCTTTCCGACCCGTTTGCGCTCCTCTCTCCCGCACCCACCCGGCGCATTCGCGCTCCCTATCTTGGCCGTGTGGCACGTGGGGGTGCTTGCTTTGGGCCGCGGGTGACTTCGCGGGCGCTTCTTCGCACGGCACAATTGCCTTAGAAGCCGGCTTCGGCGCGTGCGGCGCCGGAGGGGGAGCGGCTTGCAATCTGCGATGCGAAAGGGAGTGATGAAGATGATGAGACCCATGATGAGGAAGGTTGCGTTCGGGGTGCCGGCCGTCGCGTTGTCGGCGGCGCTTGCGTGCACGATGGCCGGCTGCGGCGGCACTGAGGGCGGTCAGGGCGGCTCGGACAGCAACGCGCCCGCAGATCAGACGGTTAACGGCGTGCAGACCGCCGAGGTCGCGGGCTTCACCATCGAGTCCGTCGGCGACGGCTCGTACTACCGCGGCGCCGCCGAGCGGCAGGACGGCTTCTGGCTGCGCGTGAAGATCACGAACAACAACGAGGCCGCAAAAGCGCCTTCCGCGTTCAGCGCGCGTGCCGCCGTCGGCACCTTCGACGCGGGCGATGCGGTGTTCGACGCCTCCGGCGACCAGCGTCTCAACGCCGACACCAAGACGCAGGCCGTTGAGCTGGGCGAAGGCGCGCAGATGGACGCCAACACCAAGATCGAGCCTGGTCAGAGCGTCGAGTTCATCTACTTCTGGACCACCAAGGACAACTACTACGGCCCGATCACCGTCGAGTTCGACAGCTCCTCGTCCGGCGATTCCAACCCCAGCGCGATGCACTTCGACACCACCGGGCGCGAAAGCGATGAGTTCAAGGCGGCGCGCGAGGCGGCGGAAGCCATCGAGGCGCAGGGCGGCATCGATTACCCGTCGTACAGCATCATCCCCGCTGACGGCTGGAAGCTCGGCGACCGCATCGATGAGAAGTACGAGGGCTGCGACTTCAAGCACGGCGACGAGGCTATCTCCTCCATCGACATGCGCACGTTCAGCACCTCCCCGATGATGGAGGCGGAGGCCAGGCAAGGCTCCAAGAAGAAGGGCGTGATCGACGAGGCCGAGATCAACGGCGTCACGTGGGTGCGTTACACCGCGGAATCCGGTGCCGTCTCGCTGTTCGTCGAGGCGCCGTCCGGTAAGACGGTCTCGATGGTCATCGGTTCCAAGCTGACCTGGGACGATGCGCTTCCCATGGTGCAGAACGTGGTGCTGAAGTAGGGAAGCGGGCCGCGCGGGGCGTCTGGCGGCTGCCGGGCGGCTCGGCTGCGGCGGCGCGTGTTTTGGCCGCGGGGTGGCTTGCGCGCCCGGCATTTGGGCCGCAGGTCGCTTCGCGGCATGCCTGTTGCGCGGCATACTCTTCTCAAGGGCAAAGGTCCGGGCCGGGTGCTTCGGGCTTTGGCGTTTCGAAACCTGACGTAGCGGTGGTCGCCGGGGAGGAGGCGGCTTTCGCAACGGGAAGCGAAAGGGAGTGGTGAACATGGTGAAACCCGTAGTGAAGAAGGTAATGATGGGCGTGCCCGCCGTCGCGTTGTCCGCGGCGCTTGCGTGCACGATGGCCGGCTGCGGCGGCACCGAGGGCGGCCAGGGCGGCTCGGGCGACGGCACGGCCGCAACGCAGGCCGCGTACCAGTCCCAGTCGATCGATGTCGAGGGCTTCACCGTCGAATCGCTGGCCGACGGCACGTACTATCGCGGTGACGTCTACAAGGCGGACGGCTTCTGGCTGCGCGTGAAGATCACGAACAACAATGACAAGGCCATGAAGCGCTTCAGCTTCATCACCACCGGCGCCCCCGGCGGCTATGAGGCCGGCGACCCGGTGTTCGACTCGCACGACACGCTCAGCTACGACATCAAGAACCCGCCCGCCGAGCTGTGCGAAGGCGCGGAAACGGACGGCGATCCCCTTATCGAGCCTGGTGAGAGCATCGAGTGGGTCTACTTCTGGACCACCAAGGACAACTATTACGGCCCGATCACCGTCCAGTTCGACAAGAACGCCACGGGCGGCACCGACCCGCGCACCATGCGCTTCGACACCACCGGCAAGGAAACCGACGGCTACAAGGCCGCGGTCGAGGCCGCCGAGGCCATCAAGGCGCAGGGCGGCGTCGATTACGCTGCGTATAGCGTGAAGGCTGCCGACGGCTGGTCGCTCGTCGAGACCAAGGAGAAGAGCAGCGACGCCACGTTCAACCCCGAGGGCTCCACGAAGCGCTTCAGCACCAGCACGTGCTCGCGCGCTCCGCAGAAGGAAGCCGAGGCCCTGCAGGGCAACTTCGGTGGCAAGGGCGAGATCGATGAGGTGGACATCAACGGCGCCACTTGGACGCGCTACACCCAAACCGGCACGTACTACATGTTCACCGTGGCCCCGTGCGGCACCACGGTCCGCATGTTCATCGACAGCGGCATCACCTGGGAAGATGCCATGCCCATGATGCAGAACGTGACCCTGAAGTAGCTTTTCCGCCCGCGCTTCGGGCGGGATTCCCTCGAAACGGCCGGGGCGCATTGCGTTCCCGGCCGTTTCGCGTTCGGGCACGTTTCCGGACACTTCGGGACGTAGCATTAACTGTCCGGGTTCTGCTCCTGCGGCCCATTGCGTCTCCTGGCCCCGATTCCTGACACATAATGCTACGTCCCCAAGTGTCCGCCTTCGGCCCGCGCCCTCGTCCTCTTTATAGAACAGGTAACAATGCCGTAGGGTTTTGCGTAACCAGGTTACTATGGTTCCCAAAACCCATCCGGTTTGCAGGTGCGATGGTTCGATTGCGAGGGGCGCTTTATGGCTCAGAGCATTGTTTCCCGGGAAGAGCTGCTGGAGAACGCGTATCAGATCGCGGAGAAAAACGGGGTGTCGGCGCTTTCGGTGCGCGGCCTTGCCAACGCCACGGGCGTCAGCGTGGGGACGGTGTACCGCCATTTCTCGGCGAAGGACGAGCTGACCACCGCCACCATCCAGCTGTACTTCAAGCACGCGTTCTACGAGCGCTTTTGCCATATCGACTCGCAGGTCGGGTTCGTGGACTATTGCCGGGAGATGCACGCGAGCATGCGCGAGGTCACCACGCACTTCCGCGAATGCTGGCTGCGCGGCATCGATGCGCTTCCCGCCGTCGAGAAGGCCGCTGCGCGCCTGCGCGAGTCCCAGCAGATCGAGCACATCCTCCATGGCCTCATGCAGATCTACGAGCACGATGCCCGAATCTCGGCCGATTTGCCCGACGGGTTCGATGCAGAAAGCGTGTGCAGGTTCGTCATCGAGAACGTCATGGGCAGCCTCCATCACCAAAACGGCAACTGCAAAGTGCTGTTTGGCCTGCTAGAACGCACGTTGTACGCAAACAACGCGCAGTAGCGCGCGGAAATGAACATCATGCCTTTGATGTTCACACGGCCGGACCTCAATATGAATGGCGTCAAAGCGAACGCGCCATCGGGCGCAGCCCGCAAACCCACTCGATTTTGGAGGTCTGAATATGAGTCCCATGCTTGCAACCGCTTCCGCCGTCATCTCCCTCGCGCTGGTCGCCTACACCATCGGCGTGTTCTCCGAGCGCCGCTCGGGCGAGCTTAAGCGCTCTCACCTGGCGTTTTTCTGGCTCGGCCTGATTTGCGACTCCACGGGCACCGGCCTGATGTCCATCATGGCGCAGAACAGCGGCGGCGCCATGTCCCCGCTGCATCCGGTCACCGGCTTCCTGGCAATCGCGCTCATGCTGTTCCACGCCGCCTGGGCAACCTATGTCGTCTTCCGCGGCAACGAGAAGACGCGCCGCGGCTTCCATACGTTCAGCATCGTCGTGTGGCTGGTGTGGCTGGTCCCGTACTTCGTCGGCATGCTCATCGGCATCCCCGCGTTCCACGTTTCCGACCCCGTCGCCCTTACCGTCGCTGCCGGCGTGGTAGCCGTCCTGGCCCTGGCGCTGCTGCTCTCCTCGAAACGCTCCCACGCGTAAAGGGGTTGCGTTTTCGCTGATGGGGAAGCTGTTGAGGCTTGAAAAGCGCGGCAAGCGCGAAGCCCCGCGCTTTATGGCCTGCTTGCCGCGGCTGATCCCCGCCTGTTCCCGCGTCGAAGCCCTTGCGGGCTTCGGTTGTGGAACCCCCGAGTTTTCCTCGGCCCTCTCATAAAAGTTGCTTGCCGCAAAAGCCGCCGTCCGATCCGCATGCGCAAAACGCGCACCGGTCGGGCGGCGGCTTTTTTCGTTGGGATGCGGGTTTCCGGGGTCGCTTGCTTCCGGGGATATGCCGTTCGCCTGGTTGGTGAACGGCGTTTAGGGCAATAGTACGGGGATTTGCCGCCTGCAAAGCGAAGCTGTACGCTATAGTTTCACACGGTGAATGCCTATATAGGTACGACCAAGGGTGGCCAAGGGGCCTCGGTGGCATTCGAGGAGGTGCTCTCTTCGTGTCTATCTTGCTTTCCGTGGTATCAAGCCGCTAAGCAGGGCTTGTCGTCTCACGGCGGGTCAGCTTGCTGGTTTAGCTGTCATTCCGGTGCCATGGATGTTACATTTCGTCACAATACGGCATCAAAAGCGTTACAGTTGCTGCAGCGGATGTAGTATGTGGGGTAATATACGGCCTTTGTCAAACGATTAGCTTGCTACTATAGGGCATTTTGGCCGCTTGCGTGTAGCGGGCTAGGGCAAAGTCGATGCTATGAATAGTTGGCGAACGGATCGCTGAAAGGGGGATCGATGGCGGATCAGGCGAATGGCGGCCTTGCCTCCAAGGGGAAGAAGGGCAAGTTGACCAATTCCCAGCTGCGCCTTCTTGGCTTCATCGCAGCTTGCGGCCCAGATGGTTGTTCCGAGACCAAGCAAGAGCTAGCGAGAAATCTGCAAATCAGCTTGAAAACGGTGGATCGTGCGATACATCGTCTGCGCGAAGAGGGGCTTATCGTGTCGCATGCTCGTTTCGGGGAAGACGGCACGCAGCTGAGCAACACCTACATCGCTGCCGCAATGGACGGCGAAGACGATCACCAAGACTCGCAGAGTGAGCAGGAATAGGCCTTTTGAGCTAGCAGGCTCAAAAGGCCTATTCCTTATCAAACCCTAAAACATCAAGCCCCGAAATCGGCGGGGATGTATACCGCTTCGCCTTAACCTATTGCTCGGTCGCGCTTGGGAGATTTGCGTGTTGCGAGCGGCCAGGTTCTGCAATAGGAAGCGAAATGGGATTTCATGTCTCAGAATGCGAGTATTCCGAACTGATCACGGCGGGTGATCAGTGATTTCGCGAAGATGTCTGCGTTCGATACGAGTATTGACTCGTTTATTACGAACCGCATGGTGAAAGCAAGCAAGTAAAGCCTGCGCGGGTCAAATGGAGTCGGAAAACTCGCGATCTGTGACACGATTGGCGAAAAACGTTCCTAGCGAATGCTCAAACGTGTCCGCTCTATTTCCCGAAGAATGCGCGGGTGAGGCCGGCTCGGGTTTGCGTGTCTGTTTTGCTGTAGATGTTGGTCAGGTGGCGTTGCACCATGCGCAGTGAAATCCCCAGGTCATCGGCCACTTGCTTGAGCGGACGCTCGTCGGCCGTCACGGCGCGCAGCACCTCTTCCTCGCGCGGGGTCAGGCCGCTTCGGCTGATGAATTCGGCCTGCATCTCCTCCAAGGTCGGCGCGGCTGCGGCGGCAAGGCCCGCCTTGATGGCCTCGCGTTCCCCGACCGTCGATGGCAGACGGAACAGCCCAGCACCTACAAATGCAACGCTGACCAGCACGAACAGAATCAGCGACGCGATCATCACGGCCGCGATGCCCGATTGCGTCAGCATCATGGAGACCCCCGACACGGTGAACGCGCACAGGTTGTTGGCGGCGCGGCCCATGCCCGCCCACAGCTGCGGGGTGCGCATACGCGGCGCCAGCTGCAAAAACGTGGTGGTGAAGAACGTGACGAAGAACCCGGAGCTCAGATAGAACACGATCAGCCCGATCACGGGGCTTGCCCCGGCCTCAACGGCCAAGATCGATATGGTGGACAGCACCGTGACCGCGAACATGATGAACCCCATGTAGCGGCGTTCGCGGATGTCGAACAGGACGCCGGCGGCAAGACCGCTTGCCGCAAGGAACAGGCGCGGCCACGTTTCAACTGAAATGGAACCCTGCGCGTTTGCAAGGGTAACCACGTTGTCGAGCGTAGAGAACATGCAGGCCAGCAGCACCACAAGCGCAAGAAGCCAAACGGCGCGGATGACGGGCTTTGCGGCGCCTGGGGTTGCTTGCTGCGAGGGATCGGCGTTCGCTTGCTCCGAGCAGGTCTTGTTCAGGCGGGCCGCTAGCCCCGCCCGCATCGCTTGCGTCTGGTTGCTCATTTGCTCTGGCGACTTCGATATTGCCGGTTCGCCGTATTGCCTGTCGGAAGATTCTCCAACTTGTCCGTTGCCGTGTTCGCCATCCTTCTGACCTGCGGATTCTCCATCGCGTTCCCCAGCCGCTGCGAACACGGCAAGCGCGGCGACGCCGGCGCACAAAACCGCAGCGTCCGCCATGCCCGCAGGCACAAACTGGTTGCTCAGGAACTGCAGCAGGATGCCGGCGGCGTAAGCCGCGCCCGCTCCCTTGGCAAGCGATGGGCTTCCCTCGAAAGCGCACGCCATGCTCCAATGCGCTTCAGCGCCAAGGCTTCCCAGCAGGAAGAACGCGATGCAACCCGTGATTTGCATCGCAAGCGCGCTTTCCGCAACGGTAATCGTGACCAGGGCCGCAATAGCCCCGACGGCCTCGACCGCCCGAAGCGCGCGTCGTCCCCCTGCCAGCTTCGAAATCGGCGCATAAGCCAGAAAGCCGACGACGCTTGCGCCAAGGATCATCGCCTGGGCGCCCACAACCCCTTCGGCGCTGATGAACAAGCCGATCCGGCTGTCGAAGAAAAACTCGCTTCCCAAGAAAGCAAACGTGAACAGCGCCAGCGCGGAAAGCGATTGGAAGGACTGTCTATCGACCGAGAACACGACGCTCCTTGCTGTGCGAATGATGGAATCTGCATTCGATTCTACCAATGCCTATGTGCCGCGCCGGTTAAAAGTTGCAAGCGGCTCGCTTTTGCTGTGCGAGGGCAGGGAGGGGGACCCGCATGTGGGGGAGGCGGTTGGTCGCGGTTTGATTGGTTTTCTCTACTGTTCGATTGCTTCGCTCACTAGATTCGTCAGCTTCTTCAAATCGGCGGCATCGGGATGGGATAGGGCTTTGTCGAAGTTCTCGATCATGGCGTCGATGTTGGGCATGTGGTCAGGCTGTTCCTTCATTTTCATGTAGCGCTCGCGTACGGAAAGCGGCATTTTGCCCTGGCACATATAGGTCCCGATCACGGTGTTGCTGTCGTCGATGAACGCCTTCGTTTTGTCCAGGATCGCTTGGAAATACGCCTCGCTGCCGCCGAATCCGGCGGTGCCGAACAGAAAGATCTTCCTGTTCCTCAACTGCCCCAGCAGCTTTTGCGTTGCCTGGTCCGCCACGCCCTGGTTCGTCCAAAAGCCCACGAACAGCGTCTCCGACGCGGGGATTGCGCTGCTGGTGCGGCCGCAGCCGGCGCCGGCGTAGCCGCGGCCGTCGCCGCCGTCGTCCCCATTCACGCTCCCGAAATACTCGCACGTCCCTTCCGGCAGCGCTTCGCGAACAGCCTCCGCAAGCTCAGCTGTATTCCCCGTTCTGCTGCTGAACACGATCGAATAACCCTTGCCGCTCATACCTGCCCTGCCTTCCGTTACTTCCTCATCTGTTTGCCTTTCAAAGCAGAATCGCCTTCGCATTGATTCTATCCCTCGGCAAGCTTCTGGTGCAGTATCGCGTGCCATCCTCCCCAAAACACAAAAGCCTGCGAGAGGAATCCCTCCTGTAGGCTTTTTGCCGGCCGTTGTTTGTTCCGGACACTTAGCGCTACGTCCCCGAAGTGTCCGGGCGCGCCGCTCCCAAAACGTAAAAAAGCCCGCGGGGGGGGGATTCCCCGCGGGCTTCGCAATCTCGCCCTACAGCGAGCTCGTCTCGCCAAGCGATTTGCCGGCGGTCTCCGGCGCCATGAAGATCGACAGCACCAATCCCAAGATCACCAGGCCGGCTGCCACCAGCATGGTGGGCCCGATGCCGAACGCGGCCATGAAGATCGGCGTGCCGTATGTCGCCACGATCGTGCCGACGCGCGAGATGCCGATGGCCAAACCCACCGCCGTCGCCCTGACCTCGGTGGGGAACAGCTCGTTGGGGTAGAGCCACTGCAGGATGCCCGGTCCGCCGCTGAAGAATGCGTACAGGCCGAACGCGCAGATGATCACCGGCAGCGGCGCGGTGGGGAACAGGCCCAGCACCACCAGGCCCACCGCCATCAAAAACAGCGAGCGAATCAGCAGCGGGCGCCTGCCCATGGAGTTCAGCCAGAACATGGCCGGCAGCGAACCCACCAGGAAGAACAGGCTCAGCACGCTCTCGCCCAGGATCGCGCTCTTCCCGACGCCCAGGCCGAACGCGGTCATGATCTGCGGGCCGAACGTGTAGATGGCGTACATGGGAACCACCTGGCACAGCGTCAGGATTCCCAGGAACACGATGCGCGCGGCATAGCCCTTCGAGAACACCTCGGAGAAGCCTGCCTTCGCCTTCGGCGCCTCCTCCTCGCCCTCAAGGGTCACGTCGGCGCCGTAGACGCGCAAGACCACCTTGAGCGCTTCCTCCTCGCGGCCCTTGCTCTTAAGCCAAAGGGGAGACTCGGGAACCTTGCACCTGCCGATCAGCAGGAACACGCAGGGGATGATGGCCGATCCGAGCATCAGCTTCCATCCGTTGTCGACGTCGCACAGGCAATAGCCCACAAGCGCCGCCACGGTGGCGCCGAGGTACCACGCCGCCGAGACCATGCCCATGGAGATCGCGCGGTGGTGCTTCGGCGTGAATTCGGTGATGAGCGACGTGGCGATGGGGTAGTCGGCACCCACGAACACGCCGATGAAGAAGCGGTAAATCACCAGCTGCATGGGCGTGGCGTCGGTCATGCTCAGGGCTGAGAACAACGCGATGGCGATGATGTCCAAGACGAACATCTTCTTGCGCCCGATGATGTCGGTCAGATAACCGCCCACGATGCTGCCCACCAGGATGCCGAGCAGCACCGACGCGCCGATCGCCGCCGTCCAATGCGTGGTCAGGCTCATCTGCGCCGTGATCTGGGTCAACGCCACGCCGATCAGCGACAGCACGTAGCCGTCAAGGAAGGCGCCTCCGCTCGACACCAGCGTGATCTCGCGTAGAAACGGCGTCATGGCGGCTTCGTCGAGGGTCTTCTTCCCGCCCTTCGCACCGTTCGCCGGCGCCTCTTGGGAGCCCCTGACACGGCCCGCGCCCTTCGCGGCCCGCTTCTCGCCGCCCTTCTGCACCCAGGCCGACGGCATCACGTCTCGCTTTCGCTTGCTTGAGTCGTCCATGAGCGCCGTCCTTTCCGTTCGTTGCCGTTATTTCAAAAGCTTCTTCTCGATCTTCATGCTGCAGGTGCGGGGGAAGTCCTCGACGATCTCGACGATGGAGGGCACCTTGAACGCCGCCATGTTGCCCTTGCAGTACGCAATCACCTCGTCGGTGCTGATGGCCGCGTCGTCTTCGGGCAGCACGAACGCCTTCACCGCCTGGTCGCGGATGGGGTCGGGCACGCCGATGACCGCGGCCTCCTTGATGTCGGGGTGCTCCTCCAAGATGCCCTCGATCTCGGTGGTGGAGATGTTCTCGCCCGAGCGCTTGATCATGTTGCTCTTGCGGTCGAAGAAGAAGAACCAGCCGTTCTCGTCGTAGTAGCCCTTGTCGCCCATGCGCAGCCAGCCGTCGCTGGACAGCGCGTGGGCCGTGGCGGCCTCGTTGCCCAGGTAGCCCAGCATGATCGAACGCCCGGGGACGCCCTTCACGCAGATCTCGCCCACTTCGCCGGCGGGCAGCTCGTTGCCCTCGTCGTCGACGATCTTGGCCTCGTAGCCCAGGCCCACGCGGCCGATGGAGGGCCAGTTGCGCTCGCCGGTGGGCGGGTCGGTCAGCACCCAGCCGACGGACTCGGTGGAGCCGTAGGTGTTCATGATGCGCACCCCGTAGCGCTCCTCGAAGGCCTCCTTCTCGCGCGCGGACACGGGCAGGAAGTACAGCATGTCGCGCAGGCAGTGGTCCTTCTCGTCCGGGTCAACCGGCTGCAGCATCAGCGTGCGCAGCATCATGGCCACGCACTGCGCCAGCGTTGCGCGGTACTGGCGGATCTGGCTCCAGAACCTGCTCGCGCTGTACTTCTCGACCACGATGAGCGTGGCGCGGGCGGTCAAGACCGGGGTCAGCGCCGCCAGCTGGAAGTTGGAGTGGCATGCGGGCATGGTGGAGAACATGCGGTCCTCAGAGGTCATGGCCGTCTCCCAGTCGCCGTAGTAACCGGAGTAGACCATGTTGCCGTGGGTTAAGATGACGCCCTTGGGGTTGGAGGTGGTGCCGCTGGTGAACAGGATCTCGCACGGGTCGTCGGGGGACAGGTCGCTTGGCGCCTCGAACTCGACGCTCTCGCCGGCCGCCAGCTCGGAGAACAGCGGGTAGCCCATGGCCTCCTCGCCGCCTTCGCTGCGGGCCACGATGATGCCCTGGTCAAGCCTGCCGCCGGCGTGGATGGCGTCGTAGAGCTCCACGTAGCAGGGCTCCACGACCGCACGGCGGGTGGAGCACATGTCAAGCGCGTACTCGCACTCGGCCTGCAGATACTGCTCGTTCATGGGGACCAGCACGGCGCCGATCTTGGCAAGGCCGAACAGGCACATGAGGAACTCGGGGCAGGTGTGCATCTGCACGGCCACGTGCTCGCCGCGCTCCACGCCCTGGCTCAGGAACATGCTCGCCGTCTGGTTGATCAGCTCGTTGAACGCGCGGTAGCTGTAGGTGGTCACGTTGCCGTCGCGGTCCTGGAAGATGAAGAAGTCCTTGTCGCCGCACTCGCGAGCGAGCTTGTCCCACAGGCTTGCAAGCGTTTCGTTGCCAACGATGTCGACCATGTCTTCTCTCCCTTGGTTCGTGTGCTTTCTGACTTTGGCGCCGGTTCAGATGTCTTGCATTCGACGAGGGGCGCTTCAAACCCCGTCGGATACAAGGCCCCTATAGAAGCCGGGCCCTTCTCAGGGCCCGGCCGTCATTCCGAAAGGGGAGCCTTCCTCTCGGAACCTTCAGCGTTTCTCAGCTGTTATTCAGCGACCTTGACGACGCCGCTCTCGTTCAGCGCGGCGATCTGGTCGGCCGTGTAGCCGAGCTTGGTCAGCACGTCAGCGGTGTCGCCGCCCTGCTTGGGCATCGGGCGCCACACCTGGCCGGGGGTCTGCTGGAACTTCGGGAACACGCCCAGACCCTTGAAGGTCTTGCCGTCCTCGGTCTCCCAATCCATGAAGTCATCGCGCAGCTTGAGGTGCTCTTCCTTCACGAGGTCCTCGAACTCCATGACGACCTGAGCGGCGATGCGGTGAGCAGCGAAGTCCGCCTCGATCTCGTACTTGGAGTGCTCCAGGCAGTACGCCTCGAACGCAGCCTCGATCTCAGCAGCATGCGGGTTGGACAGCCACAGGCCGGAGGTGTCCTCCGGGATGTCCTCGGTGCCCCACAGGTGACCCAGGCCGATGGTCTCCAGGAAGTACTTGTTCTGGTCGACGCCGTACAGGCACACGCCCAGGAAGCCGTCGTTGCACTTGTACTCGCCGATGCCGCAGAGGTTCTGGTTGCGAGCGCCCGGGCGAGGCCACAGGATGCCCTCGTTCAGGTAGTCGACCAGGTAGTACTGGCCGATGGCCAGCAGCGTCTCGTACATGGCCATGTCGATGCTCTCGCCCTTGCCCGTGCGGTTGGCCTTATGCAGCGCAGCCAGGGTGGAGGAGACGACCATCAGGGAGTTGAAGTAGTCGCCAGCGTAGGGGCCGGGGTTCATCGGCTGCTCCGGCGTGCCGTTCTGGCTCATGTAGCCGGAGTAGGCCATGACGGTCAGGTCGTAAGCAGCGCGCTTGACCATCTTCGGGTCGCCGGACTGGCCGAAGCCGGACAGATGCACGATGACGAGCTTCGGGTTGATCTCCCACAGCACCTCGTCGGTGATGCCCTTGCGAGCCCAGGTGCCGCCCTTGGAGGCCTCGATGAAGATGTCGGCGTCGGCCAGCATCTTGAACAGGACTTCCTTGCCTTCGTCAGAGAAGTAGTTCAGCGAAACGGAGCGCTGATTACGGCGCTCAGCCTGCTTGACATAAGCGGTGTCGCGGATGGTGTCGCCAGCGCCGGTGTTCTCCAGCCACGTGACGTCGGCACCCCAGTCGGCCATGAGGTCGCAGGCCTTCGGCACTGCCAGCTCGACTGCTGCGTAAACGACCTTGACGTCATCCAGAACGCCGAAGGACGGCTTGTTGGTTTCAAGAGCCATGATGAATTCCTTTCGATTCGGCGGCGCGCCTGCCGCGCCGCCGTCTGTTGGATCCGTTTGCTAGCCGCGTGAGTTAGTCGCGGTACTTCTTCAGCTCGAACTTGGAAGCGGTGAGGATCATCATCTCGTCGGTACCGCCGGAGACGCGGTCCACACGCAGGTCGCGCCAGATGCGCTGAGCGCGATGCTCGCCGGCCACGGCCACGCCCGCCAGGATCTGCATGCCGTCGTCGACGACGGAGAAGGCGGAGTTGGCGCAGTAGTACTTGCACATGGCGGCAGCGCCGGGATCGAACTTGCCGTCGTTGTTGTCGGCCTCCCAAGCCGTTTCGTACAGCATGTTCTTCATGTTCTTCAGCTTGATGGCCATCTCGGCGACCTTGAGCTGGTTGAGCTGCTGACGGCCGATCGGCTTACCGAAGGCGATACGCTGGTTGGCGTGACGGCAGGCATCCTCGTACACGGCGATGGACATGCCGTAGTCGGAGGCGCCGACCAGCCAACGCTCGAAGTTGAAGTCGTTGATGCCGCGGGAGAAGCCGTTGCCCTCCTTGCCGAAGATGTCCTTCTCCTCCAGCTCGACGTTGTCCATGTAGACCTCGCAGCAGGAGTCCATGCGCAGGCCCAGCTTGTGCAGCGGGGACAGGGAGACGCCCGGCTTGCTCATGTCCAGGAAGAACTCGGTGAACATCTCCGGATCGTCGGCGTTCTTGGCCATGATGACCAGGTACTTGACGCCAGCGGAGGAGGTGATGAAGGTCTTCGTGCCGTTCAGGTAGATCTTGCCGTTCTCACGCTTGTACGTGGTCTGCAGGGCGGCAACGTCGGAACCGGCGCCCGGTTCGGTGCAGGCGGAGTTCCAGATCTGCTCACCGGTGCCCAGGGTGGACAGCACGGCCTCGATCTGCTCCTCGGTGCCCTCGCGGATGATGGTCTCGAAGCCCGGCAGCTGGTACAGGACGTAGGTCGGGGCGCCGTAGCGGCCCAGCACCTCGTACACGGCCATCATGGTGACGGCCGGCTGCTCCAGACCCAGACCGCCATGGCTCTCGGGGAGCATGATCAGGTCGAAGCCCAGCTCGCACAGACCGCGGACCCAGCGCAGCGGGTACTCGTGCTTCTCGTCGCACTCGGCGAAGTAAGCCTCCCAGTTCTCGCTCTCCATGTAGTCGCGGTAGCTGTCGACGATCAGCTCCTGCTCATCGGTCAATTTGAAGTCCATTGCATTCTCCTTGTCGATATCCAGAGCGGCCTTTTGCCGCGCTGTCACAATGTGGTGGGTAGTGCGTATCGGCTACGGTTAGCAGCCCATCTGCTGACGGAAGTGCTCCGCGCCGTGCTCGAGCGCCAGGTTGGCCTCGTCAAGCATCTTGGTGTAGTGCAGGAACGCGTGGATGACGCCTTCGAACATCTCGAAGCGATGGGGGATACCGTATTCCTCGAGGATCGTCGCAAGTGCCGTGCTGTCGTCCTTCAGGGGGTCGTACTCGGCTGCGGCGATGTAGCAGGAAGGCATGTCGCGCGTAAGGTCGTTCAGGAAGAGGTTCGCGTAAGGGCTCGTCTCAAGCTCCGCCGTATCCTCGGCGTAGAGCTCCTTGTACCACTGCCACTCCGCCTCGGTCAGGCCGTCCCAGGGGCCGCCCAGAAGGCGCTGGGAGGCCGAATCCTTCAGGCCGTACCAGCCGTAGAACAAAAGGAGGCATTTGACGTAGTCGGAGCCTCCCAGCTCCTCGCGCAGGTACATGGTGGCGGCCAGGCTCAGGTGAGCGCCGCCGGAGTCACCGGCGAAGGACAGGCGATTGCCGTCGATGCCGTACGCCTCGCCCTGCTCGTGCAGGTGCTTGGCGACGCAGGCGACTTCTTGAACCGCCACGGGGAACTTCGCCTCGGGCGAGAGACGGTAGTCCACGGCTGCCACCGCAGCGCCCGTCTTGCTTGCCAGGACGCGGCAGATGCGATCATGCGTGTCCAGGTTGCCCAGGACGAAGCCGCCGCCGTGCGCGTAGACGATCGCCGGCAGGGTCTCGCCGTCGCTCGCAAGGCTTGCGCGGTCCTTGACGGGGTAGTACAGGCGAACGGGGATGTCCCCATGCGGGCCCTCGACCTTGCAGTCGACCTTCTCGGCCATTTCCGGGCCGCCCTCTACCCAGTACGCACGCCCAGCGGTGTAGTTCAGGCGCATCTGCTCGAAGCCGGCGCTCGTGTCGTTGGCGTTTCCTGCGAGCTCGTCTTCTTTGGCGAGCACCGCGCGCATGCCCTCGTTGATTTTCGAGAGGACGTCGATCTTGTTCATGTCTCTTCCTCGATTTTCTAGGGCGCCGCCTTGTGGGCGGCGCGCCTGAACGGCTGGGGTGGGTAAGTAAACGCTAGTTGGCGGACTCCGCCTTGGCGGCGTTCTTCTTCATGGCGCGGCGCGTCATGACCAGGCAGAAGCAGCCCAGCACGGCGAAGACGACCAGTGCGATGAAGATGGTGTTGAAGGCGTCCGCGCCCTGGGCGTCGATCAGGCCGCCGAACCAGGTGTGGACGAAGGTGTCAGGCAGGAAGCCGATGACGGACAGCAGGCCCGAAGCGGTGCCGAAGATGCTCATCGGGACCTTGGCCTCGGTAAGGGGCGAGGAGCCGATGGAGAAGGCGCCGTAGGTCACGAAGCCGAGCACGACGACCAGCACGGCGATCGGGATGACCATGCTCGCCTCGCGAGGCATGATCATGAAGGCTGCCAGCACGATGACGCTTGCGGCGAAGAAGATCAGGATCGACTTCGAGGGGCTCTTCAGCTTGTCAGCGAAGATGCCTGCAGCCGGGCCGGCGATGAGGCCGATACCATAGGTACGGATGAGGCCGACGACGGAGACGATGGCCACCGGAGCGGCGAAGCAGGTGGTCATGAACGGCGTGGTGTAGGTGACGCCCATGTACACCAGGTACACGAAGAAGTAAGCCAGGCAGGCCCAGATGACGCCGGGGTGCTTGATGGCCGTGACGACCTCGCTCAGGCTGAACAGCTTGGCGTTCTTGTCGATCTCGCCCTTGAAGTCGGGGACGAAGATGAAGGACAGCACGGCGAGCAGGGCGATAAGGGCGCCCAGGAAGACCAGCAGGACCTGGATACCCTGGGAGGCGTCGGCGACGGCGGAGATGATGGCCGTGTTGATCAGACCGACGATCAGGCCGGCGGCGCCGTAGATGGAGTAGCTCACGCCGATCTTGGAAGCGTAATCGTCCTCAGAGCAGCACAGACGGACGATCTTGAAGCGCGTGCCCCACCAGATCAGGATGGTGGTGATGCCGTAGCCGACGAACACCACATAGAGCATCTGGATGGACGGCAGCATGGCGTAGATGAAGGTCAGGACAGCGGTGGCGCCGAAACCGACCCAGGACAGCGTGCGCATGCGCACCTTGTCGGCGATGATGCCGGCGGGTAGATAGGTGATCACAGCGACGATGGCGTAGCAGGAGAGCAGCGCGCCCAGGTCGGCATTGGTGCAACCGAGGCCCTGCATCAGGGGCTCGTAGAAGACGTTCTTCAGGTAGATGGGCGTGTAGATGATGGACGAGCCCATGGAAACGAGGACGATGAGGAACCACTTGTGGAAACCGGTCAGGTCCTTGTAAGTGACCTCGCCCTTGCTCTTTGCGAGCAGAGACATTGTTGGATCCTTTCTTCGTGCGGATGCGCCCGGTTCGTTACCGGGCGGTCGGTGCGGCTATGCGCCGCTTGGGGCGAAGGGAAAGGCTGGTAGTTGTTGCGGCCTTTCCCTTCGCGGGGAGAAAAGAAGCGGGAGTTACTTGCCCTGCCAGTTCGGCGTGCGCTTCTCGACGAAGGCTGCGGGGCCCTCGATGCCGTCCTCGGTCTTCTCGATGAAGCGATAGGCGGCGTCGCAGTAGCGCATTGCGTCCTCTTCGGACATCTGGGAAGCGGCATGCACGATCTGCTTCGTGAACTTCAGGGACAGCGGAGCGTTCTTGGCGATCGTGGAAGCGATCTCCAGAGCCTTATCCATGAGGTCCTCGGCCGGCACGACGTAGTTGACGAAGCCGATCTCCTTGGCCTCGTCGGCGTGCACCAGGCGAGCGGTCAGCAGCATGTCCATGGCGGCCTTGCGCGGAACGTCGCGGGCCATGCGGACCAGGCCGCCGGTGGAGGCGATCAGGCCGACCTTGGGCTCGGTCAGGCCGAAGCGGGCATGCTCGGCAGCAACGACGATGTCGCAGGAGACGGCGATCTCCATGCCGCCGCCGGCAGCCACGCCGTTGACGGCGCAAATCGTCGGCTTCGGGCACAGACGGTCGGTGATGCCGCCGAAGCCGTGATCGGTGACGGTCATGCACTCGCCGCCGCTGGACAGCTCGGAGAGGTCCTCGCCGGCACAGAAGGCCTTCTCGCCGGTGCCGGTGACCACGATGACGCGGACGCGCTTATCCTTCTCCGCCTTGTTCATGATGTCTTCCATGGCGGCAGAGGTCACTGCATTGATAGCGTTGCGCTTCTCGGGGCGGTTGATGCGCATGATGAGCACGCCGTCCTCGCGAAGGTCGGTGACAACCTCTTGGGTTCCGTGGAAATCTGCCATTGCTCCTCCTTTTATATGGATTGCCTTGAGCCGTTTCGGCGAATGCTGTGCGCCTCGTGTCGTTCCTTTGATTTTGATTCGGACGTTTCGCGAGATGCACGCTCGGCTCGATTTCGGATGCTAGGCGCCGGGGTAGGCGGAAACATCGCCACAACTTCGGTAAAGCGCTAATAGCAAGAAATGTGGGCATCATCAGAAACTTGCGAGGGGGTTGTTTCGGGTGTCATATGTGGTCGAAGCCCACAAAACGGCGAAAACCCTTTTGCGCCCCTTGAGACGGTCAAAAAGCCCATATAAAAGCGTACGTAGCCTCTCAACAGGGGCTTTTGCCGCATAGTTAAAAATTAAGTAAGAGGGTATTCACGGTTATCTGGCGATGGCAGGAGGGGTCGGGGAGCGCAAGATGGCCCTGTCACGTAAGCGACCCGCCGAAACGGAGACGCACCCCGCAAAACGGACGTGCAACCCGCAAAGGGTTACGTCGAAGCGGTCGCTACGAAGGTAAGAACCTCTGTAACAAGCTTATGAAGGGAAGGCTCAAGATGAAGATAGCCGCTGCATTCAAGGTGGTTCCTGACGATCAGGACATCAAGGTCGCCGGTGATCGCACGCTGGACTACTCCAAGGCGAAGAACACCATCTCCGTGTACGACCTGAACGCTCTGGAGGTGGCTGCTCAGCTGGCCGCCGAGGTCGAGGGTTCCGCTGCTGTGGCCATTACCGCGGGTCCGGCTTCCATCGACGAGGCCAAGCTCAAGAAGAGCGCTCTGGCCCGTGGCGTTGACGAGCTGTTCATGACCGCCGACGACGCCTGCGCCGGCATGGATGCCAAGGCCACCGCTGCCGAGCTGGCCAAGCTGGTCGCTCAGATCGGCGACGTGGACCTGGTCGTGTGCGGCGACGGTTCCGCCGACAACTACGCTCAGCAGGTCGACGTGCAGCTGGCTTGCAAGCTGGGCTGGCCCGTGGTGAACGCCGCCACGAAGGTCACCTGCAAGGGCGACGTGCTCGAGGTCGAGCGCGCGCTCGAGGACGCCGTCGAGGTCGTCGAGGTTGCCCTGCCGGCCGTCGTGTCCGTCACCCCGGACGCCGCCGAGCCCCGCATCCCCGGCATGAAGGACATCCTGGCCGCCGGCAAGAAGCCGATGAACGTCGCCGGTGCTTCCGACGTCGCCGCCGCCGCCATCGAGGTCGTCGACTGCAAGGCTCCCGAGCAGGCCGACCGCAAGCTCGAGATCTTCGACGCTTCCGAGGACGGCGCTATCGACAGCTTCGTGGCCGCCATCAAGGCCGCCCTGTAGGCCCACGCGTAATCAAGCAAAAGAAAGGCAGAGTGGATACTCATGAAGGCATTGATCATTGCTGAGCACGCAGCTGCGGCCGCAGAGCTGGTTGCAGGCGCGCGCACCATGGCCGACGAGGTCGTGGCCATCTCCTTCGGCGGCGCTTACGAGTGCGGCGCCGACAAGGTGCTCAACATCACCGTTCCCGAGGGCCTGACCGTTGACTCGGCCGTCGAGACCGTGAACGCCGCGTTCGACGCTGAGAAGCCCGAGGTCGTCCTGGTGGAGGCTTGCCGCCACATGAAGGTCATCGCCGGCAGCCTGGCGTTCCACGCCGACACCGCCGTCATCACCGACGTCACCGCTTTCGAGGCCGAGGGCGCCAAGAGCATGTACTTCGGCGGCATCGCCGAGCGCGTGCAGAAGGCCGCTGGCAACGTTGCCATCTACACCATCGGCGCAGGCGTGTTCGACGGCGCCGAGGGTGCCAACGGCTCCGTCGCCGAGCAGGAGTGGGTTGCCCCCGCTCGCCCGGTGAAGGTCGTTTCCTCCCAGGTCATCGAGAAGAGCGGCGTGAACCTGTTCAAGGCCGACGTCGTCGTGGCCGCTGGCCGCGGCTTCGCCGAGGAGTCTCAGCTGTCCATGGCCAACGACCTGTGCGACAAGCTGGGTGCCGGCCTTGCCTGCTCCCGTCCGCTGACCGAGGGCGTCAACTGGCTGCCGACCGAGCGCTACGTCGGCGTTTCCGGCCTGATGCTGACCCCGAAGGCCTACATCGCCGTGGGCATCTCCGGCCAGATGCAGCACATGGTCGGTTGCAACCGCTCCGGTGCCATCTTCGCCATCAACAAGGACAAGAACGCTCCGATCTTCAAGCAGTGCGACTTCGGTCTGGTGGGCGACATCAAGGACGTCCTGCCGGCCATCACCGCAGCCCTGTAAGGGGACTCCTTCCGCACCGCGCTTCAGCGCAAACCCTTGTGCGAAAACCTCTCCTAAGGTTCGACCCCTCCAAAGATTCGACCCCTCCAAAAAAGATGACCCCTTTACATCTTTTACGGAGCGCGGTGCGGGAGTCTCGATAGTTAATGAATTGGCGGCCGTGATCGGCCGCCAATGAAAGGATATCTACATGTCAGATTTCGACATCATCGTCGTGGGATCTGGCTGCGCGGGCGGCGTGGCGGCTTACG
>ERZ1034969.303-NODE-303-length-33018-cov-17.388587_pt1 | contig 33018 bp, 29 predicted proteins | sample MGYA00520624_ERZ1034969 | MGnify/ENA primary metagenome ERZ1034969 (study PRJEB33766, sample SAMN09781776) | gut metagenome | biome: gut microbiome | host: Homo sapiens | place: Madagascar | study: EMG produced TPA metagenomics assembly of the PRJNA485056 data...
TCAGAAGTTAAAGAAGTTAAAGGAGTTATCGCTCCCTACGGTCGCTGAGGAGTTAAGACAATAGTCTTTTTGGCGTAGTTTTTAAGCAGCAAGACATACGTCTTAACTTCTTTAACTCCTTTAACTTCCTGATATACGGAAATTCACTTATTTATCTTCCGGAACATAGATGATTTCACCATTCTCCAGCTGGTAAGCGATGCCCACCTTCTTTCCCTTGTTGCCAGATTTCTTGCTCTGGTCTTCAGAAGGAGTATAGCGATTGATCTTCTGTCCATCCTTGGTAATGATTTCCATATTCTCCTTGCCAGGGTTCTTCACCATCGTGAAGTTATCCTTGCTGAACATTTCCGTCATATTATAGCGCGAAACGAGGGCTACCATCAGGGCGAGGGCAAATACCATCGCCACATCGAAGAGGTTGCTCACTACGCTCATCGGATCATCATCCTCGCCATCATGCGAGAGACGACTTCTACGTCTTTGTCTCATAAATTATTACTATTGAATTCTTCACTCTTCGTTATTCACTCTTCACTTACAAGGTCTGCCATAAACTCGAGGTTGCTCATATCCTCGGTATACCAGCGGTTCTTGGTCTGCTTGGTTACGAAACCGATGGCTGCAGAGAACAATCCCACTACGGTGGTAGCGAAAGCCACCTGCATATTGTAAGCCATCGAAGCAATATCACCGGTAGAAAGACCTACCAGGGCAGGACCCATCGGAATCAAGGTACCCATCAGTCCGAGCATCGGACCCATTTTCAGAAGTGTAGAAGGGAGAGAAAGATCCTTCTCAACGAACTGGGCATACTGGTCGAGGATGCGGTTCACCTGTGCCTTGCTCTGGCGGTTGTCCACGAGTTTCTTCATATAGGAAACGATGACAGCCTGCTTGTTCTTCGGCAAGCGATCGCCCAAGGTATCGATATTATCGAGGGTCAGGGTGTTCATCTGTTCACGAATCTCCGCACCCGACTTGCGCTTAACAAGATACTGTCCGAAGAAACCTCCGAGGAGCAGCAAGGCTCTGAGGAAGAAGAAAATCAACAAAATAATCACAGGAACCAGCATGCCTGTGGAAATCCAAAACAATACGTCTGATATGTAATTCATTATACTCTATATTTTTTAATTTGATAATTGTAAATTGCCCATCCGATTGCCATTCCTACGATGACGATGGCGATGACGCCGAGAAGCGAAAGGGCATCGAAACTATTGAACCCTGCCACCGCTGTCCTGCCATTCACCGTACCGATGATGCCCATCAATCCGAGCAGCACCTCTACCAGGAAAAGCAGTTCCAAGCGGATAGGTCGCTCCGGTAAGAGCCATCTCAAACCATAGGTGAATACCGGAGTCAAGACCAACAGCACTACCGCAAGCACCCATGCCACTACCTGGAACGATACGCCGGGAAGCAGGAAAATGGTCATCACCAGAACACTGAACAGCACTGGGAAAACCAGCAAACCCGGGAAGTACTTCAGAAAGATGAAGAACACCCATTTGCGGCGGCTCACATGTTCCGAAGTCTTCAGATCTACGTGGTGCACACAGAAAAGCATCGTGAGTGCCACGTCGATACTCAGCAGCACCGCCATATCGAGCATCAGCTTCTGGTCAGCTATCCAAGCCGCAATCTGCGTCTTCGATTGCTCGATGGCGAACGGCCAGGTCATTCCCACGAAGAAGGCTATGAGCACCGAGATAATCATAATCTCCTTCACTCCGTGGAAGGTCTGCTTCAGCACAAAACTGAAGCAAACCAATATCATCATTACTAAAACTAATGTCTCCACTATTTATTAATGTTTAGTTTGAGGGGGATATGTTATCCCCCTTTACTATTCTACCATATTCTTTCTTCTGCGGCGAATGAGGATAGCCAACATCACGAAAGCAACGATGACAATGACACCTACAACGATGCCGCTCACCACAGTGGTGGTCTTCTGAGCATCCTCACTCAGCGTCTCCTTCTTCATCACCATACCCTTGTCGCTGCTGTTCTTCGCAGCCTCAGCATCACGGATCTGCTCTACATTCTGCTGATATTCCTTGGCAGAAGCAGCATCGGTCTTGCTGGCGATATAGTTGCGCAATTTGGCATTGTCGCAGACAAAACCGGAGCATGAAGGCTTATACTTGTTCACGGTCTCGGTATGAAGTTTGGCAATGTCCTTGAGCTGCTGAGGAGTAGCCTTCCACATACCCTTGCGGGCACTCTCCATCATAACGGCGGTCATCTCCATCAGCGCTGCCGGATTCTGCTTGTCGAAGAACTCCTTGGTTCCGAGATTGTACTTGTCCTTGACATATACATTATAGATCTCGTCCCACATTTCCTTGTCGATAGCCTTTGGCTTCATCACATTCCAGCCGTAGGTATTGGTTACGATTTCGGCGAATGTGCTGGCACTGCTGGCTCCACCCTTCATCTTCTCCTTGATATAGGCAGGGTTGAAGATAGTGGTTCTGCCCTCGATGCCGATAGCCTCCTTCACCTCCTGCATTCTCATATTGCTATGGTTGCGATAGTCGGCGAGATAAGCATCCGGATCCTTTCCGGTTACGTTGCGCACAGCAAGGTTCATACCTCCCATAAACTCATATACGTGGTCGAGACTCAAGGCGCCCCAAGTGTTGCTCTGTCGTGGCTGAACTACCACATCGGTACGGGTCAGCGCTGCCTCGAAAGCAGCCTTGCGAACGGTTTCCCAGTTCTTCTCATCACCGTAGAAGGCACCCATATTGTTCATATAGACCTCAGCAATCTGACTCTCCTTATCCCAGCGGTCGCCTGCGGTTACCATCTCCTGGATACCGGTACCATAGTTGCCGTTTACGCCACCAAACACTCGATACATACTCACCTCGCGTGCCTCCTTTGGCGACATACCCTTCTCTACGAGCACTCGTTCCGATTCGGTAACACCGGCTTTCACCAGGTTGTCATACTTATCACCCTTGGCATTTGCCGCCATCTCTATCGCCTTGTTGATGAGGAAGAGACGGGATGCTGCCAGGTCGCGGAGCTGACCGGAAGTCTGGACCACGACATCGATGCGAGGACGGCCCAACTGCTTGGATGGGATGAGACGCAGATCGGTAACACGACCGAAGGCATCTCTTACCGGTTCTACACCGAGCATATAGAGAATCTGGGCGATGGTAGCACCCTCTGTTTCGATAAACTCGCTGCTCCAGAGTGTGTAGCTCACCTTACGAGGATATTCACCCTTATGTCGCTCACAATACATCTTGATGGTATTGTCGCAAAGTTCCTTCGCCTTCTCCCAGGCATCCTCCGAAGGTGTATTCTCTACATTGATGGAGAAGAGGTTTCTACCGGTAGGCAGAGTGTTCGGATTCACAATCAGATCACCACCAGGAGATGGAGCGGTAAAGCCGCCATTCAGGGCATTCATCAGAGAAGACATCTCGTTGAGCGGACTCTGACGGAGCGCCTCCGAATACTTGCCCACATTCTGCAAGGCATGCTCTACGGTAGTAATCGCCTGAGCCAGATGAATCTGCTGACGGGTATATTTAGGTGCCTTCGACATCATCATACCCTTATCTTTAGAAGATTTTTGAGACGCCTTGCCGGCTTTCGCCATCTTTGCCTTCTTCAAATCTTCCTGATACCATTTCTGGCCCTTTTTGATGGCTTCCATCATCTTATTCGGGAAGCGACCGGTCTGTTCCATCTTCTCAAAAGCCTCACGACTCATCTGCGGAATCTTCTTCTTATGAGAAACCTTGGCAGCACGGAGCTCGCTTACCGTACGGTGGTCCACCCTCTTCGGCTTCGCCTCCTTCGCTCCACCCATCTGGTCTGCCATCTGCATCATCATTTGGATAGGATCCGGAGCTGCCTGCATCGCCTCAACCTTACGCGCCATCTGGAGTTCGGCAGGAGTGATTCCTACATAACGGCAGATGTATTCATCAGAAACCGAGGCTGAACCCAGAAGCTGGGTCACAGTGTTGCGTGCCTTGCTCAGATAGAGACGGTCGAAAAGCTGCTTGTGCTTCTCCACACCCTCCTGGGCACGACCTTTCAGCTTATCTACTGCCAACATTCCGTAGGCAATAGGATCTGTAGCCATCGCATAGACGCTGGTGCGGACATCATCGTTATCGTATGGCACCCCCAAAGTATAGAGCTTGCCGGTAATCTTCTCATTAGCCAACTCTTCTGCATAGTTCTCTACTCTCGCAATTTCATCTGCAGAATAAGGCTTGTTCATCTGCTTGGCATCGAGCCCCAGTTCACGGGCGATTCCCATCTTCACGGTCAGCGCCTTCACCTTGAGCGACTGTTCGGCAGATGCCTTCTTCTCGTATGACTGGATGGCATCGCTCAACTGCTTATAGGTCTGTCGCAACTCGCTCTCCTTGAAAGGAGGAGTGAGATAGCTCTGGGTCTGGGCATAGGTGCGGCGCTTGGCAATCATCGCCTCGCCCACATTGCCGATGGTATATATATAAAGATGTGGAACCACACCAATCAATCGGTCACTCCAGTCGTTGCTGCCGAGTGCCACCTGCTTTCTCGGGGTATATTCCAGCGAACCATGGGTTCCGAAATGGATAAGTGCATCGGCACTGAAACCATAACGTGCCCAGAGATAAGAGGCGACATAAGTGTAAGGAGGTGCCTGGTCGGTGCCATGCACAATCTTGAAGGAGTCGCCTCCCACGCCTGCCATCACCTGTGGAAGCAATGCCACATTACCAAACTGCAGTCTTGCCACCGCCAACTTTCCGTCATCGGTAGCCATATATTTGCCAGGGAAGGAACCATAGAGCTGGTTCATCTCCTTGATCATCTTCTTAGACAAAGCCTTCTGGGTCCATCCGGCAAACTGCTGAGCAGTAACCAGGGCTGGATGTCCAGACTGGAGGAACTGGGTATAAGCACCCTCGGCATAGGTTCCGAAGACGGCACCCTGAGCCTGGATCATCTTTGCCAGTTCCTGAGGATTGGCTGGCAACTTGCCTACATTGTATCCTTCATTCTTCAAGCGAACCAGGAGATTGTAGAGCGATGGAACCACTTCCATTCCCGAAGCGGTAAGTGCATTCTGACCGGGACCCTTGAAGTAGAAGATGGCGATACGCTTGCTGCTGTTCTTCTTATTCTTCAGATTCACATAGCCCTGCACGCTCTCTACGAAACTCTCCATTCTGTCTGGGATGCCGTAAACCTCCTGCAAGCCCTCCTTGTTGATGCGCTGTCCGAAAACCACGTATGGACGGATGGCACCATCAATCTCCGGAGTCACGATGCTCTGCGACATGAAACCGCCGTTCATTCCCTGCTTGTCGTTCTCCCAATCGGTGGTCAAGCGGTTGATATTAAGAGGTGAGAACAGTGGAATATTCTTCTGCTTCAGAAACTCAACGAAGTAATCGCCCAGTCTGCCATGCGCCATATTCACTACGGCATTCGCCTGGATGCTGTCGGCATGATGACCGGCGATAAAGCTCTGAAGCTTATTGATGCGATACACCATGAATCCCTTCTTCTCGAAAGCTTTTTCCATATCAGGAGCCGCACCCATAAAACCAGTAAGCATGATGGTAGGAGCACCTTCTTTATATAAACCGTTCTTTGCCAGGAAGGCATTATATTCGCGGATGCTGTTGAAGCCCAGTTCATCACCCTTCTCATCTTTCGGGTCGAAATGAGTCAGGAGATAGTCTGGTCGCTCATCCACACGTTCCGGTTCCGGAGCCATGAACTTCTTTCCGTCGATAAACTTACGGATGTAAGCGAGCATACTGTGATAATTCTTCTTGCTGCCGTTCTCGATGTACTGCATCAGATAATCGGCATCGAAGTTATCCACTGATACGATATTGTTGGCTGGGTTGGTAGCAGCATGAGTCAGGGTCGGCACCTTGTAGGAAGCCTCTTCCAACTGCTTGCGCTTGTTCTCGTCGATACGGAGTCCCATACCATTCACGATAATCATATCGTAATCATCCAGATGATCGAAATCATCGGTTGTGATCTCACTCAGTTTAATCATCGCATTATCGTTGGCATGCGAAATCTGTCCCAGCGCAATAGCCTGATAGTTGAGGAACGCGATGCGGGTGGTACCCACCCAGGCAGAGTAAGCCTTCGCCAGACCTCCAAGAACAATCACAGCCAATAAGGCCAGGAAGATGTGTTTCTTTTTAATCTTTCTGATTTTTCCTAATCCTTTTTTCATATCTATTCCTTTTCTATTCCTTTTATCGGGCTGCAAAGGTAAGGCTTATTTAGAAATCGTACAATACCTAGAAATTGTGATTTTCACATTTTTTATACTTACAAGTAGGTATCAGAGTGAAAGGTTCTGCTTACAATCTCCTAATAAATGAGTAGCTATTTCACGGTTTTACGGAATTAAGTTTGGTAGTTTCGCATAAAAACTGTAACTTTGCAACATAAATCAAACAGAAACTTTATAATAATGAAGAAACTGATTCTTAGCGCTGCTCTTCTGGCAGCATCTCTGGCATCCCAGGCCCAGCAAGGTCCATTGTGGATGCGCTACCCAGCCATCTCGCCTGATGGCTCTACCATCGCTTTTGCCTATAAGGGCGATCTCTATTGCGTTCCTGCCAATGGTGGCGAGGCACGCCAGTTGACGACCAACGCAGCTTATGACTCTCAGCCTATCTGGAGCCCTGACGGCAAGAAGATTGCCTTCACTTCCAACCGCGAAGGCAGCCTGGATGTTTACGTCATCTCTACCAAGGGTGGTGCGCCAACCCGACTCACCACCAACAGCGGCAAGGAGACTCCTATCGCCTTCAAGGACAACGACCATGTACTCTTCTCTGCCAACATCATGCCTACAGCCCAGAGCAACCTCTTTGCATCTAACGAGTTTTCGCAGGTTTACGAGGTAAGCACAGAGGGCGGTCGTCCTAAGTTGTATTCCGTTCTTCCGATGGAGAACATCAGCATCAACAAGAACGGTCAGGTGCTCTATCACGACAAGAAGGGTTACGAGGATGCATGGCGCAAGCACCATACCTCTCCTATCACCCGAGATATCTGGATGCTCGACAATGGAAAATATCAGAAGCTTACTACCTTCAAGGGCGAGGACCGCAACCCGGTATGGGCTGCCGACAACCAGAGCTTCTACTATCTCAGCGAGCAGGACGGTTCCTTCAACATCTACCGCCGCAACATCGCAAGCGGAAAGGATACACAGATTACGCAGCAGAAGAAGAATCCTATACGATTCCTCACCTCTTCCGATAATGGTTTGCTCTGCTATGGTTTCGATGGCGAAATCTATACCGTAAAGGAAGGTGGACAGCCGCAGAAGGTTAACATCTCCATCACAACAGATAACGATGAACCAAGCCTCATCCGCAAGGTGCAGTCTTGGGGTGCTACCGAGATTGCGCTTTCTCCAGATGCCAAGGAGGTGGCTTTCGTGATGCACGGCGATGTATATGTTACCTCTACAGAATACAAGACTACCAAGCGAATCACCGATACTCCTCAGCAGGAGCGCAACCTGAGCTTTGCTCCTGATGGCAGAAGTCTGGTCTATGCTTCTGAGCGCAATGGTGTATGGCAGATTTTCCAGGCTAAGATCAAGAACGAGAAAGAGAAGAACTTTACTTACTGCTCTGAGATAGAAGAAGAGCAGCTTACCAAGACCAATATTACTTCTCAGTATCCTGCCTACAGTCCTGACGGCAAGGAGGTGGCTTTCTATGAGGATCGTGCTACCCTCCGCATCATCAACCTGAAGTCGAAGGAAGTGCGCACCGTGCTCGACGGCAAGTACAACTTCTCTTACTCTGATGGCGACATCTGGTTTGAGTGGAGCCCAGACAGCAAGTGGATCATGTGCAGCTACATCGGCAATGGCGGATGGAACAATACAGATATCGCCGTAGTAAAGGCTGACGGAAAGGAAGTTCACAATATTACCGACAGCGGCTACAGCGACAGCAACGGTAAGTGGGTGCTCGGAGGAAAGGCTATTCTCTTCGAGAGCGACCGTGCCGGTTATCGCAGTCACGGTTCATGGGGTGCTGAATACGACGCCTATCTCATGTTCCTCGACCTCGAAGCCTACGACCGCTTCCGCATGTCTAAGGAGGAACTCGAATTAGCCGAGGCCAACAAGGACGAGAAGGAGAAGAAGGCTGACGAGAAGGAGGAGAAGACCGGAAAGATTGAGGTGGATAAGGTGAAACCTCTCGAACTCGACTTCGAGAACTGCCGCGACCGTGTGGTACGTCTTACCGTCAACTCATCCAATATGGGTGATGCCATCATCGACAGCAAGGGAGAGAAGGTATATTACCAGGCAGCCTTTGAAGGTGGCTACGACCTCTGGTGCCATGACCTGAAGGAAGGCAGCACAACCCTGATGATGAAGGGTATCGGTGGCGGTGGCTTCGTTGCCGACAAGGATATCAAGAACCTCTTCCTCTGCAATGGCAGCAGCATCAAGAAGATTGACCTGGGCAGCAAGGCTACTACCGACATCGACTTTGAGGCTCCATTCAACTACAAGCCTGCCGAGGAGCGCCAGTATCTCTTCGACCATGTATGGCGCCAGGTGGCTGACAAGTTCTACGATCCAAAGATGCAGGGTGTGGACTGGGAGTACTATCGCAAGGTATATGAGAAGTTCTTACCTTATATTAATAATAACTTCGACTTCGCTGAGATGTTGAGCGAGATGCTGGGTGAGCTGAATGCCAGCCATACCGGTTGCCGTTATTATGCCAGTGGCGCTTCTCTTTCTACCGCAGCTCTCGGTGCCTTCTTCGATCCTAACTACGAGGGTGACGGCTTGAAGATTCAGGAAGTCATCAAGCGTGGTCCTTTCGCAGTAAAGAAGAACGAAGTTACTGCCGGCTGCATCATCGAGAAGATTGATGGCGAGGCTATCAAGGCAGGTAAGGATTACAACGCATTGCTCGATGGAAAAGCTGGCAAGAACGTGCGCCTCACCATCAAGAACACCAAGGGCAAGACTTTCGACCTGACCATCAAGGCAATTTCGCAGGGGTATCAGCAGGAACTTCTCTACAAGCGCTGGGTGGATAGAAACCGTGCCATCGTGGATAGCGTTTCAAAGGGCAGAATCGCATACGTTCACGTCAAGGCGATGAACAGCGAGAGCTTCCGCACCGTATATAGCGAACTCTTGAGCGACAAGAACCGCAACAAGGATGCCGTAATCGTGGATGAGCGCCACAATGGTGGTGGCTGGTTGCACGATGACCTCTGCACTCTGCTCAGCGGAAAGCAGTATCAGGAGTTTGTGCCTCATGGAAAGGTTGTGGGCAAGGATCCATTCAACAAGTGGACCAAGCCATCCTGCGTTCTGATCTGCGAGGACGACTACAGTAACGGTCATGGTTTCCCATGGGTATATAAGGAGTTGGGCATCGGTAAGCTGATTGGTACACCGGTAGCAGGTACAATGACCGCCGTATGGTGGGAGACCTTGATGGACCGCAGCTTGGTATTCGGTATTCCACAGGTAGGTTGCCGCGATATGCGTGGTACCTTCGGCGAGAACACCACCCTCTATCCAGACGTCGAGGTGTATAATTCTCCAGAGGATTACATCACCGGACATGATACCCAGCTCATCAGAGCCGTAGAGGAAATGATGAAGAAGTAAGAAAAAGAAACAAAAAAATCAAGAAGAAGAGGGTGTGCCATAAACCAATGACACACCCTCTCGTATATTTACAGGCTTGGCATCTGAATCTCAGGAATCACCAGATCAGCCTCATCTTCTATCTTGTTGCTAAAGAACATACAATAATATATAGGCATATAAGTGATTCCGTTTTCTGTATAAACCTTCTGCTCATTGCTCAGCACCACAGCCTCATGAATATGATATTCCGGGATATCCAGGAACTTATCAAGTGCACTATGCACCATATAATCCTTACCCGACTTGATTTCCACAGGCAAGACTGTCAGGTTTCTGTAATCATCTATCAGATAATCCACCTCACCTTTCTGCTTGTTATCATAATAATGAAGCACATAACCATGGGCATGAAATTCCTGAGCTATGACCGACTCATATACAGCACCCAGATTCACACTCCGCTCATCCCTCAACACGGCATTGATATTCGTACCATAAAGAATACTGGTCAATAACCCCACATCGTTCATATAGAGCTTCAGTAAATTCTTGCTCTCCGACTCTATCAGTGGAAAACTAGGATTGCTGATAGCCTGCACCGACAAAGCTACCCCAGAATTCGTAAGATACTCAAATTCCTCAGCATAGTCGCTAAACTGCTTATGCGCCTTCAAGCCTTCGATGTTCTTTACGATGATACGCTTTTTCTTATTTTCCATATTCGATGGAATCATGTCATATATCTTTCTGATAACAAGTTTGCGCTCATCATCATACTGCGATGCATCTATCTTATAGAGCGCATGAATATCCCGCTGAATACTTCGCACTTGAGCCATATTTCTATTTTCAAGAAATTTATTGACGGCATCAGGCATTCCTCCCACGAGCAGATAAATCTTAAACTGCTGGAGCATATAGTTATGCATCGACTCATTCAAGGCTTTTCTATCCAGAAAACTATGCCGCATGCTCTCTATCGCCTCCTTTCCACACCCCATCGCCCACAAGAATTCCTCGAAATCAAGAGGATACATCTGTTGGACAGCGATACTGCCGATGGGCACAGAAGGGGTTTGCGACAAGGCGACACCCAGTTGGGAGCCACTAGCCACATATCGGTATTTACCATCCTCGTTGAGAAACTTAAGCATGGTCATCAAATGAGGATAACTCTGTATTTCATCAAGAAAAACCAGGGTATCATCCTTACTTCCGAGATTGTTACCTGCCATGGCACCCAACTGCAAGTAAAAGTCTTCCTTGCTCCTTACTGTTTTAAAGATACCATCTCCCTCTTGGTCTGCCTTGAGATTTATCTCAACAAAATGCTTGAAAAGTTTCTTTCCCACATATCTTATCAGATACGATTTACCTATCTGCCTTGCACCATTGACAAGCAGAATCTTCCGAGGTTCGTGAAGGAGAAATTTCTCCAAATTTTCTGCAAATTTACGTTCTAACATAAGCCTTTCATTTAATCCGGTGCAAATATACTCATTTTCAATTAATTACACAAGCTTTCAGGACTTTTTCTTTTATTTTAGACCCCAAAAAGAGGAATTATTCCGTTAAAATATGGGGTAAAAAGAGGAATTATTCCATTAAAATATGGGGTTAAAACAGGAATTATTCCGTCGAAATAGGTATTAAAAACAGGAATTATTCCGAGATTTCGATTGAATCAATCGATTGATTATATGAAAAGAGCGTGATCGCCAAACAAGGCAATCACGCTCTTTCGCTATTAACATTATAATATTCCGATGGATGAAAGAAAAAACTTAGCAAACTTTTTTCTTTCGCTCACAATAGCGTTCGCATTGGGCACAGATATCATATCCCAACATGGCACCCAGGATAAAATCCTCTTCCGGCGTAAGCTGGCATAATGGTTTGGTGACTATCATGCGGATAGCATCCAGGCATTCCTTCTTACCAAAGAAGAGATTCAGACGGTCGTTGCCAACCGGCTGGATAATGTAATCAATGTTCTGACGTTCTAATCTTGTTATGGCAAAAGACTCATATTTCTTGTTGAAGGTGTAGAGCACCAGGCGGCGCACGCCCTTCTTATATTCATATATATGATTCATCAGAACCTTCAAATCTACTGGTGTTGCGATTTCCTGCTGCATACTATCCGAATTAATCAAGTTTAAAATCAAGAATCAGAGAATTCCATCATTCTCTAATTCTTGAAAGATATATTTTAGAAAAAATTATAGCGCTGGCTTGATGGCCTCGAGCCAGGCATCGATGCGCTCCTCGGTCTTGTCATCCTCGTTCACCTCATCGAGTGCGAGTCCCAGGAACTTGTCGCCATCAATCGCCTCACTGTCATCATAGGTGTATCCGTCTGTAGATACGCCAGGCAATACGGTAGCGCCAGCCTCAACGGCAGCATCATAGAGTTCCTTCATGCCGCCACAGAATGTATCAGGGTAAGACTCGCTGTCGCCACAACCAAACAGGGCTACAGTCTTGCCAGCCAAGCCGGCACTCTTCAATGTCTTCACGCCATCATACCAGTCATCCTGCATCTCGCCGGCACCCCAGGTAGAAGTACCGAGAATCAGATTCTCATGACTTGCGATAGTAGCATCATCGATGTTAGCTACATCTACAGCTTCCACGCCCAACTTAGAGGCGATGGTTTCGGCAATCGACTGGCATGAGCCAGTAGAAGAGCCATAAATTACGATTGTTGTTTTCATTTGTCCTTAATCTCTTTTAGTTACATTTATTTTCGGGTGCAAAGATACATCCTTTTTCCATTATCTGCAATACCTAAAAATGATGGTTTCGCAGAAATACCTAAATATGGGGATAGAAGAAAAGTTTTAGGATGATTGAGCCTAAAGAGAGCTGTTATAGTAAGTACCAGAAATACATGAGGGTGTGTCATAAATCCATGACACACCCTCTTCTGTTATTTGTCAATTTCAGCACGTATGAACATACCGTTATAGCTGTAATAGAGGTCGTAACCAGGAATATCAATTTCATATCCGCCAACCTCTTTTTCAATTTTATAAGGCTTCAGATCAGGATACCTCTTTGCAATATCCTCAGCTATGACAGTAGGAATAATGCCTACAGGCATCTCAGAGTATTTGCACTCAACACTCGTCCACTCTCCCTTCTCATTAAACTCCACTTTAGAGCCATCACTGAGCAATACTTCATATTCCCAAGAGCCGTCGTCTTTCTCCTTTTCCACACGACTGTATGTTGCATCAGCAAAATATTGCTTTACAAACAGCTGTGCCGGCATCGGCAATGCAGCATAATCAAACTCGTTATCTTCACTGCTGCATGAAACTGAAAAAACTACAAGTAACATCGCAAAGAATGCAGTAATAAATGTTCGTTTCATTTTCATAATGTTATTGTTTAAAATTACTATAATATATTCTATAATCTCTTGAATCTAGGTTTGTTATGCAAATTCGTATCTGTCGGTTACAAATATAATAGTTTTATTTTAGATAAGAATGATTTCAAACTCAAATTAACTATAATTCAATATTTTTTTATTTTTCCATTTGTCTTACTGCCATAGTTCTTAGTTGTATCAGCAAAGATAGCAGTCACTTGATACCTCAACTTGTTATATTTGGGTAATTCCCCAACTTTTTGGGGAATGTTTCCACATTCTTTCCCCATTTTCCACACCATCCACTCTTGACATAGAAGACATAAATACCTGATAATCAACGCACATCGTTTTTACCCGCCTTTTTGGCACGCAGATTGTGACTATGAATAGCGGGTTCGACAATGAATCCAGAAAGTAAGAAAGTAAGTAACATTAAATAGTAACAATTTAAAAAAGATAAGATTATGAAGAAGTTTATGTTTGCAGCTATCGCAGCTATGGTAATGGTTTCAGTAAGCAACGTTTTTGCATCAAGCAGAATGGTAGGTAACGCAGAGGTAGCACCAGTTGATACCGTAGCGCCAGAAACACCAGCAGATACATTGGCAACTGGTACTTCTATCCAGCCACAGGCAGGTGTTGAGGATTCTACACAGCAGGAAAATGCGACTGAGGCTACAACAGAGAATGCTACAGAGCAGCAGACAACTGCCGAGTAAAAGATAAAGAACAGTTCATTTTGCAGCGTTATTCATATAATAGGATTTAGTTTTTAAAGGTAATTAGACTTATTCAGGTTACAATAGATATTGCATAGATAGAAATTACAAGGTAGAATTTTAGGTTCGGTTTTTGAAAGTGAATCCTGCTGGCAGTAATGTCGGCAGGATTCTTGCTTAATAGCCTCTGTTAAACTCATCAAGTATCTGACGAAGATTATCATCAAGCACATTATTATATACACAACGAGCCAGTTCTTCCGGTATTTCCATCCCTTTGGTTGCAACAGCTATTCCTCCAGCCATGCACGCCATCGTGTCTGCATCACCACCAAGCGAGATTGCATTACGGATAGCCGAAGTATAACTATCTGCTTCTAGATATGAGATGATAGATTCAGGAACACTTGTCTGGCAAGTATCCGTAAATCCATAATCTGGACGAATTTCAGCAAGAGTACGATGGAGATTATAACCTTCGAAATGAGCCTCAACATAATCGCATATTTGCTTCTTGTCTTTTCCCTGACGAGCCAGGAAGATACAAGCAGCAATAGCCTGCGCACCCTTTATTCCCTCAGGATGGTTATGAGTCACCTCTGCTGAAATCTTAGCAAGTAGCAAAGCCTCATCCAATGATTTGGCATAAAAGCCACATGGACTTACTCGCATGGCAGAACCATTACCATAACTGTTGTAAGGTTCCGTTTTCCTACTAATAATCCACCGTAAAAACTTCTGCCCATAGCCGGCAAACATATACTTCCGTCCCAATTCTTTCATGCACTCCACGAGCTTCTCGTGGCTATGTTCCGGATCAATCGTCAGCCATTTTGCAACAGCCAAGGTCATAACCGTATCATCCGTAAAACGAGGCTCTTTGTATATATCGAAGTCCCCATGCTTTACTGGATGAAATTCATACGCAGCCCCGAAGCAATCGCCAGCGATTGCTCCAATGATACCACTTGTAGGAAAGGGCAACTCTACCCTCCCCTTTGTCTCCTGCATCACCTCTTGTTTCCCTTTTTTACGAAGAAGTGTATTCCATAAATCCGTTATTTTCTTTAGTAACATCATAATTGTAAATTCCTTTTAGCTTTAACACATGCGGCGATAGTGCTATATCACAAATTCAACAAGCACTGTCAAATGTCAAAAAGCGTCCTAAACACAAAGATTTCCACTCTAAAAGTGGATTTTATCAACAACCGACTTTTTGACTCATATATATGAGTATGATAATGATTATTCGAAAGACTTGGCTGACTTCGTGCCACAGAGGCTACGAGAGAAAGGAATTTTGTAATGTCTCTTTAAAATTCTCGAAAGTTCTTCTAAAATTCTTTGAATATCTCCGAAAATCTTGTAGTTTTTTGAAGATTTCTACAAGATTTTCAGAGAATATGCAAGACGAGGTTAGCCGATAGCTTTCATTAAAACCATTAGAAAGAATTATTCAACTACCTTCCACTCGCCTCCATTACGTGAGCCTCCGATGCGAATTAACCGTCCTCTTTGCTTTAATTTCTTAATATGATAGGCTACCCCATCTTCTGTTATGCCACATACGGTTGCAATCTCTTTTGCCGTGACCTTTGGATTATTGCTGATTATTTTTATAATAGTTTCCGGAGTATCGGCAGGAGTTTCCGTAGTCGCAGAGGGTGTTTTCGTAGTTGTTTCCGTAGTAATCGTAGAAGTTTCCGTAGTGCCATTGATGTTTCTTTCCAGTTTAAGGCAAGTTTCTATTCTGTCCGGATAACTCTTTTCTTCAACAGTCGGTATGCTCCAACCATTATCCTTCCATCCTTTTGCAATAACATCGGCACCTGTACCACCTTTTTCACCAATTCCCAAGAATACAAACATCTTTTGGATAATAGGATTTCTGCACACGCTATGTCCTCCTTCGTAGTATTCTTCCATGCTGATAAGCATAGTTCCAGGATTTGATAAGATAATCCGGTCAAAGTATCTGTCGATAACAATATTACCTCTCACTGTATATGCAGCATGAATCAAGCTGTTGGCTAAAGCCTCACGCAGGGCCACATGAGCGCTAGTGGTATTATTTCTTATTTGATTATTGTCAAGGCTAAATGGCACTGGTAATGCATGTTGTAACAAAGGCAAAACACGAGTGAAGAACTGGTAAAGGTTGGCTTCCCAAGTTCCGTCTGGATATATACGATTTGTCCAACGTATCCGAGAGTCATCACTTAAATGTTCACGATAGTCTGGAAAGAACTCTTGGCAACATTCTGGATCTGTAATACTGTTACTTTTGCCAAACATCAGCATTCCTGCAACCGTAAATCCTTCGGTTGATGTAGCTCTATCCTTACGATAGGCACCTATATTTTCCAAGAACTGTTTGTCGTCAACCTCTGTCCAAGGGTGGTTTTCGTGTTTGATATCATATGCACGGCGATACTGGTGAAGAGTCAGCATATCAATGTCATTAATGGAATAACCTCGTAGGATTCGAGAATCAGCAGATGCCCTCATATTGTTGGCATCCGAGTACATCTGCTTTATTTCATCATCTGTACAGAGATAATCACCCTCGTTCCTGCGCTTATAAGTATGTCCAAACGGAGTAAGTGTAAGGTGAATGGGGCGCAAGTTATATTGTGCACGAGGAATTCTAAAGGCAAGTAAGTATTGCCCTCCGTCAGTCTTTATTTCTTCTATATCGCTCTCTACTAGCAGTGGAATGTTCACGCATGATTTATTGTGTGCATCATCCCAAAACTGTTTTCTGTATTTTGCAACAAGCTCCTCAGAAAGACCATCTGGTATAAACTTATGATTCTTTTCTTTCACTCCTAACACTATCGTTCCGCCATTGGTATTTGCCAAGGCTGAGAAAGATCGCCAAAATTCAGCTTTTGGGAATCCGCCTGCGGCTGACTTATACTCCACTTCGGAGTTCTCCTTCAATTGGAGTTTTAAACGTATTTGATCTGCTATGTTCATGTCATTATAATTTGATTCGTCATTTTTATCAATGATTACAATATTGGCTTCTGATTATATTTATTCTTTTAGATTAGTCAAATACCAGTATATAGTCTTCTTGAGTCCATCTTCAAATGTACAAACTGGGGTATAGCCAAGTAGTTCTTTTGCCTTTGATATGCTTGCCTTAGAGTGCTTTATATCTCCGATTCTATTTGGACCAAATATTGGTACAATGCAATCTATACAATTATCATATGCTGATAAGTTTTTTGTTATCAGTTGTTCCAACTCTAAAACTGAAGTATTTTCACCTCCTGCACCATTGTAAATTTGGTCAAAGGCTTTGGGGGATAGCGTCTCCAATGCCAACATATTGATATGAATTATATTGTCTATGTAAGTAAAATCACGGCTGTTACTTCCGTCTCCATTTATTATTGGCTGTTCATGTTTTAATATTTTTTTTATGAACAAAGGTATAACTGCAGCATATGCACTATTAGGGTCCTGACGACGTCCAAATACATTAAAGTATCTTATGCCTATATACTTTAACCCATAAGTAATTGAGAAAACGTGTGCATACAATTCATCAACATATTTTGTAAGTGCATATGGAGAAAGTGGTTTGCCTATAGTGTCTTCTACTTTCGGAATGGTTTCGTTGTCGCCATATGCAGAACTACTTGCAGCAAATATAAACCTGTCTATTTTTGCGTTTTTTGCTGCTACAAGCATATTCAGGAAACCACTAATGTTTACAGCATTAGTGGTAATAGGGTCATCTATACTTCGTGGAATACTCCCCAAAGCAGCTTCATGAAAAACTACATCTACTCCATTTACTGCTTTTAGACAAGTATCAAGATTCCTAATATCTCCTTCTATTAACTTAAATCTATTATTGTCAAGTAAGCCTTGTATATTCTCAATGCGTCCTGTCGAAAAATTGTCAAGGCAAACTACATAATTTCCCTTCTTGACAAGTTCTTCACAAAGATTGGATCCGATGAACCCAGCTCCTCCTGTTACCAATATTTTTCTCATTTAACTTCTAATAATATATTTTCTATAAAAATATCCTTCTTGTTTAAAGAAATGCAACTAAAGCCTTCTTGCCCTTGTTTGATTTCATATTTTGGGAGTTTTGTAGAAAAAGCAAATCCAATGCCTGATGCTGTACTATAAAGAATATTTTTATCTCTCTTTACAAAGAATGTGTGAACATGTCCCGAAAGGACTAATTTAACATTCTTATGACAACAAAGCATCTCCCTAAATGTTTCACGGTCTTTGAGTATCTTATTATCTTGCCATCCTCCGATTTCTAACGAAGGATGGTGCAATACGACAATTGATGGTTCAGGATTCTTCGACAGCAGTCCATCCAGTTCGTTTCTTACATTCATCGTCACAATACCTTTGGAACGATTAAAGTTTGGATCATCATTATCCCTTGCAACAGAATTTACAAAGTAAAATCTCCAACCACCTAACAGTGCTTGATCACTCAAATGGCAAAATTTTGGTTTAAACGTAGTAAACATAACACTGAGATTATCATGATTTCCTACACACCAATAGGTTGGTATACTCAACTCTGAGAATACCCGATCTGCAAAATAATATGAATTCAAACTACCATCATTAGATATATCTCCCGATACGATTATAGCATCTACATCTCGCATCATTTTTTTTTGTTTTATTGCAGTGAGAAATTTCCTTCTACAGTCCTCTTCCCATACAAGTGCACCATCTGCTGAAAGATGCAAGTCAGACATATGTATAATTTTCATTTTGCTATATTCTTAGGTTGATAAAAATGGTTTAAATCCTGAATTATTAGACGTTTTGCATTTTCAATACCATTTAGATTAAGTCTAAAATTCTTTTTAGGCTGAAAGCAGAACATCTTACTGAAGATTAAATCCTCCATTGATTCAAGAGATGTAATTTCTGTAATTGGATAATATTTCCCGAAATTTCTAATATTATGAACCTGTTCTTCTTCAACAGCAAAGTCCATGACTGAATAGGCAAATACGTTTTTGTCTTTTCCTTGCATAGATTCTACCAAAGAATTATAGCCTCCAGAACATATTACACAGTCTGCAGAAGCATGAAGCAAATATAAATCTTTCAGTTTTCTATGAATAGTTACATTCTTTTTACTGTATATTTCTGTTTGACCATATGGCCATTGAAGTTGTGAATAATTACCTAGGATAATATCAATCTTCCAATCTGCGAATCTTTTGTCTTTAGCCAATTCAATACATTTCCTAGAGAACTCTTGACTTATTCTTCCTCCACCAGCCGAACATACCATCCATTTTTTTGTATGTCCTGCTAGATATACAAAACGTGTTTCAATTATCTGTTTTGCTGACACCGGATACGTGACACAACCAATATATACAATCTTATTAAGAATTTCTGTAGGAAGCCATGAGTACACTTCTGCAGAAGTGACTACTGGATCGCTAGCTAATAGTATCCTATGGTAGTACCTCTTGAGAATTGCAATGTTTCTTGTAGAGAATACATCCTCATGAGTAAGTCTATCCCCACCTATATCACTTCTAAGTACAAAATATTTAAGGCAGTTATAGCCTGTAATTATTCTTGCGAGTTCGCAACGTTTCCCAAGAGGTAGATAATCCGTAACAAACACATCTGGCATAAAATCCAGAATCAATTTTTCCAATATTTTTATTCTGATTCTGTTAGTTTGCTCATTGGTGTAACAGTTTTCTTCTCGTAACTCGCTGAAATTTGGAAGAAGATAGTATTGAATACCTTCTGGTATAATATCAGGCATAGCCTTATGCCCAGACACTACTATCACTTGGCATTCTTTGGATAGTCCCCATGCGATCTTTATTAACCTCATAAGGTGTCCGAGTCCAGTACCGTCATATGCAAATAGCATTACCTTTTTCATATTCATAACTATAAATTCTGGATTTCTTGTATTGCTTGTTGATTTCCTGGAGCAAAAAAAACTCGTTGGCACTTAGTGCTCGCCGTTTCTTTGATTTGTTCAGCCAATTCTTTTGGCTGAATGCTGAGAGAAATCGGTTTGATATTGTGTACTCCTAAAGCGTCCAGATTTTGTTTCTGTTCTGCTTTTCTATATTGACAGCCAGACAGAAAGGACAATGCTGGTATACCCAAATATGCCAATTCGCTTAAAGTGTTCCTTCCAGATCTTGTAATAATGAGCCCTGCTTTTGAATAATACTCATGTATATCAAGTATTTTATCATGGAGTATAGTGTTTTTCCCATGCTTGAATTCATTGAGAGCATCATAAATATTCTTCGATGAGCAAACGATATGCATATTGTATTCTTTTAGATACTCAGATGCATCCATGCATAATTTAGCTATTTGAATAGTTGATTCAGAAAAGGAATATCCAACATTAACTGTACCTCCACCTAACAAGCAATATATATTGTTTGTACTATTGATATTGACATCTAGTATTTCCTTTCTCAGAATAGTGTTCACAGATACTAATTTCTTATAGTTTCCGGTATTTGAAACACTTCTTAACCCATGAACTATTGCCAAGTCGGAAAGAGAATACATAGCATTAAAATAGCGCATAGCATCCTGATCATTCTGTTCATTTTCTATGTCTGCAGGGTTTAGCAATGCTACAATCTTTAGTTTAGGATATGAGATTTTTAATGCCTGGATTATCAATGGCTCACCATCTATTATTACAATGTCAGGTTGGAAGCATCGTATTTTTTCATGAATATAAGCTCCAGTAACATTCGTGGGAAGTAACCCAATAGAGCAATAGTCCATTGGTACCACTTCATGCAGGTTTTCATATCCTTTTAGTTCAAGATAGCGATTACCTTGGAGATAGGAAATAATTTCAATGCAACAGCCATACTCGTCCCTCAGCGTTTCAAGAAGTGAAACTCCGGAAACAACACGGCCTAATCCTGGAAATCCTCTAAATATTCCCAATATTTTTTTCATTGTTTTTTAAGCATTTTATAAATTTCCGTAATAGAATATCTCTTTAACTGATGTTTGTCAACAACCATTGATGTTCCACCTTGGTCAACTGTGAATGCGTACTTATAATATTTTTCAACACAGCGGCGAATAAATTTGTTATAAGCGCCATAAGGATAGGCATATGTATCACAATATCCGACTATTTGATTCAAAGCTTTCTTTGATTCTAATAGCTCATATTCAATTTCTACATCACTTAGTTTGAGAAGATTTTTGTGGAAAACGCCATGTGATGCCACCTCCCATCCTTCTTTTATAAGAAGGTTAATGGCGTTTATGTCAAGATGCTCTCGTAAGATTGCATCCTTGTTATTCCAGGAATTATCCTTTCCGATGAGACCAGTGCAAACAAAGACAGTTGCTGTAAATCCCTGCTTCTTTAATATTTCTAGCGCATCATTAGTTAGGCTCTTATAGCCATCATCAAATGTACATACAATCCACTTTTTTCTTTCTTCTTTACTCTTTGACAAATAGTCATGCATGGAACATATTCCATATCCCTTTTCTGCAATATATCCAACGAAATCTCGAAAAACGTTTGTTGGAGTAGTTATACTATCATGAATGTCCCCCATAACATCATGAAGACCTACACACACAATGCTCTCGACTTCTATTTCATTTTTAGGAGTTTTGTTATACGACAACATCCCAAGCCACTTTTGTGCAATATATTCCTTGGCACAGTTACTTTTGATAACACCTATAGCTTCTTGATAACGCTCGGCCAAGTTTGGCATGCAACATAATGCTTTCAAATTGTTTGCCATAACGTCAGGAGTGAAATCCTCAAAAAAGAACTCGGCAAATTGCTCCTGTAGCGTTTCTGCTATAAATCCTGTTTTGCTACTGATAAACCCGGTTCCACACTGAAGGCTTTCACTGATAGCGTTGGGATGACCTTCACACACTGAAGCCTGAATGTAGAAATCCCAATCTTTCATGGTATCTTTTAAAATCTCACGTGGTTGATAACCTAGAAATCTTATATTATTTCCAAGATTATGTGCCTTGACTTCATTCTGGTAATTTTCAAGCAAGTCACTGTCGATTTCTCCAACTAAATCCAAACAGATGTCTGTTTCTGAAATTTCTCTAAACTTTTTAAGCATAAAGATAAGATTACCTATGCCTTTTTTCTCATTCAAATGAGAGGCTGCTGTTCCTATGACAATCTTATCATTTAGGTTGTGAAAATTGATTTTCACATAATCACCTTCATACTCATTTGGAATGATAATTGTTTTTCCATTTGCTTCAGGACAAAGACTTATAACATTACGAATCATTTCCTTTGAAAGGCATACGATCTTACTCGCCCTAGTTGTAGCTTCTCGAAGATACCAAGTGTCATCAATAGACCATTTTACAATATTTATGTCACTACCGCGAAGAGCTAATATAAACCGTTTACCTAACTTCTCCGCAAGCATTGCACCGTAATACCCATTGAATCTTCCACCAAAAGCAATAACAACATCAGCATGTTTATATACTAAACTATCATGCTTGAGTTTGTATTCCTTTCGAATACCATTCTCTGTATTCGGGTTCATCCCTCCTTTTACGGTATATATAGGATTTTCTGTGGAAGACAAAACTATCACATTATGTTCCTTCCTTAGAATATCCACAACTCGCTTGCAAGCTAATGCCATACCGCCTCCATCGAGTCCTATTTCTGATGTAACAATAAGTATGTTCATTTCTTTTCTATCAAATATAATGTTTTACTTTTCTTATTTTGAGGATATTTATATGTCTGCCATGATTTAATTTGAAAGTTTGGAAACATTTCATCTACATCTTTATGGGACAAGCGAAGGTACTTTGGAAATACTTCATCTTCAATTGTATACGAACTATCTATAACTTCCATTATAAAGTATTGGGGATTACCAGCATGTTTATAAAAATCCTTCAATATTTTTTTATAGCCAACTTTACTATCTACAAGTTCATCGTACACACAATTAACCAATACAAGCACATCACATTCTATATGGCATTTCGCAGGATATTCTCCCAAAGAAACAATATTTTCTCTTCCAAACAAATCATTTAATCGACGTTTGGCATTTACTGCTAGTAATGGGTCTTTTTCATAAGATGAAACTCTTGAAAATCCAAGTTGACAAAATATTGCAGTCACATCACCTTGTCCGCAGCCTATTTCAACTACTCTCTTATTAGAGGGTATTCTACTCATTATTTGATATGTAATTTGCCAATATTTAGGGAATGGTGTAATACAATACTGCTCACTCCATGGAGAAACAATAAGATCATCTAGATGATCAAGATTGTATTTTTTTAGCAGTTCTTCAAGCTCTTCCATGCTTCTCTGAATTGTTGTTTGATACTTTCTTCTCCTTTTGACAAATCCAATATCTTTGTTCCAGAAGAACGCAGAATACATGGTTGCAGACTCATGTCTGGTAGTATTCTAATCTCTGAGTAATTTCGGCAGCTATCTATATCTTGAGTAAAACATGGTGAGTCGATGTAGAGTACAGAAGTTTGCTTATCTCCTTTTTTCAGCAGCCATCTAATAGCTCCAGTTCCTTTATCTATACAACTAACGACATATTCTTTAAGTATTGGAAATACAAATGTCTTAAAATCCTTGCTTCCTGTGAGACCTATTTGTGGTAAAAGTTTGAGTGGAAGTTCTTCTTGAAGAGCAAATTCTACCATATCCCGAACATCTGCCTCAATATCATTTTGGATAACACAGTTTAATCCTACTTCCAATCCGGCATTACGAACCATTCGTATATTTGTTATGATTTTATCTATAAAACCATTACCAGTGCTTTGATGAAACTTCTTAGCTTTTGTATAGGGAAACTGGATGTTAAATTTTAAAGGAATATCCGCTAATTGCTGAACTTGTTCTTTAGTTATCAGAGACAGATTGGAGGCACAGCATACTTCCCATTCTGCATTTCTATATGCATATCTAATCATCTCAATGAGGTTTTTATCAAGGAAGGGTTCACCTCCACTAAAGCTAATTTCAGAAATCCCCTCATCCTTTACAGCATCTATGAGGAATTTGAATTTGTCAAAATCCATTGTTTTGATGGTTTTACGAGAAACCTGTCCTTCATTATGACAAAAAGGGCATCGATAGTTGCAGCTATTGGTGACCAATATTCTTAATTTATCCCAATATATTGTATTGCTCATGTCAAATAAATTTTTGCGTTATAGTATTGCTCTAATACTTCCATCTTTTCACCTTTCAGGTCTCTTCCTTCTGAGTTGTACATTTCTTCAGGAAGGAACATAACGTCATTCCTCTTAGGATGGAATTGTTCTATGATGTCGCCATGATTCAGAAGCCCTGCAACTGTAACAGAGCCACCATAGAGATGGTTCTTCACAAGGTTTGTTTGAACATTAGGGTAATCTTTGAATGCTTTAGTAAAATAATCATATCCAGAGACTGGACATATTAGATTAATAAATACATCCTTAGGTAATTGCGAAATAATTTTCTTCTGTCTTGCTATATGCTCTTCTGCCTCTATAAAATACTCATTATTTCCTCCTCTGAAACAGTCTTTCAATTCAGGCACAGTAAACACTACTTTAGGATAATTTACACTTAACCACTCAATGCACTTTTCGTATCCATCAATGCTAGATTGTGACAACCCTTTAAGTCGTTGTTGTGATGTAGAAGTATGCTCTATACGGCGAACCAGAATCTGCTTAGCTTTTTGGTCAATACCTAGGCTATAAAGCAGGTCCAAATCTCTTTTTAATTCATCTATATTACCTGTGAACATTAATGTACATTTGTTAACAGGTCCATATTTTAATAAGAACATAGTTCGCTCACGTGCTGACCTTGGTATAATGGCTTCTCTCTGCTCCTGCATCGTAATTAGAGACAAGTCAATTCCATAATTAGGGATACTGTTCAAAAAATCCACTTTATCTTCATTTATATAGGCACCAGTTGTTACAGTTGTTATTTTCTTTTCTGGAAAATACTCTGATGCCATTTTTATGAATTTATATATTTTGGGATGAAGAAAGGGATCTGTGTGTGGTGCAACTAACACACCTGCTCCAAGACGAACATAATTTACCTTTGGATTGATATACTCAAATCCTTTCAGTAAATCATCTTCATCAATTTGCGGAATCCGCGGATAATGTCCTAAATATGAATCTGTATGAACTTTACAGAAAACACAGCCAATACCGCAATATTGACTACTAATTGGTATATTCCCGAATGTTGCTATCTCCATAGAGAAAGCATCAAACTGTTCTTTATTTAATATCATAATAATCTAATAAATATCATAATCTTGGAAATCATTGCAACGAGCGCATATTGAGATACGTTTCCCATCAAGAAGAGATAATTTTATCTTTTCCATTTCCGAATTATTCCAACAATCTAAAAGATTATCAGTCATGACATTCCCAAAACAAGTATCATACAAAAAGTCATCGCAACATAGTAAAATATTTCCTGAGTACCCTATAGTAATCTTACGGAATGGATAATTGCAAAAACCGAAGTCACCAGGATTAAACTCTTGCGGTATGTTACCGGCATAGTTTGGTAAAACCTCATCCGTTCTTCTTTTTTGAAAAGACACCTTAGGATTGTTCCAATATGCAGAGTAGATAGGTTCAATATACTTTGACCATTTTTCAGGATATTTGTCCCTATCACCTCGATAATCATTGATGTTAATATTATCCAAACCAAGTTTGAAGAATTTGTCGAGTCTATCAACTGTTAATAAAGTACCATTTGTTGTCATGTCAAGAAAGAAACGAGGTGATTTTTGACGTGCATAAACAATCATGTCTTCCATCCTATCTTCTAATAATGGCTCGTTTGAAAGCATGAGTGCTATTCTTCCATTATAATTTATATCTGAGAGTTGATCTATAATTTTTTTGTAGCACTCCCATGACATAATTTCTAAAGTCTTTTTATTGAAAGCATGCGGACAGAACTTACAATGATTATTACAATCTGTACGTGTTTCAATTAATACCTGCCGAAAGATAGGAAAACAACCATGCCTGTCATAGTATTCCTTGATTTTAGCAATATCTGAATCATGACGAATATTTGATCTTACTGAATTATTATTTTTCTGTATAATCATAATAATTGTTCAATTTTAAGAGTTAAATTTGAAATAGAATTATCTATATTCTGATTCTGAAAAGCATCATGGGGTACAGCTTCCAAAATACTTATATAATGACAATGTGTATACTCTTCCTTCGTGACCAAATGAATACCATACATTTTTTCTGCTGCTTTTTTGTTTACTAAGGGATCATATACGTCTACTTTATAACCATGTATTTTAAGTTCCTTTACAATATTTGCCACTTTTGTATTTCTAATATCTGCACTGTTCTTTTTATATGCGAACCCTATTATGAGTTTTTTTCATTCTCTGTTGTCGCATCTAAGTCACGAACTCTTTCAAGAAACCGATCCACAACTTTTGAGACCTTATTTTCGTTGACTTTTCTTGCCATAGACACTAAAGGTAATGCCATTCCTATATCGCTTGCTTTTTGCAGTAAATAATATGGGGCTACACTAATACAATGTCCTCCGACAAGTCCAGGATAGACTTGTGAGAAATTCCATTTTGTGTTGCCTCTGCAATAACATCATTAATGTCAATACCTATTTGTGTGCAAAAATCTAAATATTCATTTGGAAAGGCGATAAGTATGTCTCGTTGCGTATTCTCCATTAATTTCGAAGCCTCTGCAACTTTTATACTTGTAAAAGTCTCTACCTTTAATCTTGGTATTGATTTATAAATATTTGCAATCGTTATTGTTGCTTGCTCATCACAACCTGGGACAATCTTTCCTTTGCCATCAAGAATTCCTGCCTTTTTATCTTTGACCACGATATATTTCTCGTTTTTTAACGATTTAATTCTGTCATAAATACATTCAGCAATCTCATATTCATAGCTGTCTGACAATCCGTATAGACTATTGCTTTCTATTATATGTAAACTGCTCTTCATTTTTATATACCAGATTGATACCTGTAATTAAATCATATTTTCTAAGTCTTTTGGAACAGCACATGCACCACTTATAGTTACCTCAGGAGGATAGTCTTCAATATTGAAATTGCGTTCAATATTGCATGATTCACAGACTGCATTATATAATTTTACCTCATTATAATTAATGTCTTTATCGATAACGATCATCTTTCCCATCATCTGGGCAATTTCCTCCTTTAAATCAGTTGAGAGTGTTCTTACTATTGCCAAAGCTTGTAACGTAACAAGATTGTTTACCTCGACCATATAATTATCTGCAAGTTCGAAAGAACGTGCAATTTCATTCATATAATCAACTTCGACATCTTTTACAATATTATCTGCATTAACGATGTCATTCAATATTTTTAACACAGCTATTTTTGCATTATGCGTTAATTCTTTCATTGTATATAGTTTTTTACTTCTTTGCGTTTACACAAACCCAATTCCATGCATTCTTCTTTTTGTCATAATCATAGATAATCAGACTTTTGATATTATCACCATTCTTTAATTTGTATTTTTTTACAATATTTGGTGAAACAAAGCAACTTATAGAACCTGACTTTAAGAATGCGAATTCTTTATCGTCCCTTTTGTTAATCTTTCCTTCTACATATTTAGCATAATTTAGATTCAAAGGCAGTTGAAATTTTGTTGAACTGATAATTTTCATTCTGCCTTCATTATCTGTAATATAATGCAATTTCAAAATATTTCCAGCCTGTACCCTAAACCGTAACTTTTGAACTGTCCGTTTCTCTTTACCATAAATAATAAAAGCTTTATGATTGGTTTGATCAACGTATGTTACGACTGCAATAGATTCTTCTGCGCCATTGCATAATATGGCATCCGTAATGGACATATAATCAATAGAGACATTTCCGTCTGGTATAGTAGAATTAAGCCACGGTTGGTGTATCCAGCAATCTATTTCGTTTGGTAGTCTCCAACCTTGTGAAACATAGCATCGTGTTACAGCATCAATATGATAACGTGCAGAGTTAAGTAATCCACGCTTTATATACAAATTGGCTAATTTGATATGAACTTTACCAAGGAAGGTTTCTTGTGTTCGGCAATGAACTGCACGTAGCAAACAAGCTAGTTGTTTGTCCTCATCATCCGTGAAAACATCACTTAAAAGCTGCCAAACCCAAAACTCGGTAGCCTTTTTTCTCGCAAAAGGTATAATAACTTTTAAAGCTTCATCACGATTACTTCCTAAAGCCAAGAGAAGTTTCCCGTAGAAATAACCTGGATACATCATTTCCTTATGGTTATTCATAAGATTGTCCAACTTGGGAAGGAATTCCTCAATTCGTCCAAGATCATTTAGTCTAAGCAACGCCTTGGAATTTGCTATGAAGGCACGTTCGGCAAGAGTCATCATCTTTTGTCCTTTCTGATTGACGTATGGCTCATAGTCTTTAGAAGATAGGTCGTCCAAATTCCACCAATCAAAAAAGTCAGGCATTTCAGACCAATTCTCAAATTTGAGAATGGCTTGAAGAAGGAAGGAATGACCTATGGATGGTTTGAATTCATAATCCTTAAACTTCGAAAACAACGTTGATAGTTTTGAAGATGCTTCAATGTCTGTTAAGAATATATTATTCTTGATGAAGTTTGCTATTTGGAATTGCACATTGTCAAAAATCATACTGTCATTGGCAATAGTCAGCAGATCTAATGATTTAAGCTCGTTTATATGTTCTAACAGTTTGGCATAGTCACCAACTTCAGAATCAGCTTTTATCATGTAATATAGCACCCAACCAACTGCTCTTTGTGCCCAGATATCGGCTGGTCTAGCAGCCAAATCGGTTTTGGCAAGTTCGTATGCTTCCTGCACTTGACCTGCCTTGCACATTGTTGTTATATCTTTAACATTTGCCATATTATACAAAATGTGAGTTTATTATTTCTATTATTTCACTAAGTTCTCCGTCATCTTTACCTTTCAGTGACATAGGTTTGGCGTATGTGATAAATCCGTTAGAATTTACATACACCTTTATATATGAGAATGTCCCGCTGGTACGCATATAATATGTAGTACTGAAATCTTCTGCATGTTCAACTACGTTCGTAATCTGAACACCTATGGTATCACATGCCGACCTAATCAAATCAAGCAACTTACTGTGTGATTCATCGGAGGGAATATAATTATATTTACAAGACATTCCTTGTTCGTCATTCAACATAATTTCTACAAGCGGTGTATGCTGATTCGGAGAAGCCGCCTTTGCAGGCTGGAAGATATCTCCAGCTTTGTAGAAGAGATCATATCTGTCAACTCCGTCTGGAGTTTGTATGTTGTATATCTCCAAATAAGGACGACTCTGTACACTTATTATTCTATACGGAGTATACTCCATGTTTTTTGCAATACAATGGTACTTTGCCCTTATGTCATTGTCTACATTCTTGTTGTGGAATGGTGTAGGCGGGACTTCGTTAAGGATTCTGCATTCCGGAGCTATGTTCTTGCATTTTTGTATAGGTTCGATTCTGAATTTTGAGAACGGTGTGATATGTGGCAGGTTTGTTACGTAAAGTGTTTTCTGTGCTCGTGTTGTAGCTGTATATGCCCATCTTAGGCTGTCGTCATCAAGTCCTGTTCTACCCGTGTAGTCAACGAACACTTTTCCCCATTCACCACCTTGACATTTGTGTCCAGTTACGGCATATCCATATTTTGCACGTATAGCATTGTAATACTCATCATTGAGAAGAGCTTCTGCAAAACTTTCTGTACCTTGTTTTAAATTTGGATTCCTCATACAGAAATTGATATACAGAGCTCTGTTTTCATCTATCGAAATTGTTGCTGTATCGCTTGTCAGTAAATCCTCAAGCAACATACATGGAATCGGATTACCATCGCCATTAGGAACTGTTACTTTAATGAAGTTTAGGGTAATGACAATGCGCTTTTTCTTTCCTCCGATTTGAGCATATACAGGAGCTGACTGTTGTGTTCTCTCTCCAATGGAAAGTACAGGAACAAACTCTCCATTCATACGATCGAGCCTGTAGTTGTTTTGTGTAATAAGCAAAATGTCATTTTCCTGAAGAGGTACATCTCCTCCATAAAGAGATTTGCGGATGTCTCTATTATATCTATTTGCAGATTTATTTGAATAGCATATTATAACACTATCGTGTCTTCCTGATTCTTTTCTATAATTAAGGTATTTATCAAGGAACTGTTCTGACGGAACTGTTTCCACATCATCCTTTTGCTCTTCAAATACAAGTTGGTTACGTTTGTCCTTTTTTAGGAGATCACGTATCATCATAGCATTCTTTAGGATAACGCTATCATCCTTTTGACGAAGCACTTCTGTAAGCTCAGCCTCAATGACCTTCAGACCTTTCTCTTTAAAATACTCAGACCGTAATGCATTAGATACTGATTCACCAACTGGAGGCAACTGCGCAGGATCTCCTACAAAAATCACTTTACCGCCAAAGTTAGGTCGTACAAACGTAAGGAGATCTTCCATCAGATTATCAGTGCCAAACATAAACAATTCATGTTCTATCTTACGAGAACAAACCATTGATGCTTCATCTACAATAGCAACAATATTGCCTCCATTTTCAGAATTGTTGATAGAAAAAACAAACTTAAACTCTGACTCTGCAATATTCTTGACTTTTTTAGGCTCAACGTGTGCTTTGGCATAAATCGCTTTGTGAATAGTTGTAGCTGTATGCCCCGTCTTCATAGCAAGAACTCTTGCTGCACGTCCTGTTGGAGCCATCATTGCTAACTGACGACTTTGTTCTATATAGTCTGCTATCACCTTAACCATTGTCGTTTTACCGGTACCAGCATAACCACGAAGAATAAAAACAGATGCATCACTATTAAGGAATGCTTTAATTTGCTCAAAAACTTTATTTTGTTGAATTGTTAGTTCCATCATTTATTCTCTAATTCTATTTACTATCTCTATTTTCATCGCCTCCTTCGGTATATACGCCGTAGCCACTAAGCATCCATCAAAAAGTTCTACCACCACTCTCTGCTGTCCTGCAATTCTTGTCACTCTACCCCGAATATCCTTAAACTCACCCTCTGTAATCACTACTTCATCCCCTAACTTATATTTGATATTCTCCGAAGTAACAGGGATGATGTGAGGATTATGTATGGAAGTTAAACGGATGAAATTATCCATAGCTATATCGGCAATGATAAGAGGAGGATTCTTGGTTGGCGCATTTTCACAATGTGAGGTATGGTCGTAATAATAACTCAACAAAGCCCTATTTTCAAAAGCCTTGATGTCCTTATCTTGCAAAAGATAGTCAACTTGTTCTGCTGTAGCATAAACAAAGAGAAATGAGGAGAGTAGAGGCTCTGTAATGATTCGCTTCTTCCCATGTTTCCTTACCTCTTTATATCGCAAAGGAACATAGCATTCCAATCCTTTAGCTTCAATAAATGCTTTTGCCTTGATGATTCGCCCATACGAAACTCGTAGCACGAACCATTGCTTGTTTGCATCAAGCACGTTCTCTACCGACACCCCATCCTTGTTATTTTGGATGGAGGGCGTACAAGAGGTAAGTCTTGCACTTGGACACGATGAACCTGTGTCAGAAGGTTGCCCATTATACAATGAAGCACATGCCATAAGAGGCAGATTGGCAGATTTTTCCATTCTTATTCAGGAATTAGATAAAACCATTTGGTCTCTACTCTATAGAATTGCCGTTATTTAACTGCAAAAATAATAAAATAAAACTAGACCAAAGAAGGAAATAAGGAGAAAAGTAGAGGCGACAGAATAATTTAACGTATGTTTATGGTTCGAATAACAACATCTAATAAAGCCGGTTGGGGCTATACTGAAACAGATACAGCAATCGCCCCAGTGGGGCACCTGCATAAACCTGTGTTTAGGCATAGGTGTTAGTAAGTCTAAACAGGTATTTTACTCTTCACCTTTTCGCCGGAACCCCCGATAAACACTCACAACCCACTCTTCACCTTGAAGAAAGGCAGGTTGAATTCCTGGATGCGAGCCATATCATCATTTATCTCCATAATCCCACATTATAGACACAGGAATTTACCGGTGCGCCTTATAAACCTCTGCTTTTGCCTCCGTATCTAGTTTATCTCCATAAGGATAAATACCGTCCACGTATGCCTTTATCAAAAAGGCATGAGACAAAGGTTTGCTTGGGTCATCCACATCACAGTTGGTATTATAATCCAACAAGATAATGGTTTTCGTTTTACTTGCCTCCTTCAATCGTTCAATGATTGTTGGCACTTTATTCTCCAACATCCATTGGTAGGTTGGAATATATATCTGCTTTCTAGCTTCTATGTATCCAAGAAGTTCCTTGCCATTTACTCCCTTGCGATGTCCCAACGGCTTTCCATACTTGCGTACAGTTCGCTTGATATTCTTCATCGTGTCATTCTGGAACATCTGCACATCTACATCTGCTCCTTCAAACACCTTTAACCCTTGCCATATAGCCTCTACACAAGTGGCTGTCACTCCATTGCTGAATGGAACTGGTATTCCACCATGCGGATAGAATGGACTTAATTTAATTAAGCTATCTTTGGCATGGCTAGTTACATCCGCAATGATTGCATCGGGATGTTTCTTTAAAATGTTATCGTATTTCTTACGCTTTGATTCTATCAATATCATAATTACTTAAATATTTTATCTCCAAACCGGGAGATTAATTCTTGTTTAAGATTGTCTGGGAAATTGCATCCATATAAAAAACCACCAAATGCACTATCACCAATGCTAGTCACACTAGAAGGGATGACAATGCTAGAACGAGAACCACAATCAAAAAATGCACTACAACCAATGCTAGTAACACTATCTGGTATGACTATGCTAGAGAGAGAGAACCACAATCCTTAAATGCTCTATCACCAATGCTAGTCACACTAGAAGGGATGACAATGTCTGACAGAGAACTACACCCCCTAAATACACTATTACCTATGCGAGTAACACTAGAAGGGATGACAATATCTGACAGAGAACTACAACCACAAAATGCCCAATCACCTATGCTAGTAACACTAGAAGGGATGACAATATCTGACAGAGAACGACAATCATAAAATGCCCAATCACCTATGCTAGTAACACTAGAAGGGATGAC